>Ga0105054_10002651_pt1 | contig 28392 bp, 29 predicted proteins | sample BON02_FD_78091 | JGI IMG/M metagenome (GOLD analysis project Ga0105054, IMG submission 78091) | Freshwater microbial communities from Lake Bonney liftoff mats and glacier meltwater in Antarctica - BON-02 (megahit assembly) | ecosystem: Environmental > Aquatic > Freshwater > Ice > Glacier...
CTCAACTAGGTCATTGCGCGATTCTGCGTCAAGAAAGCCGGGACGGATCATGGAACCACTGGAATCGCCTTGGGACTGATTCGCAAGCACGATTTTCGGGTTCCCGGAGAGTCGGGGTATAGTCTGGTGTCCATCCGGCGATTTTGCGTCTCAGCTTGATGGATTTGGCATCATTTGCGGCGCGCACGAGGTTCAGGGCGAAGTGCCGGACGACGGCCATGTTTCTCGCTCCGAAGCCCTTTCACAGGCGGGACTGGTCGTCGGCGAAGGTGACATCGAGCACCCATTGCAGGCGGTTTTCGATTGCCCAGTGGCTGCACACCGCCTTGCCGGCGCGCTCGGGGTCAAGGCTGGCTGAGGAGATGTAGTATCGGGTCTCCTGATGCGTCTTGGCCCCGCGTTCGATTTTTCCTGTGCTCGACCAAGCTCGACGCCGAAACACTCGGGCGCGTTGTGCGCGGCCATTGGGGGATCGAAAATGGCCTGCATTGGGTGCTCGATGTCGTGTTCCACGACGACCTCGCCCGCCTGCGATCCGGCCACGGACCCGCCAACATGGCGATCATAAAGCACACCGCGATGAACCTGATGACACAGGCCAGGCCCATCATCAGCTTCAAAAACCGCCGAAAGAAAGCCGGATGGAACCAGGACTACCTCGAAAAATTCATCCGACGGACAGCGTGAGACATTCAAGCGATTCCCCTGGGACACCCCCACTCCCCCATTGCAGCGCCCCGCCCCGCTGCCTATAAGACCCCTCGCCGCAGATCCAGGAGAGGTGCCGGAGCGGTCGATCGGGACGGTCTCGAAAACCGTTGTACGTTTACGCGTACCGTGGGTTCGAATCCCACCCTCTCCGCCAGCGCCTCATAGAACGCCCGGAAAATGGCATGCCACGAGTTGGCCGTCGGCGCCCGGTTGCAATGCTGGTTCTTCCGCGCTGCAGCGCGGCTGGGCGATCGGGCAGCGGGTGCGGAAACGGCAGCCGCTCGGCGGATTCACCGCGCTGGGCGGCTCGCCCTTCATCGGCACATGGCGGCGTGCCCGCTCCACCCGCGGGTCGGGCACCGGGGCGGCGGCGATCAGGGTGCGCGTGTAGGGGTGCAGCGGGCGGGTGAACAGATCGCTGGCGCGGCCCGATTCCATCACCTTTCCCAGGTAAAGCACCACGATCCGGTCGCAGACATGGCGCACCACGGCTAGATCGTGGGCAATGAACAGGTAGGTGAGGCCCAGTCGTTCCTGCAGGTCGACCATCAGGTTGATGATCTGCGCCTGGATGTTCACGTCCAGCGCCGAGATCGGCTCGTCGGCCACCACCAGGTCCGGGCCGACGGCGAGCGCGCGAGCGATGGAGATGCGCTGGCGCTGGCCGCCGGAGAATTCGTGCGGAAACCGCCCGGCGGCGGCTGGCGGCAGGCCGACGAGGTCGAGCAGCTCCCCTACCCGGGCGCGCGCCGCCGCCTCGCCCGGCACGATGCGGTGCAGCAGCAGCGGGCCGGCCAGGATTTCGCCCACCGACATGCGCGGGTTCAGCGAGGAGTAGGGGTCCTGGAAGATCATCTGCATGCGCCGGCGCAGCGGCCGGATCTCGGCCGGCGAGGCGTGGGTGATGTCGGTGCCGTCGAACACGATCCTGCCGCCGGTCGGTTCGTGCAGGCGGGTGACCAGGCGGGCCAGGGTGGACTTGCCGCAGCCGCTCTCGCCCACCAGCCCCACCGTCTCGCCGCGCGTGACCGACAGGCTCACGCCGTCGACAGCGCGCAACACGCGGGAGGGCGCGAAGTAGCCCTCCTTCGGCAGGGCGAAATGCTTGGTGACGCCGGTGACCTCCAGCAGGGGGGCCGTGGACTGCACCGCGGCGGGTGCGGCGGCCTGGGCATGGGTGCGGCCGGGCGGGTGGAGTGCCCCGCCCGCCTGGGTGACCCAGCAACGCGCCGCTCTCGTCGCGTCGATTGGCAGCAGGGCGGGGTGCTCGGCGCATTTGTCGACGGCGAAGGGGCAGCGGGCGCGGAAGCGGCAGCCGTCTGGCCAGGCGCGGGGGTCCGGCGGCTGGCCGTCGATGGTGGTCAGCCGCCGGTCGGTCGCCTCGGTGTCGATGCGCGGGGCGGCATGCAGCAGCGCCCAGGTGTAGGGATGGCGCGGGTTGGACAGCAGTTCCTCCGGCGGGCCTTCCTCCACCACCTCGCCGGCGTACATAACCAGGATGCGCTGGCAGACATTGGCGATCACGCCGAGGTCGTGGCTGATCAGGATCACCGCCGTGCCAAGGTCGCGGTTCAGTTCGCGCAGCAGTTCCAGGATTTGCGCCTGGATGGTCACGTCCAGCGCGGTGGTCGGTTCGTCGGCGATCAGCAGCGCGGGTTCGTTGGAAAAGCCCATCGCCAGCATCACCCGCTGGCGCATGCCGCCGGAGAACTGGTGCGGGTAGGAATCCACCGCGGCCTCCGCGCGCGCCACCCCCATGCGGCGCAGCAGGTCGACGGCGCGGATCCGCGCCGCCGCCGGGGTGAACCGCCCATGCGCCGTCATCGCCTCGACCAGCTGGCGGGCGATGCGCAGCACCGGGTTGAGCGAGGTCATCGGGTCCTGGAAGATCATGGCGATCTCGCGCCCGCGCACCCGGCGTAGCGCCTCGTCGTCAAGCGTGGCCAGGTCGCGGCCGCGGAACTCGATGGAGCCGCCGACGATGCGCGCCGGTTCGTCGAGCAGGCGCATGATCGACTTGGCGCACACGCTCTTGCCCGAGCCGGATTCGCCGACGATGCCCAGCGTCTCGCCGGCGTGCAGGTCGAAGCTCACCCCGTCCACCGCGCGCACGGCACCGCTGTCGGTCAGGAACCAGGTGCGCAGGTCGCGCACGCGCAGCAGCAGGTCATTTCGCTGCGGTTCCGGCCGCGATTCGGGCGCCGGCGCCTCAGCGGGTGCGGGCATGCGGGTCCAGCCAGTCGCGGATGCCGTCGCCGACGAAATTGAAGCCCATCACCACCGTCAGGATGGCCAGGCCCGGGAAGGTGGCCACCCACCATTGCTGCACCAGTTCGCGCCCCTCGGCCACCATCGCCCCCCATTCGGCGGTGGGCGGCACCACGCCGAGGCCGAGGAACGACAGGCCGGCGAACACCAGGATTGCCTGTCCGAGGTCGAGCGTGACCAGCACGATCAGCGGGCCGACGGCGTTGGGGATGATCTGGCGCAACAGGATGTGCACCGGCCCGAAGCCGATGGACTGCGCCGCCTCCACGTATTCCAGCGAGCGTTGCGTGATCACCAGGCTGCGCGCCAGGCGGGCAAATTTCGGCCACCACACCACCAGCATGGCGATCACCGTGTTCACCGTGCCGATGCCCAGCGCGGCGGCGATCGCCATGGCCAGGATGATCGGCGGAAAGCAGAACACCAGGTCGGTGACGCGCATCAGCGCCTCTTCCGCCCAGCCGCGGGCATAGGCGGCGATGGCGCCGAGCAGGGTGCCGAACAGCCCGCCCACGAGCACCACCACCAACCCGACGCTGAGCGAGATGCGCGCGCCGTAGACGATGCGCGTCATCACGTCCCGCCCCAGCGCGTCGGTGCCGAGCCAGTGCGCGGCCGAGGGCGGCTGCAGCCGGTTGGCGACATCGACGAAATTCGGGTCGTAGGTCATGACCCAGGGCGCCAGAACGGCCATCACGATCCAGGCCAGGATGATCGCGCCGCCCAGCGTGGCCAGGCCGTAGCGCCGCAGCCAGCGCAGGGCGGCCGGGCGGGGGCGGGCGGCCACCAGGGGTTCGGCGGCGGCGCTCACTTGCGCACCACGCGCGGGTCGAGCAGGGCATAGGAGAGGTCGACCAGCAGGTTCACCAGCACGAATATCGCAGCCACGATGGCGGTGATTGCCATGATCGCCGGGAAATCGACGGCGACGGCGCTGCGGAAGGTGTAGCGGCCCAGGCCCGGCCAGGCGAACACCGTCTCGGTCATCACCGCACCGGTCAGCAGGTTGGCATAGGCGAGCCCGCCCAGGGTCACCACCGGCAGCATCGCGTTCGGCAGGGCATGGCCGGTGACCACCACGCGCGCCAGCAGCCCCTTGGCGCGGGCCACGCGCACATAGTCCTGGCTCAGCGCCTCCAGCATCGCGGCCCGTGTGGTGCGGGTGATGAGCCCTAGCGTGGAGGCCGCGAGCACGATGCTGGGCAGCACCAGGTGGGCCGCGGCGTCGTGGAAGGTCTCCCAGTCGCCGACGAGTGCAGTGTCGATCAGCAGCAGGCCGGTGATGCGGTCGGGCGGGAAGGCGATCGGGTCGAGCCGGCCGGTGCCCGGTGCCCAGTCGAGATGGCCGTAGAAGATCGCCAGTACGACGAAGGCCAGCCAGAAGGTGGGTGCCGACACGCCGACCAGCGCCACGAAGCGGGCTGCATGGTCCACCCATGAATCGCGCCGGACGGCGGCGAGAATACCCAGGGGCAGACCGACGGCCAGCGACAGGAAGAAGGCAATCGTCGCCAGTTCCAGGGTGGCGGGCGCATAGTCAACGATATCGTCGAGCACCGGGCGGCGCGTGGCGATCGACACCCCGAGGTCGCCTTGCAAAAGTCGCTGGAGGAACCGCCAGTACTGCTCCCACAACGGCAGGTCGAGGCCATAGATCGCCCGGAACGCCGCCACCGCCGCGGGGTCGGAGGCCTGCTCGTCGCCCAGGGCGGCCAGCGCCGGGTCGCCCGGGACGGTGTTGGCGATGAGGAACACCACCAGCGTGGCAAACAGCACGAGGGCGAAGGCGGTGATCAGGCGCGAAACGACATAACGGGTCATCGGCGCGGCTGACGCCCCTTTGGCGATGCAGCGCCGGTGGTGCCGGGGACCGTCAACTGATGCGGCTCATGGGCGGGCGTTCTCCAACTCGACCTGGTAGCCGGCTGCCGTCAGCGGGAAGTTGGAAACCGTGTTGCGCACCACTGTCTGGTAGATCGGCTGGAACAGGATGATCAGGTTGGCGTGGTCGACCATGCGCTTCTGGTACTCGATCCACAGCGCCTCCTGCTTCGCCTTGTCCTCCTCCAGCGTGGCATCGCGCACCAGCTTCACTAGGTCGGCGGGCGGGGTCCAGTTGAGCCGTTTGGAAACGCGTTCCACCGTGGCGGTGGCCCAGCTGAACTGGCGCACGCCGGCCGGGTTCCAAAAGGTGAGCACCGAGGTCGACTTTCCCGTCGTGTACTGGGTGCGAAGATTCACCTGGTCCATCGGGTTGAGCTTCAGCCGGATGCCCACCCGCGCCAGGTCGGCCTGCAGCTTCTGCGCGAGCACGCCATAGGACAGGCCGCTGACCGCCGCGTTGCCGTAGCTGACCTCGAACTCGAACCCGTCGGGCAGCCCGGCCTTCTTCAGCAGCGCGCGCGAGCGGTCGAGGTCCTCGCGGAAGCCGATTTCCTTGGTGACTTTCTCCGTGGAGCCGAGCATGCCGATGGGGAAGAAGCTGGCCGACCGCGTGGCCACGCCACCCAGCAGACTGTCGCGGATACCGTCGTAGTCGATGGCGTATCCGATCGCCTGCCGTGCCTCCTGCACCGCCAGTGCCTTGTTCAGCTCGGGCGAATGGGTCAGCGCCATGTAGACGAAGTCTAGGCTGACCAGCCCCTCGGTGCGCACGTCCTTGTTGTCCTTGAGCGTGGCGATCTGCTCGGGGATCAGGTTGAAGGCGGCGTCGATGTCGCCGCGCTGGATGGCCAGGAGCTGGGTGGCGCTCTCGCTCATGTGGCGGATCAGGATGCGGTCATAGGCCGGCTTGCCGCCCCAGTAGTGCGGGTTGCGCACCAGCTGGATCTGCACGTTGCGTTCCCAGTTGACCAGCCGGTAGGCGCCGGCGCCGGCCGAGTTCGTGTCGAGCCAGGCGGTGGCCTTGTCGGCGACGTTGGCGTCGGCGGCCGAGGTGCCGCCGTGCTTCTCAACCAGGGCGCGTTCCAGAATGCCGTTGGTGGAGGAGGCGAGTGCCCCCAGGACGGGCTCGCGCTGCTCCTTGAGGAACAGGTCCACGGTGCGCGGATCGACCACTTCGATGCGCTCGATATTCAGAATGTACAGTGCGGGCTGGCCCTTGAGGTTCTTCACCCGGTCCAGCGTCCACTTCACGTCGTCTGCGGTCACCGGGTTGCCGGAGGCGAACTTGGCCTCACGCAGCTTGAAGCGCAGCGCCTTGTCGTCCGGGGCGCGCTGCCAGGATTCGGCCAGCGCCGGCACCAGGTCCACGTAGTTGCCGGCATTGAACGCGACCAGCGACGAATACGCGGCATTCAGCGTCATTGGCGGCGTGTACTGCGCCATCCGCGCCGGATCGAGGCTGATCGTGTCGCTGATGTCGATGCCCAGCACGAGCGTGCCGCGCCGCCCCTGGGCGTGGACCGTTGCCGGAAGGCCGGCAGCTATCGCGGCACCGCCGACGCCGATGAGCTTGGCCAGTTCGCGACGGCCGATCCATCCATTCACCATGGTATCGATTCCCCCATTCTTCTTGGACCCCAAGGGCCGATTGAACTAATCCTTGCACAGCGCCGTTGGCAGGTGAAGCCCCATGGTCCGTTTTTGCACTGGCGGCATGGACGGGCGGCGAAAGCCGCTGTAGCGTTGTGCGGACTGCCCAGGGACTGAACGAAACCGATGAACATGGCGCTGCCCGGCGGCATCGATTGCGACGTCCATCCGGCGCTGCCCGGGATGCCCACGCTGCTGCCGTATCTGGACCCCTATTGGCAGGAACAGGTGACGGTGCGCGGTATCGACGGGCTGGACCTGGCCAGCTTCCCGCTGCAGATGGAGGCGCATGGCCGGCGCGACTGGCGTGAGCCGGGGGCCAAGCCTGGCAGTTCGCTGGAACGCCTGCAACGCGACGCGCTGGACGGCTTCGGCTCGCGGCTGGCGATCTGCAACCCGCTGTATGGCGTGCTGGCGATCTACAATGAGCATTTCGCCGCCGCGGTGGCGCGCGCCATGAACGACTGGATCATCGCCGAATGGCTCGACCGCGAGCCGCGTCTGCGCGCCTCCATCACGGTCGCCGCCCAGAATGCCGAGTACGCCGTGGACGAGATCGAGCGGCGGGCCGGCGATGCGCGCTTCGTGCAGGTGCTGCTGCTGGCGCAGGACGAGGCGCCGCTGGGCAACCGCCGCTACTGGCCGATCTACGCCGCGGCCGAGCGCCACGGGCTGTCGATCGGGGTGCATGCCGGCAGCACCTTTCGCCACGCGACCACCTCGAACGGCTGGCCCTCCTATCACCTGGAGGACTATGCGGCGCATTCCCAGGCATTCCAGTCGAACCTGTTGAGCCTGGTTCACGAAGGTGTGTTCAGCAAGTTCCCCGCGCTGAAATTCGTGCTGATCGAAAGCGGCTTCACCTGGCTGCCGGCCTTCATGTGGCGCGCCAACAAGACCTGGCGCGGCGTGCGGGCCGAGGTGCCGTGGGTGGACCGGGCGCCGGGCGAACTCATCCGCGACCATGTGCGTTTCACCCTGCAGCCGACGGACAGCCCGCCCACCGGCGAGGACATGGAACGGCTGCTGGAGCAGATCGGCCGTGACGACATGCTGCTGTTCTCGACCGACTATCCGCACTGGCAGTTCGACGGCCAGAATGTCTGGCCGGCCGGTTTCTCCGACGCGCTGAAGCGCCGGGTGCTGGTGGACAATCCGCGCAATGCCTATCCGAGGTTGAAGGAGGCTCTGCAATGACCCCCGAAGATGGCCGGACCGTCGTGGCCGAGGCGCCGGCCAGCGCCTCGCGCAGCAAGCTCAAGCTGATCGACTGCGACGTGCACCACGCGCTGCGCTCGTCGAAGGACCTGCTGCCGTATATGGCATCGCGCTGGCACGGCCACCTGGAGGATTTCGGCCGCCGTCGGCCGGTGCCGTTCACAGCGGCCTCGCCCTATCCCAAGACCGCGCCGGCACTGTCGCGCACCGATTCCTGGCCGCGCAATGGCGGGCCGCCGGGTTCTGACCTCGCCTTCATGCAGGAGCAGCTGCTCGACCCCTACAACATCGAATACGCCATGCTGCACCTGCTGATGAGCGGCATGGACGAGCGCAACCAGGATTTGGGCAACGCCATCTGCAGTGCCATCAACGACTGGCAGTATGAGCACTGGACCCAGAAGGATAAGCGCCTGAAGGCGGCCATCGTGGTGCCGGGCGAGGATCCGCCGGCGGCGGTGCGCGAGATCGAGCGCTGGGCCGGCAACCCGGATTTCGCCCAGGTCAGCCTGGTGACGCATGCCATCGAACCGCTGGGCCGGCGGCGCTACTGGCCGATCTACGAAGCCGCCGCCGCCCTTGGCCTGCCGATCGGGCTGCACAGCTCCGGCAACAACGGCCATGCGGTGACCAGCGCCGGCTGGTGCAGCTACTACGTGGAGGAGCAACACAACGTCGCCCTGTCGCAGCAGAACCTGGCGATCTCGCTGGTGTGCGAGGGCGTGTTCGAGCGTTTCCCGGCGCTGAAGGCGGTGGTCATCGAGGCGGGCTTCGTCTGGGTGCCGTCGGTGGCTTGGCGGCTGGACCAGCACTGGGCGCGCATGCGCGGCGAGGTGCCGCATCTGTCGAAGAAGCCATCCGAATATTTCCGCCAGAACATCTGGTATACCAGCCAGCCCTCCGACGAGCCGGAGAAGCCGGAGTATCTGCGCCAGAGCCTGGACTGGCTCGGCTGGGACCGGTTGCTGTTCGCCACCGACTACCCGCATTGGGACATGGACAACCCCGAGCAGGCCTTGAAATTCCGCATGAGCGAGGCCGAGCAGCGCCAGGTCTTCGCCGAGAATGCCCGCGCGGTGTACGGGTTCGCCTGAGCATGGCGCGCCATATCGTCGCGGCTGCCGGCGAAATCCTGCCCGGCGGCCGCAAGCTGGTGACCATTCGCGGCCGCGAGATCGGCATCTTCAACCTTGGCGGCGAGTATTTCGCCCTGCTGAACCGCTGCCCGCACCAGGGCGCCGAGTTGTGCAAGGGCACGCTGATCGGGCTTGCCACCTCGCGCGAGCCCGGCCATTTCGAGCTGACCCGCCGCGGCGAGATGCTGAAATGCCCCTGGCACGGCTGGGAATACGACATCCGCACCGGCCAGTCCTGGTGCGACCCCAACGATACCAAGGTGCGTGCCTACCCTGTCACCGTCGAGCACGGCGAGACGCTGGTGAAAGGGCCGTTCGTGGCCGAGACCTTCCAGGTGGCCGTCGAGCAGGACTACATCGTCGTGGAAGTGTGACAATCGGCGCTGCTGAGTTGCGCCGGGCCGCGTCTCTGCGTATCCCCACCTCTCACCCTTCCGGTCTGGGGCGGGGTTTGGATCGGGGCGCATGCAGACAGACGGCACGATGGCACGATGAGCTTGGGAACACGCCGCAACCGCGAACGCCGCCAGCGCACCCGCAGGTTTTTCCTGGGGGTGGGCAAGTGGCTGCTGATCGTCGTGGTGCTCGGTGCCATCGGCTACGAAGCCCACCGCACCGGCAGCCGACTGGCCCGCAGCGAGAGCGAGCGGCTGGCGGTTGAGCTGGCGGCCGCGCAGCAGCAGGCCGCATTGCTCGGCCAGGACAACGCCAGGTTGCGGCTGGAACTTGACCAGGCCCGCCAGTCCGAGGCCGGCCTGCAGCAGCGCTACGACGCCGACATTCCCACCGGCACGCTGGCCGACCTGCTCGCCGAGATGCGCACCCGGCTGCAGGCGGGGTTGGATGGCGAGCGCCTTCGCCAGGTGATCCTAGAGGCCGAGCCGGTGCGCCGGTGCGACGGGCCCGCCGTCTTCCGCCGGTTCCGGATCTCGGCCGGCACCCGCCTCGGCCCCGATGACGGGACCACCTTCGCCGAGGGGTTGATAAGGGTGGCGGCACTGGCGCCGGTCATCGCCGACGACATGGCGCGCAACGCCGTGGTGACTTTCTCCGGCCTGGGCAGTGGCGGCCTGGGCAGTGGCGGCCCGGCCAGCGCCACCGGCATGCCGGCCAGCCACGTGTTCGTGCTCAACAACCTCGAACTTCAGCTCCGCGTTACCGAAAGCCCCATTCCCGGCTTCGCCACCGCGACGCTGACGACCTGCCGGATAGAATAGGGCATCCCACGATCAGGGAGCTTCCGGGCGGGCAGGCTGCTTATACCAACCGCCGTCAAGAACGATCCTTCGTCAGGCAAGGCCAGGGCTTCGCCCTGGACCCACCAGGGGCCAAGCCCCTGGACCTTAACTATATGATAATAAAACGGTTTCCAAAGGCCGCCGGCCTTTGGTGGGTCCAGGGCAAAGCCCTGGGTTTGCCTTTGTACATCGGTCAATCAATAGGGCGGTTGGTATTACCTCGCCGGGCGCACTGGCCCCGCGGGCCTGGCCTCGGCCTCGGCCACCTTGCGCTTCACGGCCACGAAGCTGTCCGGGCTGACCGACATGGAGTCGATGCCGCATTCCACCAGGAAGCCGGCGAAATCCGGGTGGTCGCTGGGTGCCTGGCCGCACAGGCCGATCTTGGCGCCGGCCTTGTGTGCCTCGGCGATAACGTTGGCGATCATCCATTTCACCGCTTCGTCCTGCTCGTCGAACAGCTCGGCCAGTACCTCCGAATCACGGTCCACGCCCAGGGTCAGCTGGGTCAGGTCGTTGCTGCCGATCGAGAAGCCGTCGAAGCGGGTGGCGAAATCCTTCGCCAGGATCACGTTCGACGGCACCTCGCACATCACATAGATCTGCAGCCCGTCCTCGCCGCGCCGCAGCCCTTCCTCGGCCATCACCGCCAGCACCCGGTCGGCTTCGGCCACCGAGCGGCAGAAGGGGATCATCACCACCACGTTGGTGAAGCCCATCTCCTGGCGCAGCCGGTGGATGGCGCGGCATTCCAGGGCAAAGCCGGCGCGGTAGCGGGGCGAATAGTAGCGCGAGGCGCCGCGGAACCCGATCATCGGGTTCTCCTCGTGCGGCTCGAATTCGGCGCCGCCCACCAGGCCGGCGTATTCGTTGGTCTTGAAGTCGCTCATGCGGATGATCACCGGGCGCGGGAACTGGGCGGCGGCGATGCGTGCCAGCCCGCGTGCCAGGCGGTCGACAAAATACTCGGCCTTGTCGGCGTAGCCGGCGGTGAGCTCGGTGATCTGCCGCCGGGCTTCCTCGTCGCGCAGCGTGTCGAAATGCACCAGGGCCATCGGGTGCACCCTGATGTGGTTGCTCACCACGAATTCCATGCGCGCCAGCCCCACCCCGTCGGCCGGCAAGCGCCACCAGCGGAAGGCCGCGGCCGGATTGGCCAGGTTGAGCATCACCTGGGTGCGCGTGGCCGGCAGGTTGGCGAGGTCCAGCACTTCGGTCTCGACCTGCGCCGTGCCTTCGTACACCACGCCGTGGTCGCCCTCGGCGCAGGAGACGGTGATGTCCTGCTGGTCGTGCAGCAGGTGGGTGGCGTTACCGGTGCCGACGATGGCCGGCAGGCCCAGTTCGCGGCTGACTATGGCGGCGTGGGAGGTGCGCCCGCCGCGATCGGTGACGATGGCCGCCGCCCGCTTCATGATCGGCACCCAGTCCGGGTCGGTGTTCTCGGTTACCAGGATGGCGCCGTCCTCGAACCGGTCGATGTCGCGCACGCTCTCGATAAGGCAGACGCGCCCGGCCACCGCCGCCTCGCCGATGGCAAGCCCGGTGGCCAGAATCCGCCCCGGCGACGTTACCCGGTAGGTGTGCAGGACGCCGGCTTCGCGCCGGGACTGCACCGTCTCCGGCCGCGCCTGGACGATGAACAATGCCTCGGTCTGGCCGTCGCGCGCCCATTCGATGTCCATCGGGCAGCCGTAGTGCTCCTCGATGGTGCAGGCCCAGCGGGCGAGGGTGAGGATCTCGGCGTCCGACAGCACATAGGCGGCACGCTCGGCGCGCGAGGTGGGCACCGTGCGCGTGGTGCGGCCCTCGCCGGTGGCGTAGATCATCTTCACCGCCTTGCCGCCGCGCCGCTTTTCCACGATGGGAGTCAGCGCCGGGTTGGCCAGCAGGGGCTTGAACACGACGTATTCGTCCGGGTCCACCGCGCCCTGCACCACGGTTTCGCCCAGGCCCCAGGTGGCGTCGATCACCGCCACCTTGTCGAAGCCGGTTTCGGTGTCGATGGAGAACATCACGCCCGAGGCGCCGATGTCGGCGCGCACCATGGCCTGCACGCCCACCGACAGCGCCACCTTCATGTGCTCGAACCCACGCGCCTCGCGGTAGCTGATCGCCCGGTCGGTGAACAGCGAGGCCAGGCAGCGGCGGCAGGCGTCCAGCAGGGCATCGGCGCCGCGGATGTTCAGGAACGTCTCCTGCTGGCCGGCGAAGCTGGCATCCGGCAGGTCCTCGGCGGTGGCGCTGGAACGCACGGCGACATCCGCCTCATTGCGGCCGATGCGCTGGCACAGGGCGGCGTAGGCCTCGCGGATGGCCGCTTCCGTCTCCGCGGGCCAGGTGCCGTGGCGCACCGCCTGGCGGATCGTCTGCCCGGCCTCCGGCAACGTCAGGCGCCCGGCCTTCAGGGCTGCCAGCGTGCCGGCGATGGTGTCGGTGAGGTTGTTGGCCTCCACGAAGTGCCAATAGGCGCCGGCAGTGGTGGCGAAGCCCGGCGGCACCTGCACGCCACGGGCGCCGAGATGGCGGACCATCTCGCCCAGCGAGGCATTCTTGCCGCCGACCACTGCCACATCGCCACGCCCCAGTTCCTCGAACCAGATCACCTGCTGTTCGTCCATCGCACGTCCCTCCCGGCTTTTTGTCTGCCCCATTCAACCCAAAGCATGACATGGCGGGGCGGGTTGCGACCTGACCTGGGTCAATGTCGCGCGGCTTTGGGTGGCTGGTGGAGGCAGGCGGCGAAGGCTGCCGCGTCAGGCGTTGACGTCGGGTGCCGCTGCCGCGTCAGGCGTTGACGTCGGATTCCGCTGCCGCGTCAGGCGTTGACCTCGGGTGCCAGCGACTTGATCAGTTCGAACACCCGCTTGCGCACCGCGGGGTCGGTGATGCGGTAGTAGGCGCGCACCAGTTCCAGGGTTTCGCGCCGGTTCAGCGAGTCATCCACAGCCGCGCCGCCGCCGAAAGCATCCTGGCTGTCGGCGAAGCCAAACGATCGGCGTGCGCCGATCGGCCCGCCCTGGCTGCCATAGGCGGTGGCCAGCGGTTCGGGCATGTCGTCGAAGAAGAAGCTGATCGGCACGTCCAGCACGCGCGACAGGTCGAACAGCCGCGACGCACCCACGCGGTTCACGCCGCGCTCATATTTCTGCACCTGCTGGAAGGTCAGCCCCAGCGCCTCGCCCAGCCGCTCCTGCGACATGCCCAGCAGCGTGCGGCGCAGGCGGATGCGCGTGCCCACATGGGCGTCGATCGGGCTGGCGCGCGACTCCCGCTCCGGCCGCTCGCTCGGGCTGTCCGCGCCCACGTTGTCTCCACTCGATCCCGCCATGCTGTTCCCAATCCTGCAACGGCTCGCTGAGCCCTAAAAAGCACCACCAAAAAACACCGGGCCGTAATGAGCCGGCCCCCACTGGCCGACCGCAAAGCGCCGCCCCGGCAGGCTGCCCCGGAGAGCCTAACCAGACAGGCAGGGCCGAAATGAACCCGCCTTGCAACACCACGGTGCGGCACGCAGCCGACCGTTCCTGGTTGACCGCAACCGTAGGGTCACAACCGCAAATCGTCAAGAATTTATGAAACTCGCCCGCCTCCGTCTCACATCACGAGATGGTGGGGTCGGCCGCCTCAAAATTGTCGCCTCGGGCGCGCCGCGCGCATCCCAACCCCACCAGAAGCACGGCAAGCCCGCCGGGAAGCCACAACCCGGCACGGGCGAACAGCGGCGCGTCGAGATGGCCCGGCAGCGTGACCGCCAGCGTGCCGGTGACACCCATGCCCAGGCGCCCCAGCTCGCGGCCGAACGCGTCGTAGGCGGCGGATATGCCGGTATTGGCGGCGCGGGCCAGCGGCAGTCCTTCCTCCACCGCGCGCAGCCGGGCGGCGGCGAGGTGTTGGCGCGGGCCGGTGGAGTTGCCGAACCAGGCATCGTTGGTCACCGTCACGATCCAGCGCGGCCGGTCCCGGGCGAAGATCACCTGGCCCGGGAAGATCGCCTCGTAGCAGATCAGCGGCGAAAATGGCGGCAGCCCCGGCACGCGCAGGGTCACCGGCCCCGGCCCGGCCCGGAACCCTCCGCCGGGCACCACCTGGATCGGCAGCGGCATCCAACCGGGCTGGTACTCCCCGAACGGCACCAGGTGCGACTTGTCGTACACTGCGACCGGCGCCGACCCTTGCAGCGCCATGAGGCTGTTGTACGGCCGGCGGTCGGCGTCGAAGCGCACCGTGCCCACCAGCGCCGGCACCGCCGTGCCATCGTCCCGGCGCGTGGCCTCCGCGATCATTTCCCGCGCCGTGTTATCGATATCCAGCAGGTAGGGGCTGGCCGTTTCGGGCCAGATCACCACCGCGGGTGCAGCACCCAGCCCCGCCACGGCGCTGCGGGTGAGCGAAAGGTAGCGGCTGAAGATTGAGGCGGTCACCGCGCGGTCCCATTTCTGGCCCTGCGGCACGTTGCCCTGCACCAGAACCACCGTCACGCCGGGGCTGGCCGAGGCGGGTTGGCCAAGCCGCCAGATCCCGATCCCGACCCAGGCCAGCAGCCCCGCCAGCCCGGCGAGCATAGCCCGCCGCCCGAACAGCGGGGTCGCCGCCAGCAGCAGCGTGGCCAAGGTCAGCCCATGCACCCCCACCAGCGAAGCGGGCTGCAGCATCACGTCGCCGATCGGGCCCGGCACCGCCCATACGCTGCCCCAGGGGTTCCAGGGAAAGCCGGTGGCGACGAACTGGCGGGCGATGTCGGCCAACCCCCAGCCGCCAGCCAGCACCGCCAGCCGCCGCCACCCGGGCGGAACCAGCCGCGCCGCGCCGCAGGGGGCCGCGATGAACAGCGCCAGCACGGCGGCAAGCGCCGGCACCGCCAGCGGCACCAGCCACCAGAAACGTGCGGACTCGATCAGGATGGCCTCGGTGATCCAGTAGAGCCCGACCAGGTGATGGCCGAAGCCAAACCAGAATCCGACACGCAGCGCGCCGCGCACGCCGCCTTGGGCCCCCAGCATCACCAGCAGCGCGGGCACGGCCAGCAGCAGCACGGGAAGAGCATGCACCGGCGGCAGTGCCGTGGCCGACACCATGCCCAGCACGGCGGCCGTCGCCAGCGCGCGCCAGCCCCGCAGATCAGCCAGTCGATGAAGGCTCCGCAGTACCATCGCGGCCGGCTGCACCGCGCCCCCGGTTGCTGCAACCCCGCAGCGATGACCCAGGCTCAAGCCGCGCGCACGATGCGTTCCGGCCGCACCACTCCCCCGGTCAGGCAGGCGGCGATGCACTCGGCGGCCATCACGCCCATGTTCACCAGCGATCCGTCGGTCACCCCGGAGACATGCGGCGTGGCCAGCAAGCGGGGATGGCGGCGCAGGGCATCGTCGGCGGTCGGCGGCTCGGTCTCGAACACGTCGAGCGCCGCGCCGGCGATGTGGCCACTGTCCAGCGCCGCCGCCAGCGCCGCCTCGTCGACGAGGCCGCCGCGCGCGGTGTTCACCACGAAGCTGCCGGCGGGCATGGCGGCCAGCGCCACGGCGTCGATGATGTGGCGGGTGCGCGCGGTATAGGGGCAATGCACCGACAGCACGTCGCTGTCGCGGAGCAGGGCCGAAAGGTCGGCGGCGCGCCGCACGCCGGCGGGGAACTCGTCCCTGCCGGCAGTGGGATCGAAGGCGGTGACGACCATGCCGAATGCCTGCGCCAGGCCGGCGACGTGCTGGCCGATGGCGCCGAAGCCCAGCAGGCCCAGGCGCATGTCGTGGATGTCGCGCACCTTGGTCGCCGCCCCGCGCCACGCGCCGCCGGCGATGGACTGGCCGAGTGCGCGCAGGTCCTTGGCCATGGCCAGGATCATCGCCAGCGTGTGCTCGGCCACGGCGCGGGTGTTCGACCCCGGTGCGCGGGCCACCAGGATGCCGCGCGCGGCCGCCGCGGCGAGGTCCACGTCGTCCACCCCCACGCCATGGCGCGCCACGATGCGCAACCGTGCCGAGGCATCCATCGCCGCCGCCGTCACCGGCCCCTGGCGCGTCAGGATCGCATGGGCCTGCACTGCCGCGGTCAATTCGGCCACCGCCGGCGCCGAGGGATAGGGCGGCATGTAGTGGATGACGCAGCCGGCCCGCTCCAGCACCGCCACGGCTTCCGCGGCCAGGCGCGGCGCGGTCATGACCACCTGGAACGGATCGGTGGCCGGCACGGCGGCCCGGCTCGGCTGCGTCAAGGTGCGGCCTCCCGCAGGTCGCGTTCGTAGTGTCGCGAGTATTTCGCCGTCACCAGGTCGGTCTTCACCACGATCGCCACGTCCACCGTATTGAACTGCGTGTCGATCACCGCCCCGTCTCCGACGAAGCCGCCCAGGCGCAGGTAGCCCTTGATCAGCGGCGGCAGGGCGGCGAGCGCGCGCAGCGGCACCAGGGTGGCCGGGTCGGTGCGGCGCATCTCAACGTAGCGGTCCGGCAGCGCCCGCGGCCGCAGTTCCGGCGGCGCCAGGTGGTAGGCGTGAAGGTAGGTCAACTCGCTCGCCAGCGCGTCCGGGTCGGTGCCCGGCAGGCTGGCGCAGCCGAACATCAGGCCGATGTCGTGGCGGCGCACATAGGCCGCGATGCCGCGCCACAACAGCTGCATCACCGCCCGGTTGCGGTAGTTGACGTGCACGCACGACCGGCCCAGCTCCATCACCCGGCCGGGAAAGGCCAGCACCGCGGCGAGGTCGTATTCGTCGGCGGAGTAGAAGGCGCCCACCTTGGCCGCCGCCTCCGTGCGGATCAGCCGGTAGGTTCCCACCACGCTTTCCGGGCCCTGGCCCAGGGCGTGGTCGATCACCAGCAGATGGTCGGCCACGGCGTCGAAACGGTCGCGGTCGCGCTTCGTGGCGGCGGCCTCGGCATCGGAATGGGCGCCCATTTCCTCGTAGAAGATGCGGTAGCGCAGGGCTTGGGCGGCATCGATCTCGGCGGCGTGCTCGGCGATGCGTACCCCCAGGTTGCCGCTGCGCAGTTCGCCGAAGCCGGCGGCCTGGTCGGGCACCGTGGCCTGGCCGACCCTCACCGCGCGCTGCCCGGCACGCGCCGTGCCGCAGCCCTGGGCGGCGCCACCGCCTTGGGCGCGGCCGCGGGCGCCTCGGCCGGCTTGGCCTTGGCTTCGCGGCGCCGGCCGAACAGTTCCAGCCGGTGCGACACCAGATCGAAGCCCAACCTTGCGGCGATGGCCTTGAGCACCCCCTCGTGCTCGGCATCCTCGAACTCGATTACCCGGCCGTTCTCGACATCGATCAGGTGGTAGTGGTGGCCGTGCTCGGTGGGTTCGTAGCGCGCGCGCCCGCCGCCGAAATCCCGCTTCTCCAGGATTCCGCGCTCCTCCAGCAGCCGCACCGTGCGGTACACGGTGGCGATGGAGATGCGCGCGTCCAGCTTCGCGGCGCGGCGGTACAGCTCCTCGACGTCGGGGTGGTCGTCGGCCTCCGACAGGACGCGCGCGATCACCCGGCGCTGCCCGGTCATCTTGAGGCCCCGTTCCACGCAAAGGCGTTCGATGCGGCTTTCCATCCGATCTCCCGTGCCCACCGATCGCCGACTCCTGCGGGCCGACCGGCACCCGCCGGCTCGATGCCGGCGCTGCCAAGGTCGTTCACAAGCGAAGCGATGTGTTCGCCGTCGTTAGCGCGACAGGGGTAGCCGATCGGGGCGGGGGCTGTCCATGTATGTCACCCGGCCCCGCCGCGATGGCTCAGCGCCCGGTGCGCGGCTTGGTGCCCAGGCCGATCTTCTTGGCCAGCGACGAGCGATGGCGGGCGTAATCGGGCGCCACCATGGGGTAGTCGGCCGGCAGGCCCCAGCGCTCGCGGTACTGGTCCGGCGTCATGTCATAGGCGGTCCTGAGGTGGCGCTTGAGCATCTTGAGCTTCTTGCCGTCTTCCAGGCACACGATATGGTCCTCAAAGATCGACTTTTTCACCGGCACCGCCGGTTGCGGCTTTTCAGCCTGGACCGGCTCGCGGCTGACATTGGCAAGTGTTCGATAGACATCCAGTATCAGCGCCGGCAACGCATCCGGCATCACCGAGTTGTTGGAGACGTGGGCGGAGACAATCTGCGCCGTCAGGCCCAAGACGTCTGAATTGCCGTAGTTGTCGGACATCCCATGTTCCCCCGAAACGATGATCGGCCCCATATAGGTGCTGGCCAGCCCGCTTCGCAACGGGTAATTTACGATCTTACAACGGATGGCCCGAAAACAAGATGAGCAACACGGAGTTCGCCGCCGACCATACGCTTGACATCACCAGGGACATCTGTCCGATGACCTTCGTCCGCACGCGCCTTGCGCTGGATCGACTTGCGCCGGGGCAGAAATTGCTGGTTATTCTCAGCGGCGACGAACCGCGGCGCAATGTGCCGCGCAGTGCGCGCGACCACGGCCACAAGGTGCTGGCCGAGGAAACCGGCCCCGATGGTCTGACGCGCCTGCTGCTGGAGCGGTGCTGAAATTGTGCCGTGGCCGGCGCACGCGACAGGCTGCGCCGCCGGGTTGTTCAAGGCTGCCTGGTCAGGGCTTCTTGGCCTCGGCCACCAACTGCTTCACCTCGTCCATCGCCTCGGCCACGCGCTGGTTCAGCGCGCCCAGCGCCTCGCCGTTGGAGCGCTGGATAAGGTCGCCGAGTTCACGGGTGTTGGCGACCGCCCGCTCATAGGCGCCCTTCAACAGCTCGGCCTGGCGGACCGCCTTTTCCTGCGGCCCCTCGGTGCTGGACAGGGCGCGCAGCGTCTCGGTCAGCTCGCCCATGGTCTGTTGCATGATTTCCATGTGCCGCTTGGCAACTGCCTGGGCGCCCTCCAGGGCGATTCGGTTGGCCGCCGACAGCGCCTCGATGTTGCGCTGGTGGGCGCGCATCAGCGCCTCGAAGTTCGGCGCCGCGGGCATTTTCATGTCGGCGAACAGCTTGGTGAATTCCTCGGCGCCCGGCCAGTTGGCCTGCGGCCACTTTGCGTCAATCGGCATGCTCGGGTCCTTGCTGCTGGGGCGGGACGGGAATGTCGTCGGCAGGGGGCGGAAGGTCGTCCGCCGGTGCGGCCGCAGCCTCACCAGGCGAATGCGCGGACGATGCTACGCCACCGCGCGCCGCGAGCCAACCGGCGGCTTGTTCCGCGCGCGCCAGCGCCGTGTCCAGTGCTGCCATGGTAGCCGAGAGATCATCGCTGGTGTCGCGCTCCCACGCCCGCAGCGTCCAGCACCACACGGCCAGCAGCCCGGCGGCGTTCAGTGCGCCCCGCGGCCCGCCGGCCTCGACGCCTGCCCCCTCCAGCAGCCAGCGCATGCTGCGCAGGCTCGCCGCCCCCAGCATCGCCGCCGTCAGCGGATCGCCCGGCAGGGCGTGCAACAGGGCGATCACGCCCGCCCGATGACCCTGGAAGAAGTCGATCCGCCGCATCATCAGGTCGAACAGCCGGTCGCGTGCCACCCCCTCGGTGGCGGCATCGCGCAGGGCGTGCGCGTCGGCCAGTTCGCCGAACCGCATCAGCAGGGCGCTCCGGCCCGACAGGCGCTGGCGGGCGACATCCAGCTGCACCCCCGCGGTCCGCGCGGCGTGCGGTACGCTCAGCCGCATCCACCCCCGCTCGGCGATCTGCGCGAAGGCGGCGGCGATCAGGGCCTCGTCCTGTGCCCGGCCCGGTGCGGGTTCGGGCGGCGGGACATCGGGGTGCGGCGCGTCCATGTCGGAAACATGGGGAAGCGCGGGGCGGTTGTCACCCCGTCAGCCCATCAGGTGTGCATCAACGCGTCAGGCGTGGATCGCCGGCGGCCTCAGCCGGCGAGTTCGCGCGAGCGGGCGGTGGCCGCGGCGATCGCCCGCGACAGGGCATCGGGCATGGCGGACTTCTCCATCAGCACCGCCAGCGCCGCCGCCGTGGTGCCGCCCGGGCTGGTGACGTTCTTGCGCAGCACCGCGGCATCCTCGGCGCTGGCGGCCAGCAGCGCGCCGGAACCGGCGACGGTCTCGCGCGCCAGCTTGCGGGCGAGGTCGGCGGGAATGCCCTGCTCGATCGCCGCCTGTTCCATCAGTTCGGCCAGCAGGAACACATAGGCCGGGCCGCTGCCGGAAACTGCGGTGACCGGATCGAGCAGCCCCTCGTCCTGCACCCAGGCGACCGAACCGATCGCTGACAGCAGGGTGTCGCACAGGTCGCGCTGGGCGGCGCTCACGCCCGGTCCGGGGCAGGCCACGGTCACACCCTGGCGCACGGCGGCCGGCGTGTTCGGCATGGCGCGCACCACCGCGGCCCCTTCGCCCAGCAGGCCGCGCATGCCCGCCAGCGTGCGCCCGGCCATGATCGACAGCATCACCGCCGAGCCGGCATAGCGGGCATAGATCGGCAGCGTCTCGGCGGCGTTCTGCGGCTTCACGGCCAGCACAACGGCGGCCGGCGCGAAGCCCTCGGGGATTGCCGCGGCATCGGCCACCACCGTCACCTCCGGCCCGGGCGCGGGCGGCAGCATGGGGTCGACGGCGACCGAGGGGGCCAGGCCGCGCTCGCGCCAGCCGGCCAGCATGGCGCCGCCCATCTTGCCGAAGCCGACCAGCAGGATGGGCGGGATCGCGGTCATGGTGCGGCTATGCCTCGCCGACGCATTCGAGCATGGCGGCGGCCAGCGCCTCGGCCGGTGCCTTGCCGCCCCACAGCACGAACTGGAAGGCGGGGAAGAAGCGCTCGCACTCACTTATGGCGATGTCCACCATGTCCTCCAGGCTTTCCGCCGAGGCGCCGGGGGCGCCGCGCAGCAGCACGGAATGGCGGAACACCGGCATGCCGTCGGCCGCGTCCATGCCGAAATGGCCGATCCACAGCCGGTCGTTGGCCAAAGCGAGCAGTTCGTACAGCGCCGCGCGCCGCTTCTCCGGCACCTTCAGGTCGAAGGCACAAGTGAAGTGCATGGCGCTGATCTCGTTGGACCAGCTGAAATACAGGCCGTAGTCGCACCATTTGCCGGGCGCCTCGGCGGCCATCTCGGACTCGCTGCGCCGGTCGCAGATCCAGTCGTTGGCGGCGACGATCTGCTCCACCACGTCCAGCGGGTTGGCGGCGATTTCGCTGAAGCTGCTCAGGTGGGCTGACATGCGGGGTCTCCCGAATGGAGGAATGCCGGCGCGGCACGCTCGGATCGGGCGCATCGACGCGCGGCGGTACTGCTCCATCGGAGACGGTCCCAGGCGCCGCGACTCGGATTCGCCATGCCGCAAACCCTACGCATGCGTGAGGGCGTGCCGCAAGGGCGAATCAAGACACAGTGGTATGAAGTTAACCCAGTGCGTGAAGTCGCGGCGGGTTCAGGCAATCATCCCCGGACCGCCGCCGCCGGGCTTGCGAGTGAGTTCGTCCAGCCGCGCCTCCAGCGCCGCCAGCCGCGCCTCCGCGGCCTCCTGGCCGGCGCGGGCGGTGGCGGCCATCTCGGCGACTGCCTCGAACTCCTCGCGGCGAACCACGTCCAGGCGGCGCAGCGCCTCGTCCACGCGCGCGCGAACCAGGGCCTCCATCTCGTCGCGCAGGCCCACCAGGGCCGACATCGCCCCGCCGGCCATGCCAGCGAGATCGTCGAACAGTCGCGGTCGCTCGGCCATCGTGTCCTCCTACGGGGGTGGGCTGGTCGGCACGGGCTGATGGGCAGGGGGGCGACGACGCGGGCTGCCGTACGCCCCGGCTTTCGCTGCCGCGCCGCGCCCTCTATACCCCGATGCCATGATCCTGGTCACTGGTGGCGCTGGCTTCATCGGCTCAAATCTGCATGCGGCCCTCGTGGCGCGCGGCCTGGAGACCGTCGTGGTCGACCGGCTGCGCCAGGGCGGCAAATGGCGCAACCTCGCCACGCATCCGCCGACGCGGCTGATCGCACCCGAGGCGCTGGAGGATTTCCTCGCCGACCACCCGCCGATCGAGATGGTGTTCCACCTCGGCGCCATCAGCGCCACCACGGTGACGGACGGCGACCTGGTGTGGGCGGTGAACGTGGAACTGCCGCTGATGCTGTGGCGCTGGTGCGCCTCGCGGGGGGTGCGCTTGGTCTATGCCTCCTCGGCGGCCACCTACGGCGACGGCGCTTCTGGGTTCGAGGACGGGCTGGAGGGGCTGGACCGCCTGCGCCCGCTGAACCTGTACGGCTGGAGCAAGCACGTCTTCGACCGTGCCGTGGCTCGTGCCATCGGCCAGGGCCGGCCACGCCCGCCGCAATGGGCGGGGCTGAAGTTCTTCAACGTCTATGGCCCCAACGAGGGGCACAAGGGCGCGATGACCTCGGTGGTGAAGGTGAAGCTGGACGAGGCGCGCGCCGGCCAGGCGCCCCGCCTGTTCCGTTCCGACCGGCCGGATATCGCCGATGGCGAGCAGAAGCGCGACTTCGTGTGGGTGGGCGACGTGGTGGACGTGATGATGTGGCTCTACGACAAACCGGCGGTGAACGGCCTGTTCAACCTGGGCACCGGCACCGCCCGCACCTATCGCGCCGTGGCCGACGCCGCCTGCCGGGCCAGCGGCGTGGCGCCGCAGGTGGAGTTCATTGACATGCCCGCCGCCCTGCGCGGCCACTACCAGAGCTTCACCGAGGCGCCGATGCACCGGTTGCGCGCAGCCGGCTATGGCGGCCAGTTCACCGCGCTGGAAGACGGTGTCGCGCGCTATGCCGCGCTGATTGATGACCCGCGCTATGCCGCGCTGCTGGGCGACGTGCCGCAGGCCCGAGACTAGCGCGATGGAACTGTTCCCCGACAACACGACCTTCCTGGTGCTGGGGCCGCTGGTGCTGCGCTGGTATGCGCTGGCCTATATAGGCGGGTTGGTGATCGGCTGGCGCTGGCTGCGCGTGCTGGTGCAGAAGCCGCCGGTGGTGGCGACCCCGGTGCAGGCCGACGAGTTCCTCACCTGGGCCACGATCGGCGTGGTGATCGGCGGGCGCATCGGCTACGTGTTGTTCTACCAGCCGTCGCGCTTCCTGGAGCATCCGCTGGAGATATTCGCCGTCTGGCAGGGCGGCATGTCGTTCCATGGCGGCATGCTGGGCACGGCGCTGGCGGTGGTGCTGTTCTGCCGCCGCCAGAAGATCCCGCTGCTGGGCTTTGCCGACCGGCTCGCGGTGGTGGTTCCGGTGGGGCTGGGGCTGGGGCGCGCCGCCAATTTCATGAACGGCGAGCTGTGGGGCCGCGCGGCGCCAGACTGGCTGCCCTGGGCGATGAAGTTCGCCAGCGGCGGCGACGTGCTGCGCCACCCCAGCCAACTCTACCAGGCGCTTCTGGAAGGCCTTGTGCTTCTGGCTGTCATGGTGGTGCTGAGCCGCAGCGAGGCCATCCGCGCCCGGCCGGGCATGCTGGCCGGCGTGTTTCTCAGCGGCTACGCCATCGCGCGCATCATCGGCGAGTTCTTCCGCCAACCGGACCCGTTCCTGGGCTTCCTGTTCGCCGGCGCCACCATGGGGCAGCTGCTGAGCTTGCCGATGCTCGCTGCCGGGCTGTGGCTGGTGGCGCGTGCGAGGCCCGTGCCGGCGGCGGCGTGATGCGCGGCCACGCCTGAGCATGGAGCGGCTGGATGCCTTCATGGCGCGGGCCAACGCCGCCTTCTACGCCGGGCCCGACCCGCTGGCCGGCTTCGCCACCTCGCCCGAGATTTCCCAGGTATTCGGCGAATTGCTCGGTGCCTGGGCGGTGGTGGCGTGGCAAGCGATGGGCGCGCCGGCGGATGCCATGCTGGTCGAGGCCGGGCCGGGCCGCGGCACCCTGATGGCCGATGCCCTGCGCGTGGTCGCCCGCCCTGCCCCTTCACTCGCCGCCCGGGTGCATCTGGTGGAGACCTCGCCGTCGCTGCGCGCCATGCAGGCCGCCCGCGTGCCCGGCGCGGTATGGCACGACCGGCTGGAGGACCTGCCGCCCGGCCCGGCGCTGGTGCTGGCCAACGAGTTCCTCGATGCCCTGCCGATCCGCCAGTTCGTGCGCCGTGGCGACGGCTGGGTGGAGCGGTTCGTCGCCGATGGCGCCTTCGTCGAGCAGCCCTGCCCGGCCCCGCCCACGGTCGATGCACCCGATGGTGCGGTGGTCGAACTGGGCGAGGCGGCGCGCGCCGTGGTGCGCCACCTCGCCGCGCGTATCGTGGCCCAGGGCGGGGCGGTGCTGCTGGTTGACTATGGTCCGGAACAATCGGCCCCTGGCGACAGCCTGCAGGCCCTGCGTGATGGCAAGCCAGCCGACCCGCTGGCCGACTCGAGCATGGCCGACCTCACCGCCCATGTCGACTTCCAGGCGCTGGCCGAGGCGGCACGGGCCGAGGGTGCCGCGGTGCAGGGCCCGGTGCCGCAGGGGGTGTTCCTGACGCGGCTGGGCCTGTACCAGCGCAGCGGCGTGCTGGCGCGCACGCAGCCACCCGGCCGCGCCCACGCCCTGATCGACGCCGCCGGCCGGCTGGCCGAACCGCACCGCATGGGCCGATTGTTCAAGGCCATGGCGGTTTGCCACCCTGCCCTGCCCCTGCTTGAGGGATTTGCCGAATGACCGAGGCCGAGTTCATCGCCGCCCCTGCCCTGCCCGTCCGCCACGGCTTCTTCACCCGGCGCGGCGGCGTGTCGCAGGGGCCCTATGCCAGCCTGAACTGCGCGTTGGCCGGCCAGGACGCGCGCGCGGCGGTGCTGGAGAACCGCGCCCGCGCCGCCCGCGTACTGGGCGCCGATCCGGCAAGTCTCGTCGGCCTGACCCAGGTGCACGGCATCGAAGTGGCGCGGGTGGAAGCGCCGTGGCTGCCCGGCCAGGGCCTGCGCGCCGACGCCGCGGTGACCGACCGGCCGGGCATCGCCATCGGCATCGTCACCGCCGATTGCGCCCCGGTGCTGTTCGCCGATGCCGAGGCGGGCGTGGTCGGCGGCGCCCATGCCGGCTGGCGCGGCGCGGTGGCCGGTGTGCTGGAGGCGACGCTGGTGGCCATGGAGTCGCTGGGCGCGCGGCGGGAGCGGATCGCCGCCGCCGTCGGCCCATGCATCGCCCAGGCGAGCTACGAGGTGGCCGCCGACCTGCGCGACGCGGTGCTGGCGAACCACCCGGGCGACGCACATTTCTTTGCCGAGGGGCAGCGCCCCGCGCGCTGGCAGTTCGACCTGGCGGGCTACTGCGCCCAGCGCCTGCGCGCCGCCGGCGCGGGCACGGTCGTGACCCTTGGCCTGGATACGCTGGCCGAGGAGGAGCGGTTTTTCAGCCACCGCCGCCGCACCCTGGCCGGCGGTGGCGCGATCGGCCACCAGATGTCGGTGGTGACGCTGTAGGATCGGGGGTGACGCTGTAGGATCGGGCCATGCCCTATGTCTGGATGTTCATCGTGATGATCGTGGCGGCGACGCTGGTGTCCTGTGTCCTGGCGTAGCTGGGCGCGCCTCCTGCCCCTGCTGCTGGCATTTCTGCCGGCGGCGTGCGGCAGCCTGCCGCGTCCGTTCGAGGGGCGGCCGGGCACCACGGCGCTACGCCTCGCCCAGCCGCCGCCGGCTCGTCTGGCCGTGGCCCCGCCCGGCGGCGCGTGGCTGGGCGACGCCGCCGCCGCCCAGTACGCCGCTGCCGTGGCCGAGGCCATGCAGGAACAGGCCCTGCCGGCGGTGGCCGGCGCCGCGAACCGGGGGGACTGGCGTCTGGAACTGACAGCGGAACTGCGCGACGGCATGGTGATGCCGGGCTTCCGCGTGATCGACCCTGCCGGCGACGACCGGGGCAGCACCGCCAGTGCGCCGGTGTCGGCCGCGACATGGGCCGCAGCGGCCCCCGAAACCCTGCAGCGTGCCGGCCGCCAGGCCGCCCCGGCGATTGCCGCCCTGCTTACCGATATCGAGGCAGCGCGCCGCGAGGCCGACCCCGACAGCCTCGTCAATCGCCCAGTCCGTCTGCGCCTCGGCGCGGTCAGCGGCGCACCCGGCGATGGCAACCGCGCGCTGGCGCGCCACATGCGCGACGAACTGGGCAAGCTGGGCCTGGCGGTGCAGGACATGCCGGAGGGTGCCGACTACACCCTGGTCGGCGACGTGACGGTGGCCAATGTGCCGGGCAACCAGCAGCGCGTGGAAATCCGCTGGAAGGTCGCCGATGCCCGGGGTGTCGAGGCCGGCCAGGTGGTCCAGCTCAACCAGGTGCCGCGCGGCCTTCTCGACGGGCTGTGGGCCGACGTCGCACTGGTGGTGGCGCAGGAAGCCGCGGGCGGCGTGCGCGACGTGATCCGCAACCAGACCGGGGTGCCGCGCGCTGCCGCACCCCCCTGACGAGCCCGCCGCGCCGTGCCCCGGCAACGGCCGGGCATCGTTGGACACCCGCTGGCCGGATTGCTAGAACGCCCGCGCCCACCCGTCGCTGCACACCACTTTTTCGCCGCCAACCAAGCCCCCGCTGCAAACCAAGCCCCCGCTGCAAACCAAGTCTGCCGCGTTCGCACCGCTGCCGCGTTGGCTCCGGTCCGGACCGCCCCATCTGGATCGGTGCCGATGAAGATTGTTGCCTGCAACAGCAACCGCCCATTGGCCGAGGCCGTCGCTGCCACACTGGGACTGCCGCTGACCCGCGCCTCGGTGCGCCGCTTCGCCGACATGGAGGTGTTCGTCGAGATCCACGAAAACATCCGCGGCGAGGACGTGTTCGTGGTGCAGTCCACCTCCTACCCCGCCAACGACAACCTGATGGAATTGCTCATCACGCTCGATGCGCTGCGCCGCGCCTCGGCCCGGCGCATCACCGCGGTGATCCCGTATTTCGGCTATGCCCGCCAGGACCGGAAATCCGGCCCGCGCACGCCGATCAGCGCCAAGCTGGTGGCCAACCTGATCACCGAGGCCGGCGCCCAGCGCGTGCTGACGATGGACCTGCACGCCGGGCAGATCCAGGGCTTCTTCGACATCCCCGTGGACAATCTGCAGGCCGCCCCACTGTTCGCGCGCGACATCCAGGAGCGCTACGCCGGCCGCAACGTGATGATCGTCTCGCCCGACGTGGGCGGCGTGGTGCGGGCGCGGGCGATCGCCACCCGGCTGGGCTGCGACCTTGCCATCATCGACAAGCGCCGCCAGGCCGCCGGCGTGTCCGAGGTGATGCACGTGATCGGTGAGGTCGAGGGGCGCGACTGCATCCTGGTGGACGACATCGTCGATTCCGGCGGCACCCTGGTGAATGCGGCCAAGGCGCTGATCGACAACGGCGCCAAGTCGGCCAGCGTCTATGTCACCCACGGCGTGCTCTCGGGCGGGGCCGTGGCGCGCATCGCCTCCGGCCCGATCGAGATGATGATGGTCACCGACAGCATCCTGGCCACCGAGGCGGTGCGCCTGGCCAGCAACGTCAAGCAGTTGACCATCGCCCCCCTGCTGGCCTCCGCCATCGACCGCATCCATGGCGAGAAGTCGGTCAGCTCGCTGTTCGATTGAAGGAAGACGCAAGTGTCCAGCACGTTGGCGACCCTGACCCAGCAGCGCTTCTGGTTCCTGCGCCATGGCGAGACCGACTGGAATGCCCAGGGGCTGAGCCAGGGCAACGTCGACATCCCGCTGAACGCCAACGGCATCGCCCAGGCCCATGCCGCCGCCCCGATGCTGCGCAGCCGCGGCATCGCCACCATCGTCACCTCGCCGCTGTCGCGCGCACGCGACACCGCCCAGGTAGCGGCCGACCTGCTCGGCTTGCCGGTGGAGATCGACGAGGGGCTGCGCGAGACCTCGTTCGGCGCCCAGGAAGGCAAGCCGATGGTGGAATGGTTCACCCGCTGGGTGGAAGGCACCCACACGCCCGACGACGCCGAGAGCTTCTTCGACCTGCGAACCCGGGCGACCGCGGCGGTCAACCGCGCGCTGGCACGGCCGGGCATGGTGCTGGTGGTGGCGCACGGCGCGCTGTTCCGCGCCCTGCGCGCCGAAATGGGACTGGAGCCGAACGTGCGCACGCGCAACGCCTGGCCGCTGCTGTGCGAGCCGGGCGATCCCTGGACGCTGACCGACGCGGCCTGACACCGAATCCCGCGGACCGATGAGTCGAAGGTAAGGCCAACGCCTCGCCGTGGCGCCGCGGATGATCCGCCAAGGGCCGCGAGCCTTTGAAACCGCAATTTTTGCAGCAACAGCAGCTCCTGGGGGCTTGGACCGTCACGTGAAGGCGCGCGTCGGATCTGGCGAGGTGCGGCCCTGGCCGGCTTGCCTGCGACTGCGCAGTTGCCGGATGTCCCTGGCGATGGCTACACTCCGCGTCGTATTGGCCAGCTTGTCCGGCCATCGGAAAAATCTCGGGCAAGGAAGGGGCGGAAATGGCCAAAGGC
>Ga0105054_10002662_pt1 | contig 28319 bp, 21 predicted proteins | sample BON02_FD_78091 | JGI IMG/M metagenome (GOLD analysis project Ga0105054, IMG submission 78091) | Freshwater microbial communities from Lake Bonney liftoff mats and glacier meltwater in Antarctica - BON-02 (megahit assembly) | ecosystem: Environmental > Aquatic > Freshwater > Ice > Glacier...
AAATCACCCGTGGGCGATGCGTTCTTGCGAGGAGTTTTACATATTTTCTGAAGGAGATTAAACATCTCAGAAGTATCGCTCCTAAACTTATGTGCCTCATCAACAATGATCAAATCATACCTTTCTGGTCGCAGGACTTTGTGAAGACTTCCGTTAGTGATAAAATCAATGCCAGGGACATCAAAGTCATCTACCGTCTTTTGCCAGCTTTCCTTTAAAGGAGGCGGAATAACGACAAGAATTTTAGTCCTAGGCCCATTAGACCAAAAGAACTTCTTCGCTATGATGGTTGAGACGATGGTTTTTCCCAGTCCAACGACATCAGCCAAAATGAACCCATTGTGCTGCATGAGTTTTTGAAAACCATCATTGACAGCATCTACTTGATAGCGTAGTTTGGTGTAGCCTTTAGGTAGGTCTTCGATCGATTCTGGATCGTATTCAATCGACTTTCCAAAATACTCAATAAGGAACTTGATGTAAATCTCAAATGGCGTAAAAGACTCATTGAGGTAGGTTTTGTTCTTAACCTTTTCAACTTCTCCTGAGACAATTTCAATACCTTCGCTCCAAAGGTTCTCAAAGGTAGTCGTGGCAAAAGCCACATCATCATAATCCCTTAGCTCTACGTTGAATTCAAAATTATTTTCAATTCCAGAAACACTCAGGTTACTGGAACCAGTAATTACAGATCCGCTATTATGCTCATTAAAGTTCTCAGGGCGGAAGATGTAAATCTTGGCGTGAATGTTCTTATCGGGATGTGCTTTGATTTCGATAGATCCATCACCAACTCGTTTGATGAATTCAAGCATCCCCTCTTCGACTTCCTTTTTATAATCAGCCTGTTGGATATCAGCTTGTAGTTCAGCTAAAAATTCTTCTCTTGTTTCATGTGCATTAAACTTGAATTCAAGTCCTTTTTTAGCCGCTTCTGAAATCAGATGATCTACATCAATCCCAACAAGAATTCTGATCTGTTTGACATCTTTTAGAAATGGATGAATCAGGAAATAACCAGACGCTCGAAAGAAAGCCACCAATACATCAAATTGAGAAACATTTGTATGTGTGAAAATTCCTTCAAATTTTCTGAAAAGTGTGTTTTCAAGATTGTTAGTGAAAAATTTAGTGCTCATTTACTTCCCTCCTTTTCGATTAGTAAATCCTTTACGCTCACTTCAAGAATCTCGGCTATTTGATAAAGATCCTCAAGACTAGGCTGCCTCCTATTTTGGACATAAGAATTTACCATATTGTAGCTTTTTGCCAACTTCTCCGCCAGCCAAGTTTGCTTAATTCCTTTAGCATCAATTACTTCTTTAATTCTGTTCATTTGATAACTTTTATCAGCTTTTAAGATATAGAAATCAATTAGAATTATCTCATTGAATGAGATACTAAAATTTCTGGATGATGTATTTTAGGACTTCCTAATTTGGCATAAACTAATCAAACCAACCTCTTTCTAGCCAACTAAACAAATTTATCTTTTAGAATTCTCTCTTGACCTGGACGTCCCAATTGCTGCTCAATAGCTCACTCACTCCCGCTCCTCCGACCGAAAGTATAAAAACAAAAACACGTATAACAAACAGGAAACCAAGTGCCAAACCGCATGACCTTGAATGATGGAATCTGGACCAGTGAATTGATCAGCGATATCCAGGTCACGGATTTTTGAACCCAAAGTGATGGCTACTATTCCCGCGACAAACCAGCGGACTTGTAAGTATTTTCCGGGTTGAATCAGACTCACTCCTGCAAATAGAAAAAGGGTTCCGCTGAGATAAGTCGAGATCTGAGAAAAGGAATACTCCCATTTGTAGTACGAAAAATATACTGACCCAAAAATCGTAATAACTCCAAGAACTGGCCAGCTTGGTAAAATACGACGGGTACGAGGGACTCGGATCCTTGGCAACCAACTTCCAACGGCAATAGCAACCATACAAATCATGGTGGCGTACATCCCTCCCACATCGCATTGCTGACCATACTTGGTAAGTGACGCATGAAAAAATCCGCTCCCTAGGCCAAGGTAAATTCCTGCTAGCCCAAAGAGAAAGGTCTGCACCGGAGCAAATGTGAGGTAACCTCGCTCCAGTGGGAGTTTCCGCTTCCAATCGTAAATCGCCAAACCAATGGCATAGAATCCAAAACAGATATAGACAAGATTAGACCAAGTATTTATCCGCGTGCGGAAGATGCTGTCGGGATAGATCTGCTCCGCATAGTCAGGATTGATGAATTCATCCGCAGGAACCCAGTCTGCCCAAACTGGTGCATCTTTGAATACGGAAAAAACAATAATAAATAACAAAAGGACTAGTCCGGTGACACCCAAGCCAATGCCATGAACCCATCTCGGAAGTTTATCCAATTTCAAGCGCTCAGCCATTTTGAGTTGGAGGCGCTTTTCGATGGGTTCAATTGAATGGGGCATGGGGAAATTTAGTATCGGTTTTGATGGTGAATAGTGAAGGATTGAATTTAGTTTATTTCCTAGATTTGTTGCTTCGATACCAAGATCCCCTATTATAATAAGGAACCTTTGGTATTAATAATATCCCGAACCTCTATCAGAGGAAATTCTAATTCCAAAAATCATTTCCCAGACTGCTTTTTTATCTTTTGAATTTCGGATCAAAACCTCCGTTAAGTGATTCAATCCTTAATTTGAAGCTATCTCTGCAATTGAAACTCTGGGATCTCAGCTTCTCCAATCTCCTATTCTCCAATCTCCCATTCTCCTATTCTCCTATTCTCCAATCTCTCTATTATTCAGTATTTGTAATCCCTCCCAACCAATTTCCCTTTTCAGTTGCAAATACCCCCATTTGACTTAATTTTGATTTTCAATTTTGATCTATGACTGAAGAATCCGCCTCACTTAATTTTATCGAACAAATCATTAAAGACGATTTGGCCGCTGGCTTTTCCCCTGACAAACTTCGTTTTCGTTTTCCACCAGAGCCAAATGGTTACTTACATATTGGTCATGCCGCCTCCATTTGCCTGAATTTTGGTTTGGGCGAGCTTCATAATGCACCGGTTAACCTTCGTTTTGACGATACCAATCCTGCCAAAGAAGAGCAGGAATACGTCGATGCCATCAAAAATGACATCGAATGGTTAGGTTTTCAATGGGCTACGGAGTGTTATTCTTCCGACTATTTCCAGCAGCTTTATGACTGGGCGATCCAATTGATCAAAGATGGAAAGGCTTATGTAGATGGGCAATCTGCAGATGTCATGGCTACACAAAAAGGAACGCCTTCTACTCTCGGAGTGGCTAGTCCTTACCGTGAAACGTCTGTGAAAGAAAATCTCGATTTGTTTGAGCGGATGAAAGCCGGAGAATTTGAGCAGGGAAGCTATGCGCTTCGAGGCAAAATAGACATGGCTTCACCAAATATGCTGATGCGTGATCCAATATTGTACCGAATAGTGAAGCGAGCACATCACCGCACAGGAAACGATTGGTGTATCTATCCTATGTACGACTGGACGCATGGAGAGTCTGATTATATAGAACAGATATCCCATTCGTTTTGTACGCTTGAGTTCAAAATGCACCGTGAATTGTACGACTGGTTTCTAGATCAAATCTATGATCCAGCGAAACTGAGACCTAAGCAGCGGGAATTTGCGCGTAGAAACCTCAGCTATACTGTGATGAGCAAGCGAAAGCTTCTGGAATTGGTAGAGGGCAAAACTGTGACTGGTTGGGATGATCCTAGAATGCCAACGATCTCCGGATTAAGAAGACGCGGCTATACGCCAGATTCCATCCGCAAATTCTCTGATCTTTCTGGGATCTCTAAAAGAGATAGCGTGACGGATGTTTCACTTTTGGAATATTGTATCCGTGAGGACTTGAATAAAACTGCTACCCGTGTAATGGGGGTTTTAGATCCAGTTAAATTGTTGATTACCAATTATCCAGCAGAAAAAACCGAAATACTTGTTGCTGAAAACAATCCTGAGGATGCGAATTCAGGAACTCATGATCTGCCATTTTCAGGTGAACTTTACATCGAACGTGAAGATTTCAAAGAGGAAGCTGGAAACAAATTTTTTAGATTGACTTTGGGAAATGAAGTTCGCTTGAAAAGCGCTTACATCATCAAGGGAGAATCTGTGGTGAAGGACGAAAATGGAAATATTACTGAGATCCGCTGTACTGCTGACTTGGAGTCTAGATCCGGTAGCGGAACGGAAGCCAGTACCAGAAAAGTAAAAGGAACACTTCACTGGGTTTCTATTCAGCATGCCATTAAAGCAGAAGTTCGTGAGTACGATCGACTTTTCTTGGACGAAGCGCCAGATAGTCATGAGGATAAGAACTTTATGGAATTTATCAATCCTGATTCACTTAAAGTGATCAAGGAAGCATATTTGGAGCCTTTTTTGAAAGATGCAAGTAGAAGTGATAAGTTTCAGTTTCAGCGATTGGGTTACTTCACCTTAGATAAGGATTCCACTGCTGATAAGCTTGTCTTTAACAAAACGGTAGGTTTGCGTGATTCGTGGGCCAAGCAAAACCCTGCTCCTGCTCCACAAGTGAATCAGCCCGCAAAGCAGCAACAAAATCAAGGTGGCGGACAGCCACAAGGTCAAAGGTCAGCTTTGAATGAAATTCAGAAAATCGCTAAGAAATACACTAACCTATCAGGCGATAAACTAGCAGCAGCGAGAGCTGATATTGCAAAATTGGCAGAAGAAGTTAGCTATGAAGAGCTGGAACCTCTATTCCAAACTGCCGCTAAAAAAGTTGGAACCCGGATCGGTGCAATGATCACTTTGGGAGTTCTTCTGAACAAGGGTCAGGAGAAAAATTCTGAGATTGATGCATTTATTTCTTCGGGATTATCCGATGGAAATGAAGAGTTGGTGGCTGAAGCGAAGAGAATTTAAAATTGCCTTACCATAGTTTCTCAATTTGCCATTGACTTTTGAGGTTTCTTTCTAATCTCGAAAGTCTTAGGTTTTTACTAGAGAAAATAGTCATTAGACGATAGAATCGCCCGTTGAGAATTTACAACGAGCGATTTCTGTCTTATGAATTAGTGGTTGAATTTATACTTGTCCACCATGGTGGAACTAACAACTAATAAACGCCTACCGATCAACTTCCATTGAAATCTTCTCCTTTTTGATCAGAATTGGTTTTCCAAATCCAAGTTTTTCAAGACCTTCCAACTGTGTTTTGGCATCACCAACTACCAGCCATATCATCTTATTTGGATCTAGATAGCTACCTGCCAATTCCTGAATTCGTTTCACAGTCATCTCATTCACAATCTTTTCCCTACCCTTCACGTAATCAACATCCCAGCCATATTCACTGATGTTCTCCAGCATAGTCAGTTTTGCTCCAGCTGTTTCGAATGCTCTGGCATTACTTTTAATCATGAAACTCTGTGTAGTTTTCAGATCTTCCGGTGTATAGGTTGACGAATAGTCTGAAAGAATATCCTTGACCAGTTGGGCAGATTCATAGGTGACATTGCTACGCACACCACTAGTAATAGTGAAGGGGCCAGCCACTTTCCCGCCTGCGAAAGAAGATCTAACTCCATACGTATATCCTTTTCCTTCCCGCAGTTCCTGTGTAAGTCGGGAAGCAAAACCGCCACCGCCCAAGATGTAATTCATTACCGCTGCAGGATAATAATCAGGATTGGAGGAAGCTAGTGCAGCATAACCAACTTGTAACATGGACTGTTTCGAATCTGGAATATCATAAAAGTAAACCTGAGCTGGGTCAGGTCTTGTCGGTGCGTCGAAAGCAGGAATACTAACTTCCTTGCTTTCCCAAGCTGTAGTCAAGTTCTGCAATGATGCGAGAATATTTATCTTGCCTAAATCACCCACCACATGCATTCTCGTTACGGATGGGGAAATGAATTTGTCATAATAGGTCTTAAGATCATCCAGTGTAATGTCTTCCACTGACTTAATACTACCCAAGATATTTTGCGCACGGATATTCCCTTCTCCGTAGATCAGCTTGTTGAATTCATTTTGTGCCACCATATTTGGACTGGCTTCTAGTTGACGAATTCGGCTAATGGTGGACTGCTTGGCTAGTTCAAACTCAACAAAATCCCAGCGTGGCTCCAAGATAATTTCTTTTACCAAAGCCATTACTTCATTGTAATTCCTACTCAAGGTGTTAACAGAAATCGTAGTACTCTCGGTGGTTGCGAATACATTTACCGAAGCACCTAACTGTTCTATCGCATCTTCAAGCTCAGCAGTGGTTTTGTTTTTGGTGCCTTTAGTCATGAGTTGCGCCAGTAAATTGGCTACCCCTACTATTTTGGGATCATCCAGCAGTTGACCACCATCAATGACGATATTAAATTGAACCAAGGGGACTTCGTGATTTTCTATTCCATAGACTTTCAATCCATTGGCTAAGGACTCCTGCCAAACTGCCGGGATTTTCATTTCCGGAGCTTTTCCATAAGGAGGCTCCACGGTTCGGTCAAAGCTTGAAGGTGCTTTCTCATAATTGGCCTGAATCGAAGCATCAAAACCTTCCTCGGCTCCCATGACGATTTTCTCTTCTGCTACTTCTGCTTTTTCTGATCCTTCTAGAGCAGCACGTAGGTTTTCTTTGGGTACAAAACTGGTAGCTATGTAATTTTTTCCTTTGATGTATTGGGTATAAACACGCATGACATCTGCGGTGCTCACTTCGAGGACATGACGGATATCTTCATTGATAAAACCGGGATTGTGGGCAAAAATATTATACTGCGCTAGCTGAACGCCTTTTCCCAACACACTGGAAAGTGTATTGTAAAAATTGGTTTCCTGTCCCGCCTTGATGCGAGCCAAATCTTTTTCGGAAATCCCTACTTCCTCAAATTTTGAGAATGCCTGTTCGATCGCTACTGCTACCTCATCTAGGTCTTTATCGGCAAAAGCACGTACGGACAATTGTGCCTGCCCGGCTAGCTCAGAGGTTCTATTGTACATTCTTACATTCGAAGTCAGCTTTTTATCATCAACTAATACCAGATTAAGCGGTGCCTCTTTTCCGCTTGTGAGGTATTCGGTGAGTACATCCAGCGCATAGGAATCACTGTGATATTGCTCCACCGTAGGCCAGGTCATCGTAAGCTCTGGAAGCTTAGCAAAGTTATCTTCATGATATAGCTTCTTGATAGATTCTATTTTACCCGGTCTTGGGGTGATTGATTCGATAGTTTCGCCTTTTGGAATTTCATCAAAATACTTTTTTACCCATACTTTGGCTTCTTCAGGATCGAAATCACCCACTATGGTAAGTGTGACATTATTTGGAACATACCAACGTCTGAAAAACTCCTTGACATCTGGAAGCGTAGCGTTTTGAAGATCGTCCAAAGAACCTATCACCTGCCAATTATAGGGATGGTCTTCCGTATAAAGATTTTTGTCAATCACATATGAAGTATGACCGTAGGGCTGGTTGTCCAACCCTTGGCGCTTTTCATTTTTCACTACTTCTTTTTCTTTGGCAAGTACAGGATCTGTGACCGTATTGATAAACCAGCCCAACTTGTCCGCTTCTGCCCAAATCATTTTTTCCAAGGCATCATTAGGAACAGTTTGCAGGTAATTTGTTCGGTCACGACTGGTAGAGCCATTTGCTCCGGAACCTCCTATGCGGGCAGTCATTTTATCAAGACCACCTTTGCCGAGGTTCTCCGATTCAAGAAACAATAAGTGCTCGAAAAGATGTGCGAAGCCAGTTCTACCGACTTTCTCACGTGCTGAACCTACATGTGCAGTAAGCGCTACTGCCACGATAGGATCCGAACGATCAATATGGAAAACAACTTGTAGCCCATTGTCAAGTTCAAATTTCTCAAAGTCCACTTTAAACTCTTGTGGATCAGATACGGTATTTTGGCCGCAACCTACTGCAAACAGCAGGATGAGGGCGAAGGAGGTAATTCTTATATTCATATGTCTATGGAATTTCAGTAAACGAAATAATAGAATAATGTGCAGGATGCAACATTTTATTGGATAGATGGCTTAGTCCAATTTCAATAAAAACCGACTTGTCAGCTGCAGCGTTTTCACATACTAAGTAATTGTCAGTTAATGCACTCAATTCAAAAGCAGAAAAGAAATCAAGTGTTTTATAGGGATAAACTTTAGCAAGTAGAATTAGCCCTATTGAACTTAGATCTCATACTCCCAAGCTAACCCTCGACTCCGAATATAAATCATATACAGCTATCAGTGCTTCTGAACCTTTGGCTTCCGGATACAATTCATAATTCTTTATTTCTTCACGACTTTCCACATAGACTGGATTGTACTTTTCGTCATACACATTCCAGACAATCAGCAAAAAATTATAGCTGATCTTACTGGCTCTACCCTCTTCCAGCCATGATTCAAAGAGTTCTTCTTTAATAGATTTTGGATAATCCTGGGCTTCAAACATGTGGGAAAGTGGATGGTTCGTTAATCCAAAGGTACTGAATAGATGGGATATGGAAGTAGATCAAAGTGCTGGTTATTGGCAATCAAGTCTTGGTTATTCATTGTCGAGCCAATTGGACCATTCAGGAATAGATAGTGTTTTTTTCTTGCTGTAAAGAGCAGTAGCAGCCGGAAATTGCGATGTAATCATTCCATGTCTAGAAACTTGAATCATTTACCCAAAAAAAAATCTACGGAACCAGTCCAGTTCTCCATTTTCAACAAATAAGGGTACTGCTATCACGATTTTTTGTTGTATTAATAGGTGAACAGACTTTCATAAAAAATGCCGCTCTTGTACAAGTGCGGCATTTTATACTATTTAATTGACGGGCTTAATTTAGAATTTTTCGTGCTCACCGATCTCAGGTTGAGAATCTGTGAGGTTTGCTTTGGCTATCTCAAATAATTGCACCAATCTATTTTCGTCTGTTTTCCAATGCTCACCAGTTTCTATTTTTATTTCCAACATGGCTAAATTGGGATCTTCTTTTCCTTCTGGATACCAGGCAGATACAAACTTATTCCAATACCTATTAATTAACTCCGGATCTATAGTAAGATTAGCTTTTCCTGTCAAAGACACATAAGTTTGTTCGCTAGGGTCAGAAAAGGTAATGCATACATGACGATCCTTTTTGATCTCGTAAGCTTTCCCATCATTTTTACTTGTGTAAAAATATAACGTACCATCATATTCTTCCTGAACAAGAGTCATAGGTCTTGCATGTAAGCGGCTATGATCATCGTCTCCGGTTACAAGCATTCCAAATTTGATCTCTTTAATTAACTTCCAAATGAGTTGTTTGTGTTCTGGGGTTGACATAATTCTATAGTTTAGTTTATTTTAATAGTTGTCCGTATTGTACCTTTTTCAAGAGCTGAAAATGGCTTAGGCTATAATAATAGATTTCACATTGACGAATTTTTTCATCCCAAATCCTCCATGCTCTCTTCCGAAACCGGAGTCTTTTACTCCACCAAAAGGCATCGATGGCTTGGCAAGTCCAAACTTATCTATGAAAACCATTCCGGTGTCAAAATGTTTCGGAGCCAGTTCCACTGCTCTTTTTTCATTTTTAGAAAAAATGCCCCCTCCTAGTCCAAAACGGCTGTCATTTGCTATTCGCATGGCATCTTCTTCATCTTTGGCTTTGATCAGGGATGCTAAGGAGCCGAAAATTTCATCATCGTATGCTGGTTGGCCTGGCTTTACCGATCCAAGTACAGTTGCTGGATAGTAGTATTCTTTTCCTTCAGGTATTTTTCCTCCGCAAAGAACTTCAGCTCCATTTTTCACACTTTTCTCCACCTGCTCATGCATTTTTTTACGTAAATCCTTTCTTGCCATGGGACCCAGATCAGCATCTGCAGTGGTAGGATCTCCTATTTTCAATTCGCTCATCGCTTTCACAAAAGCTTCTTTGAATGTGTCGTATATTTTATCAACTACTATAAATCGTTTTGCAGCAATACAGGTTTCACCATTGTCATAGACCCTGCCCATTACGCATTTTTCCACTGCATTCTTAATATCAGCATCTTCCAAAACGATGTATGCATCGTTACTTCCCAATTCAAGCACAGATTTCTTCAACGCTTTTCCAGCTTTCTCTCCTATCCCTCTACCTGCTTCGGCACTGCCTGTGAAAGTCACACCACGCACATATTCGTTTTCGATGACTTCATCTGACTGGTCATGATCTATAATCAATACGGTAAATAGATTCTTTGGAAGACCGCCTTCTTCGAATATTTCTTCCAATAACTTGGTAGTTCCCGTCACATTAGATGCATGCTTCAGCAAAACTCCATTTCCTGCAATCAAACTTGCTATGGTGAAGCGCACAACTTGATAGGTAGGATAATTCCACGGCTGAATTCCATAGATCACTCCTAGTGGAGAATAGGTAATCAATCCGCTTTCTCCAGCGTCAAGTTTTCTCTCCAAAGGCTTAAATATTTCTACTGCTTCAGTAGCTGAATAATCGCAGATTCCCGCACAAAGATTTACTTCATGAGAACTTTGCGCTAAAAGTTTACCCATTTCTTCGGTCATCAAGGCGCCTAATTTGGATGAATTTTTGCGCAATGATTCTCCTACTCCCCTGATAACTTTGGCACGGTCTGCTACGGACTGATGTCTCCATGAGAGAAAAGCTTTTTGGCATTTCTCTATCCCATCATTTAGCTCATGCTGGGACATGTAGGTGTATTGCTTTATTTCCTTTTCGGTAGCGGGATTTATGGTAGAAAAAGTCTTCTTGGAATCAGTGGCCATTGCTAATTGCTTTTAATATTTAAGTAAACTTATGACTTACTATACAGCAAAAGCAAGTCCAAGCCCCCCTTCTCTATCGGAGCGTATTTAGACTGGTTTTTTTAATTAAAAAGTAGAGAATATACCGCAGTATGGGTATTAAATGCCTTTTGTATGTAAAATGATAACTTAGTTTTCTTAAAATTAATTTCTAAATTTCATTATTAGATTAGGCAATAAGTAGGAGTTAATAGTAGAAAAAATGATGAATAGTAACACCAAAAAGCTAGGTTAACAAGTAGTGAACTTCTGTTTATCTAACCCTTATCGTAAACGCATTTTTAGGATTTATTACCACTAACTGATTGATTTCACTCTCAGAAAATCCATTCTGTTTCAAAGCCGGTAGTAACAATTTAACTATCGCATCAAAAGGCCTGATTTCGCCTCCCCGTGGAAAGCCATTACCATCATGAGATAGCAAAACCCTTTTTAAAAGACCATTCAATTTGAAGTCTTTTAAGAGTTCTATATAGATTGGAATAGTATCTATGCTGACACCATCGAGTGATATCCAGGCACCTTGCGAAGAAATGTCCATCAAGTAGTTGATCTCAGTGGATTTACTAGCATGTACCCAAATCCATGCAGAAAGGTCAACATCGTATTTTTGCAGTAAATCTACTTGAGCTTTCACTGCTTGAAGGTTATTGCCTGTGTGGACAGCTATCGTCAATCCAGTAGCGAGATGAGTAAGGATTCCTGCCTCAAAAAGCTTTAAATCCAACTCGCTAGGTATTCCATCATCAAATGCTAATTTGATAAATCCCGGTTTAATTCCTGTTCCACTTATTCCTTCTTCGTACTCATTTATCCAAATTTTAGCTAGGTCAGTTGGGCTGGCTGTCCGGGCAAATTCTGGTACATATTTATCTGCAGCAGCTCCATAGAATCCTGTATTAGTGATGATATTAATTCCTGTAGCTTCTGAAATAGTTTTTAACAAATCGACGCGTCTGCCAAAATAGGATGTGGTACAATCAACAATGGTTTCTACTCCTACTTTCTTGAGCTCCTTTAGATAAGGGATTACTTGTTGGAATAGTTTGACTGTATCATAGAAATCGGTTCGATTGGGATCTGCTCCGAAATTTGACATGACATGCTCATGAACAAGAGTAACGCCCAGCTTTTCAGTTAAAACAGATCCGGAAACAGTTTCTATTTTTATCTGAAAAGCCAGTACATCACTCTCAGAAACTAAGAGTAAGCTCAGAATTAATAATGAAAATCTGATTTGAAATATTAACCTCATCTTATGCTAAATCCTACCAAATCTTAATCCTCTCACCCACTTCCTTATAGTTCTTGTCCCCTGGTTGAATATTAAATGCCGAATAAAACGGATCGAAATTCATCAGCGGGCCATTCACACGCCAAACGGCTGGGGAATGGGAATTGGTATTCACGTAAGTGCGAAGAAACTCATCACGGGTTTTTACTCTCCAGATTCGAGCGATGGATAGACAGAAACGCTGATCCGGAGTATATCCATCGATCCTGGTAGTATCCTGACCTTGTTCGGTCATCTTGAACGCATCATAAGCAATGTAAATTCCGCCATTATCTGCTGTGTTTTCGCCAATAGTCATTGCTCCTTTTACGTGAACTGAATCTAGCACAGTGAACGAATCATATCGCTCGATCAACTGCTGCGTTTTTCCTTTAAACTTCTCGTAATCAGCATCTGTCCACCAGTTTTTCACATTTCCATCTTTATCATATTGTGCTCCCTGATCATCAAACGCATGAGTCAACTCGTGTCCGATTACCATACCAATACCACCGTAATTGATCGCATCATCAGCATATAGATCAAAGTAAGGATACTGAAGGATTCCCGCAGGAAAGACAATTTCATTCAAAGGAGGATTGTAGTAAGCAGTCACCGTTGAAGGAGTTGTCCCCCACTCTAATTTGTTTGGTGCCTTGCCGAACTTCTCCAGCTCATAGCGGCTTTGATCTTGACGCAAAGCGAGGACATTATCGAAATACTTGCTTCGATCTATCGTTGCATTATATACTCTCCACTCATCAGGATACCCGATTTTCTTGGTGATGGCATATAGCTTTTCTTTCGCTTGGGTTTTCGTACTATCGCTCATCCAGTCCAGCTGATTGATCCGGTTTTCAAAGGCTTTTTGAAGGTTATTCACCAAATCAAGCACACGCTTTTTTGCATCTTCATTGAAATATCGCTTCACATATAATTGTCCGAGGGCATACCCCAGCTGCCGATCTACTTTCTGCACCATCTGTTGTGCTCTGGTCAATTGAGTGGACTGGCCTGAGATCACTTTCTCGTAAGCAAAGGAAGCATCTTCAAAAGGCTTGCTCAACACCTCCGCATAGGAGATGAGTGTAGTTGCCTTGATGTATGTTTTCCAATCTGAGAGCGGAACTGATTTTAGCATCTTATCCAATGCTTCATAATAAGCTGGCTGGCGAACATCCACAGAATCTGCATCCAAACCCAATTGATCTAGCATAGCTGCCCAGCCAATATTCGATTGCTTTTGATCCAACTCTGCAACAGCCATTTTATGGTAATTCTCTTTTACTATTCGGCGTTCTATTCGTGTTTTGTGTGATTCGGCTAGTTTCTTTTCAATCGAATAAACATTCTCTGCACTGCCTTGAGCATCTGCTTCTGTACTTCCTGTTAGTTGGAAAAGCGTGGAAAGGTAATGCACATAGGCCTTTTGGATAGCCAGAGTGGAAGAATCTGACTTGAAGTAATAATCCCGATCTGGCAAGCCCAAGCCAGTCTGACCGAAATGAGCGATGTTGATACTGCTGTTCTCTGCATCTGGAGAGATTCCCAGGCTAATTAAGGATTGGTTGTTCGATTTGATCTCTTCAACTATGAATCCCATCAAAGCTGAACGTTGATTGATCTCCTCAATTTTGGCTAAAATTGGTTGTATAGGTTCAAAGCCTCGCTTATTGATCGCCTCGGTGTCCATTCCAGAAGCGTAGAAATCTCCTACTTTCTGTTCGATACTTCCGGCTGGATTGTCCGTAGCAGAGACTTCTTCCAGGATATTCTCCAGAAGCTCTTTTTGAGGAATGTTCAAAAATGAATAGGATCCTACTCCCGACTGATCATCAGCTATTTGAGCAGAGTCATACCACATGCCGTTGACATGCATAAAGAAATTATCACCGGGTTTGATCGAAGAGTCAATACCATCAATGCTGACAAACTGTTTCTTTATTTCAGAATTTTGCTGGCTGCAGGAGGCCAAAAGGATCAAGGAAGCGAAAAGTATATTTCTCATAGTTTATGTGGGTCTTTTGCAAAAGTTAAATTAAAAAATCGAGTTGACAAGTCACTTTTACATGACTGCACGTTTGCCATTTGCTAATGTTTAGTTGAACAATTATGTGGTTTTTCCAGTATCTTATTTTTACTTCCTACCTTATTCAGATTAACCCGTTTTAAGCTTATGATTAATTTTTCCATAGAGTCAGCCTCGTCCCAAAAAAATAAAGTTGCATTAGTCACTGGAGCCAATATTGGTTTGGGTTATGAAACGGCGCTGGCTTTGGCAAAAAAAGATGCGACAGTTATCCTTGCTTGTCGCACGCTATCCAAGGCTCAGCAAGCAATGAAAAATATTCTCAAGAAGGTGCCAGGAGCTGATTTGGAGATTATTCTGATTGATTTGAACAGCCTGGATTCAGTGAGGAATTTTGCCACAAAATTTTCCAAAAAATATAAAAGGCTTGATCTTTTAATAGCAAATGCGGGAATTATGTTTCCTCCTTTTCAAACTACCAAGGAAGGTTTTGAAAGTCAGTTTGGTGTGAATTACTTATCACATTTTTTATTGGTAAATCTCCTTTTCCCAATCCTAAAGAAAACTGAGGAATCACGGGTAGTAATGCTCAGTAGCATAGCGCATAAGAGTGGGGAAATTGATTTTGAAAATTTGAATTCAGAAAGAAGTTATTCCAAATGGAAAGCTTATGCACAAAGTAAGTTGGCTTGTCTCATGTTTGCCTATGAATTACAGCGGAGAATAGAAAAAGCTGGAATTAACGCAAAATCTGTTGCAGCTCATCCCGGCCTTTCCAATACAAATTTAGGACAATTCTTGCCCAAATTTGCAATGAAGTTATTTGGCCCTTTGTCCTCTATTATAGGTCAGCAAGCCAAATCAGGAGCACTTCCAACGCTGAGAGCAGCGCTGGATCCTGCGGTAAAAGGTGGAGAATACTACGGGCCATCAGGCTTCAGAGAAATGAAAGGTGATCCAGTAAAGGTCAGCTCCACTTCTAGATCCCATCAGCAGCAAGTTGCCAAGAAGCTTTGGTCAGTCTCAGAGAAGTTGACTGGAGAGAAGTTTGAGATGGATTGAGGTGTTCTCCAAAACGTATTTTATTAGTAAAATTTTTTTCGGTTTTTGCAGTGTTTAGCCTGTCGTTTCAGTGTCTAATGTCAGTAAAAGCCTATCACTTGCCCTCCACTCCGCTCGGACTGACACATGCTATTCTCTGTAATTGACAAGCTCCATATTTGCCAACTTTGAAGAAAGAGACCACACTCTTCGGCAATTCCGTAAATCCGAAATCGTTATTAGAATGAGAATACTTTAGGTTCCTTCCTCACCTTTGGCAGTGACGTAAACCTGAAATCATATGTCCTTAATCCCAAATTCTTCTTATTTTTTCAACCCGTGCAAATACTCAATACTTTTTGGAACCTGCTGAAAGTAAATTGGACTTTCGTCTTCTAGGTAAAAGTGTTGAACTCCTGCCTTTTTCGCAGCTAAAATAATCGCCGGAAGATCAAGTTGGCCAGTGCCAAGAGTCACATCATTTTCTGGCGGAGTTCCTCCAGACATATTGCCCACGATACCTTTTCGCAGATCTTTCATGTGCATGAGCTTGAAACGATCTCCATACTTAGTGAGTAAAGCTGCCGGATCAGCTCCAGGGAAAAATGTCCATAGAATATCCATTTCGAAGCTTACATAGTCGGGATTCGTCTCCTGCATGATCAGATCGAAAAGCGTTCCTTCTCCATGTGGCTCAAACTCATAACCATGGTTATGATAGCAGAAAGTCAAGTCATAATCTTCCTTTAACACCTTCCCTACCGCATTGAAATCAACGATGGATTGCTGTGCTGCTTCTAGCGAAAAAGCTCCTATATGAGGAATCGAAGCCACTCTTACAAATTTGGCTCCCAGTGTTTTAGCATTCTCAGCTACTGTTGCAGTCTTTTCCATCAAATCCTTGTATCCAACCCCGAATGACGAGCATTGCATCCCACGCTTATCCAGTTCCTTTTTGATATCGGTAGCGGTATGGCCGAAAAGACTGGAAAATTCCATATCCGTAATTCCCATGGCTTGAAGCGTATCCAGCGTAGCTGCGAGATCCTTCGAAAAGCTATTTCTATACGTGTATGAAACCATGCCAGGCATCTCAGGGAAGAGTGCTTCTTTGGTTTGGGCAAAAAGCTGTGCGGAAAACAGTAATAAAAGGATAGAGAATATGGGCAATAATCGTTTCATAGTATTTTGGGATTAAAGGTGCAATTTTCTGAATCTGCAAGGAATCAAGATTTTAAAGTACATTCATTTGATTTAAATGCATCTTCCAGATCATAAATTCGCTCATCTATTTGTGCAATCGATTTCAGCTTCTGGTATACAATGCCAACCAAGGATCGGAGTTCCAAAAACAGTTTTTCTGCAGGGATAAGTACTCCGCTACTCTCCCATCAAAGTATTTGATCTCAATTCCAGGATAAGAATCCTGTAATGATTTGTATGCCTTCACAAAATCACCTTGGCTGCGAAGCCCTGACTTAATTAAGTGAATTACAATTTCCCTACGTGAATCTTTACTAATCAAAAAATCCTGCATCCAATTGTCCAGCGATCTCTGTTTTTTGGACACGATCTCTTCGTAACATGTGATTCCAAATGGAGGTATTGGCCCATAATGATCGACTATCGTATGCTGAGAACCTTCTGAAGTGAAAGGACCGAAGCTACTTTCCCAACCATTCATCTTATTGATTGAGGGGAGATTCACATTCATTAGCGCAATTGTATCGTACCAAAATCGCTTAGAACCTGGCAAAAAACGATGGTTTCGAAGTGGAATTCCTTTCTCCCGAGACCAATTTTGCATAAAGCTAAACAGCGGATGGTTGAACGTGAGTACATCATGGTGTGAAGTAAGGTGGTCAGGTTCTCTTCCAAAAACGCGCTTGAACTTCTCGTATTGAGCGAAAAACTCCGTTTTTACTTGCTCCACATACTTCGGTTCCTCAAAGTTCCTATCGAATTTACGGAAGTCCAAAAACTTGTTTTCGCTATCGACCAAAAGCCATACTCTTGACCAGTCAGATAAAGGCTCTCCGGAAGTTATGGTGAAATGGAGTCCTATATGAGTGGTTTTGTAAAGCGAATTCTCAGGATCTCCATCATGATAATCCATCAGTTCTTGTCGAAAACGCTTCAAATAACTGTCGCCTTGATCATTTGGCCGATTGACGAGAACAGCGATTGAATTAATCCAACCTTCACGAAGTGCCATCTTAGCTCCCACATCTATTTCATCTACGATACCGATGTCATCAGCAGTGACGATAATTTTTTTAACTATTAAAGGCACTTCTGAGGTGGTGTAGATGGACTTGCTCCAGACGAAACTATGATTGCTCAGCACATACCAAATATTAGAATCCAAGTATCCTTCTCCTATGATAGCATGTGAGATCTCCACCTCAGTTCCAGGTTCCAGTACTTTTGATTTGGGAGCATTCACTGAAGGCCTATGTAGCCTAACGTTGACATATAATTTTGCAATTCCTTTATAAGTTTCCATCACCCCACCGCTTTAGTATTACTTACAAATTGACCAGAGGAATCGGAGAATTTCGCACCTGAATTAGAAATCTTCATCGAGTTGCGTACTTGCATCAGCTTGTTCAGGAGATCAAACCAAAACGGAGCGCCAAGAGAAATCGCAAATGCGGTAATCAACCATCCAAGTATAGTCCAGCCTGTGAATTTGGCCTGTTTGCTGACTCCCAAAACGTAGTTGTATTTACTCATTTCCATATTCACTGAATCGATGTATTGTCGCTGCTCGGTAAAAGAACCCGAACTGACCCCATCTGGATTATTTGCCATATAGGTTTTTGCTCCATCAACAAGCATGGTCCTCATTTCCTCATTCTTCACAAGCTCCGTAGTAAGTCCTACTGTGTCTACATTAAAGAGTCCAGCTATTATAAAACCGAGGATAAAAGTCAGAAAAGTCAATTTTCGTTTATACCAACCAGCAATTCGATCCATCTGATCTTCGTACCAATTTTCGAGCAATGCTTTGAATTTCTCCTTGTCATTAGCGGCTTGGTGCCAAAGGTTTTTCAGCTGATATTTTGTCTCTGACCCTATAGAAAGCCCTTCGATTTCCCAAGGATGTTCTTTGTTAGTTCTCTGAAAAAGTTCCTGCTTCAGATAATCGAGTTTTTCTCTGATCGATTCGATCTCTTCTTTGTCAACGTCAGCTGATTTCGCCGTCTCGGCTAATTCCTGTTCAAAGATTCTGATATCGGAGACCAACTTGCTTGAATCATATTCAGGGATGATTCCAAGCGTGGCGGAGATATTATGGATATCATCGAGGTAAGCTCCTTTGCCTAACAAATCAATTAAAGTACTCCCAAATCTATCCTTAGAGATATAGGAAGGTTTTGAGTTGATTCCTTTATTTCCTAGATATTTAATGGAAGGATGCTTATAAAAAGCCTTTGTAAGTGGATTGATAATCTTTACCCAAAAGAGATTCAGGAAAGTATGATTAACCACATTTGACTGCTGGTCATCCGCCAATAAGCGATCGATTCCTGTAATTAGATTTTTGGATCTGGAACTGAAAGACGATGTAATCGTCTCAATAATGGTCATCGCAAAAAGACTATAAAGTAGATAAAGGAAAACTAGACTAATAAAAACGTCTAAAACAGCTAATCCGGTCATATAAAATGGTGTTTAAAAATTTTGAAAAAAAATATTCAAAGTGAAGCAGATACAAAATAATATTTTTCAGAAGAAAATTCCTATAACTAATTGTTTTTCAGGCTGATCAATGAGTCTCCAGTAAGTCTATTTCGCTGATAATCGTGCATTGGCAACAGAAGTCGCATCCACCATTTTCTCATCTATGGAAGCTTCTTCTTGGACTCACGCTAATACTCCAAGGATATCAAGCGCTGGATAAGTCCCCTGAATTTGAAATAATTAATCCTAGTAAAGAGCGTAATTTTCAGTCCTCTGTAGGTTCCGGCCATTATATTCCCTCCTCTCGCTTCCACTAAAGAAATATTAATTTCTATATTAGCGCCATCAAATGAGGGGTGCCCTAAAAGTTACGGGCTGAGATCATACCCATCGGTGAGCGATCACCGAGCACCTGATCCGGGTAATGCCGGCGTAGGGACTAGATTACTGTTCTCCCTTTTTTGAATAATCATAAAACGTTATTCAAATGTTATTTTCTATTGGCATGAGTCTGCTAGCTGAGCAGATCAAAAACACCAGTTTGCTGGAATGGATCGCTGTGAGTTTTGGAATCACTGAAGTGCTACTCGCTCGCAAAAATAATGTGCTGCTCTATCCCGCAGGCATCATCGGTATTTTGTGCTCTGGCTTCTTGCTTGTTGACGCAAAACTTTATGCCGAGACATTACTCCATGCCTATTACTTGGTGATGAGTATTTACGGTTGGTTTATGTGGAAAAACAGATCTGCATCCGGAGCATCTCAAATCTCAAGAAGCACCGTAAAAGAACAAAAGGTTACTTGGGCGATTGCTCTTGTCGGATGGGCTTTTCTCTATTTTATGCTCACCACTTTCACAGATTCTGATGTGCCAATAGTTGATGCATTTGTATCGTCTACAGCTTGGGCTGGCATGTGGCTTTTGGCCAAAAGAAAGCTTGAAAACTGGATTTGGCTGAACATTTCGAACCTCATAGCCATTCCTTTACTCTTCCACAAAGAACTGATTCTAATCTCATTCCTTACCATTTTCCTTTTCGTGGTAGCAATTTTCGCCTATTTCGATTGGAAAAAAGAACTAGACCAACCCAATGAAAAACTCCAATCTGTTTAATCACGAATTAGCCACCAAGGCTGAAGAACTTGGATGCCTTCCAGATGAATGGCTGACTAAAGTATATTCAGAAAAATGGTTCAAGCTTTTTGTTCCAAAAGATCTCGGTGGATTGGGATGCACTTTGCCTGAAGCCTTAGCAATTGAGGAGAAATTAGCAGAGCTGGACGGAAGCTTGGGTTGGACCGTGACGCTATGTGCGGGTGCAGCCTGGTTTGCTGGTTTTATGGATGAGTCGCTGCGCAAAGATATTTTTCATAACGAAAAACTCTGTCTGGCAGGAAGTGGATTTGTGGGTGGGAAAGCTGATAAAATAGGAGAAAACTTCCTTATTTCAGGAAGCTGGACCTATGCCTCAGGAGCTTTGCATGCTACACATCTCACTGCCAATTGTGAGATTCTGGAAGATGGAAAGGCACTTTTGGATAAAGAAGGGAAATCTGTAATCAAGGCTTTTGTCATAGACAGAAAAGATGCGGAAATCCTCGACGGCTGGAATTATATGGGAATGATTGCGACTGGAAGTCATGCTTTCCGCATCGAAAATCTAAGCGTACCACAAAATCGTTGCTTTGAAATCCTTCCAGAAAAAGCTCAATTGAAGGCTCCCTTATATCAATATCCATTTTTGCAATTTGCTGAAGTCACTTTAGCAGCGAATATTCTAGGTGTTTCTACTCACTTAATCGAATTGATTGAGCAGTCTTTCTGGAAAAGAAATGAGTATAGAAAATACGATAAAAAGCAACTCTCCTATTTTCAAAATCTGCTGAATAAGCAGAACAAAAAACTACAGAAACTACGAGATGAGTTCTATCATAAGGTAAATGCTTCATGGACTGAACTGGAAGAAAATGGAAAAATCTCAGATTCCCGATTGAAGAAAATCAGTGGAATCAGCAGAAAGCTTACCCAAAAATGTCGTGAGATAAACGGGAAACTCTATCCATTCTCTGGGCTGGAAGCTGCGAAAACTTATACCGAACTCAATCGTGTTTGGCGGGATTTCAATACTGTGGGTCAACATGCGCTGTTGATATTCCCTTTTTAGGGTTTATTCTTTGGGTCCCACAAATGGACTCGTACCGATGATTACGGCAATCGGCCTCCGAGTTAAGTTGGTTGAGTTGAATGAGGGATAAAGTGCAGGTTCGCTTCACTTTATCCCTTATCCTCTAGATTAAATAGCTTCGGACACTGAGCAGTTCTGCTCAGCCAGTCGAAGTATGTAGAGGTGCATAAAGAATTTAATTTGGCTAGTGGCAAGATTCCCTATAATCAAACATACGTATCTTGCTTTCGTATCTCAATCTTTTTAAACCAAATAAACCAATCCAAAATGCCTCAAAAACTAGCCTTTCGCATGAAACTGATTCCAGGTTTCGAAGAAGAGTACGAAAGAAGACATCGCAAGATTTGGCCTGAACTAGTAACTTTACTCAAAGACACAGGAATCATTGATTATCAGATCTTTTTGGACAAAGAAACTTCCACTCTTTTTGCTTTTCAAATAATCGAAGGAAATGCAAATTCTCAGGATCTTGGCAGTACAGCCATCGTCCAACGCTGGTGGAAACACATGAAAGATATCATGGAAACCAATCCAGACAACTCTCCTATTTCAGTCGAACTTCCCAACGTGTTCGACCTTCACCAACCATCGAGTTAGAGCTTCAATTTATTAGCGAATAGTTTGCTCTTAAGGTGCTAATTGGTAGGCCAAAAAGAAATGCCAAAACTCATTTCTGACCCACATAGTACAGGATACATTACAGTATCTCCTACCCTAATTTGAACCTCAAGCCCACAAAGAAAACCTATGTCATCAACCATAAATCTAAAACAGCGGCTCGAAGCTGTCAATGAATACGAGCGCACACCTATTCCCAGAAACAAACTAAAAGGCTGGAAAAGCTTTATCGGTACTTATGCAGGCGAACATACTGCAGGAACTGAGTTTGTGTTGGGACCACTTTTCGTCGCTCACGGTGCTTCTGCAGGTGATTTGGTAAGTGGACTGATTGTTGGAAATATTCTCGCCGTTCTTAGCTGGGCATTTTTAACTGGAAAAGTAGCCGTAAAGACAAGAACAACGCTCTATTATCAATTGGAGAAAATAGCTGGTAATCGATTTACGCTAGTCTATAATGTAGTAAATGCGGCGCTGTTTTGTTTCCTGGCAGGTTCAATGATTGCCGTATCTGCTACTGCAGTCGGTATTCCTTTTAATCTACAAATGCCATCACTAACTGATGTTTACCCAAACAGTGTGGGTTGGATAATAACTGTATTTGGCATTGGAGCCATCACGACTTTTGTCGCAATGTTCGGATTCAATGTAATTTCAAAATTTGCAAACATCGCTGCACCGTGGATGATTATGATCTTTATCGCTGCAGCAGTGGGCGTTTTGCCAAGACTGGGAATCAACTCATTTTCTGATTTCTGGCCTGTGGCCGAAACGACTATTTGGAATGGCGTACCACTTGAAGGTCAAAGCAAATTTACCTTCTGGCACATCATGTTCTTCGCTTGGTTTTGCAACATGGGCATGCACATTGGAATGGCTGACATGTCTCTTCTGCGATACGCAAAAAAATGGACTTATGGATTTTCATCTGCCACAGGCATGTTTTTAGGGCATTTTATCGCTTGGATGGCGTCAGGTATTTTGTATTCCTTGTTTCTGATCGAGTCAAAGGGAAGTTTGGTTTTTGCTCCAGGTCCCATCGCTTATGAAGCAGCTGGAATTGCAGGAGCAGTTTGCGTGGTGATCGCTGGATGGACTACTGCTAATCCTACTCTTTATCGAGCAGGTCTTGCGATCCAATCCATCAACCCGAAATGGAAAACTTGGAAAGTAACACTCTTCGTTGGCTTAGTGACAACTATTGCCGCTTGCTTCCCAGCGTTGGTCATGCAATTGTTAGAATTTGTAGCACTTTATGGCTTGATCTTAATGCCACTCGGAGCGGTGATCTTCTTGGATGTATTTGTATTCCCAAAAATGGGACTAGCCAGCAACTATGCAGAATTGACCAACTCTCACTTCAATCCTGCTGTTGGAATCACTTGGGCGATTTCTCTAATCTTCTGTTTAGGTTTGAATATTTACGGAGGAATTGAAATATTTTTCCTTGGACTTCCAGGTTGGTTTGTAGCAGTATTCGTCTACTTGCTTGCATCAAAAGCTATTCAAAAGAAAGTAACTAATGTCTCTCCAACTATTCCTTTAACTTACTGATTATGTCAACTATACTCAAAATTATATCATTCGCTGCTTTAGCACTTACACTTGTCCCAGCATTCCTTGTACTATGGGGATACATCGATCCAAGTCTATCTAAAACGCTTATGCTAATTGGCACGATAGTCTGGTTTGGAACTGCTTCCTTTTGGATGAATAAGTCTGAAAAGGAAGAGGAAGAAGTCGTCTAACTAGCGTTCGTTAAGTCCAGCTTCTGGAGAAGCAGGACAACTGCTAATTTAACATCAACTATTACTATGCGTGCTCCGCGTGACCTTTGTGCCCTCCGCAATTAAGATAAAACGCACCGGTTAAAAATAAACACACCAATGAAACTTACACTCGAGCAATTAAACGAGCAAAATAAATTCCAAAGCGCTGAACATACTAGAAGCTTCGAATTCCTAGCGGAAAGTCTTGAAAAAAAAGGAGCTGATGTTGAAAAACTAATATCAAAACTTCAAGCCTTGCAGATTGCTATTCCGAGTTGGGCGCTTGGAACAGGCGGAACTCGCTTTGGGAGATTCTCCGGTGGTGGAGAACCAGCTACTTTAATTCAAAAAATCCAGGATGTGGGAATTCTTCATGCCCTCAATCAATCCAGCAATGCTGTTTCTCTACACATTCCATGGGATATTCCGAGTGACTATAAGGAGATCAAAGAGCATGCAGCAGATGTCGGAATCGGTTTTGATGCAGTGAACTCGAATACTTTTCAAGATCAATCAAACCAAGCGTATAGCTATAAATTTGGGTCATTAGCCAATTCGGAAGCTGTCGTACGTGAGTTGGCAGTGGAGCACAACAAACAGGTTATAGAGATTGGCGAGAAATTGGGCTCGAAAGCGTTAACCGTTTGGCTGGCAGACGGAAGCAGTTTCCCTGGTCAGCATAGCTTGAGAAAAGCGCTGGAAAACACGCATCTATCCCTGCAAGAAATCTACAAAGCAGTTCCTGAAGACTGGAAACTTCTTATAGAGTACAAGCCTTATGAGCCACACTTTTATAGCACGGTGATTCAGGATTGGGGCACTTCGTTTCTGTTGGCAAATAAGCTTGGTAAAAAAGCATACACACTTGTAGATCTTGGCCATCATCTCCCAAATACTAATATTGAGCAGATCGTCGCTACCCTGATGACTGAAGGGAAATTGGGCGGATTTCACTTCAACGATTCTAAATATGGGGATGATGATTTGACCGTTGGAAGTGTAAAACCGTATCAGTTATTCCTGATTTTTCAGGAACTGGTGAAAGGTTTTGGTGAGACGAATAATCCTCAGCTCTCATGGATGATAGACGCAAGTCATAATTTAAAAGATCCCATGGAAGACCTAATCCAATCAGTTCAGGCAATCAAACTTGCCTACGCTCAAGCTCTTTTGGTAGATAGCCAATCTCTGGAAGCAGCGCAAGAAACGCATGATGTCACTGGAGCGCAGGAGATTTTGCAAGACGCATATAGGACAGACCTTCGTCCACTTCTTGCAGAGGCTATCCGCAGATCAGGTGGAGCAATCGATCCAATTCAAGCATTCAGATCACTTAAAGTAAGGGAAACACTAATTTCTGAAAGAGGCTTAAAATCAGTAGCTTCTGGACTTTAAGTTATGAGAGATCAAGGTAAATTATAATTCTATAAACTTGGCTAGTATGCTATGTTTTGAAATTTAGCAAACCATAGCATACTCGCTTTTTTCTAAAAGATTCAAATTCTTATTACTTACTATAATTTGACTGTCTCTCGACCATCCAACCTGGGTATTGCATTGGGAGTGGGCTTACCTCATCCATTTTTCTCAAGTCTTCGTCAGTCAAAAGAAGTTGCGTGGATTCGATATTAAGCTTCAGCTGCTCCAAGGTTTTCGCCCCAATAATTGTACTGGTAATTCCTTTCTGCTGGCGCACCCAAGCCAATGCAACCTGAGCGATACTGGCATCATGAATTTTTGCCAAGTCTCCCATCAAATCGACTAGATCAAATGCCTTTTCTTTGTCAATCGGTGGAAAATCAAATTTGGCTCTTCTAGCGTCTGCATCTTCTTTTTCTCGGGTGAATTTCCCTGTCAAAAATCCTCCGGCAAGTGGACTCCAAGGAAAAATTGCCAGGTCATGAGCTTCAGCCATTGGAACCAGTTCATGCTCAATGTCACGGCTCACTGCGGAATAGTAGTACTGTAAGCCGATGAACTTATGCCAGCCTCTATAATGAGCAATAGCTTGAGCTTGAGCCACCATCCAAGCTGGCCAATTGCAAATAGCGATATATCTGACCTTGCCAGATTCTACTATATCATTTAGCGATCGGACAGTCTCTTCCAGCGAAGTCAAAGGATCTACGCCATGAACGTATAAAATATCTATATAATCCATTTGAAGTCTTTTCAAACTTGCATCCACCGAATTGAAAACATTATATCTGGAAAGTCCAGCGCTATTTGGCTTGTCTTTCATTTTTGCCAAAAGCTTGGTAGCAATCACAACTTCATCCCTTGGGACAGACAGGTCTAATAAACCTAGACCTAGTAGCTGTTCAGATTGTCCAAAAGAATAAACGTTTGCTGTATCGATAAAATTGATCCCTGATTCTACCACAGCACCTAGCATATCATTGACTTCTTTTTGCTGTAGTTTGCCGATGTTTGCCCACATGTCACTTTCTTGCCCGCCAAAAGTCATGGTGCCAAAGCATAGTTCAGAAACCTTCAAGCCTGTGTTGCCAATACAATTGTATTTCATAATAATAATGGATTTTGATATGATTAAAGATTATTGAGAGTAAAACTAAAGCTATTTAAAAACAGTTGCGTTAGCCATTATTATTTGTATAAGAAGGCATTTGTTCTATCTAAATGGACTAAATTATATTTTTTGAGGCTTATCTTTATGCTAAAATAACATGGAATGAATTTTAGACTTGCCCTCCTTTTCTGCTGCCTTATCTCCCATATTTCTTTTTCCTGCATACTAAATTTTGAGGATTTCAAAAACTCACTAATAATTCCTCTAGGGGGAAATACGTTTCAAACTCAGGGATCAAGCACTGAAAAAGTTGATTCTGATGGAATAATGAGTTGGGAAAATGGTGACACTGAGTTTACAGTTTTTGTAAAATCAGATACGGATACAGAGATATTTTTGGAACTCGATATTCTTTCTCAACAAAGTAATGGCAAAATCAGCATTTCGCTGAATGGCCAAAATCAACGCATCAATCTTTCAATTGGAAATTCAGGAATCGTACCTATAGGTGATCTGAGGCTGGTGAAAGGCTACAATGAAATTAAATTTAGCGGTGTAGAAAAGGCAGGCAATGACTTCGCCAAAATCAAGAGTCTTCATATTAAGTCTGAAGGAAAATTAACTTTGGACTTTGTCAAAGACGACATCGATAACCGTTTTTATTGGGGACGAAGAGGGCCATCTGTTCATTTGACCTACACGCTGCCAGAGGATAAAAACTTCAAATGGTTTTACAATGAAGTAAGTGTTCCGCAAGGTTCAGACCCGATTGGCTCCTATTTTATGGCCAATGGTTTTGGCGAAGGTTATTTCGGTATACAGGTGAATTCTGAAACTGAACGTAGAGTTTTATTTTCTGTGTGGAGTCCTTTCAAAACAGATAATCCAGGAGAAATACCTGACGAGGAGAAAATCATACTATTGAAGAAAGGTGAAGAAGTGTACACTGGAGAATTTGGAAATGAAGGTTCTGGAGGGCAAAGCTTTCTTAGATACAATTGGAAAGCAGGAAAAACCTACAGCTTCCTAAATTCAGTAGCCCCGGATGGCAAAGGAAACACAATTTATACCGCCTATTTTTTAGATCCCGAAGTTGGAAAATGGATACTTATTGCGAGTTTCCTCAGACCAAAAACAGATACCTGGTACAAACGACCGCATTCATTTTTGGAAAATTTCGTACCAGAATCCGGTTACCTAGAGCGCACTGCCTACTATGGTAACCAATGGGCTGCAGATGCTGACGGCAACTGGCAAGAACTGAACGAAGCGAAATTTACCGGAGATGACATAGCGAAGCGTGGCTATAGAAAAGACTATGAAGGCGGAGAAGAAGCCGGGCAATTCTACCTGAGAAATGGTGGTTTTTTCAATGGAATTATCGAGCTGAACAGCATACATGAGCGTAAATCGATCGGTGTCTCTCCTACGCTGAACTTTGATAAATTACCCTAACCATCCTTTATTTTCAACTTCCTTAGTTTGTGTCAGTCAACACAATTCTAATTTTACTCACAACCTATTTAACAATGAATTTTACGCTTCAATCAGCTGATCTTTCAGTTGAAGTCAACCCAATTGGAATGGAGATTAGCTCCATCAAATCAAAAACTACGGATCTTGAATACCTATGGCAGGGAAATCCGGCTGTTTGGAATGGACAAGCCCCTGTGCTGTTTCCCATAGTTGGATCTCTTAAAGACGGCTTTACCATTATTGATGGTAAGAAGTATGAAATGCCTAAGCACGGAATTTTGAGACATTCAGAGAAACCACTTTTGAAAGCTCAAACAGCTAACTCAGTCATATTTAGTCTAAAATGGGATGAAGAAAGCTTACAACATTACCCTTTCAAATTTGAATTTGAGATCAAGTTTACTCTGAAAGGAAAAATGCTAGAAGTATCTCATAAAATCACCAATCATGGGAATGAAACCATGCTCTATTCACTTGGAGGACATCCAGCGTTCAATTGTCCTCTACGGGCAGGCGAGGTCTATGAAGACTATTTATTAGAATTTTCGAAAGCAGAAACTGATTCCACATGGATAGTGGAGGACACTGGACTGATAGGTCTGCAGCAAAAATTAGTACTGGACAATACCGCTATACTGCCGCTTCATCCCCATATGTTTGCCAATGACGCCCTGATTTTCAAGCAACTTGACTCACGAGAAGTGACGCTAAAACATAAAGATAGAGGAACAATACTTTCAGTCAACTTTGAGGATTTTGACTATCTGGGAATTTGGGCCAAACCCGAAGCTCCCTTCGTTTGTATTGAGCCGTGGCTAGGCATTGGCGACAGTTCTGATTCCAATCATCACTTCGAGGAGAAAGATGGAATTCTGAAATTAGAAGCTCAGAAAA
>Ga0105054_10002666_pt1 | contig 28308 bp, 23 predicted proteins | sample BON02_FD_78091 | JGI IMG/M metagenome (GOLD analysis project Ga0105054, IMG submission 78091) | Freshwater microbial communities from Lake Bonney liftoff mats and glacier meltwater in Antarctica - BON-02 (megahit assembly) | ecosystem: Environmental > Aquatic > Freshwater > Ice > Glacier...
CAATGTCAGAGACGTCGCTGCTGTTATAATGGCTACCACTGCCACAGAGACACTCTGGCAACATACCAGGGAAAACCGTCTGCAGATTCACTCGACTGCCATCACGATACCGCATCCACCAGTCTGTGCCACAGAGACCTGGGTAAAAGTCCACTTTGCCTAATAGACGGTCGTGCAAACTCCTACAGGCGGGATCAATAGAAGCAGAGTTGGTGGTGCTGTAGTAGGATCCATGATCGTTGTATGGCTTTTCATTGAACCCAGAGCACCAAGTAGGCACGATTTCGTACTTGCTGGTCCCATCGTCTCCAAGCTCACCGAGATCCAAAGCAGAACAAAGACCTGGTTTGGTTCGAATGTTCATGCACTGAGCAGCCAATGCAGCATCTCTAGCCGTACTTTGCATCGCATAGACGTAACGAGAAAGCGGGAAGCGCGGATAAAGCCCCTCCATGATCTGTGTGGGCATGTAGGTGACAGCAGTTGCATCGACAGCCCCTGTCTCGTTGGTAGGGAAGGAGCTGAAGATCTTACAGGTAGCAGAGTTAGAGTATTGGGCCATCACGCAGTTAGAATACCCTGGCAGAATGGGCCAGTCACTACCATTAGCCGTATTGCAAGCCGCCATGCACTCTCCTGCGCTGTTAGCAGCCACTTCGGTGCTCGCTCCAGTGTCGTATCTAGTCCCACTGAGCATCACTGGCTTGCTCGTTAAAGGAATATACATGGCATAGGTCTTGCCAACGACGAAGCGAGGGAGCATCAGGTACTTGTGCAAATCGCTGCTACCGGACACAGAGCCACTTTCTATCCCAGTGTCTGAGAGTCCAGGGATGTTAGCAAGACAACGAGGGTCTACCTGTCTCCTTCGAAACGCAGGCAATCCGTTGAACAACTGTCCGCTCAGATAGGCTGCTTCCATCCCCGCCGTCACTGCGTTCTTATATGCATTGGCAGAAGCAGTGTTCACAATGTTGAATTTCCATTTCTTCACTACGAACTCAGCGGCCGGCATGGTTGCTCCAAAGGCGACCAGACGCTCGTATCGGTGCACCTTGATCGGAGCGATCCGATAGCGAGATTCCAGACCTGGCACGTAGGCACCCGAGGTTGTGTCAATCTCCTCGGAGACGAGCGAAGTTGCAGGGAAGTTGCCATCCTGGTAGATGAAGTTCCCATAGGTGCCATAGGGACTCCTGGTGGCGTCGGGGAAACTTGAAAATAGTGGAATTTCTAGTGGAGCACGAAGCTGACGTGACAGCACAGGACAGCGAAGCTGTTTCGAAGGCAGCTTCGTTCCGAAGTGGACGGAGTTATAAAGTTTCTCGTGCAGAAGGGAGCAGACTTGACTACTCAGGATAACAAAACCCTAGCGTTCGGTTGAATATCAATATTTCGGAACTGCTGGGTTCCTAGTGGCGAACGGAGCTGACGCCACCGCGCGGGACAGTCATGTTTTCTTAGCCGCAGTTCATAGTAATCGTACCCAGGAAGCACAGTTTTTCTTGGAGTATGGAGCCGCTGCATCAGCACGTGGTAATATTTGTTTGAAGCATGCCGTTCATACAAAGAACATCAACATGGCGCTGTTACTGGTGGTGTGTGGTGCCGACGGCAAGGTACTGTGTGCTCCTTGTGGAAGCTTCTTCGAGCGAGCGAAAATAACATTTTTTTATATGGCAAGTTTGGTACTACCCAGAAGCTGCGGACACAAAAAAATGGATATATTTGTTGGAAGGTTCGTCCGAATACCGAATTCAAGTCTTAAAGAACTTGTACGCAAACATAATACAACGAGCTTCCTCCCTTGGAGCTTCGAGATTGGTTGAGTTGCAAGTTGTGGTTAGTTACGCTGCATTGTACGATACAAACAATTATCCGAGTTGGTAGGACATGCTCTATAAGAGTGTTGCGATAAATGTCGACAAAGGCTTCATCGATAAAAGGTTCCTTCAAGTGCAAGTTTTTATTTAATAAGCCTCGACATAACTGTTGGAGAAGAAAGCAGCACAAAAGTACATGGCAAGTATTCAATTGGCAATGCAGGAGCCTAATTACCTACCAGACAAACAGACAAATTCGAACTCTAGAGAATATCCATCAATTATTATAGAACATTTTATTTATTTAATTAATAAGCCTCGACACAACTGTTGGAGAAGAAAGCTATTAAACTTCGCTTCCTACTATCACATGCAGGGATGAAAGCAGCACAAGTTCACCAGCGAAAACTAATAAGAACCTCTTCGACTACTAGGCAACTTAAAAATAGGTATCCATAAAACAGGAATCTCAACTGAATCTGCTGGCTACTAAGTGTGCTGAATTCAGTCAAAATCCTTGGTGATGGAAGGAAAACTACGTCGCAATCTGAGGCTTCGAAACGGGCAGGCACAAACAACGATTGATTCTGCAATTTCAAAAGCAAGTTGCGAGATTTATGAAACTCTTTCAAAAGGTAGTGAAATGATTGGCCTAGGATCAGGGCGAGGTGAGAATATTGTTCGCTAGTATTTCAAGCAGCCTCCCAGAAAAATCAATTTTTTTCTTTCTCCTTCTCCTTAGTAGCCTATTAGTACAAACCATATGGTACACACATAATTTGCAGTTTGTGTGAACTCGAATACATCAACTCGACCCGACTCTTTGTATTTACTTTGAAATCTTGCGTACAATGCGTTTCGTTTTTAAATCGCCGACAATTGCACATTAAAAAGTGTGTACTTTGCTCAAAACATGGTCTAAATCCAACAAAGACTCAATTGGGAATCGCAATAAAAATGCCTACTATACTAGAAGCTTTGAAGCCTGTACCCGGTGATCACGCTGGCTTTATGCAATTGTTTTTTGACAATGTCTCCACGTTGATAGCAATCATTGCAGGAATGGAGCTTGTGCTGACCGGATTCTACAATGACCAACTGATGTCGTTTCTAAACGCAGACGGAAATGGCGCATATGCAGGAATGGTCTTTGGAAACATCAGTGACATTATCTACAAGAGATCTATTCCAGGTCTCGCTATCACGATGGTTTTTGGAAATATCTATTATGCATTGCAAGGAGCACGATTGGCCAAGAATACTGGTCAAGCTACCACTGCCCTGCCGTATGGAATCAATACTCCAGGTGCATTCGCATTCATCTTTTCCATCATTGCTCCAGTTGTAGTATCTGCTGGGGCGTTTGGATGCAATGCCGTTGTTGAAGAAACTTCGGTTAGTTGTGGCAATGGTGTATACGAGGTCCCTGCTGATAAAGCCGAAGCCTATGCTCAGTGCTGGGTTGATGCAGCTAACGCTGGATGGCAAGCAGGAGTGGTTTCTAATTTCTTAGCTGGAATCATTTGTGTTTTGCTGTCGTTCGTGGGACCTCTTATTACCAAGGTAACTCCGCCACAAGCTTTGTTGACTTCTCTTGCTGGAATTGGATTTGTATTCCTTGGAATTAATCAAGCCATTCCGGCATTTTCAGAACCAATCGCTGGTTTTATTCCATTCTTCTTAGTAATCATCTGCTACTTTGGTGATGTTTCTTTTGGAGATAAATTGCCTCCATCAGTTCTTGTTGTTGCGTTGGGAGTTGCTCTTGGATGGGCTGATGGTTTGAAAACTGGAGAGGCCCTTTCTGCTGCTGCTGAGAAAGTAGAATTTTATGGAATCTCTGGTGAAGGATTTAGTGCATTGGGAGATTGGAGTGCTGTTGGAAATTATCTCGGTATCACTGTTCCTGTTGCGCTAGCTGCAGCTTCTGGAACCCTGATGAACGTTTACAGTGCAGCACAAGCTGGCGACAAGTACAACTTGGTTGAAACAATGCTTTCTGATGGATTCGGCACCATGCTTGGAGCAATGTTCGGCACCCCATTTGGAACTTCCGTTTATGTTGGACATCCTGCATACAAGAAGATGGGGGCTGGTAACTGCTACTCCGTATTCAACTGCGTACTTTTCTTCTTTTTCGGTATCTTTGGAATTTTCGAAGTATTGAACGCTCTTATCCCTCAAACAGCTGTTGCTCCGTTAATCTTTTTCGTGGGAATGATGATCTGCCAAGAAGCTCTTTGTTCGATGCCATCTCGTCACTACCCTGCCTTTCTGGTTGGTCTCTTCGCATTCTTAGGAGACTGGGCAATCTTGAATGGATTTAACCGTAGTAGTTTTGGTTCAAATTCATACTTTGGGCTTCAAGCTCTTGGATTCAGTAATTTACTTATGGCTTTGATTATATCATCGCTGATGATGTTTCTAATCGATCGCAATTATAAAATGGCTCTTGGATGGAGTACGTTTGCAGCTGTGGCTTCTGCTGTTGGATTAATCCATCAAAAAAGAATCGCGCCTGTGAACTTTGTGGTACCTGATCCTGTAGTAGATCCTTCCAACCCTAGTTTGTATACCTTCGATACGAAGGACACCTATTTTAATGGATACAACTGGAACAACTTTGGCACAGATATATTGTTTGAGAAAACCGAACAGTGGAGATTCTTTGTTGGTTACATGGAAGTGACTGCTATGATTCTTGTATTCTTCCTTCTTCAAAAGCGAGGATTGATAGGTGAAGTACTTACCGATCAGGAAGACACTGACAAACGATCATCAGTGCTAAAGACTTTAAAGGCAGGAAACCCAATCTATGATGGAGAAATGGATGCCGAAGTCACTGACGAAACAAAAGTATAATTCTCACCTAGAAATTGATCACAACCTAAAATCCAAATTATATTTACTCCATTTAAAATAAAGGATCAATATTAGTTTTTAATATAAAACCTCATTGTAACTTTGTAAGGATTCGATCTGAAGAACATATTCGAGGTACTTGTTACCAATGATACGTGGTATATGCACGAATACAAACTGACTCGAAATAACTAACCTACCCCCAAAGTAGATTCTGTAGTACATCATCGAATCTTAGAACGAATGAAAAACTCACTCCTATATATCGTCTATCCTAAACAATAGGACACCAATAGGTCGAGGGACAATTTTTATGAGTAGCGCCATGTAATCGACACTCCAACTGGTAGGTATCCATTTTTACAATCTATAAATGCAAACCCAAAACTAAGCGATCTAAAACGGAGCGATTCGAAAACCATGCAGGGTGATCATCGACGTGGACGGTTCACCATTGACGAAAACGAAACTTTATTCTCTTTGATTCTTGCCGATCCAAGAATTCGTTCGGCATTTTGCCACCAACAAAGAACCAGGAATGGAAAAGGAGAAAGCCTTATTGAAGACTTAACCAATAGGTTTAATGAAAAGAGCATTAAACCTCGGTCTAAAGATGCGATACGACACCACTTAAAGTTGCGTAGAACCACCACTGGCGATCAAAAGAAGGGCGGGGGGAGTCACTCTATAAAACTCCTTGAGAGGTTGTTAAAGCACCACACAAACTGTGAACAAAAAACAGGATGTACTAGATGTTTGATGATGCAACGTCTCAGAGTTCAACTCGGCGTGGCAAAATGTGATTACCACAATTGTATTTCATGTAATAGCTCTAATCCAGCAGTCCAGAATCCATTCAACACCAATGAAACTCTTTTTAAGATCCACTCGATGAAATATACCAACACAAAATGCCTCTTCGAGGAACGCACGTTGAAAAGAAAGTTCGAGGATTTGCAAAACATTTCCTCTGGGAATTCATTGGATATTTTCAATCAAAATCCATGGACATCTCCTGCATACAAAAGACAAGATTCCACTTTATCAATGACTATTTCAAGAATTCTTGGGGACTCAAAATTAAAGACACCGTTATTCTCTTCAAACTATCTTAAAAACTATTCGGCTTTCCTACAGGCCCAGCTTCCAATACAAACGGGCTTCTTTGGTCCGTTTTCTACTGCTTGATATATTAGACTTTTTTTAAATGCTTATTTGTTTTAATTTATTCTTTAATGTAGCAAAGAAAGGAATGAGTGGAAGAAATAATATTTTAGCCATGAAGAAGGAAAACAAGGTTTGAAAATGGTGCGTGAAAAAAAATATAAATTGATGGAGAACTTGCCTGCTTGCACAGTTCATGACATTTTATTGGACGAGGCTCCAGATAACATAGAATGTATTGCGTTGTATCCTCATCCACCTGAATTATCTCCCTCTACATCAGACCTCAAACTTCGTAGCTTGTCTTCTTCCCCACTTTTAGCAACGCTGGATCGAAGGCAAGAGGAAGTCATTTCTGCTGGTGGATTCCCTCGTATGGAAATGGACAAGATGACTATATTTGTGAGCTGTTCCAATGGAGCCATGCATGTCTACGAACGGATGTCTACCAAGGACTGCTATTCCACTAGCAATGGCGAAACTGTTCGGTTACGACTATCATTGAAGAGATTTCACCCATCAAAGCAGCCTGCCTCGCAAATGCTGGTAGTGGATAAATGGGGAGTGCTCTTTTGTATCTCTGGTGGAGATCTTACGTGCCATTCTTTAACTGGAGATCCGTTATTGGACCCTGTTGCCGGTCTGCCGGACTTGAAAGGTGTGTACTCGATTTGCGTCAACACTGAGAGCGATCTCATATGTATCATCACAAAACGATGTATATCTATATTTTCTAAAGATGAAAATGTGCGTCGTGGTAGCTGGTTACTCGGTGGTTCTAAGAATGCGATGAATTTTAAGCCCTTGCATGAAATGAAGACCTCAGAAACACCTCGCACATGTCTGTTTTGCAATGCTTCAGTGCTGGTTGTTGGCATGCCTTCTGATTACATTTTCTTTGATGCAAACACTGGCAATGAGATCAAACGTCCAAGAGTACGAACGGGAATTCGAAAGTAAGTTGTTTGGTTGCATTAGTGATCGTTTATACTAAGCTATACAGGTCGCCTGTGCTATGCAATGGAATTAAAAACGAGGTTTTGGTAGTTAGAGATAATCAGGGATTTTTTTTAGACTGTGATGGACTTCCAACTCGCTCCAAAGGATCATCAGGAGAACGAATAATGTGGAACGACCCGCCAAACATATTGATGGCTGCTCCTCCTTATTTAATTTCCTGTGATCCTCGCAAGATTCAAGTTTTCTTGTTGGACAATTGTATGTTGTGCCAAAATATTCATCTGGCCGACTGTTCTAGCGTTGCAACAAATGTTTCTTCCACCAATCCTTTGTTACAGGCGTCAGCATTATCGCGCCGAGCTACTGTTTTAGTAGCTAGCAGGAAAACCATTCATATGTTTACACTATCTTCAATACCTGAATTGGTGGACGATGTCCTAGCATCAAATAATCTGCAATTGGCGTTGGATATCTTAATGTCAGCTTCAAAGAGTGATAATCCAGTTGGTGCGGGTATCCCAGTAAATCGATTAGGCTATGTGGAATCTCGAGTACAATTCTTGTTTGCTCGGTTGCAATTTGACGTTTCAACAGCTGAGCCTTGTTTTAAAACTGCACGGAAACATTTAGAGAGTGCCACCAGGTTGCCAGTGGATCTGGTTTGTTTATTGTTTGCGAATTCTGAATTGTTCAACGGAATTCAAGACGCTCGTGATTTCTCCAGTCATTTAGAAGAGCTGCGCCTGGAAGTTGATGAGCGAATGCATGTTGGCTCTGAGTTGAATGAGCTTGTGCCTCAGGACCTAATTGACTTGAACATTGATGAGCTCGCTCGCCTACAAGGAACACAGTTATCTTTGGCATTATTTCACGTGTTTCTGCCATTGGTATACGCCCATCGAAGCTTACTACTGAAACTAAAACTATCTTGTCAGGGAAATGTGGAGTTCATTGTGGATGATTTGTTAGCCGTGATGGACACAGTTCTTCTTAAGGGATTTGTTTTGTGGGATTCTGGACGTGCAAAGATCCCGAGTGATGTTGAAACTAGATCATTGATTGCCCGATTGACAGAACAAAAACTAGTTTTTCTACGTAGTGAAAATTGGTGCGATGTGAATGAATGCGAAAAACTGCTGTTGCTGTACCCCGAAATGTGGGAAGAACTTTTGTGGCTGTACTATGGAAAGTCCATGCATGAAAAGGCTCTCGATTGGCTTCGTAGCTTAACCAATCAAGGAACGCAAGAGCCGGAAATATACAGACGTAAAACTATCGAATATCTGACAATTCTTGGAAAACCGTATGAAGAAATGGTATTGAGATATTCCAAATGGATTTTGGAAAGCTTCTCAAAGCCGAAGGAAGCACTCAGTATATTTACCGATGCCGAAGCACCCATTGATGAACCGGTTGTTTTGAAACATCTGGAGGAACACGACCAACGAATGATGGCAGTTGGAGGCAAACCGTTTTTGTCCATATTGTATCTTGAACATATGATCCATCAAGGGAAATCCGAAGACTCGCTTCTTCACAATAAACTTGTCATGTTGTACATCGAATATATATTGAACTTGCAAAAAACAGCTGGTGATACAGAAATAATCTCTCAAGCCAGAAGTTCGTTATTGCAGTTTTTGAAATCGTCGCGTTTCTATTCCGCATTAGACCTCTCACATCGATTACATGCAACAAAACTTTATGGGGAATATTGCGTGGTATTAAGTCGCCTACATCGTCACAAGGAGGCACTAGAAGTTGTTATCAAACAAGTGGGCGATTCATTCAAAGAGGCTCTTGCCTATTGCCAAAGTCTGTACGACCCTAATGACGCGCATACGAAAGACTTGTATTTACTACTTCTTGAAGTGTTGATGCAAAATACTATGATTGAACAAGCAATGGAATTGGTGGAAACCCATTTCAAGGAATTGGATCCGCTAAAGACGCTTATGATGTTACCTGCAGATACAAGCGTGCAAACGCTACAACCGTACTTGGAGACGGTACTAAGACACCGATACAGTCAACATCGAGGAAGCCAGGTAGTGAAAAATTTGGTGAGAAAGGAGCATGTTTCTGTGATGGATACTCATGCTACGTTGCAGCGTAAATATTCCGTAGTGACTCGAACAACCATTTGTGCCAATCCTCTATGTCATAAGAACTTTCAAGGTGACTCTGCAATCGCTAGACTTCCAAACGGATCAATAGTACACTATGCCTGTTTACAAAACATGATTATATAATTAGATATGTTCATTCTCCATTAGGGACTCGTCTTCAACAGCAGTAAATTTAACTTCTTGGTACTTGTAATTCTTGCGTCCGTACATGAGTAGAACATCAGCAAGGATCGTTGCAATGCCTAATAGTCCCATACCACTCCCTAGTACAATCGTGCACTGCATTATGTTAGACAGCCTACCGACCCCTTGTACCCTGAATACCAATCTTATCCCATAGCGTTTGGTGACATCACGATAAACGCGGCCTTGATCATAGTATTCGTTAGAAGATCGATAGTTGAAACCTTTCCCACCATCAATTCGATTGAATGTGAATCTGGGAGCACATATTTCAATGGACCGATCCAAATTGCAATCCCATACAACATCCACGAGGATTTCAGCACCTTTTTCAATGATGTTTTTGAAATAGTCCATAGAGAGCCTTTCTGGAGAGTCCGTTGATTCTCTGGAGCTGCCTTGTTTCCTGTACGGAACCTGTTTCAGTGTCTGCGCAGTCTCTGCTGCAGCTACAATATCGCCAAGGTAGAATAGATTTAAATTCCAAACTAATTCACTGTCTTTGAAATTAGAGAATGATTTAAGCGGCAGTAGATTCATGTATCTTCCATCCACTCTAAGAAAAAGCGTCCAATTTCCGACCTCCTGCAAGACGTTCTCTGCGGACTCTGAGTTGTTTTCTAACGGACACCAACTTTGGATCTCACACATGTCTCGAATGCATCTCCCAGTTGAAATTCCATTCTGTGTTTGTGCATTGGGCATGCAATAACCGTCTTCACCACACACTTCACTTATGTGGGCTGGTGCAACGCCTTTGGTATCGATGCCAGCACAGAGCCCACGTACCTGTCTCCGACTGTACAATGAATTCGTTTGCACAAACACAGCCGACTCTTCTATGCTTGGTTGTGTGAGATCAACGGCATCATAAAAGGACCCCTCCGCACTTCGTGCCGCGCCTTTGATCTTAATCAACGGAGTTCCAACAAAAGTGTCAACCTTTTGGTACCCTCGTTGGTATAGTATCTGATACAAGACAACGTAGCACAATACTCCCACAAAGCATAACCGATGAAAAAGTGCCAGGCCTTTATTTTGCACTCTAACAAATCTCACCGATTGATATTCGCTTGGACACAGTAATTGTGTGACCCATTCCATTAATCCATACCCCATCCAGCACCAATGCCAATAATGAAAGGAATCAAAATACGCCAGAATTTTTTTCGCAACTTAAGCAGGACCCCATTGAAAGGGAAGGTCCCCCATTAAAACAGGGCTGATAAAATTCAATGCCTTCGATACTCCACGGTGTGCTGTCGCATGTAGAATTGTTTTTCGAAGAGTCGCGATTTCCGTGGATATTGCTTGGAGCAGGATCAACATACCTTCTGATGAATCTGTCCCGAAAAATTAAAATGGTGAGAGCTGAAAGGTCCCATTTGCATCACGTGGATGCACTGAGAGCGCGTGAAAATCCTAAAGAAACCACTGAGCAACAAGGACCGGGATCGATATACCAAATAGTGCTAACAGGAGGAACCTGTGGAGGGAAGTCATCTGCCATGGACTTTCTTGGCATCAAGCTTCGCGAGATGGGTTTTACAGTGTATTTAGTTCCCGGTAAGTCAGTCAAAGCTTGAATACGATACATGCTGACAGTGGTGCAGAGGTTCCTACTTTATTAATAAATGGAGGATGCAAGTATCCTGGAGCAAACGGTCCTGAAGAAAAGCTAGTTGCTTTTGAGGCTGCCCTGATCGAACTTCAGTTGCAGATGGAGCAGTCGTTTTACAATATTGCTCGCTCTACCGGTCATCATTCGGTTATTATTTATGACCGTGGGATTCTAGATGTGGCTGCTTTTATGCCTAGACGTTTGTGGCCGGTTCTGTTGAAGCAAAACACTTGGCTTCGTGAGGGACTGTTGGGGGTTCTTGAAAGGTATGATCTGATCATTCATATGACCACTGCAGCTGATGGGGCTGTATCGCATTACAAATACGATGATCGAGAGAAGGAATCAATTGCAGATGCTATTGCGTTGGACCATCGGATCAAAGCCAGCTATCAAGGCCACCCCAATTACCATATAATAGACAACTCAACAAATTTCGCACAAAAACTAGAAAGAACGTTGGCGTCTGTGAAAGAGACGATTCAAGGATAAACTAAAATTGATTATTTTTGAAATTATGCTCCAAGATAATACAATAAAGGGGATGTAACGGCAACGCAGGTATTGAAGGCCCCGAAGATCCCAATAATACTCACGAAAAGGACATTCGACAAAAAGGGTCTTTCCAATACCGGTTTCAAAAGTTCGTTTTCGCAAATTTCCTGTGAGTTTGCGGAATTGAAAGTACCTCTCATTCTGAAAAAGTTCACGTACGCTTGACCCAAAGCCCAACTCAAAAGACTGCGAGGGGACCGAATCAATAAATCAGAAATGACCGGCTCACACTTCATATCTCGAGCCAAATCGTGCATATATGCACCATAGTCCACAGCGTAGATTCCTGTTCTTGGATTTCTACCAAGCAGCCGATACGAAGGAGAACTTGTAGGCCGCTGAATAATGCCTTCCAACCTAGATATCCAATAAAAAACCTGCATTTCACTCATAGGAGGAATGGCTCCCACATTTGGTCGCACAAAACCAATATAGGCGAGAGACACTTCGTCTGGATTCAGAATATTATGTTCCGTGGGCAAAGAATCCTGTGGGAAATCATCCTTGATAGAGCATCTTTGATGCGCCATAAAATCAAAATCCACTTTATAACCGGTAGCAAGTACGATCAAATCAAATTCACCGATTGTACCATCCTCAAACTCGACCTTTGAATCACCTACGATACTTTTGATATTGCGCTTTACATCAATCTTTCGATCCGGGAACTTGGCAGCCATTTCAGTTTTGTCCAGAAACGAAAACATCCTACCAAACATTGATTCACTTTTTGGAACCCTGTTAATAAAAGGCATGGCATCAGTGGATTTGTTGATGATCTGATATCCTCGAAGCACTTGGGAGCTCGCTTTGCATCCAGCCCATTGATTAAATCCAGTACTGGATCCAGTACCAATAAGAAACGCCAGCCTGATCCACGGCGTGGTAAAATACCATTTCAGCTTGTATTTTTCAACAAGGGGATGCAAGTGACTGCACTCGCAAAGATTAGTGATAAATGTGTCCAATGGTACATGTTTACCGACAGCATAAGGCACTGAAAGAAAACCAGACCGTACCGCCAATGTAACGTTCGGACTTTCCTGAACTGCCCGATAGACTAAATCCAAACCAGTCTCTCCGCAACCTAGAACTAAAACCCTTTTATCCTTGAATATCGATTTTGTTTTGTAATTGGAGCTGTGCATCACTTGTCCTTTGAACAAATTCATGCCTTCAATGGATGGCACAAATGGAGTGTTGTGCAATCCACTACACACACATATTGCATGAAATTTCATCGTTTCATCTGTGTTGGTATCTAGATCTCTTAATACACACGAGTATTTCAAACCGTTTGCTTCGTCAGCATTTTTAGCAATCTGAACAACCTTTTTATGGAAGTGAATACACTGCCATAATTCAAAAGCATCACAATAATCTTCAAGATATTTCAAATACCGATCTATAGTAGGGTGATCTTCAGTGTCTGCATCAAATCGGAGGTCAGAGAAAGCAGTGATATACTTTGACGAAACGAGTCTTCCGTCATCATAGCTCTTCGTCCGGAACGTCCCCCCCACTTGAGCATCACAGTCCACTGTGAAAACTGTGTATCCTCTTTCCTTCAAGGTCTTTGTCGCAACGATGCCAGATGGACCTGCGCCTATGACAAGCACATTGGTGTCCAGCATAACAAGTTGAAAATAGTGGGCTATTTATGCATACTTTTTAGAAGAATATAGCCCCCCGCCTCACATTATACGACCAGGAATGAGGAATCACGAAATGAAGTTTTTGAGTGAATGATCGTAGTCGCCACTGATTGATGCAGATAGAAATATTTTATTTGATGGCTTTACATATAAGATATCCATTTTCCCCAAGAGTGTCTTGCCTTGTGTTTGGTGCAGATACTGATGATTATTCTTTCGACGAGCTTACCTACGCTTCAGTTTCTGTGACCCAATCGAACCCGGTGCTTTCCGAGGGTTCATAGTTGCTTCCAAATGGACGAGAAATTGTCGATGACTCTGTCGCTTACTGCTGGTATCGTATTGGGAGTAGCCAACGAAGCGACCTACGAAATTGTCTACGTGTAGATGCTGTGTCGAATGCTACTACATTTTCTGTAAGAATAAAAATACAGCATTTTTAAAAAGCAAGGGAACCCAAAGTTCTGAATAAATGGCGCTAGTACCCGAGATTTAAATTTGTTTCGGGAAGTTTCTACAAACTATTGTTGTAACTAGTTCTTGAAATCACGTTTCGAACCATGAGCGCATGCCAATGCGAGGTAGGTGCATGCCATGTAACGAACTTATAAAGCCGTTTGTCAATAGTACCATAATTCAAATAAGCGTTCAATGTTTGAACACCAAGAGGTGGTTCAATATTATGCTGTTTCTAGCAGGATCTATACTTTACTATAGAACTCTCGCGAGGTCGGGCAAACTGCATGTACCAAGTGCATTAATAGTGACACGTCATAAACAAATATTAAAACGAATACAAGAACCAGCAGAAGAAAACAGTCGGCCTGTCAGATGAATTTTCGACAGAAAGCGAAAAAGCGAACGGTTTTTCTCCCTCTAAGAGAAATGCAAGGATTGACTAACCGTCAACGCGTAGTACAGGAGATATTAACAACAGAGCAATCGTATCGTAGGAGTCTAAACGTCTTGAAAGACCAGTATGTTAGTCCTCTGAGATTGGAAGCTCGCAAAATACCAGCGATGTTGACATTGTCGGAAGTGAACTCTTTGTTTTCTGATGTAGACGCCATATGCCGGATAAGCGATAAGATATTGGAAGATATGGAAAACTGCGGCGAGGATTTGGAGTTCGAAGTTGGGAAAATATTTTGTGATATCGCGCCGCTGTTGAAGCTGTACACATCCTACGTGAACAGCCACCACAGAGCACTTGAAACCCATCGATTCCTGTTGGAGAACAGACCAACCTATGAAGCATTCTGTCAATCATGTACATCGGACCAAGATTCTGCTTTATTCCTAGATAGCTATTTGATATTACCAGGTAAGTACGCTTCTCGCTCTAAATGGTTTTCTGACGTTTTGTAGTGCAACGAGTTCCTCGTTATGAAATGCTGTTAAAAGAACTGCTTAAACAAACAGATACGATGCATCCTGATTATGCAGTTCTCGTGTCTGCTTTAAACAAAGTGTCAACTGTAGCATCGACCATCAATCAAAATTTGGCGGATTATGAGAATAGAACCGCTGTGCTGGCAGTACAACAGAAGTTTGGTAATTCTGTGCAGCTCGTTGCGCCTCAACGATGGTTTGTCAGAGAAGGTATGATGAGAAAAGTATGCAAGCGGAAACCGAAGGCGTACCTGTTTGTGTTGTTTAACGACATACTTATCTATGGCGAACCCCTTCATAATCTGATAAACTCTAAGAGCGGGTACAAATACCATCGAACCATTGAACTAGAGAATGCCGATGTCTATGTATGTGAAAATTCCAGCATAGGAGAACCGCAATTTCTTCTTTCGAGTCCCTCCAAGTCGTTCAAGATAGTTTGCATTTCAAAAAAGGATCGAGACGAGTGGGTTAAAGATATACAAAACCATATTGATGAGAATAAACGGATGCATGAATCAAGATCATCTGGTTCGCATGCAAGGCGAAGTAGTCTAGGAGGCTCTTCATTGCCTGCGGGTCCCGTGGTAGCGGAGCATGCCCCCGTAAAGAATCACGGAGTGAACGTACATGAATGCGATTTGTGTCACGTTGAATTTTCATATCTTCGACGTCGAAAACAATGTAATCGTTGTGGTGCTGTAATTTGTGAGAAATGTTCCCCCCATAAGCTACTGGTGGGCAAATCTCGCCAACGAGTCTGCAGTATATGTTTCTTACAGGGAAGGCAGAGCCAGGGTCTATTAACACCGCCCCGAACCAAGGTGTACTTAACTGAAGAAGAAAGTAAACTAGGAAGGAGATGTAGCGCGCCAATATTGCTATCACCGCCATATAATTCTGAGCTTTCGAAAACGGTTTCTTTGTCCTCATGCACGGATGACTCCGAATGCTCGTTCGATCACCTTAGTATGTTTGACGTATCAACTAAATCAGCAAGAAGGATGACAACTGGAAGTTGGAAAAGTGTCTCGTTTCAGTCTTCGGTAGACGGGCACGTTTTCAATTCTCCTGCTACTTCTGGGCCTCCTCCTTTACCCCCTAGAAAAGGTAATTCATTCCGCGAAAACAACGAATCCCAGCATGAAGGAAGTAGAAAAGCAATGCAAAAAAGTATCCAAAATGAAAATAGGTGTCAAAATGTCCCTCCTCTTCCTCCTAGAAAAACGACAGCACCTTCGAAACCACTCTTACCTCCTAAGCCAAAATTCATCAATAAAAAACCGGCAGCAAATGTAGTGTAGAAGATTTATGATAATGAAAATTCCGGTATTAATTTAATTAAAGAAAAGAAAAATGGAAACATTATTATTGCATCGAATCACAATTGCAACCCTCCAGGTGGGACAATTGGCTCCTAGTGTTAGTCCTAAAAGTCTTCATAACTTTTTGAATTCGAATTCGAAACCACTACGCATTTAGAATGGCCAATAACCGTTTAGAGATGATCACCAATAATCTCGTTGTGAGGCCGCCTAGAAGAACCCTAGACGCGGTTAGCGGCATTCGTATGTTTGCAACTCTATGGATCGTATTGGGGCATTTCCAAGAAACCTCATTCCTGTCATATCAAGATACTACTTTCCTACTTGTGCTGAACAGGGGCTTCGTCGGAGTAGCGGTGTATATAGTTCTCAGTGGGTTTATTACCCATTATGCATACCGAAACAAGGAATTCTTTAAGGACAGCGCGATAGGAAAGTTTTATGTCAAACGATTTGGAAGGGTTTGTTTTACATATTTCGTTAGTTTACTTCTGGGTGTCTTAGATACTCTTTGGGTAAGTCGTCTTATTTAAAGTATCCATAATCTTATTGTTACAGACGAGGCATGAAACCACCATGGAGCATGTTTTGGCTAGTGTGTTTTTAGTCCAGAGTTGGTTCGAAGTGAGCAAATCACCGGCATGGTCAAGATACAATTTCCTGGAACCCAATCCTGCAGGATGGACAATTTCTACACTTGCATTTGCATGGATTTTATATCCGCTTCTTAACCTTGCTTTCAAAAAAATGTTCCCACCAGGTTCATCTATCACCAAGAAATTGTTCGTGTTCTCAGTAGTATACCTTATTAACATGGCTCCATGCTTACTATTGTACTTGGTTCAAGAATACCATATTTCAAATCAGCAATTTGAACTTTTGTACAAGTTGCCTTTGTTAAGACTGGGTGACTTCATACTTGGTATGCTGGCCGCAGAGTTGCTGCAGGAGGCAAAGTCTATCCGCTGGATGCCTGATATAGTAACGCTTGGTTTCGTGGCAATCGTTAGCCTTTTAAAGCTTGATGATGAAATGGAGCTTTCCGAATCACAACCATATATTCGCCAAAATGCAGAAGCCTTCTTGATATGCGGTCTGTCGCCTCTCATATGTGCAATTCTTGTTGGATTTTCCTCGCGCACTTTTTCCGAACCATCTATTCGATACGTTCTAGAGTATCGTTCTGTTGTGGACATCGGACAAGCTTCGTTTACAGTGTATTGCTTTGAATTCTTCTTCTTCTTTGCCTTCGAAAAATGGCAGTTTGTGAATACTCAAATAGGCGACGAAAATAAAGTGTATCCCAAGCTCATAGCAACATACTTGCTGCCGTATCTTGTAACGTTGTACGTGTTCTCCGTATTTTGGACAGTTACAATTGAAAATCCGGTTGCCAATTTCATTGCGCGTAAAATATCCCGGCCAACTATTCCACAAGTTGAGGAGTTAAGGAAAGTGCCAAGTGTATTATCTGTGAACGGTGCATCCAGTAAGAAGATGTTGCTTTCAAGTAAACATATGGGAAGTGCAAGTACCTTAGGAAGCTTCTTTGCTGCGTTACCTGACGAGTTAGACTCAGACTATGACGCAGAAGATGAAAGTGAAGACCAAGACCAAGAGACATTTAAAACAGCAGGATTTGAAAGTTGCAAGAGTATATCCATTACCAGTACTATGAGCGTTTAAGTCTCAGCTAATTTAAACTAGAAATATAGAATACAGCTTGTTTTTATAATTATTTTAAATTAAGTTGCAAATCAGCCAGAAAATTTGGAGTTGATAAGGATAGGGGTGGGGGGCTAAAAAACGAATGTTCACAGGCAAGTCCCACGACTTGTTGAAAGAAGCCCACGCGAAAGCTAAAGCTAAAGATCCGCCTGTAACTTATCTCGGGTCTGTGCCTAATGAGATATCTGCAGTCCTCCCTGAACTGATTAAGCGGTGCCGTTTGGGAGACGATATGAGTTGGGTTGTGACGGCGAGCACTACACTGTTGAAAAAAAGGAACTCAAACAGTCGTTTCAGCGACATGGAATTGAAATTGGTAACATGTGTTTTTCTTATTATTCAAGCTGCAGTGAGAAAACGTGTCAGTGGCGAAATCGTCACCAATGATTTACTAAAATTTGGACTCCCACATGCGTTTGCGTCGATCGTCGTGAACGCCCTACAGATTGAACGCAATTCGATTGAGAAAAGCAAATTAAGATATCCTCGATTAGAAAATATTAACTGGCGCGTAGATATGATTCTATCCTCGTCCAAGCAGAAGAGGCAATCAGTTATTCCAACCATTCAAATGAAGTTTACTCTCAGCGATGGAAGCGTGAAGCGTTTCGAAATGTCCAACAAAGTATTTCAAACTCTTCGATACACAGTTGCCAAGATTTTGCAGATTATGAATGAGTTGGAGGGGCATCCTATGGTAAAAATTATGCAAGTTCTTGAAAATGACCAGATGCGAAACCTCTAGTTCTACCATATTGTTGATCTACGATATTAGTGATCTAACTTGTTGCTGATATAGTCTGTGATGATAACCTAGCAGCTTATTATTCATATAGCTTATAGTCTGTGATAACCTATGTTATTATAAAGACGACGTCATTACTTTCCTTTAAATTACGCAATCCAGGAAAGTACACACCCTTTACTTCTTGTTCACATATATATACCAGACTCGGTGTAGAAGGTATCTACCAGACTCGATGTATAGAACCAATAGTTCATGTAGCTTATTACTGACATAGCTTGTGAGGATTCATTTCATAGTTGATCAACTATCAAATAATATGGAAGCATAATTAACGCAGAACCCGAAGTGGAACTCAATTTCGCACAATAAAACAGAATATGCCACATATGGCAAAGTTGGTCCAACAGTCTTTTTTTTTCATCCTCGTGGCTCGAGGTTAATGTTCGTTTTGAACATTGTTCTAGTTTCTGTTTACTTTCTACGCTAATATCCATTCCACCCCCCCTTCTCACCACGCCTCGCATGGGTATCAAGTCTATTCCTAATACTGCGCTCAAGTGTACCAACTCCTCTACTAGTACATCGCTGGAACATATCCATCCTCCCGGGGATATATCTGAATAATGCGGGTTTCGAATTTCTGCCCCTCCCTTTTTAGGTATATAGAGACCTTCACTCGAGTGACATATTAGGTGTGATTCCATTCCTATTTCGTTTTCCATCACGATATCTATGAACTGATCAGATGAATTATCTTCCAATCGCGCTACAAGATAATGTTCCCAATCAAACCCCAACATCACGCACGCGTATAGTTCTTGTAAGCCCTGAAACCAACAAGCTTCGAAGGTTGTATCCAATGATTTACAGGGAACTCGAATAATTTCAGGTTCATTGTGTGATCTCTCAATATTATTAAATACTTCCTGCAACATGACATCCGTAGAACGCTCCCTAGTCCAACATGCCAAGGTCAACATACCCGTTACAAACAAAGCATGCGGGGGTCGTACCATAATAAAAGAGTAGACCCTAGATAGTAGCATACCAGAAGAACAAGTAGGAAGATGCCTATTGCTACTTTGGATTCAATGAAGAAGCAACAGTCTGAGGAAGACGTTGGGAACACCAATGAGTACTACTCTGGTGGTGCAGGTAATCATGGTGGTGGCAGGTACGTAGTTAGATTCATTATTATGGGGTGTACTTATTGATGTCAGTGGATTGAATGTTATCGAGCCTGACAAAGAAGGCGATGTTGTGAACAAAATAATCAGTCGTGCTGGATCGCAAACAGGAGTTCACGGTGACGAAACAACGCCTGAATCTGTTGTGAAGGTAATATTTTATCGTAACGGATTCACTGTTGGTGACGGTCCCCTGAGACCTCGAGGTGTGGCTGCTAATGATGCATTTTTGGCAGATATCGAGAAGGGCATTTGTCCTTCCGAGTTAGTGATCGAAGGTAAACCCTCCGCAGTAGGTCTGATGGACATGAGAGGAGAAGATTTCGTTGAACCGTTTCGTGCGTTCAACGGAGGAGGAGCGCAATTGACCTCCGATGCATCTAGCCGATGGGTTATTGAAACGAACAGCTCTTCAGTTTCACCAAGTGTGGATATGAATGCTGAAACTGTGAAACTTAGAATTAGTTATGTTGATACTCGGAAGAATGATGTTATTACTTTGAACTCGTCGCATACAGTGCAGGACTTGGTCAATGTGGTGAACGCTTCTGGTAACGTCACTCGCAATTTTCAAATGTTGTCATCTATTCGAGGTCCTCCTCAACCTCTTGAAATGAAAATTTTAAATTATACTTTGAAGGAAGCGGGACTTGCTGGTGCGGTTGTCAACGTGAAGCAGCTATAACAATAATATAAAACGGGAAAAAAAACTTATAGATATAATTTTGAGAAGATGGAGCATCGTAGACGACGGTCAAGTGCAAATAGAGAATTAGCAGGATCGGAACTCCACCAACTTCCGTCTCTAATGGATGTGCCCGTGGAGGAACACACTCGCTTATTCCTACTAAAGCTTTCCTTATGCAAGATAAGTTTTAACTTTAACGATCCGGATGAGTCCGATAGCCGAGAAGCAAAGCGATGCACGCTAATAGATCTGGTGGACTACGTGAACACTGATAGAGGTCAACAGATATTTCAGGTGCAGCAGGTTGTGGAGGAATTTGTATCCATGGTTTCTTTTAATCTGTTTCGTGCACTGCCGCCTCCCACAGAAGGGTTCGATCCTGACGAAGACGAGCCAGTGCTGGAGCAATCATGGCCACATTTACAAGTGGTGTATGAGCTCCTTCTGAGGTTTATTGTGTCACGAGAAGTGGTTGCAAAATCCGCTAAAAGGAGGGGGTTGATCGATACTACGTTTTGTCTCAAGCTCGTTCAGATATTTGATTCTGAAGATCCAAGAGAGAGAGACTACTTGAAGACCATTTTACATAGAATTTATGGTAAATTCATGTCTCATCGGGGATTTATTCGCAAGCAGATGAGCAACACATTTCAACGCTATGCGTTTGAAACATATAGGCACCACGGTATTGCTGAATTACTGGAGATTCTAGGAAGTATTATAAACGGATTTGCATTACCCTTGAAACCGGAACACTTGCAATTTCTTGTTTCGTCATTGATTCCTTTGCATAAAGTATCTACCGTAAACCAATATCATCAACAATTGCAATATTGTATCGTTCAATTCGTAGTGAAAGAATCTGTCACGATCGTTCCCATCATACAAGGACTTTCAAAATACTGGCCATGGTCGAATTCTTCCAAGCAAGTATTGTTTCTAAATGAATTAGAAGAAATACTGGAGCATCATCTTCAGCAGCATCTTCCAAATGTCCATACTTTTGCAACATACATTTTAAAACGTTCACTTATGAGTGAGCACTTTCAGGTGGTTGAGCGGGCTCTTTATTATTGGAATAATGACCAAGTGATACAGCCATTACTCAGGTATAGCAACTCTTTCATTAAGGATGTATTTCCAATTCTAGCTGCGAAGAAGTCACACTGGAACTCGACCGTTACACGTCTCGTTTCGGAGGTGCAACAAGTTTGTAAACATGTAGACGCTGAATTATGGGAATCATTAGAGCAGCGAGGTGATACCTTGTTACAATCTGAACTTCTAGCTAGGGGGAAGAGAATTGAAACGATGAAACTTTTAATATCTCGTCACTCATCGAAATCGCTGCCATTTCCTGCCTTGCCTCCCACGTGTGATGCTATGGATAGTCGTAATGAACTGGAAGATCAAATACGTTCCACATTGTTATTAGGTTGAATCTCGATCATTTTGTTTGTATTGCTCTTAATGGAATTTAAATCAACCCATTCAAATTTTAATTTATTTTACTTAAGAAAGGCAGATGGTAAATATCATAATCGTACACGAGTCGTTTTTTATTTTGAGTTTTTAATTTCCAAGAGAAACAGTTAGAAACTGCTACCGAGCTCAAGAGGGTTAGATTGACATTGCTTTTAAGAATAAACTGGTCCTATTGTAGTGGCTCTTCATCGGTGATGAGTGTAGATAATGTTAGTTCCGATAGAATCGATGAGGGAGGAGAAACACTCGACAGTGTCCATCGTCGGCCGCAGTTGAGCGTCCTCCGAACTCTTTCTATCTCCGAAGATGTGTCTGAGATCTTAGAGTTCTTATTCCTTGGAGCTAAAGCTGTAAGCGAGGATTATGAGTGCTTGAATGGATTGGGAATTTCTTGTGTGGTTAATTGCACCACCGACTGTCGTAACATGTTCGAGGAACAAGGGCTGCAGTACTTTTTAGTTAACGTTAAAGACGACATCAATGCCGAGATATTTCCCTTTTTAGGACCCGCAGCTGACTTTATAGAGAATGCCCGTCAGAGCAATCGCAAAGCGCTAGTTCACTGTAACATGGGCATGAGTAGAAGCTCGTCTATTGTTCTTGCCTATCTAATGCAGCATCAGCGAATGTGTTTAGCAAAAGCGTTACAGTTGACGAAAGAAAGAAGGGCAATGGTTTCACCGAACTCGGGGTTTATGAAACAACTGTTAGATTTCGAGCGCTCGCTTTTTGGTACTTGTTCTATAGATCTCGAGTTGTACAAAAAAGAAAGATTTGGTGATGTAGAATCTTTTACTTTACAATAATAAAACTTATTATTATTTACAACAATAAACTTGTTATTATTGATGGGTTTCTTATTTTTCTTCTTTCATAAACATACGAGGTGCAATTTGCATAGCCATGAGTTCCTGAAACAAGAGTTTGCATGCATATGGAATTTGGGCTCTGTAGAATTTCGTGGAATTTCCTCCGCAATCTGGATTTCGACAGTTAAATACTTGATTTTGAAGATCCGCTTGACAAGGGAGACCACAAATGCAACAAATATGCAATGCGAATGGATCTGAGTTCACAAAGAGACGATCTCTTAAGAAATTAGCAGAGCCATGGGAGATAAGACAATCTCTCTCCATCTCACCGAATCTCAGTCCTCCTTCTTTTGCTCTACCTTCCATAGGCTGCCTAGTGAGCATCGTTACAGGTCCCCTCGAACGCGAGTGTATCTTGTCATCAACCATGTGTTTGAGACGCTGGTAATAAGTTGGGCCTAAAAACAACTGTGCTGGCATCCGTCGACCAGTGTGACCATTGTACATAACTTCGTTACCGCGCATTTGATAACCAAGATTGTGTAAGACATCAGAGATAACAGCTACATCGACACCTTCGATAAAGGGTGTTGCATCTCCTTCATCTCCAGTGAGACTGCCTACTTTGGATAACAAACACTCCACAAGATGTCCGATGGTCATACGAGATGGAATAGCATGGGGATTTACGATGATATCTGGATTGATACCTTCTTGTGTAAATGGCATGTCTTCCGCATTGTAAGTCATACCGCAAGTACCTTTCTGACCATGACGAGAGGCGAATTTATCTCCAATTTGAGGGATACGAACAGTTCTATATCTGACTTTAACAAATCTGAATCCATCTTGGTTGGTGGTAAGGAGAACTTTATCAATGATACCCGATTCAGATGACTTGAGTGCGTGACTGCCATCTTTTTTACTCTGTTGTACCACGCCCCCATATCCAGCTGCATTGATAGGAATCGTTTTCCCAATAACGATATCATCACCACTCACACGGGTGCCAATGGATACTAATCCATCCTCATCTAGTTTGTCGTAATTACCGTGCTTGAAACCCATGCAGGTTGCTCGATTTGGCTTTTCAAACAGTTCCATTTGACCAGTAGCCTTGTCTTCTTTCTCCTGGTCAGTATACGACCTGTAATACACTGACCTGAAGAATCCACGATCAATGCTGCTTTGGTTCATGACGAGGGAATCTTCTTGATTGTATCCTGTGTATGTTGAAATACAAACAGTGGCGTTGGTACCAGCAGGGAGTTCTCTGAATCGAAGGTACTTCATTGCTCGTGTGGTGACTAGAGGTTTCTGTGGATAGTACAGGCAATGAGCTAATGTGTCCATTCGCTCCATGAAGTTAGATGCATAAACTCCCATGGCTTGCTTGCCCATAGCACTCTGATAGGTGTTTCTAGGGGACTGATTGTGATCCGGGAATGGAATAATAGAGGCACAAATACCAAGAATGACTGAAGGATGAATTTCCATGTGGGTATATGTGCGTGAATAAGTATTGCTCTTGGACAATGAACCAGCGTCCATAGCACACATGATAGTTTCTTCTTCGGCTACATCGATGTATTCCACAATACCCTCCTCTAATAGGTTGCTCCACCCATATCTATCGTTCATACCTGAAATCTCACTTGCCCCACTTTCAGAGTTTGTATCACCAGCTACTTGTGACGCCATACTTTTCTGAAGTTTATTGATGTGTTCTCGAGATATCCGAGCACTATTACCACCATCGACCACCAGCAATGGTCGACAACATCGACCGGGATCCGTGCATATTCGTAACTCCTTCCTATAAATATCACGAACAATAGAAACTTCAGAATCAATCGTGGTATTACGTCGTAGCTGCAATAATGTTCCAACCAGCATGTCGGGATCTCTCGAGATACCCACCCAGTTTCCGTTCACAAAAACCTTGGTGTTTCCTAGGACTCCATCTGGTGATATCTCAGCCAGATTCTCAATACCCCATTCTTCCAACAGTTCCAATATAGTAGATTGAGGAGATCCGACTGAGATATAACACATCAAAGCGATGTTCTTCACCAAACCACAGGCTTGCCCTTCAGGTACTTCAGCAGGGCACATATAACCCCAATGGGTGCAGTGAAGCTGTCTTGGCTTGGCTGCCTTACCTTCTTTGGCAAGAGGCGTGTTAACTCTACGTAAATGAGATAACGAACTCGCGTATGTCAATCGATTCAGCACCTGTGACACACCTGCCTTCGTAGCTGCACCTTGTAAACCCCAGTTACCGGTAGCAAGAGCGTACTTAAGACCATTTGTAATGGTTTTCACTTTCAACGCAGCTGTTAGATTAAAATCTTTACCACTATCTGCACATTTTTGAAGATGAGCTGTAACATCCTTTCTCAATTTGGCCAATAACGTTCGAAATAGACCCGACAAGAGAGGCCCCGCTAAATCGAGTCGCTTATTCGCGTAGTGATCTCTGTCATCTTCTTCATTTCTACCCACAGTGCACAGGAGCAGCCTATGAGTGACATAGCCAAGGTAATACGCTTTATAGTTTTCCATATTAGGTTCCATGCCTACGTGAGGCAACAGTTCCTTCTCTAGGAGCTGCCTTGCATACTCCACTCGTTCCGCTTTCGTTACGTTAGTGGCACTACCCCTTCTACCAACAAAATCCAGGGCAATGTTTTGATTCTGGACTGGAAAAGCTTCTTCCAACGATCCCCGCAATTTATCCATCATTTCAGTGTCTTCAAACTGAGCACAGATCCGCTGCAATATGGCTTTGTCAGTAACGCATCCAAGAGCACGGAAAAGAATCATCAAAGGCAATCCTTGACGAACATAAGGAATCACCGCATGGATCTGGTTCTTACCGGTGGCCTCCTTGAAAGAAGAATTCGCAAACATTTGAATGTACATGGTGGAAGTAGGTCTTGCTCCTTGCTCCACGTGCGAACGAACTTCAGCAGCCCAACAAAATTTACTAGGTGGCTTTTTTTGGAAACAAAACACTGAATTATTGGCAAGACGTTCTTGAGCGATAAGGACTTTCTCACTTCCATTGATAACGAAATAGCCCCCCATGTCAAACACGCATTCATTCAAATCTGCTAATTCTGTGTCGGATTTGTCTTTGGTTTTGTCTTTTAGAACACAGAATTTAGATCGGAGCATGATAGGCACTTGTCCCATATACTCGCGCTGTGTATCTGGTTCCACAGTTTCGTCCGTATTCAAATCTACTTTCTTGTAAGAAACATCGACATAGAGAGGAGCGGAATACGTCAGATTGCGAAGACGGGCCTCGTGAGGGTATAGAGCTGTGGTGCTCCCATCACTCTCTCGTGTGACTGGCTTGCTCATGTAGATCTGTCCGAAACTAATCGCATGAGAACTAATGGTCTCATCTTCATCGTCTCTCAGATACTGTTTGTTGGTTTTAACCTGAATTGGTCGAGAATCCTCGATAAGTTCCTGCATGGAGTTATTAACGAACTCGTCAAAAGAATCCAGCTGTTGTCTCACCAGACCCTTTTCCTCGAAGAAGCAATTCACAACTGCCCAAGCTTGATCGGCATCGATGTTATCCTCTCCACCTTCAACTTGTGTCTCCTCGATAAAGCCATCGCCCATGCCAATGTCTTCCTCCTCCTCATCCACTTCACCGTACGGGTTATACGCATCCATCTCCAACAACAAGATACTAGTGGAAATGAAAAAATATCTTAAATATTCACTCGACAAAAAAAAAGAACATTCCAACAAAAAAGTACGTACGATACTACTATCATGAAGCAAGAAGACGAGTATGATTACTTATTCAAAGGTATGTATATACACTGTGGTATACTACCCCCTTCGAGAAATTCTAACGATTTATTTCAGTGGTTCTCATTGGAGATTCTGGAGTCGGTAAATCCAATTTACTGTCGAGGTTCACTCGTAATGAATTCAACTTGGAGTCGAAATCGACCATTGGAGTAGAATTTGCCACGAAGAGTATCAAAACCGCCGAAGGTAAAACTATCAAGGCTCAAATTTGGGATACTGCAGGTCAAGAGAGATATCGAGCCATTACCAGTGCTTACTACAGAGGGGCGGTTGGGGCGCTCCTAGTCTACGATATTTCGAAAACTCAGACTTTTAACAATGTCGAGCGGTGGTTGAAAGAACTACGAGATCATGCGGATGTTAATATAGTCATAATGTTAGTCGGTAACAAAAGTGACCTTCGACATTTGCGTGCTGTGTCAGAAGAGGAAGGAGTGGCATTTGCAGAGAAAGAAGGTTTGTTCCACATGGAGACATCCGCATTAGATTCAACTGGTGTTGAAACTTCTTTTCAGCAAATACTAACTGAGATCTACCATAAAATGAGTCGGAAAACCGTCGCCTCGGGTGACAACGATAATCATGGGATTGGTGGAGGCGAAGCTGTTGTAATCGTTAATGATTCAAACCAAGACGACAAAAAATCCAACTGTTGCTAATTACAAAATAAGAATAAGAAAAAATTAATCCACGAAGATGAACCCTTGAATCACCGCTATTACATTCACGTTTTCCAATTCATTCATGACCGAAAACACATCACTCTTCGATTCCATTCGAAGAAGAATCGGTTCTCGATATTTAAATATAGCCGCTGCAGCTACAGGGAGAATCATAAGAGAGTCATAGCCTATAATCCGATCCCACAAATGAAGCAATTGTTCAACTGGTAAGTATCCGCAAAAGGATTTATGAATCCAAGGAAATGCAATATCTAAAGGGTCCATTTCAAGAGCTATGAGCTTTTGCATCACATTGGGAGTTTTCTCGCTTAAAGAATTCAAAAATTGTGCACAAAGGTTCGGCAGTAGCGTCAAGTTTGAACCAGTTGGTGAGTTACGCAAGGTGTTCAATTGACACCAATATTTAGAAAACATTTGTCGGAAGCAATATATAATATCTTGGGCATCTCGAAATACATAAGCCAGTGGTGCAGTTTGCATTGACAAGCCATCAAATGGGAACACTAAGTCGCCAGTCCGGGAGTTCAATAAAAGCCACTCAATATGGGTATGAAACAATTCCGGAAGTATTCCTTGTAATAGATCTTCAAAAACGAAAAAAGTATCGTCATTTCGAACGGATATTAAATCCAGCTCATTCAGGAGATCCGTTTCCGATTTTCCGAATGGTAGAATTTCCACAACCTCTGGTTTTTCTACAGGCATTTTTTTGGCCTTTCTAATTCCTTTTTTAAGTTTCTTGCTAGAGCCGAGATCTTCCTTATTCTCTCGAAGTGCAAATACAGCATTGATTCTCGAACTCTGATTCTCATTTGAGAAATCACGTGCAATGCACAAATGTCGCATTCCATTTTCCAATATAGATTTGTACAGTTTCGGCCTTAAACCAGGACAAACCCCCTTTCGAAGGTAAGTTTGCATCAACTTTATATCTCCACTTCTCAAAACATGCAACCCTAAGTCTTCGTGCTCCTTGTAAGAGAGGTCCTGTACTGATTCAATGCCGATTTGAATCAAGCTCGGATGTATATCATCGAAATAGTTTCGAAGCTCCTCAATACTCATCGACCGAAGTCCCAACATCGGGATTCCGTTAATAAATGGATCACCAGAACTTTTGATAACGAGTTTTAACGCTGTCAGTAAGTCGTCGGATGTGTAGAGAAAGTTGCAATCGGTAATAATAGGAGACGAATCCCCTCGTATCCATGGATGAATTCCATGGTTTTCAGCGCTTTTAATAAGTTTTCTCTCAAGTTTAGCAGTAAATGCCTTTTGCGCTTCGTCGTAGCGTTCTAATCCATGTCTTTCGGCTTTCAAGGCCTGGGCATACTTCAGTTGCTGGAACTCGTTTTGAAATTCCACAACCACTTGCTGATCTGCAACTTTGCTTCTGTTAGGTATCATCCATTTTCGTTGAAGAAGGTGATATCGAAGTCCACGTCGACATGCCAACGCCAACTTTTCATCA
>Ga0105054_10002667_pt1 | contig 28300 bp, 28 predicted proteins | sample BON02_FD_78091 | JGI IMG/M metagenome (GOLD analysis project Ga0105054, IMG submission 78091) | Freshwater microbial communities from Lake Bonney liftoff mats and glacier meltwater in Antarctica - BON-02 (megahit assembly) | ecosystem: Environmental > Aquatic > Freshwater > Ice > Glacier...
CCCACCATTGTCAATCACGGTAATAATTGCTTCTGTAAGGCATGACGCCATCAACAAATAGGAACTCACTATACCTTTGTAATCGCATCAGCAACTAGCTGGGCCATACATAACGTCATGACTGAAATGACTACAATTGAAGTGGTTGATACGGCTGTGAAGATAGGGCTGGGAGCCTTGATCGCAGCCGCCGGAACGTTTATAGGAATCTATCTAAAAGCCAGGACTGCAGCGGATAAAGAGCGACGCATACGTCGGCTGGATATCATAGAGCGTAGCGCACAGGATTTTGAAATCACCTTCCAAGATTTTCTTCGTCTCTATGCAGGATATTCCAGTTACCTATTTCCTCCAGACGAACCGAAAGATGGCGCAGGACTCGCAGCCATGGAGCAGCTCCGAAAGCAGACTTGGGCCAAATTACTGGAGAAGATAAGCATCGAAGTTCCAACCTCCTTGAATTCTCTTCATGCAGTTGACGCCTCACTTTTGCTAGTCGGTGCTTCGACGTCTTCTAAATGCGCAGAACGGTTCCGTCTAGCTGTAACGGATCTCCAATCCAGTTTAGTTATGATTGGAAATTTGGAGGGGAAGCCTACACCCAGCAGGTAGACCCTGAAGGGACTAGGCCAAGCGATGTCGCAGGCACGATTGGAATTCTATAACGCACTTCGATTGGACTTCGACCATCTATGAGTAACGACTCAGTCACTTTTTAATAGCTCATGCTGTCCAGATTACGGACCATGTAAAAGCAGTGGTTTCGGTCTCCTGACAGTCCTAGGATGAATTCCATGTGGTCAGCATGGTTATAGCTACTTTCAGAAGTGCAATCCGCGCTAAATATTTGAACTAGAGCACGTCTTTTGACTTCGCACGGCTTCTTTTCATATTATCGGCATCATGCGATTCCTTCCCCTGCTGCTTCCGCTTCTGTTTATTGGCTGTGCCTCAACTCCGAGCGGACCGCCGTTGCGCACCGTTGATTATGTGGATCTCGATCGCTACCTCGGCCGCTGGTATGTGATCGCGAATATCCCCTACTTTCTCGAAAACGGAAAGGTCGCCAGTTACGACACCTACACGCGTCGGCCCGACGGCAAACTCGGCAACGATTTCACGTTTCGCAAAGGCAGCTTCGACGCCCCCGAGAAAACCTGGAACGGAGTGGGGGAGATCGTAAACACGGAGACGAACGCCGAGTGGAAGATCCAATTCATCTGGCCGATCAGCAGCACTTTACTCGTGCTGGAACTCGACCCCGATTATCAATGGGCGGTAGTCGGCACCCCCAATCGCAAGCTGCTCTGGATCCTGGCCCGCGACCGTCAACTCTCCGACGACACTTACCAAGCCATCCTTGAACGCATCCAAGCTCAAGGCTATGATCCTGCCGAGATCGCGAAAGTCCCCCAACCTCTCGAGTGATAATGGCAGAACGGATTTTTTAGCGCAAAGAAACAAAACAAGGCACCTGCGGATCAGGTTCCAATCTGCGGTCACCTGCGTAATCCGCGGTTAATTCCTTCGAGCAAAAGCGGTAAATCCCGATCCCTCGCTGGGCTACGGCGACCGACCATCTGAGCGCGCACAGCGGTCAGATGGTAGCAGTCCGCCATCAGCCAGTCAGGTCTCAGGTTTCAGCTTTGTCCGAATCGACAAACGGGTAGTCGGTGTAGCCTTCCGGGCCTGAAACGTAAAACGTCTCCGGCTGAGGTGCGTTCAGTGGCAAGCCTTCGGCGAAGCGGCGCACGAGATCCGGGTTGGCGATGAAGAGCTGCCCCCATGAGGCGGCGTCGGCCTCGCCCTGGTGAATGACCTCCTCGGCCGTGGCTTGATCCAGCTGTTGGTTGGTGATCACGATGCCACCAAACTGTTCTTTGAGCTTCGGGAAATAGCGCGGCTCATCCTGATTATCGCGTGTAAAGAGAAACGCGATGCCGCGGGTCTTCATAGCCCGGGCCACATAGCCAAAGGTCGACGCGAGATCGGAATCACCGCAATCATGCGAATCGCCCTTGGGCGCGAGGTGCAGACCCACGCGGTCAGGGCCCCAGACTGCGATCAATTCATCGACGGCTTCCAACATGAAGCGCGCGCGATTTTCAATTGGGCCACCGTATTCGTCGGTGCGTTGATTGACGGAGTCCTGCAGAAATTGATCCGGCAAATAGCCGTTGGCCCCATGCAATTCCACGCCATCAAAGCCAGCTCGCTTGGCGTTTTCGGCCCCGCGGCGATAGGCGGCCATGAGGCCGGGAATTTCGTCGAGCTCCAAGGCGCGCGGTGTCACGTAGTCCTTAAAGGGACGGATATGGCTCACATGTCCCTTGGCCGCCACGGCGCTCGGGGCGACGGGCAATTCGCCGTTCAGATAAGTCGGATCGGAGATGCGGCCCACGTGCCACAATTGGCAAATGATGGTCCCGCCCTTGGCATGCACGGCCTCGGTGACGAGCTTCCAACCCTCGACCTGCGCATCGGACCAAATGCCCGGCGTGTCCGGATAGCCGACCCCCATGGGGTCGACCGAGGTGGCCTCTGTAATGATCAAGCCCGCCGTAGCGCGCTGGGCGTAATACTCCGCCATCATGGCGTTGGGCACGCGCCCCTCGCTGGAGCGGCAACGCGTGAGCGGCGACATGATCATGCGGTTGGGCAATGCCCAAGCGCCGATCTTGATCGGGGTGAGAAGGATGGATTTATCAGTCGATGGGTTGCTCATGGTCAATCATTGTTCTATATTCATCGAACACTGTTTCACCGCTTGCACCTGTCAAACGACTGTTCGATATTTTTCGAACAACGCGTTCATGAAAATTTACCATCACCCCAAGATTACCCAAGTCGCGCTGGAAACGGTTATGCACGCACTGGCCGATCCCTGCCGTGTGGCCATCGTGCGCACCTTGCTCAATCAACCCGAGCTCGCCTGCAACGAGCTCCCGGTCGATGTGGCCAAGGCCACGCTATCGCACCATATGGATGTTTTGCGTGAATCGGGGTTGATCGAGACCCACGTCGTCGGCGCCAAGTGTCTGAGCTCCGTTCGCCAAGCCGATGTGGAAAAGCAATTCCCCGGCGTGCTCGCGCTCGTGGCGAAGGCGTAGCGATCTTCGGCCAGCGAGCGGGCGGCAGAGCAAACCGTCAGTGAAAGAACCGTTCACGCGCTATAGCGCCTTCGAGCCCATTCGGATCTCACGCGGAGAACGCGGAGGCGCGGAGGAAGGCAGAGTTTCAGACCATTTTCTCCCTATGCTTCCTCAGCTACCTCCTGTAAATCCCAACCACTTCCGTGTTTTCAGTGTGTTCCGTGGGCAATACTCCGACTTTCGTGTCTTTAGTGTATTTGTTCCTCAGCTGCCCAGAGGGCTCCCTCCTTCGCATAGCACTATGGCGGACAGGCCCGCACGTCACCGCTTCGGGGCACGCCCTTCGGGCCGCACCATCTACGTGCTATCGCGCTCCGTAGTGGTCACCTCATTCCTCGTCCTCAACGGCGCGCTTCATCTTTCAGTTGATACGCAATCGCGTAGAACATCTTAGTTTCTCCTGAGCGATTAGGTTCACTTCGATGCCAAGTATAATTCGTGAAGAAGAGTCCCTCTCCCGCTTGCATCGGAAAGATGATTTCATCGGAAAAATCAATATCCTGCCGAGGAATCCGGTGACGCTTGAAAGCCTTAAAGCCCTCCTCGGTGATTTTTCCCCAGACCGGGTCATCATAATAGCTTTCGTGGGTCTGTAATTCCCAACCTTTCTGAGTGCCTGGCTTGATCCCCAGGGCAATCGCATCCACATCGACATCATCCAGAGGTATCCAGCAGTTGACCCCACGGTTTGGCTCAATCTTCCAATAGTGGGAATCCTGATGGTAGTAGGAACAACCACCCTGTGCCTCAGTGATGAATCCATGTTTTATCCCGATCTGATCCGTGAACAACTCAACTTCGCCACCGAGTAGTTCGGCGGCGGCCGCGATTAATTGGGGATGATGCGCCACCGCCTCAAAAACAGCTTCAGATAACGCCGGCCGCTGAATGCCGATCGGAAAGGGCTGCCCCTTGCTATTCTGTTTATATGCCGGGGCGACAACCTGCCAGGACCGACTGGCCCAATCCGGTTGCTCTTCTATCATTTCAAGCACGCGTGCCCGGGCGGCTGAAATCACATCAAGGGGAATGAGGCTACGCTTCAGGCAATACCCATCATCTAGATAGGTTTGTTTCGTCTCAATTTTTGTTGGGTTCATGATTGGATCCTAGTGATAAATGAGAATGGCGAGCTGCCAAGCCCTTCCACCCCATCCCTCTCTGGGAGGCCCACGCGGATGACGAAGTTCATAACGAGCACTGATCGCTATTCTGCGAATTCAGAGCCCATACGTGTATTGCTCCTCAGCCGCCCTGCCATCGAATAGGACCCTCGGCCCACTCTGGTGACCTTCCTGTGGAATTTGGACCTCTCTAAACGACCGCTTCACAGGAGTCCGCCGAGAGCGCTGAGTCAGGCCTCTACAAATTCAGTTTCTTAATCAGATCTGCTACGGTTATGCCGTGGTGTGTCGCAACCGGTTTCAGTATTCCTCTAATCAAAGTGCCAGATTTCAGAGGTTTATGTGCGGGCACAGTCACATGATGAGTGCCACTCTGTGTTGTGCTCAATCTGATGTGAGAACCGACTTGCCGCACCGTGACATATCCGAGGCTCTTGAGAGCTTTGACTAGATCCTTACCCTCAATATCTCGTGGTATTTTCACACCGCGAGAACCTCGTCGCGAACAAAGTGCAGTCGGATAAGTTTCGGCATTTCTCCAGGTGCCCCATCACCAAAGTGACATCGCACCGCATCACGAACCATCCCACGCAATTCTTCAATGGTCTCCCCTTCAGTTGCAATGGCATGACCCTGTGCTGATGCCGTGTAACCGCCATCAACCTCGTCCTCGCTCACTTCAAAGATGATCTCACTCATGGCTTTCACTCTACCTCTCATACCTTGTTTCGCAAGCTCATCTATTCGCGCTCTCCGTGTAGTAGGGAAACCTGATCTCTTTCGAATTTTACCCTATCACGCCCTTTCAAATATTTATTGATATTCAATAAATTCTGCCTTGACGAATCAGCGCCCCAGTTTATTGTTTATCAATAAGTACTAATCCCATGAAATTATTCACCAACCTACCCGGCCTACTTCGACCACTCTTTGGTTTCCTCCGCATCGCGACCCTTATCATGGCCGTCTTTTGGGGCTTGAATCTCACTTTCAATACATGGATCCAAAAGAGCTTCGGGCATGACGCGCGACTCATCGCCACCGTCGGAGAAATTTCCCTACCGAATTCGCCAGATACAATTCTCCTCGACTCCGATACGGCGACGTCGGGCTCGCTTCACATCCAATCACTGCGAGGGACCTTACAGGTGGATCTGGCCAATCAGGACGCCGCGCTGGTCTCCGCCATCCGTCGGGCGATCTTCCCCACAATGGCCGTGCTGATCATTTTTTCCTATATTGTTTTCACCGCACTGCGCAACCTGTGCCGCAACCTGGAACGCGGGGAGGTGTTCACCGACGAAAACTTGCGCTTAGTCCGAAAGATTGGCCTTAATCTCACCGTCTACTCGCTGATCAGCGGCAGTCTCGAAGTCTGGGCATCGCATGTCCTTGGAGGTTACTTCCACGAGCATGTCACCTTGACCGGACTGCAAGCCAGCTTGCCCTTCGCGGGTGCCTCCACGGCCTTACAATTCAAACTCTCCGCCGGCCTCATCACGACTCAAGGAGGGGTGCTGATCGGTTTGCTCGTATTAGTGGTGGCCGAAGCCTTCAGACAGGGCTTGCAACTCAAATCAGAAAACGATCTCACCGTCTGAACCATGCCCATCCAACTCAATCTCGATCAAGTGATGGCGGACCGCAGCATTAGCCTGACGGAACTGGCGGAGCGCGTGGATCTCACCCTCGCCAACCTCTCCATCCTAAAAACCAATAAGGCCAAAGCGGTGCGCTTCAGCACCCTCGAAGCCCTTTGCCGAGAATTGAAATGTCAACCTGGTGACCTACTCGAATTCGTAAAGGAGAAGTAAGTAAGCCAAGTCGGTTTTGGTTTCCGTGTTTTCAGTGTGTTCCGTGGGCCTACCTCCAATTCCGACTTTCCAGAGCCAATCCAATCCTCCTCTTGGCTTCTGCGGACTGATCGTATTCAGTCGGGATTGAATGACACCTTTCACCACGATCCTCACCCATCCCGGCAGTGCCCATAAGGATGAATTTCTCGCCTGCTGCGTGCTCCTCGCCACCTCGCCTCGCCCGATTGTGCGGCGCGAGCCAACCGAGGCCGATCTGGCCGATGCCGCGACAGTCGTAGTCGATGTGGGGGATTCCCATGATCCGGCACTGAACAATTTCGATCACCATCACTTGCCCGACGATGCCGCGCCCACTTGCGCGCTCTCTCTCGTGCTGCAAAACCTCGGCCTCTACGAAGACGCCCAGGCATTTTGCGACTGGCTCGAACCCGCAGAATGGTTCGACTGCCGCGGGCCCAACGCCACCGCCAAGTGGCTCGGCGTGGAACGCAATATCGTCAACCGACTCAGCTCCCCCATCGATGGCACGGTGTTGCGCAAATTTGCCGTAGCGAACCAGCACCAGTCCGGTGAACCGATCTGGGAGATCATGAAAATGATCGGCGACGATCTGCTCAACTACCTGCGTAATCTGCGCTCACGTCTGACCTTCGTCGGCGAGCACGCGGAAGTCTGGACGCTCGACGAACTGGCCGATGCCAACGGGATCGCCCCACAAGTTCTCTTCCTCCCCCGCACCGATCCTCTCCCTGACGATGCTTCTTCCGGTCTCGATCGCTACGTGATGGAAAACGGGCTGCACGAGCGCATGGTAGCGATCATCGCCCCCGATCGTCGCGGCACCGGCTACGGGCTATCGAAGCACCGCGATCACCCACGCCTCGACTTCACGCGGATCACCGATGAAGCCGATGTGCATTTCGCACATTTACGCGGTTTTGTCGCCAAGACTTCGGCGACCGAACCGGATCGTTTGAGAGAGCTCATCATGATCGCGGGTGGTTAAGCGGCCTTGCTGCTGATTAAATAGCATAGCCACGGAGTCGCTGAGACACGGAGTTAAAGGCGGAATTTACAGGAGTCTGCAGGCAGCGCAGTGAATAATTTCTCCGACTTTTCCTGCCTTTCGTGGGCAATAACTTATGTCACCCCATCTCCCGGCTAGCGCACTTCTGGTATGAATCAAACCGCGAGTCGCGGATAGCCCACGTGAACGACGTGGATCGTGTGCATCATCAGCATGAGTAACATCGCCTCGCGGGTTTGGCGTGGTGAATCCTTCAGGCGTAATTTCATGGCACGACAACGATCCACGATATTTTCCAGCAACTGATCCACCGTATAAACGGCCATACCCGACGATTCCGACACCGTATGACATAGCTCTTTTCGATGAGATCGCAAAAACGCTGTCGCGGTGAGTTTACTCGCACGCGTGGGCTTTTCTTCAAATATACGCCTCAAGTCCTGATCGTAGTAAGCCGGCCACTCCACTGTGTAGAGGGCCCGCTTACAGTCATAGTGCTGCCGCAACGTCGTCTTGATCTGACTCAGAGGCTCGATAAACCTTCGCGATCTGACGGGCGCGACCTCCGCTCCGATCTCGCGCATCAACTCGTCGACGTATTCCAATTTCTCAATCGCCGGCCAGTTCTCGTAGCGTTTCTTCCAGGGAAGACGCGGCGTCAACCACACCGCAAACGTTTCCGCGAAATCCTCCGCCGGATGAGCCTGCGCATACCATCCGGTGAGATGCTGCACGTAGCGGCGGCTATTCGGACGCGGACGATAAGACTCGGGATAAGGTTCGGTAAACGAACCAAACAGCTCGCGCCAGCGTTTGCGTCGATGCAACCGGTAAGCGTTGTCGATCGCGTGTCCTGCTTCGTGCCGTAAGATCCGCATGCATTGCTTGGGCATCGCCCCTTCCGCATCCAGCATTTGCGAACGTTCCAACAGCGTGAGCCGAGGATGGATCAGGTAAAACGGCACCGCGACTCCCGGGATACCGTCGGGAGTAAACCACTCCTCTCCCACCCAATAGTGCGGTCGAAAGCGGAGGTTTTTCGCCGCCAGCTCATCATTCAGCCGCAGCGTGTATTCTTCCATTGGCGAGCCCTCGATACGCAGATCAAGTTCGCACAATCGTAGATCGAGCAATCGCTCCTCGGACATCAATTTCCAACGACGGGCCATGGATGAAATTAACACGGTGTTCCGTCCTCAGGCCCGCGTCGAGTCACGAATCAAATCAGCCGCATCTAATTCATCAGCATCCAAAGAATTGGGCTTAGTTCAGTTGGGCCGTGCACTGAATGATCAAACCACCCCATCGCAATTAAGACGGGCGCGCTGGCTCCTCTTCACACGAGACAGTCAAACTCAACCGGCCATGGGGAAAACTAGATACAACGTCCGCCGTCCACATCGAGGCTCACACCGGTGATAAATTCGGAGGCAGGATCGGCGAAAAAAACAGCGGCATTGGCGACATCCTTCGGTTCACAGAGCCGGCCTAGTGGAATCGTGGCGAGAAACTTTTTGCGATTCTCCGGCGTATCTTCGGTCCCCATGAAAGTCGTCAACAGGGGCGTATCCGCAATCGCGGGGTTGATCGAATTGGCGCGAATCTTGTCGGGCGCGAGCTCTACCGCCAGCGATTTGGTCAGTAGTGTGACGGCACCCTTCGAGCCATTATACCAAGACAGACCGGGACGCGGCCGCACGGCCGCGGTCGAGCCGATGTTGATAAAGCAGCCACTACCCTGTTTTCGGAATACCGGCACGCAGTGTTGAGCGGAGAGATAGATGCTTTTCACGTTCACTTGGTAAAGTCGGTCAAAGAACGCTTCATCGACTTCCAGCATGGGGCGGTTGTCGTGGCTCATGCCGGCGTTGTTCACCATCACATCAATTCGGCCAAACCTCTCCAGAGCTACGGCTACCATGGCACCCATCGCCGCTGAATCCGCCACATCGACCTGACAGGAAATCGCTTCGTGTCCATCCGCTACAATGGCTGCCGCGACTTGTCCGGCTTTCTCCAAATTCAAATCGGCGACGAGGAGCTTCGCTCCGAGATCAGCATACTGCCGGCTAATCGCTTCACCAAATCCGGAGGCGCCGCCAGTCACAACCGCCACGAGGCCTTCCAATCGTCGAGGGGTATTCATGAAGTAAAGCCTAGCGGTATCGTCGAAAGCGTCGAGGCATGAATGCGGCCTCGATTCTGCTAGGGCTGAGAGCAGTTCTTTTTGTTTCGCCGCTAGTCCGAGGCACGACACATTGAGAGACTTCCGAATCAACCTTTCCCTTTTATGAAACTAAGCATAAAACCTCTGAAGAAACTGCTCCTTGCTGTGACCCTCGCCGGAGCGTGTCTTCCGGTCGCGCATGCGGCTTCCGATTTCGACGGTCACTGGAAATTCGATCCCGAAATGAGCACCGCGCTCGATCCGTGGAGCACGATGTCGATCACGATCAATGCCCAGGGCGACGAGGTGTCGATCGTCCGCAAGTTTGGTGGCGATAAGCGCAATGCCAGCGAGTCGATGATTCTCGATATGACTCTGCCCACGCAAGTCGTGGAAGTGGAGGGCTGGTGGGACAATCGCCACATTGGCGCGTATATGGGCGGCGACAAACAGCAAACCGTCGAAGCCAAGTGGCTGGATGAGGGGCGCACGTTACAGCTCAACATCAACCTGATTCTCGAGACCGCGCAGGGCGAATCTCCGGTGCGCGTGTTGCGAGAGATGAGGTTGTCACGCGATGGGCAAACGCTCCGCGTGTTGCAGATCCGCTCGAGCCGGAATCTCCCGATCGTCCGCGTCTTCCGTAAACAGTAACTCTGAAAGGAATATTTTTGATGAACACACGATCCACTTTTCTTGGACTAATCACGGCTGCCCTGACGTTGGCCGTCGCGCTCGCCGCGATCCCCCGCAGCGATGCGGCGCAACCCCAAGCCTACGTCATGCAGATGACGGATAACTGGCTGATCGATGGCGATCTGCCGGAACAGGCGATGCTCATGAGCTTGCAGGGACTGGCCAACCGCCATGGGCCAACGCTTTATTTGGAATACGGCCCGAAATGGCCCTGGCAGATCACCAAACCGTTGCGCGGGTTTTATGAAGATACGCACGGTTACCAATTCACCACACTGGAGACCGCTAAGGCCGCTCTCGACGCCCTCGCGTCAGCGGCCAAGGGCTACGTGGTGTGGGACAAAGAAGTGCGCACGTCGCTGATCGTGGCGTTTACCGTCTCGGGTCTCGAAGACGCGCTGGTGGTGAGCGAAGATCTGATCCCGTTGGCCGAGGCCGCCGGGTTGAAGATGCTCGTCGATCTACGCGGCGAGTTTCGCGGGATGGTCGATCATGAGATCTATCAAATTGCGATGGATCGCTATTGGGAACGTTGCAGCCGCGATATCGTCATCTGGATGGGCGGCCATCATGGCCGTCGCATGGAACCGGGCATGGCCGATTGGGGTATCTACCGGAAGGCGTTTTTCACGGACCTCTCACACAATCCCAAACACACGGAAGAGCTCGCGTTGACCCATCAGATTTACCGTGAGCAGAACCCACAGAGTTACGTGATGGGTTGGCACTCCTACAAAAAGGATACCGAGGGACAGCAAGTCGCAATGACTTCCAGCTACGGCCTGCGGATGGAAGGGCTCAATACGTTGCCCAACATCAGCTTCAACTCCCAGATCGGCTTCTCGGAGAGATTCGAGTTTAAGAACAATCACAGCGTGGAGCCCGATGAGGTGGTGATCCCGGAAGAGAAGGTTTACATCGCACTCGTTCAAACCGACGGGATCGGGATCGGCGCGTGGACGAAGCCCGGTCGGGGCAAGCTGCCCTACTCCTGGGGCATGGCGCTGAGCTGGGTAGATTTCTCGCCCGGAGTGCTCGAGTATTTTTACGCCGGTGCTAAGCCGAATGATTACTTCATCGGCTACTCCTTCCCAAGCTACATTTATCCCAAACCGGTGCCAGATAGCGCGTATCCGATTCTCCAATCCGAGACGCGACGTCTGATGAAAGCGCTCGATCTGCGCGTGATGGACACGATGGATTACTCCGAAGGCAATCGCCACGTGGGTAATACCGACCTCACGAAGAACGTCGTGGATCACATCTATAATGGCTACCCCGACGTGATCGGTTTCACCAACGGCTATGGTTCCGCCCGGACATACGATAATCGTGATGGGCGCGCGATGATCTCCTACGATTACTATCTCGGCTCGCGTCGACCCAAGGATGAGGCCATCGCCGATCTCGAAGAGTTGATGGCGCTCAACACCAAGCGTCCCTACTTCCTGCTGATCCACGTGCGGGAGACTTCGAGCATCGATACCGTCGCGGAGATTCTAGACGGGCTCGAAGAATCTGCCGAAGTCGTGCCGCTCGATGTCTTCCTGAAAATGGCCGGTCAGGCGAAGACCTACAAAACCCGTTACAGGCAGGACGACGATCCGGTGGTGCGTAATCCGCTCTAAGCGACCACCAGAATCAGCTCTCCGTTTCCCAGCGCGTCCTCATCAAGGGCGCGCTTTTTTGTGTCCCAATCCAAATAGATAATCTCACGCGGAGGCGCGGAGAACGCGGAGATAAGGTCGATCCCATTCACTAAGACTCACTCTGCATTGGCTCCGCGCTTCTGCGCACTCTGCGTGAACTATTCAGGCCTCCTACCCGACCCCTCGTCGTATCCTCGGGTAATACATCGCCAACGTAATCGCCCGCACGATTACGTAACCGATGAACGAGAGCCAGAGCGCGGTGTTGCCGTAGAGAGGAGTGAGCCACGCGCTCGTGAGGATAAATAGAATCACGGAGACGAGTGAGGCGTTGCGCATTTCGGCGGCGTGCGTGGTGCCGATGAATATGCCATCGAGCTGAAAGGCCGCGAAAGACAACGCGACATAGGCAACCACATACGGAAGGAAATCAGCCGCGATTGCCCGCACCGCTGTGAGATCGGTGAGCGCTGCGATGAAATGATTTCCAAACCCCAATAGGATCAAAGCGAGTCCCAGCGCAGTCGCTGCGGCGAGCATAGTGGTGCGCCGCACTGCGCGATCGAATCGAGGCAGGTCGCGCCGCCCTTTCGCAGCGCCCACGAGGTTTTCGGCGGACAGCGCGAACCCATCGAGAAAGAATGCGCAGAACGAAACCAGAGCGAGCAACACGTGATTAGCGGCAAGAGTCGTTGCGCCGAGCAGTGCCCCTTGTCGCGTGAGCCACCCAAATCCAGCAAGCATCGCGAGCGTGCGAATCATGATATTGCCCTGCGTTAGAAACGTGAGCCGAAGCGCAGCGGCGTGGCGTAACTCAACCCACGGAATAAATGGAGCCTCATCACGGTGTTGCGAACGCAACACTTTCACCACGAGGAAAAGCCCAAAGATCGCGGCCACCCATTCCGAGATCAACGTGCCAAACGCTATCCCGCGCACGCCCCCATCGAGCACTCCGGCGAACAGCAGATCGAGCGCGATGTTCAGGCCATTGAGCACCAGCTGCAGCGCGAGGAGTTGTCCCGTGCGACCGAGGCCGATCAGCGCGCCGGCAATCGCAAACGTGGCCAGTGTGGCCGGTGCCGCCCATACACGGATCCCAAAATAACTACGTGCCAGCGCATCGACTTCTTCCCCCGCTCCCATCAGCGGAAAGGCCAGTGCGGTCAACGGGACTTGCAGCGCGATGATCGCGATTCCGCAAACAATCCCCGTCGCAATGGCGCGGAAAATTGCGGCGCGTGCCCCGAGCGTGTTGTCTGCGCCGAACGCCTGCGCCACAAAACCGGTCGTGCTCATCCGCAAGAAACCGAAAGCCCATTGCATGAAGTTGAGCACGAGCGCCCCAATCGCGATTGCTCCAAGCGCCGCCGCAGGTCGCGTGTGCCCAATCACGGCGGTGTCCACGAGCCCGAGAAATGGCGTGGCGACATTGGCCACCACGACCGGCCAAGCGAGTAGCAGGATGTGCGGGTATGAAGGCGTGTTATCGGAGGGCGGAGCAGACATGTGACGGATCGGTTCTCTAAAGAACCGAGCAACCCCAGTGCTCCGCAACGCTTATTCAGGCTATGCCCGGTGCAGCGTTTGAATCGTGAACCGCTTCTTTCTCAAAAACAGGCAGGCGGATTTGGAAGCACACCCCCGGCTGGCCATTGTTGGGCACTAGCTCCAACTGACCACCGTGCGACTCCACGAATCGTTTGCACAACGACAACCCCAAGCCGGTGCCATCGGGTTTGGAGGTTACAAAGGAATCGAATACTTTAGCGCGCATCTCCTCCGGAATCCCCGGTCCATTATCTCGAATCATCACTGCATTCCACTCTCCATCAGTGAACGCCCGGACCGAAATGCGGCGTTCACCTTTTTGCTCGGATAGGGCCTGCCCAGCATTGCGAAGAAGATTAATAAAGACCTGCTCCATTTGCTGAGCATCCATTTGCACGGAAGGCAGTTCCGGAGAAATCGATGTCTCCAATTTGATTTGGAGGCTGCGCAATTCCGCGGCGATGAGCTCCTCGGAATTTTTCAACACCGTGTTAAGCGAGCCGGGTTTGTAGCTCGCGGGACGGTTGTTGGCGAAATCGAGGAGATTACGAACAATCGAGCAGACGCGTTGATTTTGCTGTCGAATCAGTTCTCCCGCCCGAATCGGATTCGGATAATCTCCCATGGCTAACATCTCGGCATAGCCGCTAATCACGGCAAGCGGATTATTTATTTCGTGAGCGATGCCTGCCATCAGTTCTCCCAGCAAATGCATCTTCTCCCCCTGGAGTAGTTTTTCGTGAGCTTCTTCCAACTCCCCTAACGTTTTCTGCAACTCAGCAGTGCGTTCGTTAACTCGTTTCTCAAGCTCAGCATTTTTTTGAGCGAGCGCCTGCTCATAACGCGCTCCGAGCGACCGTGCAAGCCACACCCCAATAAACGACATCAGTAACAATGCGGGGATGACCACCGACAAAAGTTTCGCCCGAGTAGCCGCGAATTCTCGATCGATCACCGCCGTATTACGATGCACCGCAATCGTCCATTGTTCCATTTCAACAGGTTGGTAATAGACGAGCTGCTCGGGCTCCCCAGGTTCGCTCTGGAGCGCCGCCACGGATTCCCGTTGCTTGAGCGCCGACGAGATTTGCACCGTTTCATTTGTATCGAGACGGACCATATCCATCTCTCCCCAAGGCAACCCCACCTTCGATTGATCGGGGTGACTGATCACGCGACCCTCTTCATCCAGCAGGCACACAAAATCCGCTTGAGAACCGGTTCCCTTGAGCACGTTTTGCACCCGATTGATCGTTGTCTCCGGAGCCGTTCCATCTTGTAAATTGCGATCAATGAAACGGGAAATCACTTTCGCTTCGTGCATCGCAGCCAGCGTCTGATTCGTGCGCAATTGCTCCTCGACCTGCCGTAAAAGGATGAAGCTCCCCGCCAATCCAACGACAAGCACCGCCAGAGAAACCAGCAGCCATAGAGTAATAAAACGGCGGATTCCTTTAGGGTGTGTGAAAGTAGTGTTCATTAGATGGGGGTAAAACGAGATAGCCTGACACTCTGCCCAAACAGCACTCTTAAATGGGAGACCGGAACCGCAGGATTATTCCCCGGAAAACCGATTACTCGCGGTTCTAACCTCACTGTTTCGCCCAAAGACTCATACCTTATCTATGATCGCGGTCTCGATCAGACCCGCCGCATAGGCTTCGAAAACCAGTTTAATTTGATCGCGCACAGAGCGAAATTCCTCCCGCACTTCCTCGACCGTTCCCGTCGCCACAGCGGGATCATCGAAGCCCCAATGGTAGCGGCGCATCTGGCCCGGAAAGACCGGACAGATTTGATTCACGTTTCCACACACCGTGATGACGGTGTTAATTTCTCGATCCAAATAGTCATTCAAATGTCGCGATTCATGGTCGGAAATATCGACTCCGATTTCATGCATGACTTCGATCGCCAGCGGGTGAACCTTCCCCGAAGGTCGTGATCCGGCACTGAGAATTTCGTATTCAGCAGGCAGTGACGCTCGAAGAATACCTTCGGCCATATGGCTACGGCACGAGTTTCCCGTGCAGAGAACCAGAATCGTGGGATCACTCATGATAGCAGGGAACACGAAGGAAAACAGAGAGCATTCATTGACCTTGTGACTCCCTGGCCCGGGGACTTATTCCCGGTAATTTACGAACCGACCCGATTCCACAGGGAATATCATGGTATGTTCTTCGTCTTAATGATGTTCAGCGTTAGAGTCGCCCCCCCCTTCTACACTTAGTGATTAACATTTCCATTATCATCCCCACTTGGAACGAAGAGTTAGAGCTACCCGCCTGTCTCAAAACGATCGGTGAGCTGCCGTTGGATGTGGAGGTGATCGTCTGCGATGGAGGCAGCACGGATCGCACCCGAGAAATCGCCGCAGCGGCTGGAGCACGCGTGCTCACTTCCCCGAAACTCCAACGCGGAGTGCAACTCAATCACGCTGCAAAAGAAGCGCGGGGCGAGGTGTTACTTATTCTACATGCCGACACTCTCCTCCCTTCCCAATGGGGGGCGGATCTGAAATCGCTGTTCGATCGCCATCCACGGATCATCGGAGGCGCGTTTCAACGACGCTTCGATCATGCGTCACAATGGTTGCGGTGGACGAGTGTGTTGGCCGATTGGCGGGGACGGATTTGGGGCACCTATTATGGCGATCAAGCGATGTTTGTGCGGACCACCACTTTTCGGAAACTCGGCGGGTTCCGCCATCTCGACCGATGTGAAGATCTCGATCTAGCCCTACGCATGGCGAAAGTAGGCCCCACGCGCATGATCAAACGCTCGGTGCGTAGCTCGGGACGTCGTTTTCTAAAACACGGGCCCATTCGGCAGACGTGGATGGATTTTTTCGTCGCGAGGGAATTCATCCGAACTCACTCGCGTGATACGGATCGGCGGGGCGATTTGGAAACATCGCTTTGATCGATGTGAGTTCTCGGAAGAAACCCCGGCTGAGAGTGTCCTACCTATATGAGACGTAATCATTACCACCGCCAAGCCGCTCCGGCTTCGCTTCACCCCCAGCAAGCCTAACCCATGGAACAATCGGATCACGCCACCAGTAAGTCATCCTCACGTTGGAAATGGGTGCTCTTGCTCATCATCGCGGCAGGACTAATCACCCTCGCAAAAGTATTTCATATTCAGGATCTGCTGCAGGAGTTATTGCGGCAAATCAGTGATCTCGGAATCTGGGGACCGCTCATCTTCATCGCCGTCTACATCGTTGCGACGGTGCTCTTCATTCCCGGCTCAGTATTAACGCTCGGGGCCGGACTCGCCTTCGGCATCGCCTGGGGTTCTGTTTACGTTTCCATTGCTTCCACTCTGGCCGCCACGGCGTCTTTTCTAATCGGACGTTATCTGGCGCGCGATGCGGTCGCCCGGAAGATTAAAGGCAACGCGAAGTTCGCCGCCATCGACAAAGCCGTCGCGAACGAAGGCTGGAAAATCGTGGGGCTCACCCGTCTCTCGCCGCTGTTTCCATTCACTATCCTCAACTACGCCTTTGGTCTCACGCAGGTAAAACTCAAAGATTACATCCTCGCCTCATGGATCGGGATGATGCCCGGCACTGTCATGTATGTTTATCTCGGCTCCCTCGCCAAAGCGGCCTCTGGCGAAACAACCCGCACCCCTGCTGAATGGGCGCTCTATGCGGTCGGTCTGCTCGCCACCGTCGCGGTCACGATCTTCGTCACCCGCATCGCTAAGAAAGCCCTCTCCGAGCGCATCACCTCTTAATCGAATTACTCCGCATGCCTCAATCCCACACCCCGCCGATCCTACCTTGGGATCATCACAACCAAAAGCTGGTCTCCAATGTCCATCCACAGGATTGGAAAAATCCCACGCCCTCCGGACGTTATAATCTCGTCGTGATCGGTGGAGGCACGGCCGGATTGGTCGCCGCCATCGGAGCTGCCGGGCTCGGCGCAAAAGTCGCGTTGATCGAAAAACACTTTCTCGGCGGCGATTGCCTCAATGTCGGCTGCGTGCCCTCGAAGGCGATCATCCGCGCGGCGCGCGCGATCGCAGCCGTGCGCGGTGCCGGCGAATTCGGCGTCAATGTGCCCGAGGGCACAACCGTGGATTTCGGACGCGTGATGGAGCGCATGCGTGAACTACGCGCGGGCATCAGCCCACACGATTCCGCCCAACGGTTCACCGATCTCGGCGTAGATGTGTATCTTGGTGGAGGCAAATTCACCGCTGACGATACGGTAGAAGTCGCCGGACAACAGTTGAAGTTTTCCAAAGCCGTCATCGCAACTGGCGCGCGCGCTTCCGCTCCGCCCATCCCCGGGCTTGAAGACGTGCCCTACCTGACCAACGAATCTCTCTTCTCCCTCACGGAGCTACCGAAGCGTCTCGGCATCATCGGGGCCGGTCCCATCGGTTGTGAAATGGCCCAGAGCTTCGCGCGATTCGGTTCGGAAGTCTATTTGGTCGAAGCCACCCACGGGATTCTCCCACGGGAGGATTCTGACGCTGCTGACATCGTTTGGAAGACAATGGAAAGCGAGGGCGTCAATCTCCTCTGCTGCGGCAAAGAACTCAAACTCTCAAAAGCCGAAAAGGGTGTGCGCTTGCAGGTCCAATCGCATGAGAAGAACTACGATGTGACCGTAGATCAAATTCTGGTCGCAGCCGGACGTGCGCCTAATGTCGAGGGGCTCGGCCTCAAAACAGTCGGGGTCGAATTCGATAAGAAGGGGGTCACCGTCAACGACCGCCTGCAGACCACCAACCCACGCATCTATTCCTGCGGTGACATTTGTTCACCTTTTCAGTTCACCCACGCAGCCGATTTCATGGCGCGGATTGTCATCCAAAACGCTCTCTTCAAAGGTCGCGCCAAAGTCAGCGACCTCACGATCCCGTGGGCGACTTACACCTCGCCGGAACTTGCCCATGTCGGCCTTTCGGAAAAAGATGCTAAAAAACAGGGAATCGAAATCGACACCTACACGCAGGATATGGACAAGGTCGACCGCGCGATTCTCGACAGCGAAACCGCTGGGTTTGTGCGCATCCATGTGCGCAAGGGCACCGATGAAATCGTCGGAGCCACGGTGGTATCCGCTCATGCCGGCGATCTGATTGGCGAGCTCACCCTCGCGATGAAAGGAAACCTCGGATTGAAAACGATCGGCGCGGCCATTCATCCCTATCCGACCCAAGCTGAGGCCATCCGGAAGACCGGCGACCTCTATAGTCGCACTCGCCTGACGCCGTTGGTGAAAAGCCTCATGCAACGCTGGCTCAATTGGCAGCGATAAGCAGCCGAGCGATTAGCTTCAATTTCTGAGGAATAAAAATTCCGACACCTCGTCTCAACCTACAGATGGATGCACCTCTTTTTCAGCGCTTAGTCGATACCTGGTATGATCCTCTCTACCGGTTCGCCCTGAGTTTGTCCCATAACGGGGATGAAGCGATGGATCTTACCCAACAGACTTTTGCTCGTTGGGCTGAGAAAGGGCACGGGCTCCGTGATCGCAGTAAAGCCAAAGCATGGCTCTTCACGGTCCTCTATCGCGAATTCCTCAAAAACATCCGTCATAACCGTCGGGAATCCACGAGCTCCGATCAAAGTTTTTTTGAGTCGATTCCGGCCGAAGGTCCTACTGCGGCGAAAGCAGCCGAGGGGCAGGAAGTTCTGAAAGCCCTCCAGAAAATCGATCCGGTGTTTTGCGCCCCGCTCTCTCTCTTTTATCTCGAATCCCACTCTTACCTCGAAATCGCCGAGATCCTCGACGTTCCCATCGGAACGGTGATGTCGCGCATTTCACGCGGCAAGAAACAGCTTCGAGCGTATTTAACCCGCCAGTCCAACCCGCGACTGGGTCAGGTCATCCCCATTAAAAAGTCCAGTGGACACTAACATGAACAACGAATACGCCAAAGCCATTCTCGGATCCTATCGATCCAACGGCCAGGATGCGGAAGATCCCTTCTTTGCCGAGGCACTGCGGCAAGCTCGCTTGGATCCATCCCTCAAAAAATGGTTTCAAGAGGAACAGGATTTTGATGCCGGAATCGCACGAGCCCTCCAATCCATCACACCACCCGCGGACGCGAAGGCGCTAATCATAGCAACGGCCTCTTCCACGACCCGAAAGAGACGCCCGTGGTGGCCGCTCGCCCTCGCCGCCAGCCTTCTCGTGGTCGCCTCGGTGGCGTTTTCTCTCAAATCGCGCTCGACCGGTTTAGCTCTACCCGCCGAGGCCACTCTCGCGCAACTCGCCACCAATCTCTCGGAACACCACGCCTCCATGGGCTTGATGTCATCCGATCTCGGACGCGTGCGCCAATGGATCGCCAATCGCGGCGGACCGCTGCCAGATACCCTCCCTCCTAAGCTCGCCGACCTCATGATCCTCGGTTGCGAAACATGGGACACCAGTCGGGGTAAAGTTTCTTTGGTCTGTTTCGTCGGTGATCAGAAACAAATGGTGCATCTCTATATCTTTGAGAACGCCGCTCAACATCCCGGACTCCCCGCCATCGATCATCCCCAGTTAAGCACCGAGGGAAACTGGTCACTAGCCCTGTGGCAAAATCACGGCCACGCCTACGTGTTGGGCAGTCCTCTCGATTCCGATCTCAGCCCCGAATCCTTTTTCCAATCTTAATCCGTAATTCTCCTACACTCATGGTTACAGAAAACGCCGTCCGCGAACGCTACAGCAGCGCCGCCCTTCAATCCGAAGCCGCCCTCTGCTGTCCCGTCGATTATGACCCTCAATACCTCAAGGCGATCCCGGCCGAAGTTATCGAACGCGACTACGGTTGCGGCGATCCCTCCCGCTGGGTAAACGAGGGTGAAACCGTCCTCGATCTCGGTTCAGGCACCGGTAAAATCTGCTTCATCGCTTCGCAAGTCGTCGGCCCGAAAGGCCACGTAATCGGTGTCGATATGACCGATGACATGCTGGAAGTCGCGCGGCGCAACGCACCCATTGTCGCCGGGCGGATCGGCCATGACAACGTCGAGTTTCGCAAGGGCCGCATTCAGGATCTCGCGCTCGATCTCGAGAAACTTGAAGCGCACCTGCAAAACACACCCGCCTCCGATGCCAACTCGTGGCTCGCCACGGAATCGACCATCTCGCAGCTGAGCCAAGAGCAGCCACTCGTGGCCGATGAGAGCATCGATGTCGTCGTGTCCAACTGCGTGCTCAATCTCGTTGAACCCCATCTCAAAGCGCAGATGTTTAACGAAATTTTCCGCGTTCTCCGCCAAGGCGGACGCGCTGTCATCTCCGATATTGTGAGCGATGAACCTGTATCTGAGGAACTCCAGCGTGATCCCGAGCTATGGAGCGGCTGCATCTCCGGCGCTCTCACCGAACACGATTTTCTGGCCGCCTTCGAGCAAGCCGGCTTCCACGGCATCGAACTCGTCAAATACGATTCCGAACCATGGCGCACCGTTGAAGGCATCGAGTTTCGTTCCATCACCGTGCGCGCCTACAAAGGCAAACAGGGTCCCTGTATCGAACGTCGCCAAGCCGTGATCTACAAAGGCCCCGGCAAGGAACTCACCGACGACGACGGCCACCGTTTCCGTCGCGGCGTGCGTGAAGCCATCTGCGATAAAACATTTCAACTTATCAAAGCGGGACACTACGGCGATGCCTTTAAACTCATCGAACCGCGTAACCCTGTTGATCTAAATGAGGCGCCTTCCTATTCGACTTGTCGTCAAAGCGTGCGCGATCCCCGCGAAACCAAGGGCGCAGATTACACCGCCACGACCGAAGCGTCCGCCTGCTGCGCGACCGATGAAAATGAGTGCTGCTGATGTCCGCGGTTCTACTCATTCTCGCCACCTTGGCTGTCGGTTATTACAACGGCGCCAATGATGTGTCCAAAGCCATCGCGACGCTCGTTGGCAGCGGCGTAACGCGGTATCGGACCGCAGTGATCTGGGGCAGCCTCTGGACTTTCGTGGGCGCAATCACGGCCGTGTTCGTTTCGACGGGTCTCGTGGCGGCATTCAGTGGCAAAGGCATTCTCACCAAAATCCCTTCAGGGCACGGCTTGCTCCTCTCCACGGCGATTGGGGCACTCGGATGGATTTGGTTCGCCACCAGAACAGGCATGCCCGTTTCGACCACGCATGCCTTGACCGGTGCACTCGTGGGCGCCGGGTTCGCCGCCGTCGGTTGGAGTGGTATCAGCGGTTCCTATCTCCTCATGAAATTCGCGCTGCCACTTGTGGCCGGCCCCATTCTCTCCACCGCCATCGTCTTTTTGGTTTATCCCGTCGTGCAACGCGGACTTGCGAAGTGGCAGAACTATTGCGTTTGCGTGCAGCAACCCGCCGTTCCCGTGCTGGCCGATGGCTCCGCCCTTACGACTACTTCACCTTCCAAAATCGTGGGGGGCTCAACCGAATGCTGCGAATCGACGCCCGTGACCGTCGCCGGAGTCACTGTGGCCGACAGCCTACACTGGCTGAGTGCAGGCGCGACTGCCTTCGCTCGCGGTCTCAACGATGCACCCAAGGTGCTCGGAATCGGCATCGTCGCGGCCGCCGGACTTTCCATTTCACTCCCGATGGCCTTTTTAGCTGTCGCCGTGGCCATGACAGCGGGTAGTCTGTTTCGCGGGATGGAAGTCACCGATACGCTCGCTCAAAAAGTCACCAAGATGGAACCGCTCGAAGGTCTCTCCGCTAATCTAGTGACCGCCGGACTCGTGATTTTCGCTTCTCATCTCGCGCTGCCCGTTTCGACTACTCACGTCAGTAGCGGCGCCATTATCGGTCTGGGGCTCAAACGCGATGCGCGTGCCATCCAATGGAAAACCGTGCGCGAGATGGTTATCGCCTGGATCGTCACTCTTCCCGTGGCCGCGCTCGTCGCCGCCCTCGCCTACCTCATTCTCAACACGCTCTCATGAAGGATTTCAAATCACAACTCGCCGCCCACGGCCTAACTCTTGAACGCACTAAACCGCAGGTGCTCCAAATCAACGTCGGGAAACTCTGCAATCAAACCTGTTCGCATTGTCACGTGAATGCCGGGCCGGGCCGCAAAGAGATTATGACCCGCGAAACCGTGGATCGGATTATCGACTGGCAGCGCGAGGCCAAATTGCCCGTGATCGATCTGACAGGCGGTGCGCCAGAAATGATGCCGTCGTTCAAATATCTCGTCTCCGCCCTGCGAGAGATTGATCCCGAAGCGACAATTATCGATCGCTGCAATCTGACCATTCTACTCCAACCCGGCTACGAAGACATGACACAGTTTCTCGTCGACCAGCGCGTGCAAGTCATCGCGTCAATGCCCTGTTACACGCCGGAAAACGTCAACGAACAGCGGGGCGACGGCGTCTTCGATGATAGCATCAAAGCACTCCAACTGCTCAACACGCATGGTTATGGCCGTGACCCTGCGATGCCCCTTCACCTCGTTTTCAATCCCAACGGAGCCAAACTTCCCGGTCCGCAAGAAGAGCTCGAAGCCGATTACAAACGGGAGCTGCACGCTCACTTCGGCATCGATTTCAACGACCTCTACGCGATCACCAATCTGCCCGTCTCCCGTTTCGCCTCGTGGCTACGCAACAACGGCAAATACGAAGACTACATGCAGTTGATCGTCGAAGCCTTCAACCCCGCCACCGTGCAGGGCTTAATGTGCCGCGACACGATCAACGTCAGCTGGCTGGGAGAGGTGTTCGATTGCGACTTCAATCAGATGATGAAACTCCCACTCGGCAGTGCGGAGAGCTCCGAGACCACGTCTCTCTGGGATATCAATCCTGACAATATGGTCGGCAAAGAAATCGCTACCGGTAGCCACTGCTACGGTTGCACCGCCGGCATCGGTTCCAGTTGCGGTGGCGCGATCGAGGAAGCTACCGTCGAATCGCATTCTTAACCCACCGCATCGTGAAATCATTTATGCTCGGCGTTCTTGCTCTCGGATTACTCGGATCCATCGCCCTCCCCGAATCGATCGCTGACCCCACCGTCACGGTGCCCGCTGGCATCAACCATTCGCCCTGGGATACCCTGCTCAAAAAATACGTCGATGATCGCGGCCTCGTAAACTACGGGGCATGGCAGGCCGACGAGGCCGACATGCAAGCACTCGTGGACTACCTTGCGAAGTTCGCCCCGAAACCTACCCAGGACGCGACCGGACCAGAAGAGATCGCCTCACTCATCAACGTTTACAATGCGATCACGGTGCGCTGGATTCTGCAGAATTATCCCACCGAGAGCATTCGTGAGTTGGATGATTCATGGGAGGAAAACCGTTGGACCGTGGGTGGAAGATCCATCTCGCTCGATGAACTCGAACACCAGAACCTGCGCCCCCTCTACGGCTGGCGAGTCCATGCCACCATCGTGTGCGCCGCCCGCAGTTGCCCGCCTCTCCAGCCAAGTGCGTTCACAACCGACACTCTCGCCGCGCTCACCGAACAAGCCTACCGCGCGTGGCTCAGCCGCGATGATCTCAATCGCTACGATCCTCAGCAAAACGAAGTTGAAATTTCCTCGATCTTCAAATGGTTCCAAAAGGACTTCGTGGCCGACGGTAATGTGAAAGTATTGCTGGCCGAATGGGGTCCTAAAAATGAGCAGTCATTTTTGAAAACCAGTGACTACGATATCGATTACATGGACTATCATTGGGGTCTCAACGATCAGGGCGCTTCCGGCCGCGACTACCAAGCCAGCATTTGGAGTTTTCTTTTTTAACAATGGTTATACCCGCTGAAGCCCACGCCAAAAAACCGCTGGTCATTGCCATGTTCAAGGCACCCCAAATCGGTTTCGTTAAAACCCGACTGGGGCGAGAGATCGGCATGCCCGAAGCGACCTCCATCTATCGTCAACTCGCCGAACGACAGTTGCAGCAAGTCCCTGAAGCATACCGCACGGAAATCCATTTCACGCCTGAAGATGCCACCGATGAAATGTCCCAGTGGCTCGGCCCCACGCATCACTATATCGCGCAATGCGAAGGGGATCTCGGCGAGAAAATGAATCATGCCTTTCAGCTCGGATTCCAGCAGGACCATCAACGCATCCTCATGATTGGTTCGGATTGCCCTTCACTCGACGCGACCACGTTGCAACACGCCGCCGACCTGTTGACGACACGCGATGTCGTGCTTGGTCCCGCCACCGATGGCGGCTATTACTTGATCGGACTACGCCAATCGACACCGCAACTCTTTGAGGATATTGAATGGAGCACCCCTCGAGTTCTGGCGCAGACTCTCACCCGAATTCGGACCCATGGTTTATCGCACGCCCTGCTCGAAGAAAAAGAAGACATCGACGATCTCGCCGCCCTCACTCGGCACGGCGGTGTCGTGTAGTGCATTCACGTTTACTTGTAGCCGGGCTCGCTGAGCCCGGTCGTGTATTCGCCCCCCAGAATCGATCCCGGGATCAGCCTGTCCGCCACAGCCTTGGCGTATGAAGATCCCCTACACACATAACCAAAGACTTCCAAGGCGGGGAACGGAACCTCGCCCTACATTTCAAGCCACCTCCTAATCTTCGACGCCGAATCGGATACGTCGCCCCGCAGAAAGTATTTTCCATGAACCGAACAAGCGATCCCACCACGTAAAAAGGGAGCCATAATTTGAATTGGCCTCCTCGCGGTGAACGGAGTGGTGCACTTTATGCATCACCGGAGTGACGATGAACCAGCGCAATACACGGTCCACTCGATCCGGCAGGCCGATATTCGCGTGATGAAACTGCACGACGAAAAACAGCATCACTTCGTAAACTGCCAGTTCTCCCATCGTCGCGCCCAGTGCGATCAGCACCGGCACCCGCAGGAGGGCCGACAGCCCGATTTCCACGCTGTGAAAACGGGACGCCGTGGTGACATCCATCGCTTGATCCGCGTGATGAAACCGGTGAAACCGCCACAACCAGGGCAGACGGTGATTTAACCGGTGCCACCAATAAGTCCAAAAATCCAAGAGGCATACCGCCCCAATCAAACGCGCCGACGCGGGCAACTCGGGTAGGTTCAACAAACCCAATCCAACCGATGCCGTCCATTGCGTAGAGAGTTGCCATAACCACACAAAACACACCGCGACCAACACACTGTTAAAAATCCCCACGCCCAGATTCCACGCCGCATGCCGTCCGCGATTTTTCAAACCAGACCGATCCCGCGCGAATTGGACGAGAAACGGCTGCAGCGTTTCCCAACCCAGCAATCCGATCAATACGACGATTGCCAACATGGGCCGGAATTCGGCTAGTTTTTCAAAGGGGATCATGGTGAATTTTCGGTCAGCTTATGGCAGCGCAGCCGACTCGTTTCGGTTTTTTCGGCATCCGATCAGCCATGCGCCGACTGCGTAAACTGCACCTGCGATGTGTGCACTCGTCGCCACTTTCACATGAGGATCATCGAAACGAATCATGCCGCCACCACTGCCGCCAGACATGATTTCGAACACGATCTCCGCGACGTAGATCACCAGCACCGCAGGCCAAAACCAGTCACGCCAATCACGTTGCCAACCTTGTAAGGCGAGGATCAGCAACAGGCCGAGATTGAGCGCACTCAAGCCGGCGTAGCGGACCATCTCAGGATCAAACGCAAATATCGCCAACGAGATAAACAGCGGCATGAGCACCAGCGAGCTGAGCGCGAGGCGCGGATGGCGGCGCTCCAGCATCCAGCCAAGAATCAAAAACAATCCCACATCTACCACGAAGTGAGGCCATCCGAAATGCACCCAATGTCCCGACCATAAGCGCCAGATTTGGCCAATCTGATCACGTTGATAAATCAGCGGATCGCGCCAAGCCGGATTCAGCTGAATAACCAAGGCCAGAACCGCTAAGATCACAAAGACCCAAGGAATTTGACGCCGAAATGCTACGAGCGAAATCATTCGCTAATCACGTTCTGCGGTTGATGAACCGCAGTCCCAGTAGAACGCTCATTAGGCCAAGGAACCAGAGGCTCGGAGCGCCACCTCCACCGCCGCCGCCACCTCCACTACTTGGAGCGGTAGTCGTGCCGCCGCCGCTCGATCCGCCCGAACTGGTGCCGCCCGTCGAAGCCGTGGGGGCTAACTTTAAATTCATCGTGCTCACAACGCCATCAGGAGTGATTTTGCGAATCGCCGCATTGCCCGTATCGGCGACGTAAATGTTGCCCGCAGTATCGACCGCGAGATCACGAGGATGGTTAAACCAAGCTTCTCCGCCGGTGCCGTCTTTGAGACCACCAACCGTCGAGAGTCCGGCCAAAGTCGTCACGACTCCCGCCGGGGTGATCTTGCGCACCACGGAGTTTCCCGTATCGGCGACATAAATATTTCCAGCACTATCAGTCGCGAGTCCACCCGGTTGATTAAACAACGCGCCGCTGCCGGTGCCATCCTGCCATCCACTCACTGCCACCACACCGGCCAAAGTCGTCACCGTGCCGGTCAAAGTGACTTTGCGAATCAGGTTGTTTGTCGTGTCGGAAATATAAACTCCACCTACTGGATGCGTGGCGACTCCAGTGGGATAATTGAATCGCGCGGCCGGGCCACTGCCATCTGTAGAACCGGAGGTGCCAGCGCTTCCCGCCAAAGTCGAAACGGCATGGGCGGAAGTCATTTTGCGCAAAGTGTGATTAGTCGCATCCGCGATCGTGAACGTCCCACTAGAATCCTGTGCGATTCCAATCGGCAGGCTGAAAGTAGCTGAGGGGCCGGTGCCATTTTCATTACCGCGGAAGGTGGCCGAACCCGCCAAGGTGGTCACCACTCCCGTGCTCGTCACTCGGCGGATCAGCGTATTGGCCGTATCGACCACCGTGAGCAAACCACCCGCTGTCGTTGTGATGCCACTCGGTTGATTGAAACGAGCTGTTCCGCCGGTGCCATTACTCGTGCCCGCCTGACCGCTACTGCCCGCCAAGGTGGACACCTGATTGGCAATCGTGATTTTATGCACGGTGTGCTCAGAACTGTCGGTAACGTAGAGATTACCCGTGCTATCAACTGCGAGTGAAACAGGGAACGGAATAAGCGACGCGTTTACCGTGAGTGTAATCGCACCACCGGAGGCGGTGCCGCCATCACTACTGACGACATAACGGAACTGCGCTCCATTCAAACTCGTGCCGACGTTACTCACGGTGAGTATCTGGGTAGTCGCGCCAGCATAACTCGAACTGGCGGGCACATCATTCCAAGTGGCGCCACTATCAAGCGAGAGTTGCCATTGATAGGAACCACTCAAATTAGGCGCAGAAAATGAAACCCCATACCCCTGGGTGACCGATTGATTCGTAATCGTCTGCTGGAGGATCGTCAGTGCAGCCGTGTTACTCTTTTTCGCGCCCGAAGCGTTGGTCACAATCACATAGTATCCACCAGCATCGGAATCGGACACAGCGCTGATCGCCAAGGTATCCGAAGTCTTCCCGCTAATCGGACTACCGTTGTAATACCACTGATAACCGGTCGGCGATCCGCTGGCGACTACGCGGTAAGTCACATCACTTCCGAGCGGCACACTCTGATTAGAGGGTTGAGTAGAGATCACGGGAGCTGCGCCTGTTGATGTGCCCAGGTTCAAATTCAGCGTGATTTGTCCGTAGGAACCATCCCACCCATCCACCGCAAAATAATAAGTTACCCCGGCGCCAGGCGTGAAGATCAGTTTGCTGGTGCGAATCACCCCGCGCTCTTCATCATCATTCGAGGTCTCAACAGTGAGACCATTGATTGCGCTTCCGGAATAAACCGACAATACCGTGTCAAAATTACTGCCGAAAGTCGTCAAAGTCACTGGCTGATCACTGTTCGCAGACCACTTCCACCAAACCGAACGTCGAGCGGTTTCACCGGCATGATTCGGCTCTCCAGTTTCAGCCGTAGCCGCGATGTTTGTCCCGATCGCCTGCGCCGAGGATCCACTCACCGTGAGCGTAGCGGCGCTGGCAAAATTATTGTTCGCAGGCACAAAACCCGGAGCGCCATAAAGACTGCGCGCCCCATTGACATCATCTGCAGCGAGAGTCTCCACCCTACTAACACTACTGTTCATGATCGCCGTAACGCCCTGTGGTGGGGTGGCCTGATTAGGATGATCCAATCCGA
>Ga0105054_10002674_pt1 | contig 28272 bp, 27 predicted proteins | sample BON02_FD_78091 | JGI IMG/M metagenome (GOLD analysis project Ga0105054, IMG submission 78091) | Freshwater microbial communities from Lake Bonney liftoff mats and glacier meltwater in Antarctica - BON-02 (megahit assembly) | ecosystem: Environmental > Aquatic > Freshwater > Ice > Glacier...
CAAGGGCGGTGACTACGACATGCGCAAACTGCCTGAGACCAAAGTAGTGCAAAGCTATGGCGGCAAGGCTCTGACGCTACCGTTTGTGGAGGGTTACTCAACGACAGCGCTCGTCAAACGCATTCGCAGCGTTGCGCCACGATATAGCTGGGCCAGCGCTTCACTTCGTCGTAAATCCGTCCCACGTATTCGCTCATAATGCCCAGGCCCAGCAGTTGAATGCTGTTCAAAAACATCATGCTGCCTGAAATTTCCGCCGGTTTGGGCTTACAACCCCATCACGCTGGCGGTATCGTCCTGGCTGCCATCGTCCACTACGATCAGCTCGACCTGGGGCGACAACTGCTGCAACGCGGCCAGCGTTTGCGGCACGACTATGACCAAGCTTCTGGCTTCGTTAAAGGCCGGCATGACGCACGAGATCGAATCGGGTGTGCGAGAGCGGGAAATCACGCAATTGACGGGAAAGCAGCGCTGCGTCGCGAGCTGTATCGGCAGCAATGCGATAATTTTCAGTAGATCCGCATAATAATAATGACGACGCTGGACAAACCGGACACCCCTACCGTTGGCAACCGAGCAAGAACTTTCTAACTTCCTGAAAAGCGTTGAAAAACGTGCTTTCAAGCGAAGTCTCTACCACGTGCGAGACGAAGAAGTGGCTCTTGACATCGTTCAGGACAGTATGATGAAGCTGGCGCACAGCTATGGTGACAAGCCCGTGGCCGAGTTGCCCATGCTGTTTCAACGGATTTTGTCCAACACGACCCTAGACTGGTTCCGCCGCCGCAAGACCCGGAACGCCCTTTTTTCCAATATGAGCGACTTCGAATCCGCCGGAGGTGAAGGAGATTTTGATATTTTGGAAACTTTGGAGGCCCAAAATGAATCCGAAGGAACAGAAAGTGCCCAGGACGCAACCGAGCGGGCACAAATATTGCGTGAAATCGAAGTAGAAATAAAACAGCTGCCGGGCCGTCAACGGGAAGCGTTTCTGATGCGTTACTGGGAGGAGATGGATGTGGCTGAAACAGCGGCTGCTATGGATTGTTCCGAAGGTAGCGTTAAAACGCATTGTTCGCGAGCAGTTCTTGCACTAAGCAAAGCATTGGGAGCCAAAGGTATAAAACTATGATTAATTCACTACAAAATCGAGCCGACATCCTCCAAGAAAGGTTTGCCCTGAAGGCCGCCTCTTACCTGACAGCAGGTACGATGCATATTCCCTACGAGATCTCAGAGCGCCTGCGCGCTGCACGCGCACAGGCCGTTTCAAAACGCAAAATTGCAGGCACACAAACGCCTGGCAGCGTGGTCAACAGCGGTTCTGGCGCGGCGCTTACTTGGGGCTCGAATGACGGCTTGAACTGGTGGTCAGGTATCGGCTCGGTGGTGCCGCTGATTGCGCTGGTCGTAGGTTTGCTCACCATCAATTCCGTTCAAAACGACAACCGTGCCAAAGAAATTGCAGAGGTGGACTCTGCCCTTTTGACCGATGAGTTGCCGCCAGCCGCTTTTACAGACCCCGGTTTCGTCCAGTTCCTGAAGGCCAACCGTTAAACCTTGACAAGCGCAATTGTCAAAATGATTCCGAAAGCAGCTTTTTTAACCCTCTCATTGTGGCGTCTGGTTTTAGGCTGCCTGTGCGTTTTTCACGCACAGGCAGCCGCACAGACAACCAAACCTGTAACACCCCGGCCCGCCGTCAGCGCCCCCTCGGTCAGCAAGGTCAGCAAGACCGCAAACTCTAAGCCCACTTGGACAGAGCTCACACCCATGCAGCAGCAAACGCTCAAACCTTTGGCCTCAATCTGGGCTACCCTGACCGCAGCACGCAAGCGCAAGTGGCTTGAGGTTTCCAAAAACTACCCATCGCTGCCGCCAGAAGGCAAGGCAATCATGCATAGCCGCATGAATGAATGGGTCGCGCTTAGTCCAAAACAACGCGCCGAAGCACGGCTTAACTTTGCCAAAACCAAAGCGCTGTCAAAACAACTGACCGCCGAGGAAAAAAAGGCGAAATGGGAGACCTATCAAGCCTTGAGCGCAGAAGAAAAACAAAAACTCGCCGCCAAAGCCCCGCGACGACCGACTGGTGCGGCTCCGGCCGTCAAACCCGTTGCAGCACAAAAGCTGGCGACTTTATCTGCCCGCAGTGTCAAGCCTGAGGCTGGAATCACCCCAAAAAACGTAGTTACCCCGGCAGCAATGGCTGCACGCCCCCCAGACGAAGCCGTGCCCCCAATAACCCACTCACCGTGACAATTCTTGCTATCCCATCCCTTCCCAGACGCATGGCATGTTGGCTTTATGAGGGCTTGCTGATGTTTGGCGTGGTTTTCATCACCGGCTACCTTTTCGGCACCTTGAGCCAGACGCGCCATGCGCTGGACAACCGCCATGCCCTGCAAGCGTTTGTATTTGTCGTTTTCGGTATTTACTTTGTCTGGTTCTGGGCCAAAGGTCAAACCCTGGCCATGAAGACATGGGACATCCGTATAGTCGACACCCATGGTGCGCTGATTACCCAAAAACGCGCATTGCTGCGCTACGTCCTGAGCTGGGTGTGGTTTTTACCGCCGCTGTTACTGAGTTGGCTGCTGGCATTACCAGGCAAAGAAGGCTCAGTTTTAACCATAGTCTGGATAGCTGTGTGGACCGTGATGGCAAGATTTCATCCGCAAAAACAGTTCTGGCACGATGCATGGGCGGGCACACGGCTGGTAAGCTGGGTCGCGCCTGATGCACCCAAACGTGCAGCCAAGCTAGTCGCTCAGAAACACGCAGCCACAACGAGCAAAAACTAATTTCAAGTTACCACAAAGCAACGCAACAATGCTCCATATGCCAAAGCCACCTGCATTTTCAGTCTGCGTTTACTGTGGGTCGCGCAGCGGTAACCAGAGTGCGTTTGCAGATGTCGCGCTCGAAGTGGGCAGCTGGATAGGTTCACATGGAGGGCAACTGGTTTACGGCGGTGGCCGTAACGGGCTCATGGGCATCGTCGCGGATGCCACGCTGGCTGCCGGAGGCCGCGTGATTGGAGTCATACCCCAAACGCTGGTCGAGAAGGAATGGGCGCATAACGGCTGCACAGAGCTGCACATCGTCGAAACCATGCATGAACGCAAGCGCATCATGGCAGAGCACGCCGATGCATTTTTGGCGCTGCCCGGGGGCATTGGCACGCTCGAAGAGTTTTTTGAAGTCTGGAGCTGGCGCCAGCTTGGCTACCACGACAAACCGATTGGCCTGCTCAATACCAACGGCTACTTCGATAACTTGCTGGCATTCTTGAAATCGTCTGTTGAAAACGGCTTCATGAATGACTGGTTGATGGATTTGATTCGCACCAGCAGCGAAGCCAGGCCGCTACTTGAAGCGCTGGTTCAGGCTTCCGGTATGAAAACGTTAACAAACCGGCTCGATCAGATCTAACCACCATCAAACAGCGGTTTCGTCCTGCTCACCCGTGCGAATGCGCACGGTGCGCTCAACGCTGGTAATGAATATCTTGCCGTCACCGATCTTGCCGGTACGTGCGGCGCGAACGATGGCATCGACGCAACGTTCCACTTCGCTGGTTTTGACGACGACTTCGATTTTTACCTTGGGTAAAAAGTCGACCACGTATTCAGCTCCACGATACAGCTCGGTATGACCTTTTTGCCGACCAAAGCCTTTTACTTCGGTCACCGTCAAGCCGGTCACACCGCACTCGGCCAGTGCCTCGCGGACTTCTTCGAGTTTGAAAGGCTTGAGGATGGCGGTAATTTGTTTCACTGAAATGTCTCCGTTAGATAACGCATGCTGGTATTTTTTTGACTATGGCTTGAATGTAACGCGAACGCTGTCAGCACGATGTTCAGGCTCGAAATTTGCTGGTGATAGGGTAGCGCCAATCCTTGCCAAAACTCCTGTGAGTTACCCGAATGCCGATCGGGGCCTGGCGACGCTTGTATTCATTGATCTTGATAAGCCGTGTGACACGCTCGACCACAGTAGCGTCAAAGCCTGCCGCAACAATGCTGTCAACACTCTGGTCATTTTCCATGTAACGGGTCAGGATAGCATCGAGCACCTCATACGCTGGCAAGCTGTCCGCATCTAGCTGGTCGGCGCGCAACTCGGCACTTGGCGGGCGGGTGATGATTCTCTCGGGGATCGGCTGTGCACCCGTGCCATACGGGTCGTTCTCGTTGCGCCAGCGCGCCAGGCTGAACACCGTGGTTTTTAGCAAATCCTTGATGACTGCAAAGCCGCCCGCCATATCACCGTATAAGGTGCAGTAGCCGGTAGCCATTTCGCTCTTGTTGCCGGTCGTCAGCACAATTGAGCCAAATTTGTTGCTAAGTGCCATTAAAAACACGCCACGAATTCGCGCCTGGATGTTTTCTTCGGTCGTGTCTTCCTTCAGGCCCTTGAACTCATCTGAAAGCGATGCTTTGAAAGCCTCAAACTCCGGAACAATCGATATTTCGTCGTAACGCACCTTCATGCGGGCGGCCATGTCGCGCGCATCAATCCACGAAATGTCGGCGGTGTAGGGTGACGGCATCATCACCGTGCGCACCTTGTCAGCACCCAGAGCATCAACTGCGATGGCCAGCACCAGGGCTGAATCAATACCGCCCGAGAGACCCAAAATCGCACCCGGAAATCCGTTTTTACCCAGATAGTCCCGCACGCCCAGCACCAGCGCGTCCCAGATGTCAGCCTCACGGGTACGTTCAGGGGCCACGTCCGCTATCAACTTAATAGCTGCTTGCGCCCGTTCTGCCTGGACTACAAAGGATTTCTCTCTGAAACTCTCGGCCCGTCCTGCAACTACGCCGTCGGCCTGAATCGCAAACGAGCGACCCTCAAAAACAAATTCGTCCTGCCCGCCCACCAGGTGTGCGTAAATCAGCGGCAGGCCGGTCGCCTGGGCCCTAGCACTCATCATGGCCTCGCGCTCAGCGCCTTTGCCCACATGAAAGGGCGAGGCATTGATGACCACTAGCAACTCGGCCCCTGCCTCTTTGGCCAGCCGCCCCGGTTCTTCAAACCATGCGTCTTCGCAAATCAGCAGTCCAACGCTGATGGCAGCGTCGCCGTCCCCAGCCTGAAACACGCAAGTCCCCTGCCCTGGCGTGAAATAGCGGCGCTCATCAAACACTTGGTAATTGGGCAGCTCGCGCTTGGCATAGGTCTCAATGATGCGTCCGTTCTGTAGCACCTTGGCCGCGTTGTGGAGCTGTTGTACCGCCACACTTTTGGTGCGCATACCAAGGCCGCTGTCGCCATGTGTGGGCGTTCCCACCACCAGCGTCAGGCCTTTTAACCCAGCAAGCTCACGGGCCACCAGATTCACGGCATCATCACAGGCTTGTATGAAGGAGCGACGCAGCAAGAGATCTTCAGCCGCATAGCCGCAGATGGCAAGTTCTGGCGTAACAACAAGCCGCACGCCATCGGCATAGGCAGCGCGCGCTGCAAGAATAATTTTTTGCGCATTGCCCGGCATGTCACCGACGCAATAATTTAATTGGGCAACGCTAATTTTGAGTGGCATGTATAGACCAAAAGACCAAAATACTGAATGAAAAACCTGAAAAACAAGTCAAACGATTATGTCATCCGCGTACTGAGCTCACCGCTGGAGGTCAACGCTGCTGATTGGAATGCGCTGCTGGCTTTGCAAAGCCCGGACGGAACATTAAACCCATTCATGCGCCACGAATACTTGGCCGCCATGCACCAAAGTGGCAGCGCTACGCCCGAAACCGGCTGGACGCCGCGCTTCGTCACGCTGTGGCATCACGATACGCTGGTCGGTGCTTGTGCGCTCTACCTCAAGGACCACTCCTACGGTGAATACGTGTTTGACCACGCCTGGGCCAATGCCTATCAACAGCATGACCTAGAGTACTACCCCAAGGCATTGGTCGCAGTGCCATTTACGCCAGTGCCCGGCGCGCGTTTGCTGGCACGCAACGCAAAAGAACGTACCCTGCTGGTCAAAGCTCTCATAGCATGGTGTGAAGAAGAAAAACTGTCATCACTGCATTTGCTGTTTACCAATGATGAAGATGTTGCTGCCTGCGAAGATGCTGGACTCATGCTCAGGCACAGCGTTCAATTTCACTGGACAAATCAGGCTATCCACCACTCCAATTTCGACGACTTTCTGATCTCGTTAAGCCAGGAAAAGCGCAAAAAAATTCGCCAAGAGCGCCGCAAGGTTGTAGCTGCAGGCATCACCTTCCGCTGGTCGCTGGGCCAGGACATCACCAGCGGCGACTGGGACTTTTTTTACCGCTGCTACGAGCGCACCTACTACGAACACGGCAATGCGCCCTACTTGAGTCGGGATTTTTTTCAGCGTATGCAGGACACCATGCCTGAGAACTGGCTGCTGTTTGTGGCGGAATACCTAGATGCAGATGGTCAAAAACAGGCTGTCGCGACCAGCCTGATTGCCGTGACGCCTGCACCGCCTGCGATACCAGCGGTAGAGCAGGATGCGAAACCTACCGCGCAAAATCTTACAGCCTATGGCCGCTACTGGGGCGCGCTGGCTAGGGTTGACTGCCTGCACTTTGAAGCCTGCTACTACCAGCCACTGGCCTGGTGTATTGACCACGGCTACCAAAGCTTTGAGGGCGGCGCGCAAGGCGAACACAAAATGGCACGCGCACTGCTACCCGTAAAAACCACCAGTGCCCACTGGCTGGCACACCCTTCGTTTGCCGAGGCGGTTGAACGCTTCTTGGCTCGCGAAGGTGCAGGCATCACCAACTACATGGGTGAGCTCGAACAGCGCAGCCCCTTCAAGACCCAGCCTAGTTCTGCTGAGTCAGCGCGCTAGCCTTAGCGTAGTTGGCAATACCGTCGGTGATTTCTTTTTTCGCTGACTCAGGGCCTTCCCAGCCATTGATCTTGACCCACTTGCCTTCTTCAAGGTCTTTGTAGTGCTCAAAAAAGTGCGCAATGGTTTTCAGGCGCAACGGGTTCATGTCTTCGGGCTTTTTCCAATGGCTGTAAAGCGAGCATTTTTTGTCGGTAGGCACTGCCAGCACCTTGCCGTCTTCACCCGCTTCATCGGTCATTTTCAGGATGCCGATAGCGCGGCAGGTCACCACCACACCGGGAATCAGCGGTACCGGAGTAATGACCAGAACATCCACCGGGTCGCCATCACCGCTGATGGTTTTGGGCACATAGCCGTAGTTGGTCGGGTAGTGCATCGACGTGCTCATAAAGCGGTCAACAAAAATCGCGCCTGACTCTTTATCGACTTCGTACTTCACCGGGTCAGCATTCATCGGGATTTCGATGATGACGTTGAAAGACTCAGGAACGTTTTTACCGGGAGAAACTTTATCGAGGGACATGGGTGCTTGGTGTTGGCTTAAGTTTTGGGAATGAAGGCAGGTTATTGGGGTCAGACACCAATTTCGCTGTAGTGCAGCAAGCACTGCACCCTACGGGCGAGCCAAAGGCTCGGCGAATTTGGGCTCTGACCCCAAAAACCCCACTTACCCGCATTTTACGGTCTCAAGCGTTGGACAAGGCTGGCATCGCTAACTTGTCACATTTTCGCGTTAAAGTCCGGGGGTTGGCCAATCATCTCTGCAGCAAGTTCAGAGCAACGAGGAAGCAACGCAGCGGAGGCAGCGCTAGAGTGCTGCCTCTTTCAAGCGAAAAACGACACAGGAGATTTTTCTATGACAGGCAACTCAGCGCTTATTCTCGCGCTTGTCTGCGGGTTCATTGCCGTTGGTTACGGTTTTTGGGCACGCAGCTGGATTCTTTCTCAAGACCCAGGCAACGCGCGTATGCAAGAAATTGCAGCCGCGATTCAAACCGGCGCAGCCGCCTACCTGGCGCGCCAGTACAAAACCATCGCCATCGTCGGCGTCGTTCTTGCGCTTTTGATCGGTATTTTTCTGGACGTACCGAGCGCCATCGGCTTTGTCGTCGGCGCGGTGCTCTCGGGCGCCTGCGGCTTCATCGGCATGAATATCTCGGTGCGCGCCAATGTACGCACCGCGCAGGCCGCCACGCGCGGCATTGGCCCGGCGCTTGACGTCGCCTTTCGCGGCGGAGCGATTACCGGTATGCTGGTGGTGGGCCTGGGCCTGCTGGGCGTCACGGCCTTCTACTGGTTTTTGGTCGGCAATGGCAACTACACACCAAACGCGAATCTAGCCAGTCTGCTGAACCCGCTGATCGGGTTTGCCTTCGGTGCCTCGCTGATTTCCATTTTTGCCCGACTCGGCGGCGGCATCTTCACCAAGGGCGCGGACGTAGGCGCTGACCTGGTGGGCAAGATCGAAGCCGGCATTCCGGAAGACGACCCGCGCAACCCGGCCGTGATTGCCGACAACGTGGGTGACAACGTGGGCGATTGCGCCGGTATGGCCGCCGACCTGTTTGAAACCTACGCCGTGACATTGATTGCCACCATGATACTGGGTGCCCTGCTGGTCACCAGTGCCGGCACCAGCGCAGTGGTTTATCCGCTGGCACTCGGCGCGGTATCCATCATCGCGACCATCATCGGCTGCTTTTTCGTCAAGGCCTCGCCCGGCATGACCAACGTGATGCCGGCGCTCTACAAAGGCCTAGCCGTCGCCGGCGGCCTGTCGCTGATCGCTTTTTACTTTGTCACGGTCTGGCTGATGCCCGACAACGCCATCAAGGCCTCGGGCACGCAGATGGCCCTGTTCGGCGCCTGCGCCGTCGGACTGGTGCTGACCGGCGCGCTGGTCTGGATCACCGAGTACTACACCGGCACGCAGTACGCCCCGGTCAAACACATTGCGCAAGCTTCCACCACCGGCCATGGCACCAACATCATTGCCGGCCTGGGTGTCTCGATGCGCTCTACCGCCTGGCCGGTGATTTGCGTCTGCATCGCCATCTACACCGCCTATGCACTGGCAGGCCTGTACGGCATCGCCATTGCTGCTACTTCCATGTTGAGCATGGCCGGCATTGTGGTGGCACTTGACGCTTACGGCCCGATCACCGACAACGCAGGCGGCATTGCCGAAATGGCCGACATGCCGGCCAGCGTGCGCGCCGTCACCGACCCATTGGATGCGGTGGGCAACACCACCAAGGCCGTGACCAAGGGCTACGCGATCGGCTCGGCCGGTCTGGCCGCGCTGGTGCTGTTTGCCGACTACACCCACAAGCTCGAAGCCTACGGCAAGGCCATCAGCTTTGACCTGAGCAACCCGATGGTGATCATCGGCCTGTTCATCGGCGGCCTGATTCCCTACCTGTTCGGTGCCATGGCGATGGAAGCCGTGGGCCGCGCCGCGGGTGCGGTGGTGGTTGAAGTGCGGCGTCAATTCCGCGAAATCCCCGGCATCATGGAGGGCACGGCAAAACCTGAGTATGGTCGTGCAGTGGACATGCTGACGACTGCGGCCATCAAGGAAATGATGATTCCGTCACTGCTGCCGGTGGTGGTGCCGATTCTGGTCGGCCTGCTGCTAGGTCCGGCGGCGCTCGGCGGCCTGCTGATGGGCGCCATCGTGACCGGCCTGTTCGTTGCGATTTCCATGTGCACCGGTGGCGGCGCCTGGGACAACGCCAAGAAATACATTGAAGACGGCAACCATGGCGGCAAGGGCTCCGAGACGCACAAGGCGGCGGTAACCGGAGACACCGTGGGTGACCCCTACAAGGACACCGCCGGCCCGGCGATTAACCCGCTCATCAAGATCATCAACATCGTGGCGCTGCTGATCGTACCGCTGATGATGAAGTTCCATGGCGGTTAAGCTGTAGTTGCGCCCAGCGCGCCCATGGCAGCGCCCGCTGCGATAAGCGCACCGGCTGCTTCCAAATAGGGCCCGACAGGGCCCGTCGACGGTCCTTCGGACCAAAAGCCCGCTTCGGCGGGCTTTTTTACGGATACCCGCCTCCGGGACGGGCAGAAATCGGCGTGGTTCAAAATGAGTTATTGAGGTCAGACCCCAAAAAAATTCATTTTGAACCACACCATTCACGGAGACGCACATGAGTGAATTAGCAACAGCCCGCCATGATTACCAGAACTATTTGCACGGCATACGCGGCAATCTGGCCCAGTTTGTTTACCAGTTGCTTCAGGTGCTGCTGGTCGGCTTGACGCTGGGCATGATGCGCACTGTCGTGCCGGCCCTGGCAAGCTCTGAGTTCGGTGTGCCCAAGGGCTCTTTCATGCTGCTCATCTCCTTTGTTGTGGCCTTCGGCTTCGTCAAGGGAACGCTCAACTTCGTGGCCGGGCGCCTGTCCGAACAGATCGGGCGCAAGAAGGTACTGCTGTTCGGCTGGCTGTGCGCCGTACCGATCCCCTTCATGATCCTGTATGCAACGAGCTGGGGCTGGATTGTGGCCGCCACCGTGCTGCTCGGCGTGAACCAGGGATTGACCTGGTCCATGACGCAGACTTCCAAGCTTGACATCACACGCCCCGACCAGCGCGGCCTGACCATCGGCCTGAACGAATTTTCCGGCTATGTGGGCGTGGCCATTGCCGGCATTGTCACCGGCTACATGGCCACGGCTCTTGGGGCCCGGCAGGGCTTGCTGATCTTTGGCCTCATCGTGCTGGTTGCCGCGCTTGTGCTGACGCAGTTTTTCGTCAAAGAAACACTGCCCTGGGCCAAAGCCGAAGTCGCGCGCCACGCGGCAGGAAAATCCGTCGGACCGGCACCCCGCTATCCGGCCCATGTTTCCGCCAACCCCAGCACATGGGAGATGTTTACCCTGATGACTTGGCGTGATCGCAGGATGGCCGCGCTCTGCCAGGCCGGGCTGGTGGAGAAGTTTGTCGATGCCCTGGTCTGGGTGTTCTACCCGGTGTTCCTCTACCAGCAGGGCATCAGCCTGCCGAACGTGGGCTGGATCATCGGCGTCTATGGCTTTGTCTGGGGTGGCTCGCAACTGTTCACCGGCAAGCTGTCGGACCGCATCGGCCGGCATCGGCCCAATGTGTGGGGCATGTGGATTTGCGGTGCGGGTGTAGCCATGATGGTGCTAGGGCAAGGGGTGGCTTGGTGGTCGCTGTCGGCTGCCGTCTCGGGCTTTGGCATGGCGCTGCTTTACCCCAACCTGTTGGCAGCCGTGGCCGATATTTCGCACCCGAACTGGCGCGGATCGGCGATTGGCATTTACCGCTTCTGGCGCGATCTCGGCTACGGCATTGGAGGCCTCGGTCTGGGCATTGTGGCGCACAGCACCGGCCAGATGGAAACGGCCTTCTGGTTCGTCGCCCTGTCGATGTTCTTGTCCGGTGGCCTGCTGTGGCTGCTGGGCGAGGAAACTCACCCGCGCCTCGCATCTGCACCCTGAATTATTGGGGTCAGACACCAATTTCGCAGCGGTGCGAAGCACCGCCCCCGGAGGGCGAGCCGAAGGCTCAGCGAATTTGGACTCTGGCCCCAAAAACTCTAAAATGTCAGGTATGCAACTCAATTACATCGCCAACACATCCGTCCCTTCATCTTCCGGAAAAACCATCCCTGTCATAGATCCCTCCGACGGGCAGGTCTTTGACGAGATTCAGCGCAGCAATACCAAAGACATTGACGTGGCCGTGGGCAGCGCTAGAGACTGCCTCGAGCTGGTCTGGAGCCGGCTCAGTGCGGCAGAGCGCGGCCGCCTGCTGATGCGGCTGTCAGTCAAGATCGCCGAGCACGCCGAAGAGCTGGCACTGCTGGAGCAGCGCGACTGCGGCAAGCCCGTCAAGCAGGCCAAAGCCGATGCGGCGGCGCTGGCGCGTTACTTCGAATTTTATGCTGGGGCCTGTGACAAGCTGCACGGTGAAACCATTCCCTACCTGGACGGCTACAGCGTGATGACCTGGCGTGAGCCGCATGGCGTGACAGGCCACATCGTGCCGTGGAACTATCCCATGCAGATATTTGGCCGCAGCGTGGGCGGTGCACTGGCGGCCGGCAATGTGTGCGTCGTCAAGCCGAGTGAAGATGCCTGCTTGAGCCTGCTCCGCGTTGCACAGCTTGCGGCTGAGGTCGGCTTTCCGGCGGGCGCCATCAACATCGTGACCGGCTATGGCCATGAGGTTGGCGACGCGCTGGCCCGGCACAAAGGCATAGATCACATCAGCTTTACCGGCAGCCCCAACGTAGGCACGCTGATACAACAGGCAGCGGCCGAGCGTCATTGCCCGGTCACGCTGGAGCTGGGCGGCAAAAGTCCGCAAATCGTGTTTGCCGATGCCGATCTGGACGCCGCCATTCCCGCTATCGTCAACGCCATCGTGCAAAACGCTGGGCAAACCTGTTCGGCCGGCTCACGCCTTCTCATCGAGCAAAGCATTTACGAGCCATTGCTTGAACAGCTCGGCCAGGCCTTTGAAAACCTGCGCGTCGGCCCGGCTGCCATGGACCTGGACGTGGGCCCGCTGATTCGTCAAAGCCAACAGCAGCGCGTGTGGGATTTTTTAAGCGATGCGCAAGTTGCAGGCATACCCATGGTGGCGCAGGGCCAAATCGTTGACGAGGCCCCTGACACCGGCTTTTACCAGGCTCCCACCCTGCTGCGCGACGTACCCGTGATGCACCGCCTGGCACAGGAAGAAATCTTTGGCCCGGTGCTGTGCGCCATGCTCTTTAAAAACGAAGAGCATGCCATCGAGCTAGCCAACGCCACCCAGTTCGGGCTGGTGGCAGGCATCTGGACAGCAGACGGCGCGCGCCAGTTCCGCATGGCCAAACGCGTCAAAAGTGGTCAGGTGTTTATCAACAACTATGGCGCGGGTGGTGGGGTGGAATTGCCGTTTGGCGGCGTGAAGTCGTCAGGCTACGGGCGCGAGAAGGGGTTTGAGGCGCTGTATGGCTTTACGACCTTGAAGACAGTGGCGGTAAAACATGGCTGAACGAAGTGGGTTTTGCAAAATGCACTAAGCTCAATCGTCAATCAAAAACTGGAAACAAAATCATGCGGGTAAAAAACAAATCCATCATCGTCACCGGCGCAGCTAGCGGTATTGGTGAAGGCATTGCCAAACGGCTGGCGGCTGAAGGTGCGCAGGTCATCGTGAACGACATCAACGTAGCTATGGGTGAGGCCGTTGTGGCGGCCATCGTCAAAGCAGGCGGCACGGCATCGTTTTTCAAGGCCGATGTGACCATATCAGCCGAAGTCAAGGCGCTTGTTGCGTCAGCGCTAGAACGCTACGGCAGGCTCGATGTGATGGTCAATAACGCAGGTTGGACGCACCGCAACCAGCCTGCTCTTGATGTCAGTGAAGACGACTTTGACAAGTGCTATGCCATCAATGTCAAAAGCATTTACCTCTCAACCATCCACGCCACGCCGGTGTTTCGCACCCAAGGCGGCGGGAGTTTTATCAACATTGCATCGACCGCCGGCGTGCGCCCGCGTCCCGGCCTGAGCTGGTACAACGGATCCAAAGGCGCGGTCATCACCACGTCCAAATCACTCGCCGCCGAACTGGGGCCAGACAACATTCGCGTGAACTGCATCAACCCGGTGTTCAACCCCGACACCGGTTTGTCGGCTGACTTTGCAGGTGGCCCGCTGGATGAAACGCGCAAAGCCAAGTTTCGGGCCAGCATTCCACTGGGGCGTTTTTCAACCGCGCTTGATGTGGCCAACGCAGCGCTGTATTTGGCCAGTGATGAGGCGGATTTCATCAGCGGCGTGTGCATAGAGGTGGACGGGGCACGCTGCGTATAAATGTGGCCCCCACGCTGGTTATTGGGGTCAGACACCCATTTCGCCTCGGTGCACGCACCGCACCCGAAGGGCGAGCCAGAGGCTCGGCGAATTGGGGCTCTGACCCCAAAAACCAGCTGCCCCCCGAGAGGGCTGAACTTGCTCGGGGCGGCCCTTCGCGGCGTTCGTTTTTAAAAGAGCCAATAATGACTTCTCCATGCTAGACAAAATCATCCCCATCGCAGACATCCGCTATGCAAGCCGCATACCGGTGATCCCTGCGCACTTGAGTCCGCCTAGCGGCCTGCTCAGTGATACGCTGGCACGCCCGCTGCGTGACCTGCGCATCAGCGTCACCGATCGCTGCAACTTCCGCTGCAGCTACTGCATGCCCAGCGAGGTCTTCAACAAGGACTATGCCTTTTTACCGCAAAGCTCACTCCTGAATTTTGAGGAAATGACCCGACTGGTCAAAATATTCGTCGCCCATGGTGTCGAAAAAATCAGGCTCACTGGCGGCGAACCCTTGCTGCGCAAGAACCTTGAAATTTTGATTGCAATGCTGGCCAAACTACAAACGCCAGAGGGCAGGCCGCTAGACATCACACTCACCACCAATGCCTCACTGCTCGCGAAAAAAGCCCAGGCACTGAAAGATGCCGGCCTGCAGCGCGTGACCGTGAGTCTGGACGCTCTGGATGATGCGGTTTTCAGGCGCATGAATGATGTGGACTTCCCGGTTGACGATGTGCTCAAGGGCATCGAAGTGGCGCAAAAGATCGGCCTGGCACCGATCAAGGTCAACATGGTGGTCAAGCGTGGCACCAACGATGCCGAGATTCTGCCCATGGCCAGGCACTTCAGGAATTCAGGCGTGGTGCTGCGCTTTATTGAATACATGGACGTGGGTGCCACCAACGGCTGGCGCATGGACGAAGTGTTGCCTTCCGCTCAGATAGTTGAACGCATCAGCGCTGAATTTCCGCTGGCGACGGTTGACCCAAACTACGTGGGCGAAACGGCCGAACGCTGGCGCTACCTGGATGGCGCTGGCGAGATTGGCGTTATCAGCAGCGTCACGCAGGCCTTTTGTGGCGATTGCAACCGCGCGCGGCTGTCGACCGAAGGTAAACTGTTTTTATGTCTGTTTGCCAGCCAGGGGCATGACCTGCGCGCCCTGCTGCGCGGCGGCTATGCCGATGATCAGATTGCAGCTGCGGTAGCCCACATCTGGCAGGCACGCGGGGACAGATATTCAGAGCTGCGGGCAGCGCTACCGGCAGACACCTCCCCGCAAAATGCATCTTTAAAACGCGTAGAAATGAGCTATATCGGTGGATAATTTTATGAATCTTGACATGCGTCCTCCCCTGCACACCGAGGCGATTACCGCCGTTATCCTTGCAGGCGGACGTGGTTCTCGCATGGGTGGCGTGGACAAGGGCCTGCAAAACTTCAACGGCGTGCCGTTGGCCTTGCACACGCTGCTGCGCCTGAGCCCGCAGGTAGGCGAGATCATGATCAATGCGAATCGCAATCTGGCGGCTTACGAATCATTCGGTGTGCCAGTCTGGCCCGACGCTACCTCCCTGGGCGAATACGCCGGGCCGCTTTCCGGTTTTATAACCGGGCTGGAGCGTTGCGAAACCCCTTACCTGTTGACCGTGCCTTGTGATACACCGCTTTTCCCTGCCGACCTGGTGGCGCGGCTTGCCGAAGCACTTGCAGCTGAAGGGGCTGACTTTGCGGTTGTGTCTGCGCCGGAAGAAGATGACGACAAAAACGTCACACTAAGGCCGCAACCGGTGTTTTGCCTGATGCACACCGGGATGCTTGAAAGCCTGCTTGCCTTCACCAAAAGCGGTGGCCGCAAGATTGATGCATGGACGGCGCAGCACAAAACCGTTGCCGTGCCGTTTAACCTGCCGGGTGATAACAGCCACAGTTTTTACAACGCCAACACGCTGGCTGAATTGCATCAGCTTGAATCACGCCAGCCATGAAAACGCTTGCCCAGATAGCCGCCGAGTTGCAGGGCTACGACCCGCAAGCGCTGTCTGCTGACGGCGTGCTGACCTTTCTTTCAAAGCTGGTCATTCCGGTTCAGGACGTGATCGAGTTACCGCTGTTTGAGGCTTTGGGCCGCGTATTGGCTGAAGATGTGGTGTCGCCCTTCGACGTGCCGCCACACGACAACTCGGCGATGGACGGCTATGCCTTTGATGCCGGCCAATTGATGCCGAATACAGCGCTTGCCTTGCAGGTCGTCGGTACAGCGCTGGCAGGCAAGGCCTGGGTCGGCAGCGTACATGTCGGGCAGTGCGTAAAAATCATGACGGGCGCCATCATGCCGGGCGCAACTGACACCGTGGTAGCGCAGGAGTTTGTGTCAAGTCAAGGGGACGCCATCAGCATCCCAGCCAATCTGCTCAAGCCCGGCGACAACCGCCGTTTGCGCGGCGAAGACCTCATGCAGGGCAAACCAGCGCTATTAAAAGGTGAACTGCTCACACCGGCCCGCCTGGGGCTGGCGGCCTCTTTAGGCCTTGCAACGCTACGTTGCTTCAGGCCCATTCGCGTGGCCTACTTTTCAACCGGTGACGAAATACTGTCGCTGGGCGAAGCGCCCCGCGAAGGCGCGGTGTACGACAGCAACCGCTACACCGTGTTCGGCATGTTGCGCCGCATGGGCTGCGAGGTGATGGACATGGGCGTGGTGCGCGACGACCCTGCGCTGCTTGAAGCCGCCTTCCTAAGCGCCGCAGCACGCGCCGACGCGATCATCACGTCGGGCGGCGTGAGCGTCGGTGAGGCAGACCACACCAAAGCGATGATGAAAAAGCTCGGCGATGTGGCCTTCTGGCGCATTGCCATGCGGCCTGGCCGGCCGATGGCTGTTGGACGGCTGATGGCCTCAAAAATCAACGAGCACGGCGCCGTGTTATTTGGGCTGCCCGGCAACCCGGTCGCAGTGATGGTGACGTTTTTGGCTTTTGTGCGCCCCGCCCTGTTGCAGATGATGGGGGCCAGTGCTGCGCCTGTGCCGCTGCTCAAGGCCCGCAGCCTGGAGGCGATTCGCAAAAAACCGGGCCGCACCGAATACCAGCGCGGCTGGGTATCGACTGCTGCTGATGGTTCACTGCAAGTCAAAACCACCGGCAATCAAGGCTCCGGCGTGCTGCGCTCCATGGCCGAGGCTAATGGTTTGATGGTGCTGCACCATGCACAGGGCAACATCGCGCAAGGCGATGAAGTGGATGTACTGATGTTTGATGGTGTGATCTGAGGCATCCCACCACCCTGCCAAGGTTTATTTGGTGGAGTTATTGGGGTCAGAGTTATGGGGGTCAGACACCAATTTCGCTGCGGTGCTTGGGTTATTGGGGTCAGGGTTATTGGGGTCAGACACCAATTTCTCAGCGGTGCGAAGCACCGCCCCCAGAGGGCGAGCCGAAGGCTCGGCGAATTTGGGCTCTGACCCCAAAAACTCCACCACCACGGTCTTGATGGCACCGGGCGCGTGTTTGCGTGCCAGCAGCGTGTACATGGCGGGCACCACAAATATCGTGAGCAAGGTGCCCAGGCTCATGCCACCGACAATCACCCAGCCAATCTGGCGCCGACTCTCAGCCCCCGCGCCGCTTGCCAAGGCCAGCGGCACGGCGCCCAGCACCATGGCGCCGGTGGTCATCAAAATGGGCCGCAAACGCTGTGAGGCCGAGCGGGTAACGGCCTGCAACGTGTCGAGCCCCTGCTCACGCAGTTGGTTGGCAAACTCCACAATCAGAATGCCGTGCTTGGTGATCAGCCCGACCAGCGTGATCAAGCCGATCTGGCTGAACACATTGAGCGTGCCGCCGGACCAGCGCAGGGCCAACAGGGCACCGGCCATCGACAGCGGAACGCTGAACAAAATGACGAACGGGTCAACAAAGCTCTCAAACTGCGCCGCCAGCACCAGAAAGATGAACACCAGCGCCAGCACAAACACCAACGTCAGTGAGTCCGATGACTTTCGGAACTCACGGCTGACGCCGTTCAGGTCGGTGGCGTAGCCGGGTTTCAGCACCTTTTTGGCGGTGGTGTCCATGAAGTTCAGCGCCTCACCGAGCGAGTAATTGGCAGCCAGATTGGCGCTGATCGACGCAGAGCGTCGCTGCCCAAAGTGATTGAGCTCGCGTGGCACCACCACCTCCCGTATCTTGACCAGGGCGGACAGCGGGATCATGGCCTCCCCCTTGCCGCGCACAAATATTTTTTCGATGTCATCGGGGGTTTCGCGCCCGCTCGGGTTGGTCTGCACAATCACGTCGTATTGCTCGCCTTCGCGTTTGTAACGCGTAACCTTGCGCCCACCCAGCATAGTTTCAACGGCGCGGGCAATCAGGTCCACGCTGACCCCCATGTCGGCGGCGCGTTCCCGGTCCACTTCGAGTTTGATCTCTGGCTTGTTCAGCCGCAAGTCCGTATCAACCTGCACAAAGCCGGGGTTTTTGGCCAGCTCGTCCTGAAACGTACGCACCGTTTGAGCCAGATTCTGGTAGCTGTCCGACGTGATGATCACGTAGTTGATCGGGCGCTGGGTAAAGCCTTGCCCCAGCGAGGGCGGCGTAATCGGAAAGGCCGTCACACCCGGCAAGCCCGACACCCGCGGCGTCATCTCGCGCGCCATCTCCAGTGTGGTGCGCGTGCGTTCTTCCCATGGCTTGGCTCGGAAGAAGATATTGCCCTGCGCCACCGTGGGGCTGCCAATGTTGGCAAACACGCGGTCAAACTCAGGGTAGCTCTGGCCGATACGCTCAATCTCTTTGGCGTAACGGTTGGTGTACTCCAGCGTGGCCCCATCGGGCCCGTTGATCTGCGCCAGCACCACGCCCCGGTCTTCAATCGGGGACAGTTCGCGCTTGATGTCGCCCAACACCGCCCAGGACACCCCCCCACTGCCCAGCATCACCACTAGCACCAGCCAGCGGCGCTGCAAAGTCCAGGCCAACGCATGGCCGTAGCCGCGGGTCACCGCCTGCAACACACGCTCCATGCCCCGATCAAAGCGGGATGGTTTGGGATTGTGTTTGAGCAGCAGCGAGGACATCATGGGTGACAGCGTCAGCGCCACCAGCCCCGACACCAGCACCGCGCCGGCCAAGGCCAGCGCAAATTCAGTGAACAAACGCCCGGTGCGCCCGGGTGCAAAGGCCAACGGCGCATACACCGCCACCAGCGTCATGGTCATGGCCACAATCGCAAAGCCGACCTCACGCGCGCCCTTGATGGCGGCCTGAAATGGCTCCATGCCCGTTTCAATATGGCGATAGATGTTCTCCAGCATCACGATGGCGTCATCGACCACCAGGCCAATCGCCAGCACCAGCGCCAGCAGCGTCAGGGTGTTGATGGAAAAGCCGGCCAGCGCCATCATGGCAAAGGTGCCGATCAGGGACACCGGAATGGTGATGAGCGGAATCAGCGAGGCCCGCAGCGTGCGCAAAAACACAAAAATGACCAGCGCCACCAACACCGAAGCTTCCACGATAGTCCGAAACACCGCCTTGATGGAGCGGTCGATGAAGACCGAGTTGTCATTGGCAACCTCGATCGTCACGCCGGCTGGCAAGTCCCTTTGCACCTTGTCAAGCAACTGGCGCACCCCGGCCGACAATTCAAGCGGATTGGCGGTTGACTGGCGGACCACGCCGACGCCGATGGCATCACGACCATTCAAGCGCACGCTGGAACGCTCGTCCACCGGCCCCTCCTGTACCCGCGCCACGTCGGCAATACGCACCGGCAGGCCGTTGACGCTGCGAATGACAACCTGGGCAAACTCCTGTGGACGCTGCAGGTCAGTAGCGGCGGTGACGTTGAACTCGCGTTGCCGGCTCTCAATGCGTCCGGCCGGCACCTCCAGGTTGGAGCGCCGCAGGGCCTCTTCAAGGTCTTGAATCGTCAGTCGATAGGCGGCCAGCCGGTCAGGATCGACCCAGATGCGCATGGCAAACTTGCGTTCACCATAAATGTTGACTTCCGCGGCACCCGGCGCGGTTTGCAGGACCGGTTTGACCAGTGTGTTGGCTATCGCCGACAACTGCAGGGCATTCTGGGTGTCCGAACTCAGGGCCAGGAAAATCACCGGAAAGGACTCGGCCTCGACCTTGGCGATCACCGGCTCATCAATCCCCTGGGGCAGCCGCTGGCGCACCCGCGTGACCTTGTCGCGCACATCGGCGGCGGCTGAATCCGCATCTCGGGTCAGTGCAAAGCGGACCGTAATCTGGCTGCGCTCCTGACGGCTGGTGGAGGTGATGACATCAACACCCTCGATGCCAGACAATGAGTCTTCCAGTACCTTGGTGACCTGACTTTCCATCACCTCACTGGATGCACCGGTAAACGTGGTGGTGACGGACACCACTGGCTCGTCGATCTTGGGATACTCGCGCACGGTCAGCCGGTTGAACGACACGGCGCCGATCAGCACGATCAGCAGCGTCAGCACGGTGGCAAAGACCGGGCGACGAATGGAGGTTTCAGCCAATTGCATGAGGGGCTCCGGTGCAGCTCAACGACTGACGGCCGGGGCAGATGCCGACGCCGGGGCAGAGGCACCAGCAGCGACTCCTGATGTCGACGCTGAGCCCCGCGGCGGCGGCCCCAGCACCACAATGCGCAGCGGCGTGCCATCGCGCTGCAAGCGCTGTTGCCCTGCCACCACCACGGTCTGCCCCAGCGTCAGACCCTCGGTGATTTCGACCTTGCCGGCCCGCCGCACGCCGAGCTTGACCTCTTGCCGGAGCGAAACGAATTTGGTGTCGGGCGGCAGCGTCGCCGTCGCGGCGGCGGGCACGGCCGACGGCTCCACCACCTTGACCACGAACTGACGCCCCCCTTGCGGCACGATCGCTTCTTCGGGCAGCACCAGGGCGGCCTGATTGACAGAAAACACCGCGGTTACGCGGGCAAACATACCGGGGCGCAGCGGGGCCGGGCCGGACGCACTGGCAGTGCTTGCAGGTTTTGCGGCACCGGGCACCGCGGCAGCACCCGCAGCCCCAGCCGAGCGCTTACCGCCCAAAATCGGCCCACCGAGGGTATTGGGCAGCACGGCGCGCACACTCACAGAGCGGCCATTGGCGTCGAGCAGCGGGTCGATGGCCTCGACGCGAGCCTTGAAAACGCGCCCGGGAAAGGCATCAAGAGTCAACTCCACCACCTGCTGGGCTTTGAGCTTGCCCTGAAAGCGTTCGGGCAGGCGGAAGTCCACATACATGCTGCTGATGTCTTCGATGTTCACCAGGTCTGCGCCATCCTTCACATAGTCGCCGAGGTTGACGTTGCGGATGCCCACGGTGCCGTCAAACGGCGCCAAAATGGCCATGCGCGACAGGCGAGCGTTTGACAGCGCCAGTTGCGCCTCGGCCACTTGCATGTTGGCCGCACTCTCCTCCAACACCCTCTGCGCCACAAAATTCTGCGCCACCAGCTCCTGATTGCGCCTGAAGGTCGCCTGCGCAATCGATACCTGCGCCTGCGACTGCTTGACCTCGGCGCGCTGCAACACGTCGTCGAGCTGCACCAGCACCTGACCTTTGCGCACCCGTGCCCCATCGCTGAAGCCCAGCTCCTTGATCCGACCGGCAATCTCAGGGCGCACCATGACGCTTTGGCGCGAGCGCAAACTACCGACCGACTTGGCATCGTCTTGTAGCGCCATTTTTTCGACCTTAGCGACTTCCACACTCGCAGGCCGGGTCGGCGCAGCCCCAACCGCCGGAACTGTCGCAGGCGCACCAGTCGCCTCTTTGGGACTCTTGGGTATCGCCTGGTACCACCAGGCCGCACCGGATGCCACCGCAATGCCGAACACAGCCACGATCCGGTAGATAATTTTTTTAGACATAAGCGCTATTTTTTTCAACAATCGGCCAGGGGAAACCCAAGCAAGGGGACAGAAACGAGCAAATCAGCTCCTCAATGTAGCAGCATTGTTGTAAATTTGCGGGGGTTATTGGGGTCAGACACCAATTTCGCCGCAGTGCAAGCACTGTCCCCTAGGGGCGAGCCAAAGGCTCGGCGAATTTTGACGCTCAGCGCTGTCGCAGCGCCTGCGCCACACCCCGATTGGCCAGCATGTCGGCGTGCTCGTTGCCGGGGTCGCCGTTGTGACCCCGGACCCAGCGCCAGTCAATCTTGTGGCCCGAGGTTCTGACCAGTTCGTCCAGCCGCTGCCATAGGTCGACATTTTTCACCGGCTGTTTGGCGGCGGTTTTCCAGCCCTTGGCCTTCCAGCCCACAAGCCACTCGGTCATGCCCTTGAGCACATACTGGCTGTCCACGTGCAGCGTCACATGGCAGGGGCGCTTCAGGGCTGTCAGCGCCTCAATCACCGCTAGCATTTCCATGCGGTTGTTGGTGGTGACTAGCTCGCCGCCGAACAATTCTTTTTGCGAGTCCGCCGATTTCAGCAGTGCACCCCAGCCGCCCGGCCCCGGATTGCCCTTGCAGGCACCATCGGTGTAAATCACGACTTGGCGTGGCGTGGTATCGGTCATTTTTTCAGGGGAAGTGGGTTTTTGTTGGCTATAGCCGCAGATGCAGCGGCAACCGCCTGACGCGATTTCCAGGCTGGCTCCAGCAAGCGCATGCCGCGCACACGTTTGACAGCCACCAAAAAATACACGGCACCAAAAATAGGCCACCAGCGCGCGCCAGCCTTGTCCATCCACTCAAACCGGGACAGCCACTTTTGGCTGCTCAAGGCTGGCCTGTAACAGCCAAAGCGAGCCGACTCTACCTCAAAGCTGAGTAGCCGCAGCCAGTCGCGCAGCCGCCAGTGGCCAATAAACTCGCCCGCTTCAGGTAAAAACAAATCCCCGTAACCTAGGCGTTGAAAAAAATGCGCCCGCCTTTGGCGCAGACTCCACAAGCTGGTGGGGTTAAAGCCGCTGATGGCCACGCGACCTTCCGGCACCAGCACGCGCTCCACTTCACGCAGTGTGGCGTGCGGATCACGGCTTAACTCCAGCGTGTGTGGCAACACCACCAGGTCAAGGCTGCACTCGGCAAAAGGCAGGGCTTCGGTATCCAGCACCAGCGCAGCGCGCAGGGGGGAACTCTCCAAGGGCACAGGGGTCAGATTCGGAACAGCAAGCCATCTGTCCGGCATTCGGTTGCTGTTGAGGGTGTCGAGTTCTGGCAAACCCAGCTGAAGCGCGTGGTAGCCAAAGATGTCGCTGACAGCCTCGTCAAACTGTGCACGCTCCCAGGCCAGCAGGTACTCGCCGGGCGGGGTTTTCAGCCAGTCAGTCAAACCTATAATTTCAGAGTTCATCAGGACCACTTCATGTTGACATTGATACCCATTCCCGCCTTTGCCGACAACTACCTCTGGCTGTTGCATGACAGCAAGCGCGCCCTCGTGGTGGACCCTGGCGATGCAGCGCCTGTGTCGCGATATCTTAAAGCGCATGCGTTGCAGCTCGAATCGATTTTAGTCACTCATCATCATGCTGACCACACCGGCGGTGTTAATGAATTGCGAGAGGCTACTGGCGCGAAGGTCTACGGCCCGGCTGCGGAGCGTATTCCAGCACCGTATACACCTTTGGTCGAGGGCGATAGTGTCACAGCAATGGATCTGAATTTTGAAGTGATCGAGGTCCCAGGTCACACCTCGGGTCACATTGCTTTTTTTTGTGCCCCCACGCTTTTCACTTCGTGTAATGCGCTGCCCCCCGAGGGGGCTGGCCTTGCTAGGGGCGGCCCGTCGCTGCGTCCGCCTCCAGACATGAACCATCGCCCACTGCTGTTTTGCGGCGACACGCTTTTTTCAGGTGGCTGTGGCCGCCTTTTTGAAGGTACGCCGGCGCAAATGCTGACCTCACTCGACAAACTAGCCGCCCTGCCCAGCGACACGCAGGTATGCTGCACCCATGAATACACCATGAGCAACCTGCGTTTTGCGCTGGCGGTAGAACCTGACAACCGCGCGCTGATTGGTTACCATGCACGCTGTGCTGCTTTAAGAGCCAATGGGGAGCCGACCTTGCCCACCTCGATTGCCCAGGAGTTGCTGATCAATCCCTTTTTGCGTACTCGGCAGGCCACGGTCATGGCCGCCGCCCAGCGTTTTGATCCGGCGGCACATGACGACAACACCGTATTTGCCGCCATCAGGCAGTGGAAGAACCAATTCAAATGACCGAGCCGCAGCCAACGTTCTCCACCCCGCCCCCCCTCCTTCTGTCAGGCCTTGTGCGACTGGCTTGTCCGCTGAAAGCCTTTTTTCTTGCCGTAACGGTGGCCGTTCTCGCAGGCTGCGCCAGCACCGGATCGCCCGGCATGCCCGGCGATCCGGTGCTAAGCAGTTCGACGGCCACCGTGCCCGCGCTCACACCTCCGACCGTGCCCGCGCTCACACCTCTCACCGTGCCCGCGCTAACATCTCTGACCGTGCCCGCGCTAACACCTCTGACCGTGCCCGCGCTAACACCGGTTTTCCCCAGCGGACCGTTGTCGCCCATTGACCGGGCGCAGGCCAGTTCGAGCAACGTCGCCCAGCTGCAGCCGCCCGCCGATTTATGGGAACGCATACGCCTCGGCTTCGCCATGCCCAACCTCGAAAGTGATCTGGTGACCAACCGCGAGCAGTGGTACGCCAGTCGGCCCGACTACATCCAGCGCATGACCGAGCGCTCCAGCAAATACCTGTTCTACATCGTTGAAGAACTGGAGCGCCGCAACATGCCGACCGAGCTGGCGCTGCTGCCCTATATTGAAAGCGCCTTCAACCCACAAGCCGTCTCCAGCGCCAAGGCCGCCGGCATGTGGCAATTCATGCCGGCCACCGGTAAATCCTTCGACCTGAAGCAAAACGCCTTTCGTGACGACAGGCGAGATGTGCTTGCATCCACCCGCGCCGCGCTCGATTACCTGCAAAAACTTCATGCCATGTTTGGCGACTGGCATCTGGCGCTGGCGGCCTACAACTGGGGCCAAGGCAGCGTGGGCCGCGCCATCGCCAAAAACCGGAAACTCGGCCTGGGCACCAGCTACACCGACCTGCGCATGCCCGACGAAACGCGGCTGTACGTGCCCAAGCTGCAGGCCGTCAAAAACATCGTGGCCAACCCGCAGGCTTATCAGACCGAGCTGCCGCTAATTGAAAACCATCCCTACTTCCAGCAAGTCGAGATCACCCGCGACATCGACGTGGCGCTGGCCGCCAAATTGGCCGATGTGTCGATCACCAACTTCAAGGCACTCAACCCTTCGGCTCACCGCCCGGTGATTCTGGCCGCCGGCACACCACTCATCCTGCTACCCTGGGACAACGCCAAGATATTCCAGCGCAACTTCGAGGCCTACACGAAGGGCCAATACGCTAGTTGGACGGCCTGGACTGCACCCGCGACCTTAAGCGTCAGCGACGCCGCAAGGCGTGTCGGCATGAGCGAGGCGGACCTGCGCGGCGTCAACAACATTCCACCGCGCATGCTGATCAAGGTGGGGTCCACCTTACTGGTGCAGCGCACCGCAAAGGTGCTCAATGACGTGACCAGCCATGTCGCCGACACCGCGCAGATGACGCTGGCGCCGGAGCGCGTCACGCGCCGCAGAACCGTCAAGGCGCGCAAGGGCGAAACCGTGACCAGCATCGCCCGGCGTTACGGCCTGAGTGCGGCAAGCGTGGCCGAATGGAACAATGTCGGCACCTCGGCGACTTTTAAGCTCGGGCATCAGGTGGTGGTGTTTCTGCCCGTCAAGGCGCAGTCGAGTAGCCGCAGTGCTGGCAAAGGGGTCAAGCGTAGCAGCAAAACCGTGTCAAAGAAGAAGAAAAAACGTTAGGGGTTTTTCGAGTCAGAGCCCAATAACCCTAAGCTTTGAAGCGTTCCTTGGCACGACGTGCAAACTCATTCGTATAAGTCTTGCTCAAATCAATCTTGTCGACCTTGATGCTGGCATCGAAACTGGCCAGCGCCTTGAGCGCGGTACGAACGCCATCTTCGGGAATCATCCCATCAAGCGAAATGGATTCGCGCAGCTTGTTGAACGCTGCAAGATACAGCGCTCTGTCACCCAGAAAATAGCTTTCTGGCAGCGTCTTGATGATGTCGCCCGGCCCGGCAGTTTGCAGCCATTTCAGGCCATGGACAATGGCATTGGCCAGAGCCTGGCAGGTGTTGGGATTTTTCTGGATGAAATTTTGCGGCGCATACAAACAAGCTGCCGGCATGGCACCGCCAAACACCTCCACTGTACCTTTGAGAGTACGGGTGTCGCTGATGATTTTGACATCGCCTTTTTGCTCCAGCATGGTCATCACCGGGTCGGTGTTGCTGATGGCATCAATCTGGCCAGAACGCAGCGCGGTGAGTGCGCTGGCGGCTGTGCCCACGCCAATAAAGCGCACATCACTGGCCTGCAGGCCACCGCGTGACAACACCAGATTAGCCATCATGTTGGTAGCTGCGCCAAATGCCGATATGCCGATTTTTTTGCCCTTCAAATCAGCAATTGTTTTGTAGTTAGGCAGCGTTTTGGTTGAGATGCCGAAGGCGATTTGCGGTGTCCTGCCCTGCAGCACAAAAGCGCGAAACATCTGATTTTTAGCCTGCAGGTTGATAGTGCTCTCAAACGCGCCAGAACACACATCAGCAGAGCCTCCAACGACCGCCTGCAAGGCGTGCGTGTCACTGGCAAAGTCGCTGATTTCGACATCCAGGCCTTCGGCCTTGAAATAGCCCAACTGCTCGGAAATGGTGAGCGGCAAATAGTAAAGTGCGGCTTTGCCACCGACTGACAGGGTGATTTTGGTTTTTTCAAGCTTGCCCTGTGCGCGCAATGCAGACATAGCGAGCACTGCCACTGTCAGTGCCGTGCCAGCTGCGAAACTTCGGCGGGTCATTTGGTGCGGACGGGGCGGATTGCATGGAGCAGGCATCGATGGATCTCTTTGTTTTTTTATTCCACCCCAGCTTATCAATGCATCAAAAAACCCGCATCGGTATCATCCCTTGCGGGTTTGTACGAGTTTTTGGGGTCAGAGCCCAAATTCGCCGAGTCTTCGGCTGGGTTTTTGGGGTCAGAGCCCAAATTCGCCGAGCCTTTGGCTCGCCCTCCGGGGGCGGTGCTTCGCACCGCTGCGAAATTGGTGTCTGACCCCAATAACCCATGACCCCAATAACCCATGCACCGCTGCGAAATTGGTGTCTGACCCCAATAACTCTCAACGCCGGTCCACCAGCGCATGGGCAATCGTGCCCAAGTCTACGTACTCAAGCTCACTGCCCACAGGTACGCCGCGCGCCAGCCGTGTGACCTGCACGCCGCGACTTTTCAAGGCCTGGGCAATCACATGCGCCGTCGCTTCGCCTTCAGCCGTGAAGTTGGTGGCCAAAATAACCTCCTGCACCTCACGCGCCTCCGTCGCCAAGGGCTGGCCGCTCTCATCTTTAGGCACCACACGGTCAAACAGTTTTTGCAGCCCTATGTCGTTGGGGCCTATACCGTCGAGCGGGCTTAACTTACCCATCAGCACAAAATACAAGCCTTTGTAAGCCAGCGTGCGCTCCAGCGCCGCCTGATCGGCCGGGGTTTCGACCACACACAGCTTGCTGCGGTCACGCTGGCTGCTGGCGCAGGTGCTACAAACGTCCAGCTCGGTCAATGTGTTGCAGAGCAGGCAGTGCTTGATGCTGTCCACCGCATGTTCCAGCGCCCTAGCGATTTGCAGTGCGGCAGGCTTGTCGTGCTGTAGCAAATGAAAGGCCATACGGGCAGCCGACTTGGCACCCACACCGGGCAGCTTGCGCAGGGCCTGGGTCAGGCCTTCAAGGGCGTTGGAGGTGGGCACGTAGGGCTAAAACGGAAGTTTCATTCCGGCAGGCATACCCGCCGTCAATTTACCCATCTTTTCCTGGCTCAAATCTTCGGCCTTGCGCACGGCGGCGTTAAACGCTGCGGCTACCAAGTCTTCGAGCATGTCTTTATCGTCAGCCAGCAGGCTGGGGTCGATTTCCACCCGCTTGACATCGTGCTTGCAGGTCATGGTGATCTTGACTAGGCCGTTGCCTGATTCGGCGGTAACTTCAATGAATGCAAGTTCATCCTGGGCTTTTTTCAGGTTGTCCTGCATGGCTTGCGCCTGTTTCATCAGGCCGGCGAGTTGTCCTTTGTTGAACATGGTTTTCCTTTAAAAATGGGTTTTTGGGTTTTTGGGGTCAGAGTCCAATAACCCCACACTGATGGGGCCAATTTTCGCCCCCCAGTCGCGCATCATGCTTTGTACAAACGGGTCGTTGTGAATGATATCTTCAGCCTGACGCTGCTGCTGCTGCTGAGCCTCCAGATTGCGGCGGGCGGGTGAATCGCTAATCGGGCCTACCTCAACCATGAGCTTGACCGCAGGGTCCGCACTGGTTAGCGTTTGCAGGGCCAGTTGCAACTTCTCGCAGGCTGCGCTCTGCTTGAGTGACTGGCGCTCAACCCGCAACGTCCAGCTGCTGCCGTCTTGCGAAACCAGCTCTGACTGCAAGGCCAGCTCGCGCACCATCGCGCCAATGGCCTCTGCCGCCACCAGCTTGCCGACCA
>Ga0105054_10002676_pt1 | contig 28254 bp, 25 predicted proteins | sample BON02_FD_78091 | JGI IMG/M metagenome (GOLD analysis project Ga0105054, IMG submission 78091) | Freshwater microbial communities from Lake Bonney liftoff mats and glacier meltwater in Antarctica - BON-02 (megahit assembly) | ecosystem: Environmental > Aquatic > Freshwater > Ice > Glacier...
TGGCATGACGTCATCGGCGAGCCCACCTTCGCCGACGCCATTCTGGATCGCGTTCGCCGTCGCCCATCGGGCTTGAACCGATGGCGCCGCGATGGGCAACTGCTTGAACCAATGGCGCATCAATGGCTCACTCCACAACGCATACCGCCTCGAACTCGAGGGGGCGTCAATGCGGAAAACCATCGCCAAAATGGATGACGAAACGCCTCAAACCTGATACCCGAAAAAAGCCGCCTTACGGCAACGCGTCACAGCTGGCCGGATGTGATCGGAACAGGTGGCCGGATGTTCCGGAATACGCACACCGACACGCAGCGTCCGATGGTGATTGTTCTCGGCATTCATCCCACCCGAGATCTCATGCACAGGCGTAGATTAACGCAAACCCCGGCAACAGTACGCAGAATTTTGCCATATTTTTGACAAATTTCCCCAGCGGCGATTATGAGGTTGAGTCAGAGCCAATCGCGCAGGATCGGTATCAACGGCAGATCGGCCGGCGGCATGGGGTAGTTGCGCAGTTCGGCTGCGCGGACCCATTTGAGTGCCTGCTGTTCGCGTGGTTGCGGTGTTCCCTCCCAACGGCGGCAGGCGAACAGCGGCATCAGCAGGTGGAAATCGGAATAGCTGTGGCTGGCGAATGTGAGTGGGGCCAAGCAGGACGCCTGCGTCTCGATTCCGAGTTCTTCGCGCAACTCACGGATCAGCGCGGTCTCTGGCGTTTCTTCGGCTTCGACTTTGCCACCCGGAAACTCCCATAATCCAGCCAGTGACTTGCCTTCAGGACGCTGTGCGAGCAGGATCCGGCCATCGCTGTCGATCAGGGCGACGGCCGAAACCAGCAGCATTCTCAAGAGCGATAATCCGCATTGATATCAATGTAGCGATGGGTCAGATCGCAAGTCCAAACCGTCGCCCGACCCCGGCCCAGCCCCAGTCCGACACTGATCACCAGTTCCTCTTGCTTCATATACGCAGCCGCATCTTCTTCCTTGTAGGCTGGATTTCGCCAGCCTTTCTGGGCAACCAGAATATCGCCAAAGCGGATACTGATCCGGTCCCGCTCGGCCTTGGCACCGGATTTTCCGACAGCCATGACGATTCGGCCCCAGTTGGGATCCTGCCCCGCAATGGCTGTCTTGACCAAAGGCGAATTGGCGATGGCCATCGCGACTTTGCGCGCGTCTTGAGCGGTGGCGGCGCCTCTGACCCGGACTTCGACCAGTTTTGTCGCACCTTCGCCGTCGCGGATGACTTGTTTCGCGAGATCGAGCATGACGGCGTGCAGGGCGGTTTCAAAGGCTTTTGCGACTGCGCCTTTGACGGGTGCCGCGTCAGATTGCCCGGTCGCGGCGAGGATAAGGGCATCGGATGTTGATGTATCGCTGTCCACTGTAATGGCATTAAACGTGTCGCCGACATTGCGGGAAAGCATTGTTTGCAATGGTTTGGCCGAAATTTTGGCATCGGTGAAGATATAGACCAGCATGGTCGCCATGTCCGGTGCGATCATGCCTGATCCCTTGGCGATGCCGGCAATACGGATCGAACCGCCGTCACCCTGAACCGTCGTCGAGGCTCCTTTTGCGAAGGTATCGGTGGTCATGATGGCCTGCGCCGCCATACCAATGGCGTCGTCACGCAGATCGCCGATCAACGTCGGTATTGCGTCGGTAATCCGGTGGTGCGGAAGTGGCTCTCCGATGACGCCGGTGGAAGCGGAAAACACCCGTGAGGCGGGCAGGCCGAGTGCCGCCGCGACGCCACCGGTGACCGCCCCGACTGCCTCGAAGCCCTTTGAGCCAGTAAACGCATTGGCGTTGCCCGAATTCACGATGATCGCGGCACCAGTATCCGCTGCGACTGGCAAAGCCAGTTTGGCCTGACAATCAAGTACCGAGGCCGCCCGTGTGGACGAGGTTGTGAATACGCCGGCAATAGCTGTGCCGGGGGCGAGTTGCACCAACATCACGTCCTTGCGGTTGGCATAGCGCACACCGGCCCCAGTTGCCGCGAATGATACTCCCGCGATCACCGGCAAGTCCGGAAAGCCCCCTTTCGGTGCCAGTGGCGAGACAGGTTTGCTGACCTTGGCGAGAACCGGTGCTACTGCGTCACGCGCGGTCGCGACGGCGGTCTTTTCCCAATCGCGCAGCTTTTGCTTCAGCTTTCGGGCTTTCTTGCCTACTGACTTTGCCTTGGCCTTCCAATCTGTCTTTGCCATCTGGATCAGTCCCGCAACATGTCGAGGTCAGTTATAACTGCAGGAACAAACGCACCTTCGTCCGGGCGGGTGATAGTTGCGGCGCTCATAAGTTCTTCGAGGCGGGCTTCAATGGCGGCTTGCTGCACTTGACCGACGATATCTTCGCGGACTTCTTCGAGGGTGGGTACAGCCTGAAGCCGCGTTTCGTTCAGTGCGATCAGATGCCAGCCAAATTGCGTTTCCACCGGATCCGAGAACTGGCCGGCTTCGAGCTCCACAACCGCGTTGAAGAACTCTTCAACCATCATTCCGGGCCCGAACCATCCCAACTCTCCGCCGTTGGCACCGGACGCATCGCTGGAAGCCTCTCGTGCCAGATCGGGAAATGCCTCGCCGGCATCAAGACGCGCTTTGAGCGCAATGGCCTCTTCCTCGGACGCAACGAGGATATGCGACGCGTTGTATTCGGTGACGGGCTCCATCCCGGCAAACGTGGCGTCATAAGCAGCCTGAACCGCCTCATCCGTTGCTGCCGCCTCAACCAGCGCGTTGATCACTTCGCCGGTCAAGAGCGAACGACGTTCGTTTTCGAGTGCGATGCGGACCCGACCCGGATCAGTCTCGAGGGTGGCGGCCAGAACCTGCTGCTGAATCAATTGGTCCATGACCAAGGGAAACAGGACATCGGGCGGCAACGCCTGATATTGCTGCGGCAATTGCGCCGTCGTGATGATCATGTGGCCGACAGTGATATCCGTGCCGTCGACCGTCGCGACGACGGTATCACGTGTCACATCGGTCGATGGTTCAGCGTCCTGTGCGGAGATCGGGCCCGCGGCGAGCAGTGCAAAGGTGGAAATGGCAAGAATTGTGGCATGTTTCAGCATCAAACGTTCCCTTGATCGGTCACGCAGGAGGCGTGACGTTGACAGTGTGACGGTCGCCCCTTACATCGCCTGAAAGGCTCCGAGGGGGCCGCGCTTGGCCCCTTCTTTATGCGTTGGACATAGAGGCGGCAAGCAACCTCCTCACAAATTGACGTCAGGCAGGCCGGGGATTTAGGACATGCTGGGTATCGGAACGCTCGCCAAAAAGGTATTCGGCACGCCGAATGACCGCAAGATCAAGGCGACGCGCCCGCTGATCGACAAGATAAATGCGCTGGAACCGGAGTTTCAGAAACTCACGGATGAAGGGCTCAAGCAAAAGACCCAAGCGCTCAGGGAGCGCGCGATTGCTGGCGAAGCGATTGATGCGCTGCTGCCCGAAGCATTCGCAAACTGCCGCGAGGCGGCCCGCCGTGCGCTTGGCCTGCGGGCTTTTGACACGCAGTTGATGGGCGGCATCTTTCTGCATCAGGGCAATATCGCCGAAATGAAAACCGGCGAAGGCAAGACGCTGGTCGCGACTTTTCCGGCTTATCTGAACGCATTGTCAGGCAAGGGCGTGCATATTGTCACTGTCAACGACTACCTTGCCAAACGCGACGCGGACTGGATGGGCAAGGTTTATGCGGCTTTGGGTCTGACCACAGGTGTGGTCTATCCCCAACAGCCCGAAGCCGAGAAAAAGACAGCCTATGGCGCCGACATCACCTATGCGACCAATAACGAACTTGGGTTCGACTATCTGCGCGACAATATGAAATCCGAACTGGCCCAGATGAACCAGCGCGGGCACAATTATGCCATCGTTGACGAAGTCGACTCCATCCTTGTGGACGAGGCGCGTACGCCGCTGATTATTTCGGGACCGGCGCAGGACCGTTCACAGCTCTATCAGGCCATCGACCGCGTGATACCGGAACTTCTTCCGGAGTATTACACGCTGGACGAAAAGACCCGCAATGTCAGCTATACCGACGACGGCAATGAATTCCTTGAAAACCGGCTGCTTGCGCTAGGGATTCTGCCTGAAGGGCAGACCTTGTATGACCCCGAAAGCACGACAATCGTTCACCACATCAATCAGGGTTTGCGCGCGCACAAGCTTTTCACCAAGGACAAGGACTATATAGTCCGTGACGACAATGTCGTTCTGATCGACGAGTTTACCGGGCGGATGATGGTCGGGCGCCGTTTGTCGGACGGGTTGCATCAGGCGATCGAAGCCAAGGAAGGTGTCAAGATTCAGCCCGAGAACGTGACCCTCGCCTCTGTCACCTTCCAGAATTATTTCCGCCTTTATGAAAAGCTCGCCGGTATGACCGGCACGGCCCTGACCGAAGCCGAAGAGTTCATGGAAATCTACGGGCTTGGTGTGGTCGAGGTGCCGACCAACCGCCCGATTGCCCGCAAGGACGAGCATGACCAAGTGTATCGCACCGCCCGCGAGAAGTACGAAGGCGTGGTGAAAGCGATCAAGGAGGCGACGGCGAAGGGGCAGCCGATCCTTGTCGGTACCACCTCGATTGAAAAGTCGGAGTTTCTAAGTGGATTGCTCAAGACGGAGGGTATAACTCACAATGTCCTGAACGCCAGACAGCACGAACAAGAGGCGCAGATCATCGCCGATGCGGGCAAACTGGCGGCTGTGACCATTGCCACCAACATGGCCGGTCGCGGCACCGATATTCAGCTTGGCGGCAATATCGAGTTGAAGGTGCTGGAGGCATTGGCCGCCGATACGACAGCACAACCAGACGCGCTGCGCGCCCAGATCGAGGCCGCGCACGCTGATGAAAAGGTCAAGGTGCTGGCGGCTGGTGGGCTTTTTGTGCTGGCAACAGAACGGCACGAGAGCCGCCGGATCGATAATCAGTTGCGTGGCCGGTCCGGTCGGCAGGGTGATCCGGGCAAGTCATCATTCTTTTTGTCGCTTGAAGATGACCTGATGCGTATTTTCGGGTCTGAGCGGTTGGACAAGGTATTGTCCACGCTTGGGATGAAAGAGGGCGAGGCGATCATTCACCCCTGGGTGAACAAATCGCTGGAGCGCGCGCAGGCCAAGGTTGAAGGCCGCAACTTTGACATTCGCAAGCAACTGCTCAAGTTTGACGACGTGATGAATGATCAGCGCAGGGTGATCTTCGGCCAGCGCCGCGAGATCATGGAATCGCGTGATCTGTCCGAAGTCGTCACCGACATGCGGCATCAGGTGATCGAGGATCTGGTGACGACGCATATGCCGCCGCGGGCTTATGCAGACCAGTGGCAGTCGGAGGCGCTTTATGCCGAGGTGATCCAGAAGATCGGGATCGACCTGCCGATCATGAAATGGGCCGAGGAAGAGGGCGTCGATCAAGCGGACATTCGCGAGCGCATCGAACAGGCCTCCGACGCGCATATGGCCGAAAAGACGGCGGCTTTTGGCGCCGACACGATGCGCAATATCGAAAAGCAGATCCTGTTGCAGACCATCGATGGCAAATGGCGCGAGCATTTGTTGACATTGGAGCATTTGCGCTCGGTCGTGGGCTTTCGTAGCTACGCGCAGCGCGATCCGCTCAATGAATACAAGACTGAGAGTTTTCAGCTGTTCGAGGGTCTGTTGGACAGTCTGCGCGCGGACGTGACGCAAAAGCTGGCCCAGATTCGACCGATGAGTAAGGAAGAACAGCAAGCCATGCTGCAACAGATTGCGGAACAACAACGGCGGGCGCAGGCTGTGTCAGCGAAACCCGCAGTTGCTGCTGCAGCGATAGTCCCTACCGCTGCCTTGACCGCCCCGGAAGGGGAACAAGGTGAGGCGGGAACCGCGCGAGACGGTTTTGATGAAACGGATCCGACCACCTGGGGCAATCCGGCACGCAATGACGCTTGTCCCTGTGGTTCTGGCAAGAAGTTCAAGCATTGCCATGGGCGCATCTGACTGCGTTGCCGTCGGGCCGTCAGCTTTCTTTTCGAGGCGAGTGACGGCAACAACGACGGAAACCCGCCCCAATTGGGACACCATGATACCCCGGGATGGTCGCGCTTCGGCCCAGATCCCCCGGCATATTGTTTCCAAATCCTTAACCAAGGAGGAACCAAATGGTATCCCGTGTCAGACAGACCCTCGTTGGGGGGGCCACCTTCTCGGTAGCGCTTGGAATTGGCTTCGTCATGCAGAATGGCGATGCGCTTGCTGCGCGTTTCACCAATGAAGCACCAACCGCGTCGGGTTTGAGCATGCCACAGGCAGCCGGTGATCTGGCCGTCGCGGCCGAACCTCATGGCATCAGGATGCCTGACGATGTCGCGGTAAGTCACATTCCATCTGACGAAGTTACAGGACCGGCCCCCGCGCTCGCTGCCGCAGTCGTATTGCCTGCTGAGGTTCCACCGCCCGTTATGGAACTGCCCCCGGTGCAACTCGCAGCACTAGGTGATGACGCGATCCTGAACGATGTCATGCCGGATACCGGATCTTCCAACGTGGTGGCTGCACCTGATTGCGAAGTCAGCCTTCAGGCCGAAACCGGCGCCGCTGCAATGGTCGAGCTCACCCTGGATGCACCATGCGCGCCGGAGACCGCGGTGACAATTCACCATCAAGGCATGATGTTCACCATAATGACGGATGCGGAAGGTACGGCGCAGGTCGAAGTGCCCGCACTTGCCGAGGTGTCGGTTTTTCTTGCAGCATTCGAGACTGGCCCGGGTGCCGCCGCAACGACGATGGTGCCCGAGTTAATTGGCTATGATCGCGCTGTTCTGCAATGGCAGGGCGCAAACGGGCTCGAGTTGCATGCGTTGGAGTTTGGCGCGGCCTACGGCGAGGCTGGACATGTCTGGGCCGAAGCTGCGCGTGATACAGCGATCATCGACAGCGGCACAGGTGGATACATGACCCGTCTCGGCGATGTTACGGCCCCGAACCCCTTGATCGCAGAAGTCTATACTTTTTCCAGCAACAGCGCCGCGCAGGATGGCCAGATCGATCTGAGTGTGGAGATCGAGGTGACCGAGACGAACTGTGGGCGCGATATCTCGGCCCAAAGCATTCAGATTTCACCGGATGCCCTGCCTTCTGCGCTCGACCTGACGATGACTTTGCCGGGTTGCGACGCCGTAGGTGAGTTTCTGGTCCTGAACGCGATGCTGCATAACGTGGTTGTCGCAGCAAATTAGCCAAAGTCGCGTCACAACAATCCAGTGGCACGAAAACTGATCTCGCGAGATTTGCCGATGATGAGGTGGTCATGAACTGTCAGGCCGAGCGCGAGTGCGGCGGCTTCGACCTGGCGGGTCATCTGGATATCCTGATCGGACGGCGTTGGATCGCCAGACGGGTGATTGTGGACCAGAATCAATGCTGAAGCATTCAGCTCCAGCGCCCGTTTCACCACTTCGCGTGGATAGACCGGGACGTGGTCGACCGTCCCCTTGGCCTGTTCTTCATCTGCGATAAGTACATTCTTGCGGTCCAGAAACAGAATCCGAAACTGCTCTGTATCGCGGTGCGCCATGACTGTGTGACAGTAGTCGAGCACCGAATCCCAACTGGAAATAACATGTCTTTTCATGATCTTGGCGCGCGCCATCCGATGCGCCGCAGCCTCAACCAGTTTCAGTTCGGTCACGACAGCATCGCCAACCCCTTTGATCTGCAGCAGGCGGATCTCAGGCGCGGAAAGTACACCGTTGATATCGCCGAATGTCTCAATCAATAGCCACGCCAGCGGTTTGACATCCTGGCGTGGGATTGCACGAAACAGAAGCAGTTCCAGCAATTCGTAGTCCGGCAGTGCCGCGGCCCCGCCGTTCCGAAACCGGTCACGTAGCCGCGCCCGGTGATCACTGATATAGGAAGGGAGCCGTCCCGACAGCGGCCCTGTCGGTGATTCATCATCGCCAGCGTGTGCCGGCAAGAACAGCGGCAGAAGTGCTTCTTCAAAGGCGTGTGTTCTGGACATGCGACGAGCCTGCCGCAGCTTGATGAATTAAAGGTTAATCGCGTTGGTCGAAATCTCTCAATTCAGTCAATTAAAAGCGAAGACTGCGAGGATGATGGCAAGCACAGTCGATATGCGGGCTGTCGCAGACAGACGCCGCAGCAGGGCCGCATTGCCCGGCTTTTTCCCGGTGCCGATCTGCTGCCGGTACCACCCGATGTAAGGCAGGATGCCCAGCACAAGCGTCGCCGCGACGAGTTTTGCCGCAAAGATCCAGTTGGGGGACAGAAATGCGTCAGTCAAATATGCCAAAGGCAGCCCCGTCAGCCAGAGGATGACGATCGCGCCCAGGCCCATCTTGCTGAGGGCGGCGATCGCATCGGACACCATCGCAGGAGGCGGGCCGCCAGCAGCCGCAACCCGTTTGAGCAGCACAGCGTTCCCGATCGAGGCCGCGCCGCCCAACAACAGGCTAATCAGGTGAATGGATTTCAATACTTCGATCATCTTTTAACCTTATGCAGCGTAGCGGCACAGAGTTGCACCTGCTCCGACCATTGTCTATTGCGGGTGCAGCATCAAGGTGGAGACTGAACGCATGCCAAATCATCTGTATCAAGGCGATCTGCCAGATGGTCTGAGCCTTGGTCCCGTGGTGGCGATTGACTGTGAAACGATGGGCCTGAACCCGCACAGGGACCGGCTATGTCTGATTCAGATGTCGGGCGGCGACGGACATGTGCATCTGGTGCAGGTCTTGCCGGGACAGGCGGCGGCACCTAACCTCTGCGCCATGTTGACGGACCCGGCAGTGCTCAAGCTGTTTCATTTTGGCCGGTTCGATATTGCCGCCTTGAAACACGCCTTTGGCGCAGTGACTGCCCCAGTCTATTGCACCAAGATCGCATCAAAATTGGTGCGCACGTTCACCGACCGTCACGGACTGAAATACCTGCTGCAGGACCTGATTGGGGTCGATATCTCCAAGATGCAACAGCAAAGCGATTGGGGCGCGCCGGTGCTGAGTGCCGCGCAGCTCGACTATGCCGCGTCTGACGTTCTCTATTTGCATAAGCTCAAGGTAGAGCTAGACGGGATGCTGGCGCGCGAAGGACGCACTGCGATGGCGCAGGCCTGTTTTGATTTTCTGCCGACACGGGCGCAACTGGATCTGACCGGATGGCCCGAGATCGACATCTTTGCGCATTGATCCCAGCGGTTGACACAGGCTGGCAAACCTGTCTGATCACGCCTAGATGACAGGCATGATGAAGGACAACCTTTATTCCATCTTTGTGAACTGGTCCAAGATTATGCTGCCCCTGGCTGCTTTGGCGCTCTTGTCGACCGTTTTCCTGCTGGCGCGGGGTGGGAAAATGGACACGACCATTCCTTTGGCCGAACTCGAAGCGATCGCCCGCGAACCGCGTATTTCGGCGCCCAGATTTGCTGGGACTGCGGAGGACGGATCGGCGATTGCGGTTTCGGCCGAGTTGATGCGACCGGATCCCGCCTCTCCTGAAAGATTTTTCATCGAATCAATCCGCGCGACAGTCGACGCACCGGACGGCAGCAGGATCGAGATGACCTCAGGCTCGGGTGTGATAGATGGCCGGGCGCGGACGGTTGAATTGTCGGCGCTCGTCCGTCTTGCCACCTCCGATGGCTATATGATGGAAACCGCTGGTCTGCGCGCGCAGATGGATAGTGGTCAGATCGCTTCGCTTGGTCCACTCGAAGTGAGGACCCCTTTTGGTCAATTAACCGCCGGTCGGCTTATCATATCGACCGATCCCGGTGGTCTGGGGCAGCAGATGGTTTTCAATGAGGGCGTGCGGCTGCTATACCACCCACAGCCATAGGAAAGAATTGCCGTGTCCGACCGAGTCACCCTGCTGCGTGCTGTGCTTTGCGCCCTCACTCTTTTGTCGCCGGTTGCAGCCATGTCGCAAACCGATATTGCGCTTGGCGGGATCAGTGCGGACCCCACCGCGCCGGTTGAAGTTACCGCCGACAGCCTGACCGTCGATCAGGACAGCCGATCAGCCGTGTTCACTGGCAATGTCGTGATCGGCCAAGGCGACCTGCGGATCGCTGCCGGGGAGGTAAGGGTGATTTATGACGAGGCTACCGGCGATATCGGTCAGTTGCTTGCCTCGGGCGGGGTCACATTCGTGACGGCCACTGAGGCTGCAGAGGCGCAGAATGCCGACTACAATCTGACGACCGGTCTTCTGACGCTCACTGGCGACGTCCTGCTGACACAAGGCGGGAGCGCGCTTTCCGCTGACAGCATGACGGTCAACCTTGCGGATGGCACCGCCCGGATGGAAGGCCGGGTGCGCACCGTCTTTCAACAAGGCGGCAACTGATGCCGGACCTGACGTTCACCGAGGGTGATGCAGGGTTGCGTGTGATCAATCTGCGCAAAAGTTATCGCAAACGCCCGGTGATCCGTGATGTCAGTCTTACGCTGGGCCGAGGCGAGGTTGTTGCGTTGCTGGGTCCGAACGGGTCGGGCAAGACGACGTGTTTTTATGCGATTGCTGGTCTGGTGACGCCGGAAGGCGGTCAGGTGATCATCGACGGGCGCGATGTGACCGGGTTGCCGATGTATCGCCGGGCCCGACTGGGCATCGGTTATCTGCCACAGGAAATGTCGATTTTCCGCGGACTCTCGGTCGAGGATAATATCCAGGCCATACTCGAGATCGCCGAACCAGACCGCACGACGCGGCGGGAAAGACTCGAAGAGTTGCTTTCAGAGTTCTCGATCGAACATCTACGCCGTGCCCCCGCACTCGCGCTGTCGGGCGGAGAGCGGCGTCGCGTCGAAATTGCGCGTTGTCTGGCAGCAAATCCCAAATATGTGCTGCTTGACGAGCCGTTTGCCGGGGTGGACCCAATTGCAGTGGGGGATATCCGTCACCTTGTCGGCGCATTGCGCAACCGTGGCATCGGGGTGCTGATCACTGACCACAATGTGCGGGAAACACTCGAAATAGTCGACCGGGCCTATATCCTGCATGACGGGCAGGTCTTGATGTCAGGCACGGCGGAAGAAGTGGTGCGGGACGAGAATGTGCGCCGTGTCTATCTTGGCCAGGGCTTTCGGGTATCGTGAGCCAGGCGATGGGAAACTGCACAGGGTCATTGACAACCATAGGGGTCATGATGCGAAATGGCGGGGATGACAGTACCATCTCGCCCAAGTCGGTTCTTGCAGGTGCCATGCCTGATCTGGGCCAAAAGCCAAGTGGAAACAACCTGTTATCAATACCGTCACCGGCATCCTCAAAAGTGGAACCACTCTGGTGTCTGCGAGGTTATGCTACGTTCGACAGATCAAGGAGGAAAGATGCGGTATCAGATCAGCGGTAAGCAGATCGACATCGGCGAGGCACTTCAGACACATGTGAAGACCCAGCTTGGCGCCAGCGTTGCCAAATATGCGGGCCGTCCGACGGAAGCCTATGTCGTCTTTTCCCGAAGCGGCCACGAGCATGTTTGCGAAACGGTGGTCCATCTGTCTACCGGTTTGACGGCACAGGCGACCGGCCATGCCAACGAGATCTATGCTGCATTCGATAGCTGCTGTGAAAAAATGGACAAGCAGCTGCGCCGATACAAGCGCCGCCTGAAGGACCACCACCGCGAGCGTGTGGACCCTGTTGAACTTTCCAGCGCAGGCTCCTATATCCTCGCGCCAACTGAGGAGTCGGATGAAGCGGCTGCAGAGCCAGATCATCCCGTGATCGTTGCCGAGATGGAAACCCAGATTCCGTCACTTTCGGTCGGCGAGGCGGTGATGCAGATGGAATTGGCGCATGCTTCGGTTCTGGTTTTTCGCAATGAAAAGCATAGCGGAATAAATGTCGTTTACCGCCGCGATGATGGAAACATCGGCTGGATCGACCCGCGCAACGCAGGCTGAACGCCTGCTTTACCAGAACGGGACCGGTTTAGAATGCAACTTGCGGATATATTGATTGCCGACGGCGTCAAAGTCTTGGGTGCGACGACAAGCAAGAAACGTTTGTTTCACGATCTTGGCGAGATGGCGGAGTCCTGCTATGGGCTGGACGCTGGCACCGTGACAGATGCCTTGCTGGAACGCGAGGCACTGGGGCCGACCGGCGTGGGGAACGGCGTCGCCTTGCCCCACGCGCGACTTCAGAACCTCGACGGGGTGCGCGGGATGTTTTTCCGGCTCGAACGCCCGCTAGATTTCGATGCCGTTGACCGCCAACCGGTTGATCTGGTCTTTACCATTCTCGCACCGGCGAATGCGGGGGTGGATCACCTCAAAGCATTGGCTCTGGTATCGCGCACGATGCGCGATGCCGGGGTCTGTGCCAAACTGCGCGCCAATTCCGATGTGGCGACGCTGCACACGATCCTGACTGACGCGCCGCCGGTTCAGGTCGAATAAGACCAGTCAGCAAACCCAAAACTGATATAGTCGCGGGCATAGGCGTCGCGCACTGCCGCTTCGATATCGGCGTCGTAAATCTCTGCAAGCAGCACCGCATGAGGATCACTTTCGCCTTCAAGTGCGGGGCTATCCTCGCGACCGATCTGCCATGCCAGCACCGCCAGGTCCGCGGCCAGCCTGCTTTCCCGCAGGATCATGTCCGGGGGCACCAGATTGGCCATGCCCTGTAGTTGGCTGATCTGGGTCGCCCAGCAGGGATCGACCCGCATGCTGGTCTGCCCACCTAGATTTGCACGCAAAAATCCCAAAAAGACAAGAAAAGCCGCCCGGTGCGCCGCAAGGTCGTAACTGTCACCAACCTTTCCCTCGGGCAATGGAAGCGCAAAGGAGCGCCGCAAATTCGCACGTACTTCCGGAAAGCTGTCAGGCCCCGTGCTCAGAATTCGTTCACAAAAGGCGGCGTGCGCGCGGGCGACCGGGTGGCGGATCACCGCAAAGCTCCGGTGACCGGGATTGTTTACTTTCCACTGGCGCCAGGTTTTCTGGGTCAGGCCTTCGCGCAACTGCCCGCCTTGATCCAACGCGACAAGCCAGTCGCGGATTGCCGCCTCTGGACCAGAACGGATTGGCAGGTACATCAGCGGACTGATCGGTGCCGCGACATAGCTCGGCAAAGCCGCCCCCCGTCGCGGCTCGAAATTGGGCGTACGGGTGAGATTGAACCGGTCAAGTCGGGCGAGCGCACTTTCCATCTCGGCAAAATTGATGACTTTGTCATCCAGTGGTTCCGGGTTCTGTTTCTTGAGTTTTCTGTCCAGCGCTGCAAGTCGCGCCTCGCTTCCCAGAAATTTGGCCAGACCGTTCATCACCTCGATATCCTGCAGATCGGTATAGTCGAGATAGAAGGCGGTCTGCCCGGTTCGCTGCAGTGCATTCAGCAGGTGAACCTGAAACGCCTGAAGCGTCTGCAGATGCCTTTCGAACGCCGGTGCGTCAAATCGTACCGACTTTGATTTGGCATGGCGCGCGCTGGTCAGCTTCCATTGACCAGTCGCGGTGGCAATCTTGTGGCTGATATAGCTTTCGATCGGATTGCGCGTCAGGATGATTTTGGCGCAACGCGGATCTGGCAGGCAGATGTCCAGAACGCGTGGGTCGTGGTCGTGAAAGAACCGAAACCCGCCAAGCTTCCCCGGTTCGGACTTGATTCGTGCGATCAGGCTCGACGGGTCCGCCTCTCGCTGTGGTTTGGTCACACCCAAGACCTCTGTTTGGTCAGGATAGCCGATGAATTGTGGGTTGAACGCCTCGCCATGGCAGGCGATGCCCTCCATGGCATTCAGGTTCGTCTCCAGAAAGTTGGAGCCGGTGCGCATCTCGGCAAACACTACGAAATAGTCAAACGACGCCATGGACTATTTGACCAGATAGGGTTTGCGCTGTGAGGGCGGCGCATTTTTGGGGGCAGCCCCGACCGGAAAATCACCCATCAGATGGGGGTGCATCCCCTGATTCTTCAAGTTCTGCAGGAATTGACCAAAGCCGGTCAAATCGGACATGTGCGGCGCTTCGGTCAGTCGACGCGCGGCCTTTGCGCCGATTTCATCGACGATCGCCTGGAGAGATTCCATTGGACTCTCGACAAATTCGGCGAGTGTCCAGATCCGGATTCGCGCCTTGGCATATGGCGACCGCAAGGCGCCCAGATGTTCACTCTCGATCTTCTGCAAAAGCGCGGCTTCGGTCCGCAGATCGGCGAAATTGCGGTTCGACTGGAACAACGGAACAGCCCAGGCGCCGGAAATGACGTTGATAAGCGCGTTGGGGTCCTTGGACATATTCCAACTGATATCCTGTGTATCGCTTGGACCGAACTGGAAACACTGATGTTCGCCGCGCGTGTTCCAGATGAGATTGGTCAGAAAGGCGAGGGCATTGTAGTCGCGCAACGCCGGACTGTCCGAAAGCGCACCATTGAACGAGGGTTGCCGCCCTTCAAACTCGACCCGGTCGGCCGCAAAGAGATGGCCGTGGACCCGCGCGCCGGTCTGACGAGCCAGCCATGGCTCGAAATCGGTGAACAGTTCGGTAAAACCCTCAAGCACCGAGTAGGACGCAGATGTCACACCGTTTTCCCAATTCTCGTTTGGAAACCGGCTTTGCATATAAAGACCCGGCCGGCCGCGGGTGCGCCGCTCGACGGCTTTGGCAAAAATGCGGTCAATCTTGCCGGGGTTCGGCTCCGATCCTGTCATCAATGCAGCATCTTCGTTCAGAAAAGTCTGATAGAGCCGGTCTGCATGGGGCCAGATCTTGCGCGCGACAAAACAATCCGACCGCCGCAGAAGCTGCAGGTGATCATCGTAGAATATATGCGGTTTGCCTTGGAAATCGAACTTTGACAGGGTCAGCGATCTGCTTTCGATATGTTGAGAATAGAGTCGCGACAGTGTCTGAAAATAGCTTTCATCCGGGATCCAGACCTTGCGGAAATAGCGATCATGCACGGCCCGGTCCGGGTCCTGCAGGATGGCAGACAGCGTGCGGCGGGTCAGGCACCACCATTGCGATCCCATATGAGGCACGAGCCGCGCGGGTATCTTGCGTTTGAACCCGACGCGGCGCTGCAGATCGACATAGCTATCAAAAAGTCGCCTGCGCCTTTTCCACGAGAATGGAAAGCGCAAGGTAAACCGTTCTTCCGACAGTCCGCCGACGGTCCACGGCACATCGGCCGTTGTCGCACTTTCGATGAAATCGGTGTTGGGCCGCGCATTGAGGTATTGTCGCAATTCGCAGACCGGCCGCAACGGCATGCAGGATCCAGACGCAAGGTAGACGTGCCGCACGTCGGGAAAGTTGGCGAGCATGAGTTCGCTGGCGGACTGGGTGGCGGCTACAATGCCCCAAGTCCCCCATTCACAGCGATACCGCGGTGACATCCGCACAGTCGGCAGGTCCGAGAGCGCCTTGGCAAAGGCACCATAAGTCCGGCGATCGACCGCGGCATCGACATGCACCACTACCGGACAGCCCCCCGCCACCCAGTGCCGGATCACCTCTTCGGCCCGGTTCAGCGCCGTGTGGACCAGCATGACAATGCCAACGCTCATGCCCAGTTGCCCTTTGACATGAGACCCAGAATCTCCAGCTGGCGCCAGTTTATGTATTTCTCACTCCATTTGCACCACAGGTCGGGATTGTCGACCAGACCGGCCGCGTAGGCCTTGTATTCATGGCTGTTGGCATAGTGCTGCTTGCGGCTCAACTCTTCTTGCGCCTTGATCGTGAAGGTGTCGAGAAACTTGGTATGCAGCAACACGCCCGATGCCTTCTCTCCGCCCCATTCATCATAAACCAGATTGAGTCCACGCGGCAGCAACATGTGGGTCGAGCTGACGTAGGTATAGCCGTTGTCCCATTTGACCAACGGAATCTTGTTCAGTGCCGGTGCGCGCTCTGGCCGGTCGGGAAAGAACATGCGCGCACGGGGCCCACCCTGAATCCACAGGTTACCGAGCTTCTTGTTTTTGGAGATCGTGTAATTGCCCGAGTCGAACCATGATGCGATGGCGAGCGGGTCCTCGTCGCGGCGGTAAGGGATCTGGTCGATCCGCCCTTTTGGATACATATCCAGTAGCATAGCGCCAAACGACTTGATCGAGGAGGCATCAAGCCAATCGGTCAGCGCCCGCAGCGGCCGCGTGTCACAGAACGGATATACGAGCAGTTCGTCCGGGTCGACGACAAGGCACCAATGGCCATTGCCATGTTTCATCTGCAGCCAGTTCAGCCAATCCACACCAAAGCGCGCGCGTTTGTAGCTGGCCTGCGTGGTCCAAAGTGAAACATCCGGCTGGGCTGCCAGAAATTCGCGGCCGCCGTCATCGCTGTTGTTGTCCACCATGAGGAAATGGGTGACGCCCATGTTACGATAATACTTCAGGAAATATGGTAACCTGATGTTTTCATTTCGAAATGTCGAAAATACGAGGATATCGCTATGCCGGATCTTGCGGCTTTGGTCATTCACGGGATGCAGTTCGCGCCGTTTGCGAAAGGCGCGAATACGCCAACGCTTGCGTTGCAACCTCAAGCGGTATGATTGCCAGACCCCCAAAACCTACCCCAATCCCTGCGCCGCAGCGCCGCCATGACCCCGTCCTATCAGTCGATGCTTAACACGATCTTGAAATGTGCCTCCCAGTTAGGCGGCGTGATCGGTTCTGGTCGCGATAGTTTTGCGGTCAATGATCTTATATATTTTTCCCATAGATAGCCGTCCGTTGGGTCGAGGTAAACCGGTGTGTCGCCAAGCACTTCGCGGTAAATGGCAAGGTTGCCACAGATGACCGGGACGCCCAGTGCCGCCGCTTCGACCGGAGGAAGCCCAAATCCTTCCGCGAAAGAAGGAAACAGCATGGCGCGCGCGCCCCGCAACAGTGCTGCAATGGCCGCGTCCGACAGCCCCGGCAGTTCAACGACATGCGAGATGCCTCGGTCCAGCCGGGCAAAAATTTCCTCATTGCGCCAACCCCTGTTGCCACAGATGAAGAGATGCGGCGCGTTTTCATCAGAGGCGAACCGGTCCCAGATGTTTAGCAGCAAGACATGGTTCTTGCGTGGCTCGATAGTGCCGAGCGTCACGAAATACGGCCGGTCCAGTGGCAACCCGGATGGTAGCGCTGCGGGATCTGGCGTGGCGAGGTCAACGCCCAGATGAGCCACGATCATCGCGGGACCCGGACTGTGAGGCGCGGCATGGCGGGCAATTCCGGCGCGGGTTTCGTAGGAGTTGCAGATGATCCTATCGCTTTGCGCCAGCGCTGCACCCAGTTTGCGACGAAAACCTGCAACGGTTTCAGGCCGTTGATACTGCGGAAAATCAAGCGGGATCGTGTCGTGGATCAGGACATTGCGCCGTGATCCGGTCAGTTGTCCGACCTCCAACAACGTCGGCAGGCTCAGATTGCTGTGTCCGACGTTGTAGTAGTCGACGCCATCAGGTGCGTGGCGGGCAAGCATGGCAGCTATGCCATGCAACCGACATCTGTCCACAGCGTGATACCGGGCCAGGCTAAGCGCGGCTTGTCGCGTCGGGTCCAGTTTCAGGGACAATCGCGATACTAACCCCCGCTTGCCCCAGAACCCCGAGATGAGTGCTGACTGCACTGCCGACATGCCGCTGCGATCGAGCAGAAGAAACCCGAGTGACGTAGCGATCAGGCCATGTACCGGCTCTGCATCAGAAAGGAACCTGCGCAGATAGGCAAACTCGACGCGGTCAACTCCTGTCAGACGCCGCCCGGCCCGTGACAGCAGCCGGGTAAGGTCCAGCAGCCTGTGCTTTGGTCGATCCCGGACCAGCCGCCAGCTGTCCAAGGCTGCCTACTGCGCCGCGTAGCGCTGTGCCAGCATTTCGTAGAGGTAGTCGGCAAATTCGTCGCGCAGGTCAGGGCGTGCCAGCCCGAATGCGACAGTCGCCTGCAGAAATCCCGCCTTGGAGCCGCAATCGAACCGTTCACCTCGGAAGCGATATCCAAAGACATTGCGGCCCTTGATGATCTCCTGCGCGATGGCGTCGGTCAACTGCAGCTCACCACCCGCTGTTGGCTTGATTTGATTGAGGTTTTGCAGGACATGCGGCGTCAGGATATAGCGGCCAATAACTGCCAGATTGGAGGGCGACTGGTCTGCGGCCGGCTTTTCCACCATGCCTTTGACCGAGACGATGGTGCCCATATCCTCTTTGATATCGAGCATGCCGTAGGAGGCGGCCTTGTGCGGCGGCACTTCCATCGCGGCGACCATGCAGCCGCCGGTTTCCTCATAGGCTTCCATCATCTGTTGCAGACACGGTTTTTCGGCGGCGATGACGTCATCGGGCAGGATCACGGCAAACGGTTCATTCCCGATCAGCCGCCGTCCGCACCAGACCGCATGACCAAGGCCCATGGCCCGGTGCTGACGGATATAGGCGATGGCGCCGGATTCCATGTTGGTGGCCTTGAGCGCCTCAAGCAGGTCTTCCTTGCCGGCCTTGCGCAGCGTCGCTTCAAGCTCGGGCGCATGGTCAAAATAATCCTCGAGCGCGGACTTGCCGCGCGAGGTGACAAAGATGAATTCCTTGATCCCGGCCGCCCGGGCCTCGTCGATCGCGTATTGGATCAACGGACGATCAACGAGTGTCATGATCTCTTTGGGCACAGATTTCGTTGCAGGAAGAAACCGCGTTCCCAGACCAGCCACCGGAAACACAGCCTTCGTCACACGCCTTCTCATCGGACTTTTCCCCGTCTTGCGCTGTGCGGTCACACCGCGTGAACCCTCTGGTCAAGGATTAGAGACAGCTTTGCGCCTTAATGATGTCAGAACAAGCCTTTCGATCCAAGAAATCACAGTTTGTGCGATTTCAGTGTCTTCAAGGTTCATCAGGTGTGCGAAAAGAGGCGCTCCGTTCGACCTCACGTTGCACTCTGGCGCTGCGTTTCCAGTAACGCCAGATTGGATCGCTACGCTCTGATCGGCCAAAGAGGCCACCTTCTTGCACCCAGTAGCCTGCCTGATCAAATCTGAGGCGATGGTAGGCCGCAGTCATCGAGAATATGCAAAGACTGACGATATACCCTTGTCTCACAAGGTCGGCAGCCTGCTGATGTCCCCATCGCGCCTGCCTCCGGCGTACCGCAATGATACGATGGTGCGCAGGGGCGGGGTCGGGTCGCAGCGCGAGAAAGGGTAAAACCGGATCCGCGATATCAACAAGCGGCGGAAGGGGCCGCTTGGTGCCTGCTTCCCAACCGACCTCAAGGGTATTCAGCAAACGGCCAATGTCGCGCGGTTCGATCCTTCCTTCGATCATGTGACGCACAAGGCGGTTGCGCTGTTCGGCGATCTCCAAGGTAAGGAGTCCGGAGTGGTCACCCGCAAAGTGTTTGCGCAGGAAGATGGCAAGGCTTGCACCGATGTCGAAAAGGGTCTGTGGCACCCTGTCGCCGCGACGCCGGTCGCTGGCGGCAAAACCGTGATGGACCTGAGCAAGCGGCACAATGGCTGTTATATGACCCTGTTCCGCCAGCCGCAGATTGAGGTCAGTCTCGTCCAGATAGAAGTGGAATGCCGGATCAAAACCCCCCATCGCCGCCAGGACCGAGCGGCGGAATGCCATATTGGTGCCTTCGGTCTTGGTTCCATGGCCCGGCTTTCCAGCCCGTAATATCGGGCTTTCCATAGTGACCGTCAGCTCGGAACTGGTCCCATCGGCGTGGATGTCGCGCGCGCGCCACTGATAGCTTATCCCATTGCGTGCACGCACAAATCCGCCTGCAGCGCTGACAACGGGATCCTCAAAAGGCGCAATCAAACGCGCCAGCCATGTGGGTTCCGGCACCGCGTCATCGTCGATGAAGGCAACAACCTGACCGGCGGCATGTTCAATTCCGCGGTTGCGCGCGGCGCTGATATTTGAGGCATCAAACGGGATCAGCTTGAGGCGGCCCCGCCAGCCCGCCAGCTTGGCGGCGGCGATGCCATCTGCGTCCGCAACGACGACGACTTCAAAACGTGCCGCCTGAAGTTGGCTGACTCCGGTCAGACATCGCGTGAGGGCGGCTGGCCGACCACGGCTGACGATGACGACGCTCGCCTCGGTCATGTGGGCTTCTGGCGCATCAGGGATGGTGAAGGGTGACGCCCGGCGCGTGGGCGATGAAGAAGGGATTGGCAAAGCCGGGCTTGCCATAGATCAGCGGGCTGTGGTCGTCGAACCGGACCACGCGCCCCCCGGCGCCGGTCAGCACGGCCTGACCTGCGGCTGTGTCCCATTCCATCGTGCGACCGAGGCGCGGGTAGAGGTCGGCCTCGCCCGTCGCCACAAGGCAGAATTTGAGCGAGGAACCGGCGCTGGTCATGTCGCGGACGTTGTAACGGCTGATGTAATCATCCGTCGCCTGATCGCGGTGCGATTTTGACGCAACGACCATCAACGCGCCGTTGTCCGGTGTCGTGACCGAAATCGGTTGGGAAATGCCGGCATTGTCCTTGTTGAGCAGGCCGGTTTCCTCAACCGCGGCGCCGATGGCATTGGTGTAGAACAACCGCCCCTGCGCGGGGGCAAAGACGACGCCGCGCAGGGGCACGCCGTTTTCCACATAGGCGATGTTGACGGTAAAGTCGCCGCGCCGGTTTACGAACTCCTTGGTTCCATCGAGCGGATCGACGATCAGAAAGGTGCTGACCTGCTGGTTATGAGTGGCCGCCTGTTCTTCGGTGACCAGCGGCACATCCGGAAAGGCAGCACGCAAGCCCTTGGAAATCAAGGCATCTGCGGCCTCGTCTGCAGCGGTGACGGGGCTGTTATCGGACTTGGCCCGCACGTCAAAATCCGGGGCGGCATAGATTTGCATGATGACCTCGCCCGCTTCGAGCGCGAGTTTGCGCATCACTTCGGTCAGGTGGTCGAAATCCATGGTGCTGCTCCTGTTTTAGCCGATCCTGCGTTGTTGTTGATCTGGCAGGGCCGCCTCCTTATGCTGCTGTGCTAAGGGATCGGCAAGAAATTCATGCAATGACAGCGGCGAAGACTCGCGCAGGCAGGATCTAGAGATGTTTCAGGCGAATCAGAAGCGATCACCGGCTCGCAGCGCCTTGGCGACGTTGGAGCTTATCTATCACAGCATCGTCCGTGACATCCGCAAGACACATAGCAATGCGCTGGTCGGACTGCTGATGAATATGGTGCAAACCGTTATTTTTGTTGGTGCTTTCTATTTCATGTTCATCATTCTGGGTATCCGGGCGAGCGGGATCAGGGGCGATTTCCTGCTTTATATCATGACCGGTATTTTCCTGTTCATGACCCATACCAAGGCGATGGGGGCGGTGGTCAAATCCGAAGGGCCGACATCGGCGATGATGCAGCATGCGCCGCTGAACACGGTGATCACGATTGCCGCAGCGGCGATCGGGTCGCTCTATATTCAGGTGCTGTCGCTGACCACGGTTCTGTTTTTGTACCATGTGCTGATCACCCCGATTGTCATTGACCGGCCGGTCGGCGCGATGGCGATGCTGATCGCGGCCTGGTTCTCGGGTGTGGGGGTCGGGATCATTTTTCTCTCGATAAAACCGTGGTTTCCGGGTTTTACGACAATCGCGGCCTCGGTCTATTCGCGGGCCAATATGATCCTCAGTGGCAAGATGTTCGTGGCGAATACGCTGCCCGGATACATGCTGGTGCTGTTCGACTGGAACCCGCTGTTTCATGCGATTGACCAGAGCCGGGGCTATGTTTTTCTGCATTACAGCCCGATGTTCAGTTCGCCCACCTATCCGTTCTATATCGGGGCGGGGCTGGTCGTGCTGGGCATGATGGGGCAATTTTACACGCGCAAGGCGGCATCACTCAGTTGGGGTTCGGGACGGTGAGGTTAATGACAGATTCGATTGCGGTATTACGTCGGTATTTTAACGGTATCCTCGCGGTGCTGTTTGTCGGTTTTGCCGGTGTTGCGTCGGCACAAACACTCCCTGCGCAAACGCTGCCTGCGCAGTATAGCGTGACCGGCGTTGTCGCGGATGATGTGCTCAACATCCGGGCGGAGCCGCGCGCGGATGCGGCGATTGTCGGCAGCCTTGGTCCCTATGCGTTCAATGTCGAAGTGCTGGAAATTGCCGGGGGCGGAACCTGGGGGCTGGTCGCGACCGGAGAGGGCAGCGGTTGGGTGTCGATGCGGTTCATGGCGCGGCAGGAGACGTTTGCCGGTGCAATCCCGCGCCCGCTGTCCTGTTATGGCGCCGAACCGTTCTGGAGCATCGGCATGTATCCGCGGGGCAGTGAATACGAACTGATGGGCGAGGCGCGGCAGGATCTGACGCTGATTTCCGAGAATGTGGCGCAGAACGGCTATCTCGCTTTGCTGATGGATGCGCAGATGCAGACATGGACCCTGATCGTGGAGCGGCGCGGCTGTTTCGACGGTATGAGCGACCGGCGTTTCGGCTTTTCCGGCATGGTGTATTCGCAGAGTGCCGAGGGTGGCTATGTCCATACCGGCTGTTGCACTTTGGATGGCAACTGAGCCGGAGCGATGTTTGCACTGGTTTCGTGGCCGGCGCGTGACAAGCCGCGAAAATTGGCAACATTGGCTGTCATGCACAGGTTGCAGCCCTCAAAGCCCCTCCCTATATACGCCCAAGAGCAGCGAATGAGCCGGAGCGGCCCGTCGCTTTCATCCAGAAATTGGCACGGGTGCCGGAACGGGTCCGTGCCGCTCAAACCGCCTGCTAGAGAGGGTTTTGAAATATGGCCAAAGTCATCGGGATCGACCTCGGGACCACCAACTCCTGTGTTGCCATCATGGATGGTTCGCAACCCCGCGTGCTTGAGAATTCGGAAGGCGCGCGCACGACCCCTTCGGTCGTGGCATTTACCGAAAATGAACGCCTTGTCGGCCAGCCTGCGAAACGTCAGGCCGTCACCAATGCCGACAACACCATCTTTGCGGTCAAGCGTCTGATCGGCCGTCGTGCCGATGATGCCGATCTGGCCAAGGACAAGAAGAATCTGCCCTATACCGTCATCAATGGCGGCAATGGCGATGCCTGGGTGCAGGCGCGGGGCGAGAAATACTCGCCCGCACAGATTTCGGCCGTGATCCTGCAGAAGATGAAGGAAACCGCCGAATCCTATCTGGGCGAAGAAGTGACGCAGGCCGTGATTACCGTGCCCGCCTATTTCAACGACGCCCAGCGTCAGGCCACCAAAGACGCGGGCAAGATTGCCGGTCTGGAAGTGCTACGCATCATCAACGAGCCGACGGCCGCTGCACTTGCCTACGGTCTGGACAAGAAGGAAGCGCGCACCATTGCGGTCTATGACCTTGGCGGCGGCACCTTTGACGTGACCATCCTCGAGATCGATGATGGCCTCTTTGAGGTGAAATCCACCAATGGCGACACGTTCCTGGGTGGTGAAGACTTTGACATGCGCATCGTCAACTATCTGGCGGATGAGTTCAAAAAGGAAAACGGCGTCGATCTGACCAAGGACAAGATGGCATTGCAGCGCCTGAAGGAAGCCGCTGAAAAGGCCAAGATCGAGCTGTCCTCCTCGACCCAGACCGAAATAAACCAGCCGTTCATCTCGATGGGATCGAACGGGGCGCCGCTGCACCTTGTCATGAAACTGACCCGCGCCAAGCTGGAGCAACTGGTGGGCGATCTGATCAAGGCCTCGATGAAGCCTTGTGCCGCGGCCCTCAAGGATGCCGGACTGTCCACCTCCGATATCGACGAAGTCGTGCTGGTGGGTGGTATGACCCGGATGCCGCGCGTCGTGGAAGAGGTGACCAAGTTCTTTGGCAAGGAGCCGCACAAGGGGGTGAACCCGGATGAGGTTGTGGCACTGGGTGCTGCGATTCAGGCCGGCGTGCTGCAGGGTGATGTCAAGGACGTGGTTCTGCTCGACGTGACCCCGCTGTCGCTCGGGATCGAAACGCTGGGTGGCGTCTTTACCCGTCTGATCGACCGCAACACCACGATCCCGACGAAAAAGTCGCAGATCTTCTCGACCGCCGAAGACAACCAGAACGCGGTGACGATCCGCTGTTTCCAGGGCGAGCGCGAAATGGCGTCGGATAACAAGATGCTGGGCCAGTTCAATCTGGAGAGCATTCCCCCAGCGCCGCGTGGCATGCCGCAGATCGAGGTGACCTTTGACATCGACGCCAACGGCATCGTGTCGGTGAGCGCCAAGGACAAAGGCACCAACAAGGAGCAGAAGATCACCATTCAGGCGAGCGGTGGTCTGTCGGATGACGAGATCGAGGCGATGGTCAAGGATGCGGAGGCGAATGCCGATGCCGACAAGGCCCGTCGCGAGCTGGTCGAGGCACGCAATCAGGCCGAGAGCCTGATCCATTCGACCGAAAAGTCGATGGAAGAGCATGCCGACAAGGTTGATCCGACCACGATCGAGGCGATCGAGCTGGCGATTGCCGCGCTCAAGGACGAGCTTGAGAATGACAATGTCGGCAAGATCAAGTCGGGCATCCAGAACGTGACCGAAGCCGCGATGAAGCTGGGCGAGGCGATCTACAAGACGAGCCAGGAGGCCGAGGATGCCGGTGCCAATGCCGGGTCGGGTCGCGAGCCGGATGATGACGGGATCGTCGATGCCGATTTCGAGGACCTTGACGAGGACAAGCGCGGCCGCCGCTAAGCGCCGTCTGGAAAAGCGGAGACCGGCCTGACAGGGCCGGTCTTTGCATTGCCGAGGGGACTCGAGGTCGATGGCAAAACGCGATTATTATGAGACGCTGGGGATTTCGAAGGCTGCCGATGCCGACGAGATCAAGAAGGCCTATCGCAGCAAGGCCAAAGAGCTTCACCCTGACCGCAATATCGACGATCCGGCGGCAGAGGCGAAGTTCAAGGAAGCGAACGAGGCCTATGAGGTCCTCAAGGATGCCAACAAGAAGGCGGCCTATGATCGCTACGGTCATGCCGCGTTCGAGGGTGGCAATGGTGCCAGCGCGCGGTCCGGCCCCGGATTTGGCGGGCAGGGCGATTTTGCATCGGCGTTCTCGGATGTGTTCGACGATCTGTTCGGCGATTTCATGGGCGCCCGTGGTGGTGGTCAGGGCCGCGCCCGTGCGTCGCGCGGCAATGACCTGCGTTACAATCTGCGCGTGTCGCTGGAAGAGGCGTTCTCGGGATCGCAAAAGACCCTGAATGTGCCGACCGCCGTGACCTGCACCTCCTGCAAAGGATCGGGTGCGGAGGGCAACAGCGAGCCGCAGACCTGTCCGACCTGTTCGGGCATGGGCAAGGTACGCGCGCAGCAAGGGTTCTTTACCGTCGAGCGGGCCTGTCCGACCTGCAATGGCATTGGTCAGATCATCAAGAATCCCTGCAAGGTGTGTTCGGGTGCGGGCCGGGTCGAGAAGGAACGCTCGCTGTCGGTGAATATTCCGGCGGGCGTCGAGACCGGCACGCGGATCAGGCTGGCCGGTGAGGGCGAGGCCGGGATGCGCGGCGGGCCGACCGGTGATTTGTATATCTTTATCGAGGTGCAGGATCACGCCCTGTTCCAGCGCGACGGTGCCAATCTGTTCTGCCGCGTGCCGGTGTCAATGGCGGATGCCGCATTGGGTGGTGATATCGAAGTGCCGACGATTGACGGTGGCAAGAGCCGGGTGAAGATCCCCGAAGGCAGCCAGTCCGGCCGTCAGATGCGCCTGCGCTCCAAAGGGATGCCGGCGCTGCGTGGCGGTGGTGCGGGTGATATGTTCATCGAGCTTGCGGTCGAAACGCCGGTCAATCTGACCGTGAAGCAGAAGGAATTGCTGCGCGAGTTCGACAATCTGAGCGAGACGAACAACCCGCAAAGTGCGGGGTTCTTTTCAGCAGTCAAAAACTTCTGGGATTCGATGAAGGGGTGATCGGCGATCAGGAAAGGCCCCGGTGGAGCCTTTCCGCCGTGAACGCGCTGCCCGTGGCAGCGCCGGGAGAGACGCGTCCGGCACCGAACGCACCGCCCGCGGCGGGACCGGATGGGTAGCTTATAACGCGCCCAGCAATTCTGCTGTGGGCCATGCGTCGGCGGGCAGGCCGAGCCGGATCTGTTCGGCCCGCACCGCGCTGCGGGTCATGGAGCCGAGGATGCCGTCGATATTGCCGACGTCATAGCCGCGCGCCTGAAGTCGGCGCTGCAATTCGGTCATTTGTTCACCGTTGAGGCCGGGCGCGGGGTTGCCCGCGTCATAGACGGGCGCGCCTGCGATGCGGGTGCCGAAGTAGGCGGCGGTGGTGACGTAGACAAGGCTTTGATTCCATTCGAAATAGACCTGGAAGTTCGGGTAGGCCAGAAACGCGGGGCCGTCGCGCCCGACAGGGAGCAGCACGGAGGCGGGCAGGTTGCCGGGGCCGAGCGAGCCGTTGCGCGCCTGCACCCCGAGTGCGGCCCAATCGGCGACGGAGCGTTGTTGGTCGAGGCCGGTCAGAGACCAGTCGAGCGACTGCGGCACCACGATTTCCTGCAACCACGGCTCACCGGCGCGCCAGCCGAGGGCCGAGAGCATCTTGCCACCCGAAAGCAGCGCGTCGGGGGCGGAGCCTTTGAGATCGACATGGCCGTCGCCGTCGCCGTCCATGCCGTTTTCGATGATGTCGCGAGGCAGCATCTGCACCTGTCCGATTTCCCCCGCCCATGCGCCGGTGGTGCCGGCGGGGTCAAAATCGCCGCGCGCGAAAAGCTCCATCGCGGCAAAGATATGCGGGCGGAACAGGTCAGGGCGGCGGCAATCATGTGCGAGGGTCACCAGCGCGTTGGCGGTGTTGAAATCGCCCTGAACCTGTCCGAAATCCGTCTCGAAGGCCCAGAAGGCCAGCAGAACGCCGCGCGGCACGCCGTAGTCGGCCTCGATCCGGTCAAAGATCGCATCATAGCGATCGGCGTTGCTGACCGCACGGTTCAGCCGGTCGGCGGAGATAAGGCGGCGGGAGAAGTCGATGAAATCACGTTGAAAAACCCCCTGGGCCCGGTCGGCCCGGATTACCGCCGGGTCGAGTTGCACGCCCGCCAGAAACCGCGAGGCGGTGTCGGGATCGATGCCGCGCGCGACTGCTTCTTGTTGCAAGCCATTGACAAAAGGGCCGAAATCGCCGCCGCAGGATTGCGACAGGGCGGGGGTTGCGGCAAGGCAGGCAAGCAGGGGATAGTGCAGGCGCATGGGAACCTCGGGTTGGGACTGCGTGAGCCTATCAGTGCGGGCGCTGAGGGCAACCCACGATGCCGTCAGACAGAAATGTTCTTTTATGTGCCAAGGATTGAACTATTGTTGCGCTGCATCTGCGAAGTGATTATCTCTGCAGCAACGAAAGAAGGAGTCGGACGATGCCGCATGACGGACAGGATGCAACGATGGTGGCGAACCCGGTGCTGGATGATCTGCTGGGTCTGAGCGGTGCGGCGCTGGCCCCGGTAGAGGCGGTTCTGGCCTGTGCGACGGCGCATCTGCGCGCGCTGGTGACGGTTGCGGGTCGCGTCGATGCCGCGTTGATCGATGCGCATCAGACGGCGGCGCATGGTCTGGCGTGGCTAGCTACCTATGCGCAGGCCCTGCGCCAGATGCAGGGCTGGGCCGAGGCGCTGGTGGCGCAGGTGCGGTTTGGCGAGACGGAGCACCTGCTGCTGCAGATCGGGTTTGGCGAGTATCTGGCGCAGATTGCGGGCGGGATACCGATGAGTCAGGGCGAGATGCTGCGGTTGCGGGATATTGGCCTGACACCGGATGAGGCCGGTTTGCTGCTGACCCCGGAGGTGCGCGCGCTGATCCGCGCGGGCAATACGCAAGGCGCGCGCACCCGGTTGGTCGATCTGATGCAGGCGCAGGGCGGCGCGATAACGGTCGGTGCATCGGGCCTTGATGACGAGTTGGAGATGATCCGCGAACAGTTTCGCCGGTTTGCGGTGGAACGGGTGGAGCCGCAGGCGCAGGGCTGGCATCTGCGCGACGAGTTGATTCCGCTGGAGATTATCGAGGAACTGGCCGGGATGGGCGTGTTTGGCCTGACGATTCCGGAGGCATATGGCGGGTTTGGTCTGTCCAAGGCGGCGATGGTTGTGGTCAGCGAAGAATTGTCGCGCGGCTATATCGGGGTGGGGTCGCTGGGCACGCGCAGCGAGATTGCCGCCGAATTGATCCTGTGCGGTGGGACCGAGGCGCAGAAGCAGCAATGGCTGCCGGGGATCGCCTCGGGTGAGATATTGCCGACGGCGGTATTTACCGAGCCCAA
>Ga0105054_10002677_pt1 | contig 28246 bp, 27 predicted proteins | sample BON02_FD_78091 | JGI IMG/M metagenome (GOLD analysis project Ga0105054, IMG submission 78091) | Freshwater microbial communities from Lake Bonney liftoff mats and glacier meltwater in Antarctica - BON-02 (megahit assembly) | ecosystem: Environmental > Aquatic > Freshwater > Ice > Glacier...
AAAAGAAAAATTTCTTGAACTTAAATCTGAGCATGAAAAAGTAATATTAGATAGAGAAAAGAAAATGTCTGAAGTAGAAAAGAGAATTCGCGATAGAGAGTCTCAAATAGCTTCAGAGGTTGATAAAAGCAAAAGATTAAACAGTTCTTTAGAACAAAAAGAAGCAGATTTTACGCATAAGTTAGACTTTTTAGAAAAAAAAGAAGGCGACTTAAATAAGATGCATCATAGACAGGTAGATATGCTTGAGCAAATTTCAGGTTTATCAGCAGAAGAAGCTAAAACAGAATTAGTTAATACACTAAAAGAAGAAGCTAAAACAGATGCAATGGCTTTTATTCAGAATTCAATTGAAGAAGCTAAACTAACGGCAGAGCAAGACGCTAGAAAAGTTGTTTTAAATACCATTCAAAGAGTTGGAGTAGAACAAGCCGTAGAAAACTGTGTTTCAGTTTTTAACTTAGAATCTGATGATGTAAAAGGTAGAATTATTGGTAGAGAAGGAAGAAATATTAGAGCTATAGAAGCCGCTACAGGTGTTGAAATCATTGTAGATGACACTCCAGAAGCAATTATTTTATCTTGTTTTGATCCAGTTAGAAGAGAGATAGCAAGATTGTCTTTACACAAATTAGTTACCGACGGAAGAATACATCCAGCAAGAATTGAAGAAGTTGTAAAACAGACAGAAAATCAAATTACACAAGAAATTATTGAAGTTGGTAAACGTACGGTTATCGATTTAGGAATATGTGGATTACATCCTGAGTTGATTAAAACTGTTGGACGTATGAAATATCGTTCTTCTTATGGGCAAAATTTATTACAACACTCAAGAGAAGTTGCAAATTTATGTGGAATTATGGCTGCAGAAATGGGCTTAAATGCTAAAATGGCAAAACGTGCTGGTTTATTGCATGATATCGGAAAAGTACCAGATGCAGAAAGCGAATTACCACATGCTTTATTAGGAATGCAATGGGCAGAAAAGTATGGAGAAAAACCAGAGGTATGTAATGCAATTGGTGCTCACCACGACGAAATTGAAATGAAAACTTTAATTGCGCCAATTGTTCAGGTTTGTGATGCAATTTCAGGAGCAAGACCAGGAGCAAGAAGACAAGTGTTAGATTCGTATATACAACGTTTAAAAGATTTAGAAGAAATTGCTTTCGGGTTTACTGGTGTACAAAAAGCATATGCAATCCAAGCTGGTAGAGAATTAAGAGTTATGGTGGAAAGCACCAAAGTAAGTGATGAAAAAGCGGCTGAATTATCTTTTGGAATTTCACAGAAAATTCAAAATGACATGACGTATCCAGGTCAAGTTAAAGTTACGGTGATTAGAGAAACTAGAGCCGTTAGCGTCGCAAAATAAATAAATTATTTACGTAAAAAACAAAAACCTTGAAGATATCTTCAAGGTTTTTTTTAGTGACTTTAATTAATTTTACCTTGTTATTTAAAAAACGTATTTTAGTAAATGAAATCGTAAGCTTTTTTTAATTTCGCATTTAATAAGCTAACCTTTAATTAATGTTCGTTTAATTTAAGAAGTTTTTCTTTACAATACATATTCAATAAAACAGTATAGCAAATGAAAAGTATAAAATGTATAACAGCAATATTTTTATTGATACTAGTTTCTTGTACACCAAATATGAAACAAGAAGAATCGATAGCTAAAGATAATTCATCAAAAGTTTTTATAATAACTTTAGATGGTTTACGATGGCAGGAACTATTTTCTGGAGCTGATTCTTTATTAGTAGGTAATGATGAGTATGTGAATGATGTAAAAGAATTAGAAAAAGAATTTTGGAGAGAAACAGCTATGGAAAGAAGAGAGATTTTATTCCCTTTTATTTGGAGTGAAGTTTCTAAAACAGGACAAATTCATGGAAATCGTTGGAAGGGAAGCAAAATGAATTTAACGAATGGAATGCATTTTTCTTATCCGGGTTATAACGAAATTTTAACGGGTAAAGCAGATGATGAAAGAATAAATAGTAATGACAAAATTCCAAACCCTAATAAAACTATTTTAGAGATAGCAGAAAAAACAGATATATATTCAGGAAAAGTAGCTGCTTTTGGTAGTTGGGATGTATTTCCATACATCATAAATGAAAAAAGAAGTGGTTTGTATGTAAATGCAGGATTCAGAAAAGCAAAAGGGGCAAACTTATCGGAAAAAGAAGTTTTTTTAAATGAATTACAAGATGAAATTCCTAGTCCTTGGGGAAGTGTTCGCTTAGATGCTTTTACACATCAATTTGCAGTAGAAACGTTAAAAAAGAAACATCCAAAGTTGGTGTATATTTCTTACGGAGAAACTGATGATTTTGCACATGATGGAAAATATGATTTTTATTTAAAATCAGCAAATAGAACAGATAATTTCATTAAAAAATTATGGAACTTTACACAACAAGATATATTTTATAAAGGCAAAACTACTTTTATAATTACAACAGATCATGGTAGAGGAACGGAGCCTTTAAACACTTGGAGAGATCATGGGAGTTCTATAAAAAATACAGATCAAGTTTGGGTAATTGCTTTTGGTAACAAAATAGAAGCTAAAGATGAAATTTTATCAGAAGAACAATTATATACAAATCAAGTAGTTGCTTCTATTGCAAAAATTTTAGATATTAGAATACCTTCAGATTCTATTGGGAAACCTTTTTCTTTTATAAAGTAGATTTAATTTCTAGGATGGTATTTTTCTACCACATTTTTTAAAAACGTTTTATCTAAATGAACATAAATTTCTGTTGTGGTAATACTTTCATGCCCTAACATTTGTTGTATGGCTCTTAAATCTGCTCCGCCTTCTAATAAATGAGTAGCAAAAGAGTGGCGTAACGTATGTGGTACAATTTTTTTATTCAAATTAATTTGTATCGCCAAATTTTTAATAATCATGAAAATCATTTGACGGGTTAACCCTTTTCCACGCCTATTTAAAAACAAGGTATCTTCATACCCTTTTTTAGGTGAAATGTGACTTCTAATGTCTTTTATATAAAAAGCAATATATTTCTGAGTATTGTAATTTATCGGAGTGTACCGCTCTTTATTTCCTTTTCCAAGAACTTTAATAAAGCCTTCTTCAAAAAATAAATCAGAAATTTTTAAAGTAATTACTTCGCTAACTCTTAATCCGCAGCTATAAATGGTTTCTAGAGTAGTTCTGTTTCGTTCTCCTTGAGGATGACTTAAATCTATGGCGTTAATCAACTCATTTATTTCATTCTCTGATAATGTGTCTGGTAATTTTCTTCCAATTTTTGGAGTTTCAATCAAATCTGTTGGATTGTCAGATCGATAATCTTCAAAAATTAAATAATCAAAAAAGTTTCTAAGACCAGAAATAATTCTCGATTGTGTGGTGGCTTGAATTTTTTTAGCAATTTCATAAAGAAATTGGTGTAAAATTTTAGTGTCAATTTTAATAGGAGAAACCACAATTTCATTGGTTTCTAAAAAGAGCATCAATTTTTGAATATCTCTTGTGTAACTATCAATGGTGTTTTTAGTTAAACCCCTTTCTATCTTTAAAAATAATTGATAATCTTTTAATGCGTGTTGCCATTTCATTAGCTAAAAATAAAGTATATATTTACAACTTTAAAATATTTTATGAAACTAATCATTATAAACGGACCAAACCTAAATTTATTAGGAAAAAGAGAACCAGAAATTTATGGTTCAGATACTTTTGAAACTATTTTTAAAAATCTACAAAAACAATTTTCCAAAGTAGAATTAGAATATTTTCAATCTAATATTGAGGGTGAAATTATAGATAAATTACACGAAGTTGGTTTTGATTATGATGGAGTTATTTTAAACGCTGCGGCATATACACACACATCCGTTGGAATTGGCGATGCGGTAAAAGGAATTGAAACTCCGGTTGTAGAAGTGCATATTTCTAACGTACATGGAAGAGAAGAATTTAGACATGTAAGTTATATTGCTCCGAATGCAAAGGGGGTTATAGTTGGTTTTGGAATTAAAGGGTACGAATTAGCTATTCAAAGTTTTATTTAATTCTGAACTTGTTTCAGAACCTTTTATAAGTCAAGTCTCATTTTAATATCAGATCTTTCATAATGCGATTCAGCTTCTAATTCAATCTCTATAAAACCAATTTAACAAGGAAGTTTTTTATTATAATCTTAATTTCATTTTAATATTTGCTCTTTCATAATACACATCTTTTTCTAATTCAACCTCTTTAAATCCAACCTTTTTATATAAAGTAATTGCAGGTTCTAAAATCTTATTAGAATATAACATAATGTTTTCCCATCCTTTATTTTTAGAAAACTCAATACAATAATCTATTAGTTGCTGCCCAATTTTTTGTCCGTGATATTTTGGTAAAACGGCCATTTTACTTAGTTCGAAACATTCTTTTTCGTTGATTAAAGCTACAGTACCAACAATTTTGTTATTGTAAGTTGCGAAAAAGATAAAACCCCCTTTATCAATTATAAAAGCTTTTGGATTACTCAAAACTTTTTCGTCATAAGGTTCTATATAAAAGTATTTTTGCAACCATTCAATATTTAAATCATAAAAAAGGGTTGCAAACTTTTCTTCAAAAGGAATAATAGAAACTTCTATCATTGATTAAATTTTTGCATCAATAATTGTCATCATTTCTTGTTCTAAAGCAATTGTTTTTTCATAAATATTTTTTGCGTTAGAAAGAATTGTATCAGCAAAATTTCGATCTTTAATATCTTTTGCATTGATACGTACATTAAAATAAGCTCCAATTACGGCAGTTCTAGCACATAATGCTCCAACACCAGCATCAGAAAGTGAATTTTGCAATCCATTTTTTGCCATTTCTAACATTACTTCCATAGAATTAGAAGCAGTTTCCATTATTTTAAACGGAATCTCAGTTGCATATTTTGTAGCCTCTTCAACGGCTTGTTTTCTTATTGATTTTTCTTCATCAGTAGATTTTGGCAACCTGAATCCATCAATAATTTTATTAAAAGCATTGGTGTCTTCATCCACTAAAAATAATAAGTCATTTTTATATTTTTGTCCTTTTTCTGCCCATTGGGAATAGTATTCCCATTTATCATCCCAACCAGGTTTATTTGCTGATAAATTAGCAACCATGGTTCCTAAAGAAACTCCTAAAGTACCAACATACGCAGCAATACTTCCTCCGCCAGGAGCCATAGATTCTGAAGCTGTTTCTTCAGCAAAATCTTTAACCGTAAAGTCAATTAGTTTTTTGTCTGCATCAGCATTCATTACATATTCGATAATTCTTTCTTGCGGATTGAAAGGCTTTAAATCGTCTAAACCCAATGATTTTACAGCAATCTTTATTTTTTCGCTTTCGCTGATTCCTAAAGAACGTTCTTGTTTTTTTAAGAAATAATCTGCTGCATCTAACATTGCTTGCAACGGAACCAATCCAACTAATTCTGAACCAGTAACTCTTAAACCACGACTTGTAGCAGATAAAACAGTTTCTTCAAAAGCTTCATGCATTGATGTAATGCTAATATTAGTTAAATTATAAGAAATTTGTGCAATGCCATATTCATCAATAAACCAACCAATTCCTTTTACAGCTTTTAATTTCCCTGGAATTCTTTCTGGAATTCCATTTTTGTCAAACACATTTTTTCCATCAACTAATTTTATTCTTCCGTTTTCTCTAACGTCAAAAGCAATTGCATTTGCTCTACGAGTAGAAGTAGAGTTTAAATTTACATTATAGGCAATTAAAAAATCACGTGCAGAAATAGCAGTAACACCAGAAGAAATAACGTGTTGATTAAATTCTGTTGGGCCAGAATCTGGTTTCCAATTAAGATTAGTTAACTTTTCTTTTAGCCCTTCATATTCGCCAGAGCGAACTGTTGCTAAATTTTTTCTTTGGCTAGAAGTTGCCGCATTCTCGTAAAAATATCCAGAAATACCTAATTCGTCTCCAACACGTTTTCCTAATTGATGCGCAAAATTAGCAGTTTCTTCCATCGTTATATTAGCAATCGGAACTAACGGACATACCTCTGTAGCTCCAAACCTTGGATGTTCACCAGAATGTTTACTCATATCAATGATCTCTGCTGCTTTTTTAATCAATCTAAAAGCGGCTTCAATTACATTCTTTGGTTCTCCTACAAAAGTAATAACGGTTCTGTTGGTTGTTTTTCCTGGATCAACATCCAATAATTTAACTCCGTCGACTTCTTTTACAACGTTTGCAATTGCATGTATTTTATTTAAATCTCTTCCTTCACTAATATTAGGGACACATTCTATAATTTGCTTGTTCATTGTTGGTTTTGTTTGCGTGTTTCAAAAGTAAAGAAATATGAATTTATATAGTGTAAGAATTATTAAAACTTCTTAAAATTAGCTATATTTTTTAAATACGTATATTTTAAGAATGAAGAATTAAAAAAAAGCATTCCTTTTTATGCTATAAGACATCTTATTCGTTCGGGTTTAACAGGTTGAGCGCAAGTTAATTTTCCTTATGCAAACACTTTTTTTAGACTTTAAAATACTGGTTAAAATGATTTCTATAATACTATTTTTTAAAGGGCAATAAACCTTTTGATAAAAACAAAAAACGAATAAAAAGTAGTAGTAGTAAAGGCAAGCTTGCTAGTGGTAGTACCTGTATTTTTCCAATCCAAATTACCGGAACAATTAGAAGCAAAATAATAAGTGCTTTTACATATGTTTTTATCCACAACTTCGGATTAGATTTTACAATATAAAATGCGATAATTAAGTTAGGAACAAAAGCCCATAAAAAATTCAAGTTGTTTGGAGTCGTAGAGTGATTGGTGAAAAACCATAAAAAAAGTATAACTAAACCAATGATTCCTGTAGAAAAGAACAACAGAAAATCGAACCATTTTGTTCTTTGTTTTCTTTTTACATCTTTATAAGTAATAAAAGAACCGATTAATAATATCAATGTAAAAACTAATAAAGGATTAAAAAAAGAAGGTTTAATTTTTAATTCTTTAAACTTCAAAATATATCGATCTATTTTAATTAAGTTTTTAGTTTTTGAATTTCGAGTTACCGTTGCATTTTTAAATCCGCTATATACATAATCTGGCAAATACATGTATTGTTTTGCTGTGGCAACTTTATCTAATTTACTACCTAAAGCTAAGTTTATACCAAAACTACCCCAAGTATTCCAAGGTATTTCTTTGTTCATTAATTGTCGAAAAGATTGATTTTCTTCAATATGATTTTCTTTGAAAGAAACTTTATCTTTTAAAATAGTTTCAGTTATTTCTCTTATAATCGTTGCGCAATTATTAAAAAAGGGGTCGTATAAATAGGTAGCATTTTCTGGTTTTGCATTGTTTTCTAAATACTCAAAAAATTGCTGTTTTTCAGATTGATTTAAATTTAATATTTGCTCTTTTATCCAACGTTTATCTCTTTGGTAGCCTCTAACAAAATAATGAAAAGGATAACTTTCTAATTTATATAATAGTTTTCCTTTGGTAAAGTTTAAGTAAAAATTTGGAGCATCAAAATCAAAAATTCCGTAGTTGTAAGCAATATCAAAATCAATATCTTTTACTCTAATTGTGCTATGACCAAACCCTTCGTACAATACTTTTCCTGGACCTGCAGTAATGATACTTATTTCGACTTTTTCAGATAATTGTCTGTACTGAGAAAAGGTAAGCTGTATTACAAATAGTATCAGAAATAAAGAAGTATATTTTGTTTTCATCAGCATTAATTTCTAAAAAATTTGTACTCAATTTTAATTGAAAAAATATTTGAGTATAATGCGTTAGCAACACCTCCAATGTTTGTTAACGCATAATCTACTTGAATTCCGTTGTATTTAAATCCAACTCCAAAATTTGGTTGTAACGATACTGATTTACTTCCATCAAATTGCGTTGTATTCTGGATATTTCCAATTCCGACACGTAAATATACCAAATCTGTATAATCTAACTCAAAACCAAAGGTAGGGTCAACACTAATAAAACGAGTAGAAACAATATCATTAGTTTGTGCAAAACGCATGTTTAAATCGATTTCTGCTAACAAATGAAAATCTCTTGCTACTCTAAATTTTCGTGCAACACCAAGTTGTATTTTAGGTTTTGTAATTTCTGTGGTTTCTGGCAATTCTTGATTTTGACCCGGAATAGAGTTCTTAATTTTATCAAATTCAACAGTATTAATGTTCCAAGTATTATACGTTGTTGTAATATCTCGAACCATTAAACCAAATTTCCAATTATTTCTTTCAAACTGAATTCCAGCATCAAATCCAAATCCCCAAGAAGAAGCAAAATTAACAATAACTCTTCTTATAACTTTAGTATTTACACCAAAATACATGTCTTTAAAAATTAAGTTTCTAGCGTAGGCAAATGTAAAAGCATAATCTGCAGCCGAAAAAAGACTTATTCTATTGAAATTAATATTTCCTTGACTATCAATAAGTTCTGTAGTATTTAAAATGTCATCAACACCAAACCTAAAGATAGAAATTCCGATAGCACTTTTATTATCAATTGGTAAAGCAATTGCGGCAAAATTATAAGTTGCAATTCCAGCAAAATAAGACGCATGCATTAACGAACCTTGATAATCTTCTAAATTCATTAAACCTGCTGGATTCCAATAAATTGCATTTACATCATTACTTGTTGCTGTAACAGATTTGCTCATTCCTAAAGCTCTTGCATCTACACCAATATTTAAAAATTCGTTAGAATAATTTCTAAAAGTTTGTGCTGTTAATTGGAGTGAACAGAATAAAAAAAGAAATAAATAATTTTTTTTCAAAATAGTTGGTTGCTAATTACAAATATCCAAAATCCTATTTTAATAACCATTGTTAACCTAAGATATTGTTTGTTCTATCTTGATTTGAATATTTTCATCAATAAAACGACTAATTCGCTTTTCTAACCATCTACTTTCGTTTTGTTTAAAAGTTGAAATAAATCCAACATGACCACCATATTTTGTAACTTCTAAAAAGAAAAACTCTGAATTTACAGCTTCTTCATAAGGAAAACATGCTGCTCCCAAAAACGAATCATCTTTAGCATTTATTAATAAAGTAGGTTGTTGTATTTTTGATAAATAAGGTTTTGAACTTGCTTTTTCCCAATAATCTTCTGGGTTTTTAAAACCAAAAACCGGTACCGTATATAAATGCTCTAAATGTTTAAATCGGCTAGCTTTAAAAAGTTTTTCTTTGTCTAGTTTAAATTCTGGAAATTTAAAAGATTTTTCTAATACTTTTAATCGAATGGTTTTTAAGAATTCTTCAATATAGAGTTTGTTTTTTAGTTTATCCATTTCGCGTTCAGAACTAGTAATATCAATAGGAACTGAAATTGCAATAGCGCCTTTTATTTTTGGTGAAAGTGTTTCTGAAAATTCGCCCATATATTTTAAGGTTAAATTTCCTCCTAAACTAAACCCGATGATAAGAATGTTTTCATAAGAATAATTCTCTAAAATATGATTGATAACAAAATGAACATCTTCTGTTTTACCACTATGATAGGTTCCTAACAACCAATTATCTTCACCGCTACAACCACGTAAATTAAGAGAAACAGTATCTATTCCTTTACTATTTAACTCGTTTGTTGTAGAGATCATGTATTTAGATTCAGAACTTCCTTCTAAACCATGAATTAAGATTGCCAACGTGTTAGAGTTTGTTTTAGAAAAATCTAAATCGATAAAATCGTTATCCCAAGTAAAAATACGTTTGCGAGTATACATAGTTGTTTCTTTCATAAATAACGGACGATACATCGTGTTAAAATGTCCGTTTCTAAACGGTAAAGAAGGATTAAAATCTGAATTAAATATTGGCATTGAACAATTTTTTAAGCACGTTGAATCACAAAGATGATAAAAAAAGAAAGAAATTGAAATAAGAGCAAATTGATTTTCTTATTTTCGCTTTATAAAACGAACCAAACATAATGAAAAAACATATTCCGAATTTAATTACTTTAGGAAATTTACTATGTGGTACAATTGCCACAATTGCTGCTGTGAATGGTAATTTTGAAATGGCGGCATTATCTGTAACAATCGGAATTATTCTTGATTTTTTGGATGGCTTTTTTGCAAGAATGTTACATGTTTCTGGTGACTTAGGTAAACAACTAGATTCCTTAGCAGATATGGTTACAAGTGGTGTTGTTCCAGGAATTGTAATGTTTAGTTTGTTGCAAGAAAACTCATTGAATTTATTTGAGAAATCTGCTGACACTTTAAATATAGCTTCTTTTAGTACTGGATATTTACCCTATTTTGGTTTGCTATTAACGCTAGCAGCTTGTTACCGTTTAGCAAATTTTAATATTGATTCAAGACAAACCAATTCTTTTATCGGATTGCCAACACCAGCAATGAGTCTGTTTGTGATTTCTTTACCATTAATTCCGATATATTCTGACAATCAGTTTTTTATTGATTTGATACAAAATAATTATTTATTATTTGGAATAACATTAGTGTTAAGTTTTTTAATGAATGCAGAAATTCCGTTATTCTCATTAAAATTTAAGAATTATAAAGTAAATGAAAACATATTAAAATATGTGTTTCTATTCGTTTCTATACTAATGATTTTATTTTTGGAAGTACTTGCAATTCCGTTAGTGATAATCTTATATGTAGTATTATCTATTGGAAGTAATTTAACAGAAAAGAAGGCTTAGTTCTCAATACATTTTGTTTTTTAGTTTTACTTCAACATAATTTGGCAGAAAACTAAATTATAAATAAACGGCTAACAGAACGTGATTGAAGTACAAAGATAAATCTTATAATCAGAATGTCATTCCGAACGAAGTATGAGGAGGAATCCTAAGTTTTGAGTTATTATTCATGAGATTTCTCAATCGTCAGGAAAAGACTCATTTCGAAAAGACAAGTAGTTTTATAGTAACAGATTGTCGTTAAAGTCACTTAATAGTAATTTATTACACAAGCTTTGTTTTAAAAAACTTAATACATTTGCGTGCAATACTAAAACTTTCTCTTTTTTAGCTCGAAATCTTTGCCAAGATACACTTTACGTACAGTTTCATCGGCAGCTAATTCTTCTGGCGTTCCTTCTTTAAGAATGCTTCCGTTGTGCATTAAAAAAGTTTTATCTGTAATTGCCAATGTTGCTTGTACATCATGATCGGTAATTAGAATACCAATATTTCTATTTTTAAGTTGTGCAACAATACTTTGAATGTCTTCAACAGCAATCGGATCAACTCCAGCAAAAGGTTCGTCTAATAAAATAAATTTAGGATCCGAAGCTAAACAACGCGCAATTTCTGTTCTTCTACGTTCTCCACCAGATAATAATTCTCCTTTATTTTTACGAACATGCCCCAAACTAAATTCTTCAATTAAAGATTCTAATTTTTCTTTACATTCTTTTTTAGTTCTATCAGTAAATTCTAGAACAGACATAATATTTTCTTCTACAGATAATTTTCTAAAAACAGATGCTTCTTGTGCTAAATATCCAATTCCTTTTTGAGCACGTTTGTACATTGGGTCATTTGTAATTTCTTCATCATCTAAATAAATATGACCAGCATTGGGTTTAATCATACCAACAATCATATAAAAAGAAGTGGTCTTTCCAGCTCCATTAGGACCTAATAAACCCACAATTTCCCCTTGAGATACTTCCAAAGAGATTCCTTGAACTACCTTTCGGCTTCCATATATTTTTTCAATATTATCTGCTCTTAATATCATATTTCAAATATACTAATTGTGATTTAGGGAACTCTTAAATTAATTATAAATCGTTTTGCTCTAAAGATTCCCAAAACTCGTATGCTCTTCTTAAATGCGGAATTACAATTGTTCCTCCAACTAAAGTAGCAATAGACATAGCTTCCATTATTTCTTCTTTAGTAACACCTTTTTTATACGCTGTTTCTAAATGATAAGCAATACAGTCATCACAACGTAAAACAGTAGAAGCGACTAGACCTAAAAGCTCTTTTGTCTTTACAGATAAATGACCTTCGCTATAAGCATTGGTATCTAAATTAAAAATTCTCTTAATAACTTTATTATCGTTGCTTAAGAGTTTATCGTTCATTTTCTGACGATATTCGTTAAATTCTTGAACTTTATTTGGCATTTTTTAATTGTCTTTTTTCAACAAAACCAGAAATATAAATACTGATTTCATATAAAATTAATATTGGAATAGAAACAATTATTTGACTCGCAACATCTGGCGGTGTAATAATTGCGGATAAAATTAATACTAATACTAAAGCATGCTTTCTATATTTTCTTAAAAAAGAAGGCGTTATCAGGCCTAACTTTGATAAGAAATAAATAACAACAGGTAGTTCAAATACTAACGAAACACCTAGCATTGTATTGGTAAATAAACTGATATAGGAATCTAGTGTAAAATTATTTACGATGTTTTTACTAATCTGATATCCGTAAAAGAATGATACAGACATTGGCATAATTACATAATAACTAAATAAAACTCCAATAAAAAATAATAAGGAAGCAATAAATAAAAAACCTCTTGATTTCCTTCTTTCTGTTTTGTGTAATCCTGGAGCAATAAAACGCCACATTTCCCATGATAAGTAAGGGAACGTAAGTATTACGGCTAAAATTAATGAAACCCATAAAGAACTCATTAATTGCTGCGTTAAAGACAATGCTTGTAGTTTATTAGGAATATTAATAGTACAAAAACTACTATCTATACCAACACTTGTAAAAACTTGACAGAAAAACCTGTAAGTAACAAAGTCAGAATGTGTATGAGCAATGATAAAGTTGTCATAGACTTCTTCTTTAAAAATAAAAAGTACAATTGCAAAAGCAAATACTACGGAGGTACTCCTAACTAAGTGCCAACGTAATTCTTCTAGATGTCCTAAAAAGGACATTTCTTTTGGTTCATCACTCATTTAAAAAATGCCTTCTTTAATTAAATCGTGTAAATGTACAACGCCTAAATAATCGGTATTGTCGTTTGTAACTAAAATTTGTGTGATCTCGTTGCTTTCTAAAGCTTCTAAAGCCTCAATTGCCATTGCGTTTATTGATATTGTTTTAGGATTCTTAGACATAATATCACTTGCTAATAAAGAATTTATTTCTGTAGATTTACTTAACATTCTACGAATATCTCCATCAGTAATAATTCCAACAATTTTATTATTTTCAATAACTGCCGTAACTCCTAATCTTTTTTCGGTAATTTCTATAATTACTTTATAAATACTACTCCTTTTATCAACTTTCGGAATTTCATTGTTTTTTATCAAATCAGAAACTCTTAAATACAAACGTTTTCCTAAAGCTCCACCAGGATGATATTTTGCAAAATCGTTGCTAGAAAAACCTTTTAATTTTAATAAGCAAACTGCTAAAGCATCGCCCATTACTAATTGTGCTGTTGTGCTTGTAGTTGGAGCTAGATTATTAGGACAGGCTTCTTTTTCTACAAAAGTATTTAAAGTAAAATCTGCATTTATTCCAAGAAAAGAATCTGTATTACCAGTAATTGCAATAATTTTATTTCCGTAATTTTTAATCAAGGGAACTAAAACTTTTATTTCTGGAGTATTTCCACTTTTAGAAATACAAATAACAACATCATCATTTTGTATGGCCCCTAAATCTCCATGAATTGCATCTGCAGCGTGCATAAAAATAGCTGGAGTTCCAGTAGAATTAAATGTTGCAACAATTTTTGTAGCTATGTTGGCGCTTTTTCCAATTCCTGTAACAATAACTCTTCCTTTAGAATTTAATATATATTTAACGGATGCTTCAAAATTGTCATCAATTAAATTTGCTAAATTAGCTATAGCACTACTTTCTATAAGAATTGTTTCTTTTGCAGTAGTAATAATAGAATTAAAATCTTTCAAGGTTTTATAATTTTAATAGTAAGAAAAAAAGTTATATCTTTAAAATATTGTAGAAAACACTTTTTTTTACTACTACAAATTTACTATAAATATTGATAGACTCAAACCAAAACATGATTTTTAAAAATACATTAATAAATTCCCCAACTGATTGATAAAGATGAGTGATGAAATTGATTTATATGTGCCGTTAAAGAAATTTTTCGGATTTAATAAGTTCAAAGGTTTACAAGAAGAAGTTATTAAAAGCATTTTACAAAGAAAAGACACTTTTGTAATCATGCCAACTGGTGGAGGAAAGTCGTTGTGCTATCAATTACCAGCTTTGATGAGCGAAGGAACAGCAATTGTTGTTTCTCCTTTAATTGCTTTAATGAAAAATCAAGTTGATGCAATTCGAGGTATTTCTGAGCATAGAGGTATTGCACATGTTTTAAATTCTTCTTTGAATAAAACAGATGTAGCTCAAGTTAAAAGCGATATTGAAAGCGGAATTACAAAATTGTTATATGTGGCCCCAGAATCTTTAATAAAAGAAGAGTATGTAACTTTCTTAAGAACTCAAAAAATATCTTTTGTAGCGATTGATGAAGCCCATTGTATTTCTGAATGGGGACATGATTTTAGACCAGAATATAGAAACCTTAGAACAATTATCAAAGAAATAGATAATGTTCCTATAATTGGTTTAACTGCTACAGCTACCGAAAAAGTACAAGAAGATATTTTAAAAACATTGGGGATTCCTGATGCTAAAACTTTTAAAGCTTCATTTAACAGACCAAATCTATTTTACGAAGTTAGACCAAAAACGAAAGATGTAGATAAAGATATTATTCGTTTTGTAAAACAACGAATAGGTAAATCAGGAATCGTTTATTGTTTGAGTAGAAAGAAAGTAGAAGAAATAGCTCAAGTTTTACAAGTAAACGGAATTAAAGCGGTTCCATATCACGCAGGTTTAGATGCTAAAACAAGAGTTAGACATCAAGATATGTTTTTAATGGAAGATTGTGATGTGGTTGTCGCAACAATTGCATTCGGAATGGGAATTGACAAACCAGATGTTCGGTTTGTAATTCATCATGATATTCCTAAAAGTTTAGAAAGTTATTATCAAGAAACTGGAAGAGCTGGACGAGATGGAGGTGAAGGTCATTGCTTGGCTTTTTATGCTTATAAAGATATTGAAAAGTTAGAAAAATTTATGGCTAGTAAACCTGTTGCAGAGCAAGAAATTGGTCATGCTTTACTGCAAGAAGTTGTTGGTTATGCAGAAACTTCTATGAATAGGAGAAAATATATTTTGCATTACTTTGGAGAGGAGTTTGATGAAATAAATGGCTTAGGAGCAGAGTTAGATGATAATACAAAAAATCCTAAGAAAAAACACGAAGCACAAGATGAAGTTGTAAAACTGCTTTCTGTTGTAAGAGACACAAAAGAAAAATACAAAGCTAAAGATGTTGTTAGTACCATAATTGGTAAAGAAAATGCGATGTTAACTTCGCATAGAACACATCGACAACCATTTTTTGGCATTGGAAAAAATAAAGAGAAAACCTATAGGATGGCGTTGATCAGACGGGTTTTAGTTTCTGGTTATTTACGTAAAGAAATTGAACAATATGGCGTTATTAAAATAACAAAAGAAGGATTAGATTTTATTAAAAATCCAATGTCATTTATGATGACGGAAGATCATACCTATGATAGTGACAATGACAGTTCTATTATTACAAATGCAAAAGGAAATGCTGGTGGTTTAGATGATAAACTAATGGCAATGTTAAAAGATTTACGCAAAAATATTGCCAAGAAATTGGGTGTTCCGCCTTTTGCTGTTTTTCAAGACCCATCTTTAGATGATATGGCTATAAAATATCCAATTTCTTTTGAAGATTTAGCAAATGTACATGGAGTTGGAGAAGGAAAAGCTCGTAAATATGGAACTGAATTTATAAAATTGATTCAAAATTATGTTGATGAAAATGATATTTTAAGACAAGATGATTTAGTTGTAAAAAGTACAGGTGTAAATTCAGGATTAAAACTATATATCATTCAAAATACAGATAGAAAACTACCTTTAATAGACATTGCTAAATCGAAAGGTTTAAGCATGGAAGAATTGATTAAAGAAATGGAGGCAATTATTTTTTCTGGAACTAAATTAAACATTAACTATAGTTTAGATGATTTGTTAGATGAAGAGCAACAAGAAGAAATTTTTGATTATTTTATGGAAGCTAAATCTGATAAAATTCAAGAAGCTTTAGACGAATTTGATGGCGATTATGATGAAGAAGAACTTCGGTTAATGCGAATTAAATTTATAAATGAAGTTGCTAATTGATTTCAGTTCAGTGTTTTAAAAGTACGTTTTGTGTTTTAACATTCTTTTGACATCCTTTTAACATTTTTAGGGCACAGTAATTGTAGTTTCGTTACGTAAAATTAAAAATATGCTAACGAAAAGAAGTACACTGCTTGTATTATTATTGCTAACACTTTCACCAATTTTCTCTCAAGAAAAAGAATCTAAACTAAATTTATTTATCACTTGTGATTTTTGTGATACTAATTATTTGAAACAGAACTTAGAGTACTCTAAATTTGTAAGAGATAATAACTACGCTGATGTAAATCTGTTTTTTAGAAATCAAAGAAATGGAAGTGGTGGTGAACTTTATGAAATCAATTTTATTGGTCAAAACTCTTATAAAGAAATTCAGGATAAAATAACCTTTTCAACAACTTCTGATAATACAAGAGATGAGGTTAGAAAACTAATGTTAAAAAATATTAGGTTAGGTTTAGTTCGTTTTTGGATAAAAGCTGGATTAAAAGATAAAATTGTTATTTCTGTTTAAAAGCCAAATATAAATGAAATAAAAGAAGAGGTTGATAAATGGAATAAATGGGTTTTTAGGTTGGGGGCTAATGGATTCTTTAACGGACAAGAAACTTATAAAAGTAGAAGTTTAAGCTTTAATGTTTCTGCAAGAAGAGTAACTGAGAAAAATAAATTTTCTTTTTGGTTAAATTTTAATGATAATAAATCTGTCTATAAATTTGATGGACAAGAAGATATTGTTTCTAAGAACAGTTCTAAAAACGCAAGTATTTCTAATGCATTTAGTGTTAGTGATCATTGGTCTGTAGGTTTTTTTGCTAGAGCTGGTAGCTCTGATTATGATAATAAAGATTTGTATGTGAGTTTTCTTCCTGCAGTAGATATAACTTTTTCAATTATAAACAATCGACCAAACAACAACTAAAATTAGCGTATAAAATTGGAGCAAGTTTCACTAATTATTTAGAAAAAACAGTATTTAACCAATTTGAAGAATATTTATGGAATCATGATTTAAGTTTACAAGGAAGCGTTAATAAAACTTGGGGAACAATAAATGGTTCTATTAGTTATGAAAGTTATTTGCATGAGGCTTCATTGAATGAGTTTTCATTTTATTTAGGAACAAACGTTAGACTATTTAAAGGTTTTTCATTTAACATGAATGGAAATTATAATATTACCAACAATCAAATTAGTTTACCAGCAGGTAACTTAACAGTTGAAGAAATATTATTACGTCAGCAACAAATAAAATCTGGATATAACTATTTTTTTAGTGCAGGAATTAATTACACTTTTGGTTCAATGTTTAATTCGGTTGTAAATCCTAGATTTGGATTTTAAAGGTTAAATCGTAAAAATAGTTACTAAAATCCCTAATAAAATTGCGGTAAATTTCTGAATGTTAAACTTATGATTTTCAGAACTTTCAAATAATATTATTGTAGAAATATGTAAAAATACGCCAATTATTAATGCAGTAATTTCTGTATGATAATCTGAAAAAAAGGCTATTTTATCTGCGATAAAAACTCCTAAAGGACTCATTAAAGCAAACATTCCTAAGAAAATAACTACTGTGTTTTTTGTGAATTTAGAATGAATTAAAAAGGTTGTTAAAACGATGGCAATCGGAATTTTATGAACCACAATAGCCAATAATAAATTTGTGTCTTCAGTTTCAATCGGAATTCCTTCTGAAAAAGCGTGTACGCACAAACTTATAAAAAGCAATAATGGAAATTTAGTTTCATGAAAATGCACATGTATATGTCCGTGTTCTGCACCTTTAGAAAAGGACTCTAAAACAGATTGAATTAATATTCCTGCTAAGATAAAAATTCCAATTCTTGTTGTATTATTAGTTTCAATAAATACTTCTGGCAATAAATGTAAAATGGTAACAGATAATAAATACGCTCCACTAAACGATAATAATAACCGCGTAATTTTGTTTGATGGTTTAAAAACTAAAACCACCAAAGCACCTATTAAGACCGAAAAAATTAGCAAAAAATAATTCATTACGACACTACAAATATTAACCTGTTAGAGGTTTCTTTATCATATGCAGATAAATAATAATCACCAAAAATATGATTTATTTTTAATTCAGCTGTTTTTAAGTAGGAGGTAAATTTTTCTATATCTAAATATTTAACTCTTTCAAAGTAAGAATGATTTTTACCTTCAACAGTAAATTCAATTTCTTTAATGATAAAACCATTTTCAATTTTTCTATGGATATAAAAGTCAATTCCGTCTATAGATTTCACTTCATTTTCAATTAAATTCTTTTTTACATCAAAAACATTTAAAAAATCGATTACAGCTATTCCATTTTCTTTCAAACCTTTTTTTATATTCAGAAGTACTTGTATATCTTCATTATCATCTTCAAAATACCCGAAACTAGTAAATAAATTAAAAACAGCATCGTATTTATTTACAAACGAATTTCTCATATCGTGTTCAATAAAACTCAAATTTTCGTTAGCAAAAGTGTTTGCAAGAGCAATACTGTTTTCAGACAAATCTGCACCCGTAACTTTATAGCATAAAGAATTTAGAAAAATGGAATGCCTTCCTTTTCCACACGCTAAATCTAGAATATGAGTTTTGGGTTTTAATTGCAAAAAAGAGGTAATGTTTTGCATAAAAAAACGTGCATCAGTATCATCTCTATCTTTATACAGAATATGATAATACGGTGTATCAAACCACGATGTAAACCAATTTTTTTTTTGTGTCCATAGAATATAAGGCTACAAAAATACTGAAATTTAATAGTATAATTTTGCTTTTTTAAGAGATTCAGTTAAATGTTTTTTATAAAAGAATCATTCCTAAATTAAAATGTATTTTTGCAAAATGAATATGAATAAGGATTTTGAAATGGTGGCAACCACCATGTTTGGTTTAGAAGAAGTGTTGGCAACAGAATTGAAAAATTTAGGAGCGCAAGATGTTGTAGTTGGTATTAGAAGCGTTTCTTTTAAAGGAGATAAAGGTTTTATGTATAAAGCTAATATTGCGTTAAGAACAGCCATCAGAATTTTAAAACCAATCAAAACTTTTAAAGTATTTGATGAAGAAGATTTATATGAAAGTTTACAAAAAATTAATTGGGAAAACTATTTAGATGTCGATGGAACTTTTTCAATTGGAGCTGTTGTAAACTCTAAGAACTTTACGACAAACTCGCATTACATTACGTTGAAATCTAAAGATGCCATTGCAGATTATTTTAGAGATAAATATAACAGAAGACCAAATGTAGATGTAAAACATCCTGATTTAAAAATTCATGTGCATATTCAAAAAGAATTGTGTACAGTTTCTTTAGATTCTTCTGGAGATTCTTTGCACAAACGTGGTTATCGATCTGCGACAAATATAGCACCGATTAACGAAGTTTTAGCTGCCGGATTGGTATTGCTTTCTGGTTATACAGGTGAAGAAAATTTTATCGATCCGATGTGTGGTTCTGGTACAATTTTAATAGAAGCAACCATGATTGCCAATAACATTCCTGCAAATATTAATAGAAATCATTTTGGATTTGAAAACTGGAAAGATTATGACGATGATTTGTACTTTTTAATTCAAGATGTATTGTTAAAAAAAATACGCAGTTCTCATTTTAAAATTATGGGATTTGATAAAGCGCCGTCTGCCGTTATAAAAGCACAAGATAATATTAAAAATGCAAATTTAGATGAGTTTATTGGTGTACACCATGTTAACTTTTTCAACTCTAAAAAAGAAGTTTTTGGGAATACAACTATTTTGTTTAATCCACCTTATGGCGAACGTTTAAATATTGATACCGCTGAGTTTTATAAGAAAATAGGGGATACATTAAAACACGGTTATCCAGATTGTAAAGTTTGGTTTATTACTTCAGATTTAGAAGCATTAAAGCATGTTGGGTTAAGAACTTCTAAAAAAATTCCGCTTAAAAACGGAGATTTAGATTGTCGTTTGGTTCGTTATGATATGTATTCTGGAACAAGAAAAGTTCGTTCTGATGAACAAGAAATATCAGAAACAGATTTAGAAGATTAATAAATATAAGTAAGGTTAAAACGAGCAGTTTTACTAATGAAAATTACAGATAAAATGCTTAAATTTGTACCTTAAATTTGATAAAAGAAACATGAAGATATCTTACAATTGGTTGCGACAATTTTTAAAGATTGACTGGGAAGCCGAAAAAGCAGGTGAATTATTAACTGACTTAGGGCTTGAAGTAGAGGTAATTGAAACTAAAGAATCTATAAAAGGTAGTTTAGCAGGAATTGTTGTTGGAGAAGTTTTAACCTGTATTCAGCACCCAAATGCAGACAGATTAAAAGTAACTACTGTAAATATAGGTTCAGGAGAGCCAGTACAAATTGTTTGTGGAGCTCCAAATATTGCTGCAGGACAGAAAGTACCTGTTGCTACTATCGGAACTACTTTATATAATGATAAAGGTGAAGGCTTTAAAATTAAAAAAGGAAAAATTAGAGGAGGAGAGAGTCATGGAATGATTTGTTCTGAAGACGAATTAGGGCTAGGAAGTTCTCATGATGGTATCTTAATTTTAGACGCTAATTTAAAACCAGGAACTCTAGCAGCAGAAGTTTTTAATATAGAAAAAGATGAGGTTTTTGAAATTGGTTTAACACCAAATAGAGCAGACGCTATGAGTCACTTTGGTGTGGCTAGAGATTTACGGGCAGGTTTAATGCAGCAAGATATTAACATCGAATTAATTTCTCCTTCTGTAAGTAATTTTCATGTAGATGAAAGAAAATTAAAGATTGATGTAGAAGTCGTAGATAAAGATTTAGCACCACGTTATTGTGGAATTTCAATTACCGATATAGAAGTAAAAGATTCTCCAGAATGGATTCAGAATCGTTTAAAATCTATCGGAATTACTCCGAAAAATAATATTGTTGACATCACTAATTATGTATTACACGAATTAGGACAGCCATTACATGCTTTTGATGCGCAAAAAATTAAAGGAAATAAAGTTGTTGTTAAAACCTTAAAAGAAGGAACTAAATTTACAACATTAGATGAAGTTGAAAGAGAATTAAGTGCTGATGATATTATGATTTGTGATGCAGAATCTAATCCGATGTGTATAGCTGGCGTTTTTGGTGGAATTGACTCTGGAGTTACTAAAAACACAACAAGTGTTTTCTTAGAAAGTGCTTATTTTAATCCAGTTTCTATTCATAAATCAGCAAAAAGACATGGGTTGAATACAGATGCTTCTTTTCGTTTTGAAAGAGGAATTGATATCAATTTAACGAAATACGCATTAAAACGAGCAGCTTTATTAATTGAAGAATACGCAGATGCAACCTTAGCTTCTGACATTATGGATTTTTATCCAGAGAAAATTGAAGATTTCCAAGTATTCTTATCATACGAAAATGTAAATCGTTTAATAGGTCAAGAAATTGAAAGAGAAACTATCAAAAATATTTTGGCTTCTTTAGAAATTAAAATAAATAGTGAAACTGAAGGTGGAATGGGATTAACAATTCCGTCTTATAGAGTTGATGTTCAGAGAGAAGCAGATATTATTGAAGAAATATTGAGAATATATGGATATAATAATATTGAGTTTTCTCACAAGTTAAATACATCTATTTCTTTTGATACTAACAAAGACGTTAAGATTGAAAATATTGTTGCTAACCAATTAAGTTCATTAGGATTTAATGAAACCATGGCAAATTCGTTAACGAAAGCAAATTATGTAGCGCTAACAGAAAACTTAAACGCAGATAATAACGTAGAAATGTTAAATCCATTGAGTAGTGATTTAAAAGTAATGTGTCAATCGTTATTATTTAGTGGGTTAGAATCAGTTGTATATAATATCAACAGAAAGAATAATGCTTTAAAGCTTTATGAGTTTGGGAAAACATATCATAAATACAACGAAACATATCAAGAAGACAAGCATTTAACCTTATTTGTAACCGGAAACAGAATTAAAGACAGTTGGAAAACAGCTTCAAAAAGTTCAGATTTCTTTTATGTAAAAGGAATTATTACAGCATTATTAGAACGATTAGGAATTAATAACGTAAAAACTTCACCTACAAAAACAGATGTGTTTTCTGAAGGAATTACATTGAGTTTAGGAAAAATTACGTTGGTTAATCTTTGAGTTGTAAAAAGAACAATTTTAAAAGAATTTGGAATTAAACAAGAAGTGCTGTTTGCAGATATAAATTGGGATAATGTATTAAAGTTATGTGGTAATAAAAATGTTAAGGTAACAGATTTACCAAAGTTTCCGGAAGTTAAAAGAGATTTGGCATTATTGTTAGATAACGGAAAAACGTTTAAAGAGATATACAATTTAGCTTTTCAATCGGAAAAATACTTGTTAAAAGAAGTAGATTTGTTTGATGTTTATCAAGGAGGTGAATTGCCAAAAGGTAAAAAATCGTATGCAGTAAGTTTTGTGTTGCAAGACGAAAATAAAACTCTAGAAGATAAGCAGATTGATAAAATAATGCAAAAATTACAAGCAACTTTTGAGAAAAACTTAGAAGCTGTTTTAAGATAAATTTTAAGCTCCTTTTTTGGAGCTTTTTTTTGAAGGTAAAAGTCATTCCTGCGACTTTGTGCTAAACTTGATTTAGTAAAGCAGGAATCTCATAATAGAAGTAATAAATCAAAATGGATTCCTCTGAAAGCAGGAATGACAGAAATTATGTACAAACTACTCATACGTCCAATATTATTTCTTTTTGATCCAGAGAAAGTACACTATTTTACTTTTTCTGTAATTAAATTGTTACATAAAATTCCCTTTGTTCCTGGAATTATCAGACGTATATATCAAGTAAATGATAAACGATTAGAAAGAAATTTATTCGGAATTACCTTTAAAAATCCAGTTGGGTTGGCTGCAGGATTTGATAAAAATGCAGTTATCTATAACGAATTAGCAAACTTTGGTTTTGGTTTTATAGAGGTTGGTACGGTAACTCCAAAAAGACAAATTGGAAATCCTAAAAAGCGTTTATTCCGTTTAAAAAATGATAGAGGAATTATCAATAGAATGGGATTTAATAATGAAGGAATTGAAGCGGCCATCAACAACTTAAAAAAGAATAAAGGTCAAGTTGTTATCGGAGGAAACTTAGGAAAGAATACTGCTACTTTACCAGAAAATTATACTGAAGATTATTGTGAGGTTTTTAAAGCATTACATCCGTATGTAGATTATTTTGTACTGAATGTAAGTTGCCCAAATGTTGGGAGTCATGCAAAACTAAATGACAAAGAGTATTTAATAGAGTTGATAACCGCAGTTCAAGCCTTGAATAATAAAATGGTTACTGAGCGTAGTCAAAGTAAACCAATCTTATTAAAAATTGCTCCAGATTTAAACAATCTTCAGCTAGATGAGATTATAGAATTGGTTGCAGAAACTAAGATTGATGGTGTTATTGCATCTAATACATCTACAACTAGAGATAATTTAAAAGCTTCTAACGAACGTTTGCAAGAAATTGGAAATGGTGGTGTAAGTGGTCAACCCATTAAAGCACAAAGCACTAAAGTAATTCAATATTTAGCAAATAATTCTAACAAGTCATTTCCAATTATTGGAGTAGGAGGCATTCACTCTGCTGAAGATGCACTAGAAAAATTGAATGCTGGCGCAGATTTGGTACAGATTTATACTGGTTTCATCTACGAAGGACCAAGTATTATTAAAAAAATTAATAAAGCTATTTTGAAACAACCATAAACTGTCATTATGATGATATGCAATGAAGAAGTAATCTTTCAAAATCACACGTAACTTTAATTTGAGAGATTTCTAGATTTCGTTTCACTTGACTCAAAATGATAAAAAAAAGACTAATTTTACGTCAATGATAGAAACCCTACTTTCTTTTGCCTTGGCGACCTTAGCCTTAGCTGTTTCTCCAGGACCAGATAATATTTATGTATTAACGCAAAGTATTGTGAATGGAAAAAAGTATGGATTAGCGACTGTTTATGGCTTAATTTCTGGCTGTATTGTACATACTACTTTATTGGCATTTGGAGTTTCATTGATTATAAAAGAAAGTGAATCGTTGTTTTTTGCTATTAAATTATTTGGAGCTGCTTATTTATTGGACTTAGCATTTAAAGTGTATAAATCTGATGCTTCTATTGTTTTCTCTGAAGATAATGTGGCTAAAAAAACAACCACACAATTATTTAAGCAAGGTTTTATTATGAATGTCTTAAACCCAAAAGTGTCTATTTTCTTTTTGGCATTTTTCCCTGGTTTTTTATTTAGTGATACGATAAGCACTATACTACAATTTTATGTATTGGGTTTCTTGTTTATGCTTGTTTCTCTTATTGTGTTTTCTGCTATTGCAATTTTAGCAGGTGCAATTTCTACGTATATTAAAAGTCATAAAAAGGTAGGATTGTATTTAAAATGGACACAAATTGTGGTATTTGTAGCAATTGCTATCTTTATTTTGAAACCATAATTTTTTTAAATATTCTGACTAATTATAGACGATAACTGCATCTTGTTTTTTACGTAATTAGCACAAATATTTAATGAATTATTTATTTCTAGCCGCTTTAAACTCACTACCATCATACCATTTCGGAAAATAACTTTCATTTGCTAATTTCAATCCTACATTATAAAACAGTTGTAAATCTAATTGTAAACCACTTAATTCTATGGTTTCAGCATTGTATTCATCAGAGGGTTGATGGTATTTATACATTCTATAATTGTCATTATGTTTTTTGATGTCTTTAATACTGATATCAAAACCTTCATAAGAACCACTTGCATATAAAGCCGGAATCCCAATTTTTGCAAAATTAAAATGATCTGATCTAAAGAAATATCCTTTTTCAGCTTCTGGGTCTGGAATAACATATCTGTTTTGTTTGGTCGCAGCTTCTTTGGCATATACATCCATTTCAGATTGACCAAAACCGGTAATCGTTAAATCTTTCATTTTTCCTGGACTATCAAGCGGATCAATATTAATATTTGCTACTGTTTTTTTAGGATTAAAAATAGGGTAGGCTGCATAATAAGCAGAACCCAACAAACCTTGTTCTTCTCCGGTAACAGCTATAAACACGATAGAACGTTTTGTTTTGGTACTCTTTTTAAAAGCTTCAGCAATTGCTAATAAACCAGCAGTGCCAGATGCATTATCTACGGAACCGTTATAGATAGAGTCGCCATCAATTGCTTTACCAATTCCGAAATGATCCCAATGCCCAGAATAGATAATATATTCATCTTTTTGGTCTGTTCCAGGCATCATTGCAACTACATTTTTAGAAGTATCTTTTTTGGTTCTGTATCATGAATGATAATAAGACATGCAGCTCCTTGTCTTGCCGCTTCTTCGTATTTATACGTCCAACGACCATAATAGGTCATTTCATTTCCTTTAAATAACGTTGAATCTCCAGATTTAAAACCTGGATCATTCACTAAAACGACAGCCGTTTTTCCTTTCCAATCAATGCCTTCATAATCATTCCATCCATATTCTGGTGCTACAATTCCGTAACCAGCAAAAACAAGTTCAGAATTTTCAAGGTTAACATCGGTAACAGCTTTATTGGTTACAGCAACAAAATCTTTGAGTGCTTTTAAATTAAATGTTCCATTTTTTCCAGTAATTGTCATGTTTTCAGATGGCGTTCCTGAAATTTCAACCATCGGTACTTCTTGAAAAAAGCTATCTCCATTTCCTGGTAACAAACCTAATTTAGAAAACTCATCTTTTAAATAGTTCACGGTTATTGTTTCTCCTTTAGTAAATGGTTTTCTTCCCATAAAATCATCTGAAGCTAAACGTTCTAAATGTTTTTCGAGAGTAGTTTCAGAAACTTGTACTGAATTCGCATTGTTTTTTATAGTAGAATTACAGCTAATTAGTAATGTTAAAATTGAAATTTGTAGAAAATTCTTCATGGTATATTGTGTTTTTTTCTTGTTGAATATGTTAACGTACCTCAAATAAAAAAGTAAGTTGCTAACTGCTGGTAATTTACAAAAAAAGTGGTTGGAAACAATTGGGTATTTATTTTAAAAATCCAATGCTTTGGTTATCTTTGATTCTTAATGAAAAAAGTCAAAATTATAGAATGTCCACGTGACGCCATGCAAGGAATAAAATCATATTTTATTCCAACGCAAGCAAAAGCAGATTATATAAATGCTTTATTGCGTGTGGGTTTTGATACGATTGATTTTGGGAGTTTTGTTTCTCCAAAAGCGATTCCGCAAATGCGAGATACAGCAGAAGTTTTAGCGAAATTAGATTTGTCATCAACCAATAGTAAATTACTAGCAATTATTGCCAATGTTCGTGGTGCAAATGACGCTGCTCAATTCGAAGAAATAGATTATTTAGGGTATCCTTTTTCTATTTCAGAAAACTTTCAAATGCGTAATACACACAAAACCATTACAGAATCTCTAGAAGCGTTGGATGAAATTTTAAATATTGCAAATGCATCTAATAAAGAAGTTGTTGCCTATTTATCTATGGGATTTGGAAATCCGTATGGTGATCCTTGGAATGTTGATATTGTTGGAGATTGGACAGAAAAGTTATCAAATATGGGCGTAAAAATTTTATCGCTTTCAGATACGATTGGTAGTTCAACTCCAGAAGTAATAGAGTATTTATTTTCAAATTTAATTTCGAAATATCCAGAGATTGAATTTGGAGCACATTTACATACAACACCAATAACTTGGAAAGAAAAAGTAGATGCAGCATATAAAGCTGGATGTACCCGTTTTGACGGAGCAATGATGGGGTATGGTGGTTGTCCGATGGCAAAAGACGAACTAACAGGAAATATGCCAACAGAAAAATTACTCTCTTATTTTACTACAGAAAAAGTAGAAACAGGAATCAAACCTATGAGTTTTGAAAGCGCATATAATGTTGCTTTGGATGTTTTTGAGTAGAGTTGGAACGTTGGAAAGGTGCAGAGTTTAAAAGTCATAAAGTTTAAAAAGCACAAAGTTGTCATTCCTGCGAATGCAGGAATCTCATAAAAAAAGGTAACTAAAACAATAAGATTCCTGCCTTCGCAGGAATGAAAAAGTATATTAAAATGAAATTCACAAAATCAATCTTTTATATTTTATCAGTAGTATTGCTGCTTTCTTGTAATCAAGATGATGGAAAAATAGATTTCATCTTTTTGCAATTAAATGATGTGTATGAAATTGCTCCGATTCAAGGAGGCGAATTTGGCGGAATGGCAAGAGTAGAAACGGTACATCAAGAATTATTAAAAGAAAACAAAAATACTACATTGGTAATGGCGGGCGATTTTTTAAATCCGTCGTTATTAGGAACCGTAACCTATAACGGAGAACGGATTCGTGGAAAACAAATGATAGAAACCATGAATGCTATGAATTTTGATTTAGCTGCTTTTGGTAATCATGAGTTCGATTTAAGTGCTAATGATTTGCAAAAACGGTTAAACGAAAGTAATTTTGATTGGATTACGAGCAATGTTTTAGAAAATAAAGACGGAAAAACAACCCCGTTTTCTAACAAACAAAATACAGTAAGAGAAACCTATATTAAAGAGTTTACAGATGCAGATGGAACAACAATTAGAGTCGGTTTTATTAGTGTTTGTGTTCCTTCTAATCCTAGAAGTTATGTAATGTATAAAGATATTTTTGAAGAAGCAAAACGGTCGTATACTAATTTAAAAGATAAAGTTGATGTTGTTTTTGGTTTAACGCATGTTACCATTGCTGATGATAAAAGAATTTTAGAAATGTTACCAGAAATTCCGTTAATTATGGGAGGACATGAACATACAAATATGATGGTTCCGGTAGGGAATTCTTTTGTAGCAAAAGCAGATGCAAATG
>Ga0105054_10002678_pt1 | contig 28242 bp, 26 predicted proteins | sample BON02_FD_78091 | JGI IMG/M metagenome (GOLD analysis project Ga0105054, IMG submission 78091) | Freshwater microbial communities from Lake Bonney liftoff mats and glacier meltwater in Antarctica - BON-02 (megahit assembly) | ecosystem: Environmental > Aquatic > Freshwater > Ice > Glacier...
CACATGCATCACCTTCCCCGACCGTGCCATGTGTCCAAGCAACTATTGGCCGCGGCTCCTGCGGGTTCGGGCCCGTTGGAATAAACGCCATTCCACTGGCGGCAGCCAGATCGCCATTGTCGAGTTCGGTCACGTAAAGAATTCTCAGGGACTGGGCGCCATCAACATCGGTGCCGAGGGGCTCCACGCGCAGCAGGTCACCAGGTTTCCCTACCAAAGGGGTAGGTGGGGTGTAAAACGGTTGTAGGTCGCTCTGCTTCACTGACGTATCCACTCTGCTTGACATTATGTTTGCGGCGAAGAAAAGGGCCAGCCCGGTCATAATCGCTAGGACTCCGATCGCCCACGATTTAAGGATGCCCATGCCAGCAGCGTAACGGGTAAGAGATGATGTACGGGTGAGAAACGAGTCTAATGACAAAGAGCCTGTAGTCGCGATTTCAATCGATAGTCCGATTGGGACCGAGGCTTTCAATTCTGCCTTTTATGCTGCAAGATCGGTCGCAACAGGGGCACTGGGGCTTGCACGATTCGCGACCGAGACCACGGTGTATCTGGTCACCGAGTCGACAAAAGTAATCGCGAACTCAATTCTTGATACGGTTGTGCCGGTTGCTGTCAACGCGGTTGTTTCCAGAATCGACATTAACAAGATTGTCGCTCAAGTAGATATCACTCCGATTCTTGATCGGGTTCCCATGACTGAGATTGCCGACTACATCATTGAGGAAATTGATTTGCCTAGTTTGGTCCGCGAAAGCACAGGTGGTGTGGCCGATGGCTTATTGGGCACATTACGTTTTCAAGCGATTCAAACCGACAACTTCGTCAGTGACATTGTGGATCGGATCTTTTTTCGACAGAAAATGCGGGCAACCACTCGAGAAGTATTGGTTGGACATGCCACCATTTAGCCAGTTCCGAAAGACACTCGTCCCAGCGGCGCAAGTATATTCCAGTTCCTTACCCGAGCGTGCCCGTTCCATTCAAGGTTTGAGGGCCGGATTTACCAGTCGCGTGATTGCCGCGTTCATCGATATCGGGCTGGTTGCGCTGTTGGTGCTGGGCGCTTGGGGTGGCTGGGAAGCTCTTCGATACATCCTGACTGTTTTTTACACCTTGCCAGCGGCAACGGGCATCCCGCTGTTAATCATTGGCTATTTCACGATGTGGATTTATTGGACGTGGAGCTGGTCGATCGGTGGTCGTTCATTAGGCAACATCTTGATGGGATTGCGAGTGCAAACGCGACATGGCGGCAATCTTGGACTGGGGTTAGCTGCACTTCGATCATTTCTTTCGGTCGTTTTTGCCCTCGGGCTGCTCTGGGCAATTATCAGCCGAACAAATAAATCGGTGCAGGATATTGTGCTGGGCACCGAAGTTGTTTTTGATTGGGCACCGCTTTTGCCTAAGGTTGACATCACATTCGCCATGGAAAAGAACATGACTCAGGGCGGGAACTAACGCTTTATTTTATTATTATCATCAGGATCTTGATCAGGCCCAGCGAAAATGACAGAGCTGCGACAATGAAAGTTAAAGCACCCGATGTCGTCGTGGAACTTTTGTATTGATGTGTTGATGTCATTACCACCAGAGCGACGGCAACAAAAGCAATTGCGGCGAGAATTACCGCGAAAACCACTGACTCGGAAAGGGCAAGGCGAGCGAGAGCAAAACCGGCAATCGACAGTGCTAAAGCCGTTTTTCGCCACGACAAAAGAGTCCGTTCCTGCGGCATTCCTTCATCAGTTGGTTGCATGTGCGGTATCCGTTACAAGAAGGCGATTGCGACAATGACCGCAGCGGCTACCACCGTGCCGGAAAGCAGGGCAAGGGCCGGTGAATTCTTGAGCGGCGTGCGTTCCCGAACGGACCGTTCAACTCGCGCCCAGGAAATCCAGGCCCACAGCGAAATAATGGAGCCAATACCGAGAAGTAGAATGGAGAGCGTTTTACGGGTATCAACTGCCATGTCCACGGCGAATGCATTGAGGACGATACCGCCCGCAATAAAGGCAAGACCTGTTCTAATCCAAGATAAAAAAGTTCGTTCATTTGCAAGCGTATATTCTGGATCGGGTTCACTCCCACGGGAGTAGATAAACTTGGGGCGCCGAACTCTTTGTGGTGGATTATCTTCCGGGGTCTCGTTCGGGGTCATAACTAAATTCTAACCGTAGTCGTCTCCGAAGCTAGGAATTTTAGTAGTTATAGCCCGACGTGAGTCAAGAGTTTGCTGCTATCTCAAGCAGATACAACTGATGGGTGGCTCGAGTGCACGCGACGAAAATATCGGATCCGCGCACTCCTTGACGCCCAATGTGATCTGGGTTCACAACAAAAACCACATCAAACTCGAGACCTTTTGTTTCTTTGGCACTCAACACAGCAATTCGGAAATCGATCGCGGCGGGTCCAAAGCCGAGGTCGGTCGACGTATTATGAAACTTTTCTTGCCAGCTCGTTAAGAGACCATCCGGCAAAATTACACAAGCGCGCCCTGTATGGTCTGCCAACGTATTTGTCAGGAAATCGAGCACTTCACTTTCACTCACTCGCATATTAACGGTGGGGGAGCCGTTTCTGATCGAGACCAATTCTGGTGGTGTGCCACCCGCTCTGGCAAGCTGCTGCATCGCGGTCTGCACGGTTTCCTCCGTGATGCGATAGGTGACGTTGAGACTAAACAAAGCGAGTTTTTCACCGGCCCAAGCTAGTGCCTCGTTCCAGTCTCGAGCGCCAGCAGGATGTGAAGACTGTTGAAGGTCACCGACGATCGTCATTGATTTGCGCACGGCCCGACGTTGAATTGCCCGCCAAGCCATTTCACTTAACTCTTGTGCCTCGTCGACCACGATATGTCCGTAAACCCATTCGCGGTCAAGATATGCGCGTTCTGCGACGGTCGATGAGTGCGCGGGACTACCGTCTCGATTCCCGTATCGCATTTCACCGGCATCGAGTTCCGCGTATTCAGAACGTGATTCGCGTAACGCGGCTACCGGGCGAATCCATTCACCAAGGAGCTCGGCACATTCATCTAATAGGGCAACATCATCAGTAGTCCATGGACGGCCAGGCTCGCGGAGAAGCAAACCTTGCTCGCGGGTTGAAAGGTCGTCAGAGGAAACAAGTCGAAGAAATCCTGGATCGGAAAATAGTTTGGTAAGAACCTTTTGCGGAGTTGTCGGCATCCACATGAGGTTCAAGACCCGACGCACGTTGCGATCATCAATAAAATCTGCTAATAATTCGCCGCGTGTTTCGTAGTCAAGTTGCTCATGGCCCTGATCGTTGGCCAAGTTTCTTGCCAGGTATTCAAGTACCCGCTTAAGAAAAATCTCACGATTTAAATGGTAGGTGCCCCGCTTTGAAAGTGACTTAACACAATCGCGGATCTGTGCCCTCGTAATGTGAAGTTTGGTTCCACCTTCTGTTGTTATGTTGACTTGGGAGTCTGGGATATTCGACAAATGTGACACAGCATTGGTAAGCACCTGTGCCATTTTTGCCCGGCCCTTCACACCAGAAACCTCAAAGGTGTCGTCGATCGTGGCGTTAACCCCTGGAAATAGTTGCCCAGGGGTCAGCAGAACAATGTCAGTTTCACCCAGACTCGGTAACACTTGATCTATGTACCGTAAGAACGCGGTGCTGGGTCCCACTATCAAGATTGCATCTTTTGCCAGTCGCTCGCGATAGGTGTAGAGCAACCAAGCGGCACGGTGTAACGCAACGACTGTCTTACCCGTTCCTGGGCCACCCTGGACAACCGTAATTTGATTCAAAGGACTACGAATAATGACATCTTGATCGGTTGCGATCGTCGCAAGAATGTCAGCCATCCGGCCATCCCGTGGTGCCGCAACCGAGTCCTTGGCGGCCTGATAACTCCCCTCACCAGGTTCGGTTAAAATTTCGTCGTCCACGTGGGTGACCAGTTGTTTACCGTTAACGCTCTTAATTGAAATTCGACGGCGTAGGACGGTATTCATTCGGTTTGCAGTTGTTGCTTGATAAAAAGGAGCAGCATTGGGGGCTCTCCAGTCAATCAGTGCGATGTCCCCGGAATCGGTCCGCAGGCCGACCCGGCCGATTCGATGGGTCTCCTGCGTGTCGCTATCGATTCGCCCGAAGTAGAGGCGATTTCTGGCAGCTTCCACCGAACGCAGTTGTGAACGCAGATTGTCTGCATGGGCCTCTCGCTCAAGGTCATCTTGTCCCGTTCCTGTCGAGGGGGCATCTGCGAGGTTATTCATCCGGGTGGTTAAGTGTTCACGTTGAGAGGCCAACAGGGAATAGGCGGTATCGGTAAATATCTGTTCTTCGCCTAAGACACCGGTCATAATTCCCCTCCCTTAGCGCGTTGGTTTCCCGGCATCGCCAGAAATTGGTAGTCAACTATGTCACGCCGGTAAGTGCGAGGCGTGTGCCGGTCTTTGATTTCGCATGGGACAGACTCCGTACATGAAGAATGTGCCGGTTTTTCACCCTTGGTCGGTGCCCCTCGTCGGTGTCGAACTGGTCATGGGTTCACTTCCTTTTTCAGATGCGGAGTCCAGTACCGTGCAGGAAGTACGAGAACTTGGCCGGGATTGCGCCCGTCAGGCGGCAGCTAAATTATTAAACGATCCGGCCGGTGAACTCACGTATTCTTCGTCGGGCGCTCCGCTATGGACGAGCGGCGAAAGTCAGGGACACCTGTCGATTTCCCACACCGGCCACATTGCCTTGGGGGTCGCGGCAGACACAAACGTCGGCATTGATATCGAGTTTTTTGACCGAGATGTGCGCCGACTAGTGAAGTCATTCACATCTGGGGAAGCGGCAATCGCCAAGCAGACCAGTCCCATTGCCTTGTTATGTGCCAAGGAAGCAGCGGGAAAGGCAGCAGGAGTGGGACTCGCGGGGTCACTTACTCGCTGGCATGTCTTTTCCTTCGAAGTAAACAAGCAATCCCTTTTGGTGCGGGATCGACAAACTCTGGAGCAGTGGCGAGTCTGGATCGGGGTGGTTGAGGTGGAAGAACGGCTACTGCAATGTGCCGTAGCGCGGCCGGCACATTTCACCCGGGCAGAATTGGATGACATTTATGAAACGACACGGGTAGAAATGCGCCCATTTGGTTCAGAAAGATGGCACGAGGGTGTTGGGGAAGTTCGCAAACGTGCGCTCAGTGGAGTTGTCATAACGGCATGGAACCCAGGGCCTGATCGTCCCAGCCTCACCGAAAACGAAAACGCTAATGGACTGCTGTTGAGCCGACTGCGGGAATATTGCTCGGACATCTGGGAAGCCGATGGATTGTCACCGGATGGAATTCACCGCGAACCGGGTTTCATGGCGTGGGGGATGCACCCGGATATTGGTATACGGATTGCCCGTGAATTTAGACAGTTGGCAATTTTCTATTTCGAAGCCAGTGGTAAGCGGGTTTTGCTCAGTGCTTAGTGTCAGAACTTAGAAGTGTCGCCGCGTCACGGTGCAGGACTTGCCTCGGCGACCTTGATCTGAACCTCCCGGTCCTTGCTGTACAACGCGATCCACGTGTGTCCGGGGTGAAACGGAACCGGGTTTCCGGCGGCATCGGTGAAGGTTGTCCCTGATCGTGCGTTGGGCCGAGACCACCGCGCATCAAAAAGTTGACCATTGCGCAAAATAAGCGCCGCGCCTTTACCGATTGTTTTGGCGTGTGGAGTGTTGCCGCCGCCTTTATCGAAATAAACAGATTGGGTCTGTTGCACACGTTGAATAACCGCGGTGTCAGCCCAGACTCGTCGTTCGCTTCCCGCTCTTTTTTCAACATTGGCCCGTTCTCCATTGAGTAGGACGGCGTATTGATTGCGGATTGGGTTGTATGTGAACGCGAGAGTTGATGATGGCCACGTGAGTTCCGCACTCACGGCCGGCCTACCGCCACTTGGGATTTCCCGGGTAAATGTGAAACCAATGTCTTTCGCGCTTGAGACGTCTTTCACGCGAGTGAGAGCAGTTTTGGCATCAAAAAAGTAGTTGTACGGGGCGCGTCGAGCGGAGTCACGTGAGTAATCCTGGGGAACCTTATTCGCCGAGACGTCGATAAACGACGCATCGGCAAGCGCCGGCCAGAGTTTGCGTTGGGCACCTGAGAATGCAAATGCCGGTGAGCCATATTGAGCCAGGAGGTCAACATCGGTGATGCGAGCGGACCTCACCGGTCCAACCCGATTAGGAATGGTTGAACTGAAAATGGCGGCTAATCGAGTCATTCCGTATTCGACCTCTTCTATATAGACCAGATCCGCCATGTCGACGCCAGCCTGTGGTTGGGCATTGCGAGTGTTATCAATTTTTACCGCCAGTACCGGCGGCATTCCAGCGAACTGGGCTGGTTGCGGTACCTGTATCAATGGCAATCCTGTGAGTGGGTTGACCGTTGGCTCGCGGGTTGGGGCAGCCGACGGTGTGGGAATCGGTGCGGGGGTCGTTGTCGGTGCGGGCGCGGGTGAACGAGAAGCGGTGTCACCAGAGGGTGCAACGTCGCGGCTCGCGGGTTGGGCGCAACCGCTGAGCAAAGCCAGACAGCCGATTCCAACCAGCAGGATTTTAGGAGTGAACACTGCCACACCCTAGGGGTCAGTTGGCCATTTTTTGTCCAAGTGAAGCCACCGGGCGTTGAGCGAAACAGTGACCTAGGCAATGTCTCGGGGAAGATATGGAGGAATCTTTAGCCAAAGTGGTGTCAAAGGGTTGACTGTGGAGGAGAATGGAGTACTGTGGCGCCACTGGGAGTTACCCGGGTGATGTACGGGATCAACGTGAGGGGTGGGGAAGATGTTTCTTGGCACCCAATCCCCTCGCCTTGATGACAAAGGCCGGCTGGTACTTCCCGCCAAATACCGTGAAGGTCTGGCAGCGGGCCTGGTGTTCACCCGCGGTCAAGAACATTCGATCGTCATCTGGCCAGCAGCAGAGTTTGCCGACTACGCGGAACGACTGAGCGTTGCCTCCAAATCGGATGCCAGCGTGCGCGCTTATCTTCGGGTTCTTTTCTCCGGTGCGGTGGACGAAATCCCAGATCGACAGGGTCGAGTCATGCTTCCCGCGGAATTGCGTTCGTATGCGGACCTGGATCGCGATGTTGTCGTGGTAGGCAATGGAACAACCCTGGAAATTTGGAATGCGCCAGCGTGGCAGGAATATCTGGCAGGCCAAGAAGCAGGCTTCTCGGCTGTGAGCGAGGAGGTTATACCGGGAATTTTCTAATGCGGCTTGGCCAATGAGGTCTCCACCCGCTCTTTGATCCTGGCATCACTTCCCCGATGCCAGGGCCCGCTACAAGCACCATGCTTTGGCGAGAGTTGGTGATAGCGGGCGGAGACCTGATTGGGGCAATGACCGCACGCTCACCACCAACAGAACCAGTTCGAACCCGACCGCGAATCGTGTTCCACGAGGGAAAGAAGTACTAATGAGCACTATCAACGCGTATCTCCACCATCAGGCTGGCCTGATCCCCGCCGGGGTTCGTACCGGCGCATCGGTTGTTGCTGCTGGGATCGCCACGGGAAGTGTTGTTTATGTCTTGTCGATCCTCGTTGGGTCCTGGGGCTAAATCAGATGCCCATCGAGCCCCGTCACACACCCGTCCTCGCGGACCGGGTGATGGCGTTGTTGGCACCGGCACTTGATCAGCCACATGCAGTCCTCATCGACGCAACGTTAGGCCATGGTGGGCATAGTGAATTGGCCCTCAACGCATTCCCCGAGTTAACCGTCATCGGATTTGACCGCGACCTCAGCGCCATTGAACTGTCAACCCAACGGCTCGCCCCATTTGGATCCCGTGTCATTCTCGTGCACGCTGTTTATGACCAGATACCGGAGGTGCTCGTTCACCACAATTTCGCCGGGGTACAAGGCGTCCTGTTGGATCTGGGTGTTTCTAGCATGCAACTTGATCAGCCTGAGCGAGGTTTCTCGTACTCGGTCGACGCCGCGCTTGACATGCGGATGGACCAGTCCAGCGGGATTACGGCTGCGGAAGTTTTGAATACGTACGAGCCGGGTCATCTGGTGCGAATCTTGCGCAGCTACGGTGATGAAAAATTTGCAACACGGATCGTAGAACGAGTCGTTCGTGAACGAGAGTCCGAGCCTTTTGACCATTCGGCACGTCTCGTTGACTTAATTCGGGAGGCAATTCCGGCAGCTGCACGACGGACGGGTGGAAACCCGGCAAAGCGGACCTTCCAGGCGCTCAGGATTGAAGTAAATTCCGAGCTCTCCGTGCTCGAGCGGGCGATGCCTCGCGCGATTGATTCACTAACGATGGGCGGTCGCATCATCGCAATGTCCTATCAGTCACTCGAAGACAAAATTGTCAAACGAGTGTTCACCCAGCGCAGTGTTGCCAACGTTCCGCATGACCTACCGATCATTCCTGAAGCGGCCAAACCTGAGTTGAAACTCTTGACACGTGGTTCGGAAAAAGCCACCGAACATGAAATTGAACAAAATCAACGCTCCGCGTCCGTTCGACTGCGCGCAGCAGAACGTATTCGCTTTCGTGCAACGAGAGAAGGGTTCGCCGCATGAGCGCAGCGTCGCAACGAGACCATTCACCGAATCAACCCAGCGAATCGGTCACGGAGTATGCAACACGTGGAGTGCGTCGACGTACACGCGAAAACCTGCGCTTGGTTGCACCAATTCGGGTTCGCAAAGCAAGCAGGGGCGTGTTTGTCATTGTTCTTGCCATCATTTTAGGTGTGGGACTCCTGGGCATGCTGGTGATTAATACGACCCTGGCTCAAGGAGCATTCACGGTGAGCGAATTGCGATCCACCCAAGAGGAACTCAGTCGCACCGAGGCGACCCTGATTGAAAGTGTTGCAGCGCTCGCGGCTCCCGTCGTCTTGGAAACAAAAGCTCGCAATCTGGGGATGGTCCCGAGTTCGACTCCTGCATTTATCCAAATCCCCACTGGAAAAGTATTGGGTAAACCAAAGCCAGCACCCGGTGCTCGCATTTCGGCCCCGGCAAATGCAACGGTAGGTGAGGCGCCGTCGAATTCCGGATTACCCGTTGCGCCGGGGGTAGACTACGACCCGGCAGCGGCAGATGCACAACGAGCAATCGGCGAATGGTCTGAGCCAACATTGATCGACCCCCAAATCATTCCCGAAGATCTCACCCTTGATGCAATTGCGGTTGAATAAGCAATTGAAAACACCACGGTTTGAGCATCCATGAGCGCACGTGAGGGTGGTCGCACTTTTCGCGATTATGGCTCAACTCGGATTCACCTCGGCAATACGCGTAGACGGGGTACGGCCCTGATGTTAGTTTCAAGTCTGATTTTAATGGTTTTTGCGTTACGACTCGTTGACCTTCAGGCTGTCCAAGGTAGTGAACTGGCATCGGCGGCCCTTGATCAACGACTTCGTACAGTTGAATTGCCGGCGCTGCGCGGCTCTATTTTAGATTCATCGGGGGTCCCACTCGCCATCACCGTTGAAGCAAAAAATGTCACGGCGGATCAAACAAAGGTTACTGACCCTGTCCTGGTGGCTCAGGCGCTGTCTCCCATTTTGGGTGCTGATGCCGATATTTTGGCTCAGCGTCTCACCGGTGATCGACGATTCATGTATCTGGCGAAAGAAGTAACGCCAGAAACATGGGAGCAAATCTCGGCATTACGGCTCCCTGGGGTTTTTAGTGAAGACACATCGCGACGAATCTACCCGGCGGGTGACCTTGCCGCTAACGTCATTGGATTTGTGGGCGCCCAAGGATCCGGACTTGGTGGATACGAGTACGCCTTTAATGATGAACTCGGTGGGACGCCAGGCGAAACGACATTTGAGCGAGGGCTTGGCGGTCGAGCCATTCCTACCGGTGCATCAGTTCGCGTTGATGCACAGGCTGGTGTTGACATTGAGCTCACCATTGATCGTGATATTCAGTATTTTGCTCAGAAAGAAATTGCCCAAGCGGTTGAAAACTCTGGTGCAAGCGACGGAACCGTTGTCGTCATGGATCCGCAGAGTGGACGAATTTTGGCACTGGCGACCGCACCGACATTTAACCCGAACTTCCCAACCCAAAGCGAGCAAAGGGATCTCAACAACCGACCCTTGACATCCGCGTTTGAACCTGGTTCGACGAGCAAAGTCATGACTTTGGCTGCCGTCATCAATGAAGGTGCCGCAACGCCGTACACGCCCATCACGGTCCCTGGTTCACTGCGACGCGGGGATAAAGACTTTCATGACTCCACGCCACATGGGACGTTACAACTGACACTCACTGGTGTGATGGCAAAGTCCAGCAATATTGGGACGATTCTTGCGGCAGAGCGAATCGGCGGAAAGAAACTCTCCAAATACCTGAAAAAGTTTGGGATCGGACAACCAACCGGCTTGGGATTTCCGGGTGAAACCAGCGGATTCGTTCCCGAGCATCAAGATTGGTCACCAACATCCTTTCCGACAATTGCATTTGGTCAAGGCTTGAGCGTGAATGCGGTCCAAGTCGCTAGCGTCTTTTCGACAATTGCCAACGACGGTTTGCGGGTGGAGCCGTCTCTCGTTAAAAAAATAATTCACGAAGATGGCAGCGTTGAGGAGCCTGACGCTCCAATGACAACGCGTGTTGTCTCCCGTGAAACGGCAATTCAAGTGAGGGAAATGCTCGAAAGCGTCGTTGGCGAAGGCGGCACGGCTACTAATGCCGGAATCCCTGGCTACCGAGTTGGTGGGAAGACCGGAACCGCTCAAATCATTAATGACAGCACCGGCCGCTATAGCAATGAAGTGATCGCCTCCTTTGTTGGCATGGTTCCTGCAGATAATCCACGACTTGTTGTTGGGGTATTTATTTCCCAGCCACAAAATGGCCGCTACGGTGGTGAACTGGGTGCACCCGTATTTAAAAAAGTGTCGAGTTACGCGTTGGGCGCCCTCAAAATTCCCCCAACTGGATCAAAGGCGCCTAAACTTGCATTGACCTTTGGAGGTTAACGTGGGTTCGACATCGGTTGTCGAGATTGCTTCACTCGTTGGTGCTGAGCTCGCAGCAGAAACACGTGTAACCGTCCAAGGAGCGTCCTTAGATTCCACCACAATTAATGACGGTGAACTCTTCGCGGCGCTCCCAGGTCGTTCCTCGCATGGGGCTACTTTCATAGAGCAAGCAATTCAGCGCGGTGCCTCAGCGATTTTGACCGATTCCACGGGAACTCAATTAATCGCCACATCTAAAGTTGCCGTCGAGGTCCCGGTACTCGTTGTGGGTAACCCTCGGGCATGTCTTGGTGACGTGTGCAAATTGGTGTACGGGGATCCGGCGGCTGAAATTATGTTGATTGGGGTGACCGGAACAAATGGAAAAAGCACGACAACCAGCATGATTTACCAGGCCGCACGTGCGGCAGGCGTCAACTCGGGACTAATCGGCACTCTCGCTACGTTCATCAATGGCGAAGAAATCCCGACTACGCGAACAACGCCAGAGGCGCCGGATTTATTCCGCACCCTCGTGCGAATGAAAGCTGCAGGTGTGAAACTGGTCGCAATGGAAGTGTCGAGCATCGCATTGTCAGAACATCGGGTGAATGGTTTGGAATTTGATTGCGTTGGGTTTACCAACCTTTCACACGACCATCTTGACTACCACGACTCAATGGCGGAATATTTTGCGGCCAAAGCACAACTGTTTACCCCACAATTCGCCCACATGGCATTCATCTGCACGGACAGCCCCTGGGGAGAAAAACTCTGTGAGAAAATAGAGATTCCCCATGAATCGGTAGGAACGGTGGGAACACCGGACTGGAAACTGCGCCGGCACTCGGATTCTTTCCCTTGGCTACTGAGTGGACCTCGAGATGAAATCAGGCTTGAGCCACTGGCAATGCCAGGATCAATTAATGCAATGAACGCGGCGTTGGCGTTAACGATCTTGGACCACATCGGTATTCGAGGAGCCACTGTTGTTGATGCGATTTGCCGCGCCACTGTCGCCGGTCGCGGCGAATTGGTGGGGAAACTTCTTGACGTCTCAATATTTGTTGACTACGCCCACTCACCCGAGTCGATCCGTGAATTTTTGACCGGCGTAAAAAGTGAATTCGGTGGTCGAATCATTACCGTGCTGGGTGCGGGTGGGGATCGGGATTCGAGTAAGCGTGAGGAGATGGGTCGGGTCAGCGCTAGTTGCTCAGACGTAGTGATCGTCACGGACGATAATCCACGATCGGAGGACCCGACCCATATTCGGCACCAAATAATTTCGGGTGCGGGGACAATTCCCAACTCGCAGGTCATCGAAGTTGCGGACCGACGCGAAGCGATCATTGCTGCACTGCATTTAGCAACCGGTCATGATGTAATCGCAATATTAGGTAAGGGTCATGAACGCGGTCAGGAGATGAAAGGTCACATGATTGCTTTCAGCGATATTGATGTGGTTGCCGAGTTATTAAGAGGGCGGGTCGACGGTGATTGATTTCACAGGGGAACAACTCGAAATGGTTACCGGCGGCAAATTATCAGGCTGCAATCAGGCACACGTTTTTAACGTTCCCGGGTTTTTCGTAGATTCGCGCAGCCCAATTCATGACGGAGTATTCGTTGCACTCGTTGGCGAACGAGTCGATGGACATGATCTATTGGAGTCCGCACGCGACGCAGGTGCAGCCTTAGCGATCATCGCGACAAATTCGATAAAGCCGATTCCCGCGGGTTTACCGGTGCTTCGAGTTTATGATCCGCTAGCGGCCTTAGCTCAGATTGCGCATTGGGTCCGCGTTAATGTGTTGAGCGCCACGGTAGTTGGCGTTACTGGTTCCAGTGGCAAGACGTCAACGAAGGATTTGATCGCTGGAATCTTGAGTCAGTACGGTGAATGCGTTGCCCCGCCGGGATCATTCAATACTGAAGTAGGAATGCCTCTCACAATTCTCAGTGCCGATGTTCGCACTCAATTTCTCGTATTAGAAATGGGGATGCGTGGAATGGGTCACATAAGAGCCCTTGCCGAGATTGCAGAGCCCAATATCGGTGTTGTCCTCAATGTCGGATCGGCGCATATTGAACTTCTGGGTAGCGTGGAAAATATTGCCCTTGCCAAAAGCGAATTGGTCCACTCATTGACCGAATCGGGAACCGCGATCCTTAATCTCGATGACCCACTGGTAGCCAAGATGCGCGACTCACTCAAGTGTTCGATTGTAACTTTTGGCGAAACGCCGGGTAGTGATTTTCGTGCCAGTGATCTCAATGTTGAGCCGGACGGAACGACTCGTTTTGTCATCACGCACGCAGGTGTTTCTTATCAGGCTCACGTCACATTGATTGGATTGCATTATGTGAGCAATGCACTCGCCGCCGTGAGTGCCAGCGTGGTCGCGGGCGTTCCGTGTGAAGTGGCCTGCGAGTTCCTCGGTAACGTGAACGCGGTCAGTAAGTGGCGAATGGAAGTCACCGAGGCCCCCAATGGTGTGACCGTGATCAACGACGCGTACAACGCGAATCCTGACTCGATGCGCGCTGCCCTGAAGACTTTGGCCCAATTGGGTTCCAATGGACCTCGTCGCCGCACGTGGGCGGTTCTGGGGGAGATGCGGGAGTTAGGTGATTATGCACTGGATGCACACGACGCCGTTGGAAGATTGGCCGTCCGGCTGGATATCTCCCGTTTAGTGTGTGTTGGCCAGGGAACCAAAGTAATGCACTTGGCGGCCGCTAATGAAGGCTCGTGGGGCAAAGAGTCCGTGTGGGTCTCCGACATTGATGAAGCAATGAACTTACTGGCTGGTGAGTTAGAGCCGGGTGACATTGTGTTAGTGAAGGCTTCACGATCAATAGGTCTTGAGCGCGTGGCAGGTGAGATTCTCGAGCTCAGATTAAGTAGTGTCACGGGGGGCTTTAATTCGGGTACTGACCGAGAGCAGGGACAACCATGAGGCTAGTCGTTATTGCGGGGGCAATTGCGACGTTGGTTTCTTTTCTCGGGACTCCATTGCTGATCAACCTACTCCGCAAGCATGGGTATTCGCAAGCAATTCGGGCATCAGAAGAAGGACGGTTGTACCCCGCACACGAAGGGAAACGCGGCACACCGTCCATGGGTGGGTTGGCCATTATCATCGCGGTACTTGCGGGCTATTTTTTAACGCATTTATTTACCTGGCGACCTGTTTCCATCTCCGCATTGCTCGTTCTTTATCTCATGGTGGGTCTGGGGCTCGTTGGTCTTGCCGATGACTATTTAAAAATCTTCAAACAACGAAGTACAGGTTTAAGAGCGCGGACAAAGTTGGTTGGTCAAGCGGTTGTCGCGTTTTCCTTTGCGTACTTATCGGTTCAGTTTCCCGATGCAGCAGGGAATACCGCCGCATCGATGGCCATTTCGTTTGTCCGCGACACGAGTCTTGTCCTGCCCTTGGGGCTTTTCCTTCTATGGGTGTGGTTCCTCGTTACCGCAACAACAAATGGTGTGAACCTCACAGACGGCCTCGATGGACTTGCCGTAGGTGCGGCAATCATGAGTTTCTTGGCCTACGTACTTCTTGCTATCTGGCAATACGGGCAAAATTGCGCATTCGAGGTTACCGAGTTTTGTTACAACACACAAAATCCACTTGATCTAGCGATGGTTGCTGCCGCCGCCGCAGGCGCAAGTTTTGGTTTTCTGTGGTTCAACACTTCGCCTGCCCGAATCTTTATGGGAGATACCGGTTCACTCGCCCTCGGTGGAGGTATCGCGGGGTTAGCAGTGCTGACTCGCACGGAACTTTTGCTGCCCCTGCTTGCAGGTCTTTTCCTGATCACAACTTTGTCCGTGATCGGGCAAGTTGGGTCCTATAAATTAACTGGGAAACGCATTTTCCGGATGGCGCCTTTGCATCACCATTTTGAAATGCTCGGTTGGCCCGAGATCCAAATTGTGGTGCGATTCTGGATTATTCAAGGGCTATGCATCGGAGCAGGTCTCACCATTTTTTATGCGGAATGGGTTCGCGCCTAATGCGCGAACTCGACGAATTTACCTCGCGTGACGCCAACTGGTCCTCGCTTCGTGTTGGAGTGTTGGGGCTGGGAGTAGCCGGCTTCGCCACGGGTGACGCCCTGATGCAACTGGGCGCGCACGTGAGCATTGTTGACTCTTCATCTCATGATCAGGTGAATGAACGAGCAGAAATTTTAGGCTCACTGGGGGCGTCGATCTTCCTCGAGGCAGGGGAACTACCAAGCGAAAATTTCGATCTGGTAATCAGTTCCCCAGGCTTGCCCCCTCAGCATCATTTCCACAAGCAGGCAAAGCGCTTAGGAATCCCGATATGGGGTGAACTTGAATTAGCGTGGAGGATCCGCCCCAGAAGTGGTGCTGCACAGTGGCTGTGTGTGACCGGGACCAACGGTAAAACCACCACGACACTTATGCTGAACTCAATTCTACGCGCCGCTGGTCTGCGCAGTGAAGCTGCGGGAAATATTGGCCACTCATTGGTAGGAGTGGTGATGCATGACGAACTCGACGTCGTGGCCGTGGAGGTTGGCGCCCCGCAACTGCCATTCGTGTACACCATGAGTCCGTGGGCATCGGTGTGTCTGAATCTTGCGCCCGATCATGTTGATCACTTCGGTGATTTTGAGCGATATACCCGGGCAAAAGCGCGAGTCTATGAACGAACCGAATACGCGGCGATTTACAACGGCCACGATGACGCGACGTTGTCGATGGTTGAATTAGCTGACGTTGTGGAAGGTTGTCGCGCTGTTGGTTTCTCGCGTGGCATTCCAGCATTGAGTGAGTTGGGTGTTGTCGACGGTGCCATCGTTGATCGTGCATTTATCCCCAATCGCAAGGACTACGCCCAAGAGTTGGCGCTTGTGTCCGACGTTCACCCGGCTGCAGATCACAATATTGAAAATGCGCTTGCCGCCGCAGCCTTGGCTCGGGCCTTTGGCACTTCTGGCGCCGGAGACCACAACCGGGTCTCGCCCGCTGCAGTGCGCGATGGATTGCGCAATTTTGTTCCCGCCCCGCACCGCAACGCCGTTGTTGCCAGTGATTGGGGAGTCACTTACGTTGATGATTCAAAGGCCACTAATGCACACGCGGCGAATAAATCCCTGGCAACCTACCCATCGGTTATCTGGATAGCTGGGGGGCTGGCCAAAGGGCAAGATTTCCAGGAGCTCGTGCTGGCCCATGCCGGTCGGATCAAATTGGCCATCCTGCTGGGATCAGATGCTCCATTGATTGCCGACTGTCTGGCCCGACACGCACCAAATGTCCCAGTAATCACACTGGCCACTCGAGAGACTAGTGCCATGAATGAGGCCGTGCGCATTGCACGCGAGCGGGCGGCTGTCGGCGACACGGTTTTACTTGCTCCCGGGTGCGCCTCATGGGACATGTTCAGGGACTACTCGCATCGCGGTCAAGTTTTTGCTAGCGCCGTCGTGGACGAATTGGGCCATTAATGTCAGTGATTTCCCGTCCTTCCACACAAGGGCTTCACCGGATTACCCAGGCCTATAAAAAGTCGCGTTTCGCTTTGCTCGCCGAGCACCCATTAAGTACCTACTACTTGATCATGGGCTCAACGCTGCTCTTGCTGGGACTCGGACTGGTTATGGTGCTTTCCGCTTCCTCGGTGGAGAGCGTTCGAGTTTTCGGGTCGGCCTACACCCTCGCCCAGCGACAAGCACTTTTTGCCGTCGGAGGAGTCATCGCGTTAATTTTTGCGGCTCGCTCGTCAATTCAATTCTGGCGTAAAAGCGCCTGGGTCTTTCTTGCGATAGCGTTTGGCCTGCTCATTTTGGTCCTGATCATTGGCGTTGAAGTTGCCGGACAACGAAACTGGATTGAAATATTTGGACCATTTAGATTGCAGCCGAGTGAGTTCGCCAAATTGGCGCTCGTCATTTGGGGCGCCGAAGTTCTAACGCGTAAAGATCGTCATATTCCAACCTGGAGAAATATTTTGGTACCGATCCTCCCCGTCGCTGGAATCATGATGATCCTGATTTTGCTCGAAGGAGACTTTGGCAACACCTTGATGCTAGCTGCAATTTTATGCGGCATCCTTTTTGCAGCCGGAGTCCCCGTTCGTCTTTTTGCGCTCTTCGGTGGCTTTGGACTTTTTGCGGTGTGGGTCTTAACCCTTGCAGCGCCGTACCGCATGGAGCGAATTACCAACTGGCTCAACCCAGACGCCGATCGCCTTGGATTTGGGTGGCAGGTGACTCAGGGCCAATACGCACTGGGAACCGGCGGACTTTGGGGAGTTGGACTTGGCGGTAGCCGCGAGAAGTGGGGCTCACTACCCGAGGCGCACACAGACTTCATCTTCCCGGTCATCGGAGAAGAACTTGGGTTGATCGGCACGATTTCGGTTTTGCTGCTGTTTGGAATTTTGGCATTCTCAATATTTAGACTAAGTAAAAATTCGCAGGAACCGTTTGTCCGCTTGGCCGCGGCCGGGGTTGGTTCTTGGATTGTCATTCAAGCTGTGATCAATATTGGCGCCGTGATAAGTCTCTTGCCCGTCACGGGCGTGCCGCTTCCGCTGGTGTCCTATGGCGGCTCATCGTTAATTCCTACTCTGATCTCCATCGGAATGTTGTTGGCGTGTGCTCGCAATGAACCTAGGGCCCGCCGGATCATTCGGCGAAGGCAAAGCGCTGCTGCCATGCGCAGACGCTAATGTCGAGATTTCCCCGAGAATAGATGACCGTGAAATTTGTCCTTGCTGCCGGCGGAAGTGCTGGCCACGTGTATCCGGCTATCAATACGGCCCGGGCCATTCTTGAGCTAGATCCACATGCCGACGTCACAATCATGGGCACGGACCGTGGCCTTGACGCCACTTTGGTGCCACCAACGGGACTGGCCCTCGAGTTACTACCATCTGCGCCGTTCCCACGGAAATTGAATGGTCAAGCATTGATATTTCCCGCTACCTTTATCCGGTCCACCCATTTAGCTCGTAGATTTATGAAAAATAATGTCACGGATGTCGTCATTGGATTTGGCGGCTACGCCAGCGCGCCCGCTTACTTGGCCGCGAAAAGTTTAGGTTTGTGCATCATCGTTCACGAGGCAAATTCCACTGCTGGACTGGCAAATAAATTAGGTGCCCGACTCACCTCGAATGTGGCCACGATGTTTGACGGAGTTTTGCCAGGTGCACGGGTCATCGGAATGCCCCTCAGTGATGACATTGTGCACCTTAACCGGCAGGCAGATCGCACCATGGCTCGCGATTTTTTTAAACTCCCCAAAGACGGCCCGGTCCTTCTGGTTTTCGGTGGTTCACAGGGTGCACAATCCATCAACTCGGCGATTGCCGCAGCGCTACCAACCGTGCTTGCGGCCGGAGTAAGTGTTCTGCATTCGGTGGGTGCGGCGAATCTAAGTCTTGCTCACGAAGCCAGTCACGAATCTGGCGCGCGTTATCTTCCGGTGCCGTTCATCAATCGAATGGATTTGGCTTACAGCGCGGCTAATTTAGTTGTGGCCAGGGCAGGCGCCATGAGTGTCGCTGAGATTGCCACGGTGGGTATTCCAGCAGTTTTCGTTCCCCTCCCGATCGGGAATGGTGAGCAAAACCGGAATGCTCACAAATTGATCCAAACTGGTGCGGCACGTTTATGTGAAAACTCAAACTTCGACAAAGAGATGATTGTCAACGAAATTGTTCCTTTGATTACCAATTCGCATTTGCTCGAACAGATGGAAACGGCAATGAAGGCCGAGAACCCACCACATGCTGCCCGGGAATTGGCGAGTTGGGGGTTATCGTGTTCTTGACGATGGTTTACCGGGTGGAAGGGAAAGGTTGAACGTGACGTTGGCGGATTTAGGTCGGGTACATGTGGTTGGGATTGGCGGAGCTGGAATGTCTGGTATTGCTCGAATCCTGGCGGCAAGAGGTGTGCCGGTGAGCGGATGCGATGCAAAAGATTCGCGCCGACTCGCCGCTTTGAGCGCGGTCGGAGTTAACACCGTCGTCGGTCACGATCCAGATCATGTGCGTGACATTGACACCTTAGTTCTTTCAACCGCTATCCCGGTAGACAATCCTGAACGTCTTGCGGCCATGAGAAGCGGCAAGCGTATTGTGAATCGCGCAGAGGCATTGTCCGCGATCATGAACGGATTTACCGGCGTGGCTGTCACCGGTACTCATGGTAAAACGACAACAACGTCGATGATCACCGTGGCACTACAGCATGCGGGAGCGGATCCTTCATTTGCCATTGGAAGTGAACTTAACGAAAGTGGTGCCAATGCACATCTCGGTACTGGCAGCCTGTTTGTGGCTGAAGCCGACGAAAGTGATGGAACGTTCCTGCAACTCCACCCGAATGTTGCCATTGTGACAAATATTGAGCCAGATCACCTTGACTACTGGGGCACATTCGACGCTATCGAGCAAGCTTTCTTCGACTTCGCCGTAGGGATAAAGGATCGTGACGGATTCTTGGTCGCTTGCATAGATGACCCCGGGGCAGCACGTCTGGTTGAAAAGGCCCGAACCGTCGGTGTTGATATTCGCACCTATGGTGAAAACCTGGAAGCCGATTTCACGATGGTGGACACGCAGCCCTCCTCGGCCGGTTGGAGTTTTGACACAGCTCATGAAGGCGTGCGATTAGGCCGGGTGCAACTCCAGGTATTTGGACATCACAATGCATTGAATGCGCAGGCGGTTCTCGTAGCCATGGTAGGGATGGGTTACACCCCGCAACAGGGAATCGAAGGCTTGAGTAAATTCAGCGGCACCCGCCGCCGATTTGATTTCAAAGGTGAAGCCGTTGGAATACGGGTCTACGACGACTATGCCCACCATCCCACTGAGATCACCGCGACACTTCGCGCCGCCCGAGAACTGGTCGGTGAAGGCCGGTTGATTGTGGCTTTTCAGGCACATCATTATTATCGGACCGCATTGTTTTCCAAGGAATTTGGGGTGGCACTCGGTTTGGCTGACAAAGTTGTTGTCTTGGAAGTCTTTGCCCCAGGAGAGACCCCGATCCCTGGTGCCAGCGGCCAAACTATGGCCGCACACGTTCCACTGGCTTCAGATTGCGTCATTTTTGAGCCTTCATGGTCCGCCGTCGCCCAAGAGTTGATCGGTGATGCACATTCGGGGGACATCATTATGACTTTAGGAGCGGGAGATATTGGCCTGATCGCGGCTGAAGTCGTTGAAAGACTGCAGGAACGTGAACCGGGGCGTTGGTGAGTGAGATAACCCATGGCCTAACGGGTGGCGCCCAGTCAGAGGATTTCACCGCGTATCAGTCGAAGAAAAAGGGGAAACGAAAAGTCCGGCTGATCGTGGCCGGAGCACTGATCGTAATGATAGGTGTCCTCATGTGGTTGGTGTGGTTTTCACCCGTTCTCGCGGTCAAAGTTGTCCAGGTGGTCGACTCGGTCGGCGAGAGCCTTTCGGCAGATCAGATTGCCCAAGTGCAACTGGCTGCAAATATTTCACTTCAGGAACCGATGGCAAAAATCGATACCGAGACTGCAGCTCAAGCTGTGGTGGATCTTCCCTGGGTGAAAGCGGTTGATGTGCGGCGCGGTTGGCCCAACGAAGTCGTGGTTGCTGTTGAAATGCGAATCCCATTCGGCCGGATCAACGATATTAGCCCCGGTCAAGCTGTCGACGCGCAAGGGTTTGTTTTCGAATCCAGTAAGACCCAAGGTCTGCCGCTGATCCAAGCTACCGGCGCATCCCTGATTTCCGCTGTTGAAGTGTTGGCGAACTTACCGGTTGATCTGGCTAGAAAAGTTGTGCGGGTCAGAGCCGAGTCAATTGACAGCATTGAGCTTGACCTGCAATCGGGGTCAACCGTACGGTGGGGTAGCGCCGACGAGCCCGAGTTCAAAGCCGCTGTTCTTGAAGCGCTACTCATGCGCAGGGCCCAGATCTATGACGTGAGCGCACCGGAATTACCGACGACAATGGATGAAAAGGGACCCAAAAAGTCCTAACGGCCACCGTTTTAACCCTGCAGAAAAAAAATTTCTGAATTATTTTCAGAAATAGTGCTTTCGGACTTGCGCATTGGTACCCGGACCGTCTATGGTCCGCGCGGCCGCAAACGGACCATTTGCTTAGCCTCTGGTAGAGGTTGAGGGTTTGTGGCTCAAGAGTTCGATGGAGCTCCTTCCATCGACACGAACGGAAAAGGAGAGCGGCCGTGGCGGCTCCACAGAATTATTTGGCAGTTATCAAAGTTGTTGGTATCGGCGGCGGAGGTGTTAACGCTGTCAACCGGATGATCGAGGTCGGCCTTAAAGGGGTCGAGTTCATCGCCATCAATACCGACGCGCAGGCGCTCCTGATGAGTGACGCTGACGTCAAACTCGATATAGGTCGTGAACTCACGCGAGGACTAGGCGCGGGGGCTAACCCTGAGGTCGGTAAAAGAGCAGCCGAAGATCACCTCGAGGAGATCGAAGAGGTGCTGCGCGGTTCGGACATGGTGTTCGTGACCGCTGGCGAGGGTGGCGGTACCGGCACCGGTGGTGCGCCTGTCGTGGCCAAGGTTGCGCGCTCACTGGGAGCACTGACAATCGGCGTGGTCACCCGACCTTTCGGGTTCGAAGGACGGCGTCGCATGTCACAGGCTGACCAAGGAGTTGACGAACTGCGAGCCGAGGTCGACACGCTGATTGTTATTCCGAATGATCGACTGCTGTCGTTGGCTGATCGCGAGATCTCGGTCATTGATGCTTTCCGTCAAGCAGATCACGTCTTGTTGCAGGGAGTGAGCGGCATCACCGACCTCATCACAACGCCAGGATTGATCAACCTGGACTTTGCCGATGTCAAAAGCGTCATGCACTCCGCCGGCTCAGCGCTGATGGGCATCGGTTCCGCCCGCGGCGAGGACCGCGCGGTGCAAGCCGCCGAGAAAGCCATCTCTAGCCCGTTGCTTGAAGCTGGTATTGACGGCGCACACGGTGTCTTGCTTTCGATCTCCGGCGGGAGCGATTTAGGTCTGTTCGAAATCAATGAAGCGGCTCGACTCGTTGCCGATGCAGCACATCCGGATGCCAACATCATTTTTGGTGCGGTGATCGATGACACGCTGGGTGATGAAGTTCGGGTGACCGTTATTGCGGCGGGCTTTGATGGTGGGGAAGCACCGGCCAAGAAGGTCTCGGCAAAAGATGCAGCACTGGCTGAAGCCCCCGTCTTTGGGCAAAGTGTTCAGCAACCAAAGGCGGTTTCCTTCGATGATACCGACGATGATCTTGATATTCCCGATTTCCTGAAGTAAATGGCTCTTCCCCTTGCCAATGGTGTTTTTTCGCCAGTGGCACCTGGTGACCGTCCAGCTTTCTGGGCGGTCACCGGTCGTTTAGGGGGTTACAGTGTGGATGAATTTTCGCAGGCAAATATCGCGCACGATGTCGGCGACAACCCACAATGCGTGCAACGCAATCGTGATGCACTAGCCGCGCTTGTCAACGTTGCTGAAGGCAATCTGGCGTACATGAAACCGGCGCATGGCAATGTCATCGCAGAGGTGATCGGCGGCGGAACTTTTGCCGGGATTGATTCACTTGTCACCGATACATGCGACGTGGGTTTGGTCGCTATGGGTGCGGACTGCGTCCCGTTGATTTTCTATGGATCCAGGGGACCGGAAAAATCGATCATCGGCGCGGTGCATTGTGGCTGGAAAGGTTTGGTTGCCGGGGTGATCACTCGTACTGTCGCCAAACTACGTGTGCAGGGTGCTGGGGAGATTCAATCAGTGATTGGCCCTGCCATCTGTGGCAACTGCTACTCCGTGACACCTGACCGGCGCGAACTGGTTCATGCGTCCACCCCGCCATCGGTATCTGATGCTGCCTTGGGCGGAACGGCTGGAATTGACGTCCGAGCTGGGGTATTGGCCCAGTTATCAATTGAAGGCGTCACGTCGGTTGTCATTGGTGGATGTACTTTTGAAAATCCAGAGACACTTTTTTCATACCGACGAGAAAATAGGACTGGTCGGCAGGGAATAATTATTGTTATGCGCGATAATGAGAAAATATGATCAACCAACTATCGATTGAGCGAACCCAACAACTTGAACGTAATTTAGCCGCCGCGCGCGCGCGAATTGACTCGGCAAGCCCGACTCGGCCAGTTGATTTACTGGTGGTGTCAAAAACTTTTCCGGTTTCTGACGTTGAGATCTTAGCTGGATTAGGTCAGTTAACGTTTGGGGAAAACCGGGATCAAGAAGCAAAGCGAAAAGTTGATGAATACGCCGGTGTTCAAGCAATTCGATGGCACATGATTGGCCAATTGCAGAGTAATAAACTCAACTCAATCGCGCGCTGGGCGGACGTTGTTGAGTCCCTGGACAGACTGGATTTGGTTGCACCTTTGGAAAGAGCGGCCATACTTGCTAAGCGGACTTTGCAGGTGTTAATCCAAATAAACCTTGACCCGGCTGATTCGCCTCATCGTGGTGGATTGGACCCACAGGCGGTTCCGCAATTCCTGGTGGAACTGAGCAATGCTCCACACCTGATCCTTGGGGGAGTCATGGCCGTTGCTCCGCATCCTGACCTGGGAGTAGACCCTGAAGCGGCCTTTGCTCAGCTTGCTGGTGTCTCGACCTTTATTCAAAAATCCCATCAGGAGGCAACGGTAATCTCAGCCGGCATGTCAGGGGATGTCGAACAAGCTGTCCAGGCGGGCGCGACACAAGTGCGACTTGGCAGTGCGATCCTCGGGCAGAGGTAATCCGTGCAGTAAAGTAGGGCCGAGTTCTTTATGCTCGAAAACGGGAATAGGAGAGTAGGCAATGGCTCGTGGAATCCGTCGAATGGCTGTCTATCTCGGTTTAGTTGAAGACGATTCTTATTCTGATGAAAGCACCAATGGCGGTTACGACGATCCCAGGAGTTCCCGCAACTCGCCAGAGCGGTACGAGTCCAGGGTTCAGACATCTAATCGCGCTGGCGGTTCACGTGGATTCGCCGATGATTACGGACACGATGGGGCTGCGAACCCACAATCGCCGCGGCCGCGTGAGTCCCGCGGCGTTCGGACGATACGTCGTGACGAGGAACTCCCCAGCCGCAATGTTGCGCCTTCCCCGTTACCGCAGCGAAATTTTGAATTTGGGCGCATTGAATCCATTCATCCGCGTTCCTACAATGACGCGCGGCGCATCGGTGAAGAGTACCGCGAGGGAATTCCGGTCATCATGAATCTGGGAGACCTTGATGACAGTGATGCCAAGCGGATCATTGACTTCGCGGCCGGACTCGTTTTCGGCTGTAGGGGCAGTATTGAGAGGGTCACCAATAAAGTTTTTCTTCTTTCACCGGTCAATGTTGACGTGGGAGACCAAGCACGGGCGCAGGTTGCCCAGGACGGTTTCTTCAATCAAAGTTAACTCGGGTAGGTTTTGAGAGTGAATACCGTCGGCGCATGGATCGCCAATATCCTCTTCCTCTATCTTTTGGTGCTGATCGGTCGTTTAATATTTGATTTTGTCCAAGTTTTTGCTCGTGACTGGCGTCCTTCGGGATTCGTCCTTGTCATTGTCGAAGGGATATACACCCTCACCGAACCCCCGCTGAAATTGATTAGGCGGGTTATTCCACCACTTCGGCTGGGTCAAGTTTCATTGGATCTGGGATTTCTGATCCTTTTGATCGGCCTGCAGATCCTGATTGGGATTTTCCGCGGACTTTAGGCCTTGTCAATTCCAAAGTCGGCATCGATGTCACTTTCGGATCCCGTTACGGTGAAGCTGGACACGTTGTGGGTTACGCGCCGCACGGTCACGGCGAGAACTTCAGCCGCTATCTCGGTCCCGTGCGCCTGCATCGTGTCGGCGACATCGGTACTCTCCGACGTCCACGTAATATGTGTTCGATCACTTATTTCTAGCCCGGCATTCTTTCGTCCTTCTTGAAGGGCCCGTACGATGTCCCGAGCCATACCGGCCAGGCCCAATTCCCGGGTGATATGAAGGTCAAGAGCGAAACTCGCACCGGCATCCGTAGCCACGGCCCAACCTTCGACCGGGGTTTCTGTGACAACTAGGTCATCAAGACTAATCGTTGCGGCTCCTTCGAGCCCGTCAATGTCGAAAGTCACCGTGCCGCTACTTCGCAGGGTGTTCACCAATTCTGTTGCATCTTGCAGCGAGATATGTGTGGCAACGAGCGGGGTTTGTTTTCCAAATCGGGCACCGAGTGAGCGAAAGTTGGGTTTGAGTGAAATTTCTACCAACTCACTTTCGGAGGTGTCAAGGGTGAGAAGTTCCCGCACATTGAGTTCCTGGGCGACCTCGGCAATCAATTCAGTGGGAAGATCGCTCCAGCCGGGTGCGCTAATGAGCGCGCGGCCAAGTGGTTGTCGGGTTTTAATCGAGCTGGTTGCCCGAGCTGAGCGACCGAGTTCGGTGATGCGTCGCGCAAGCTCCATATGTTTCTGCAGTTGTGAATCCACGCTTGACTCGTCGGGCCAACGCGCCAAGTGAACTGAAGGTGGTAGGTGCGGCTGGGTTGCGCGGAAAAGATCCTGCCACACTCGCTCGGTAATAAATGGGGTGTAGGGAGCCATGCATAGTGTGACGATTTGAACGGCGTCATGCAAAGTTGCTAAGGCCGCCGGGTCGCCATCCCAGAATCGTCGTCGGGTTCTGCGCACATACCAATTGGAGAGGTCATCAATGAATTCCGTGATTAAACGGCCACCAAGTTGTGTATCAAAATTGTCAAGTGCACTATCGACTTCGGCACTGAGCGAGTGCGCCTGCGCTAGGAGCCAACGATCCATGATGGGGCGTTGGTCAACGGGCGGTGCCCCGTCAGCGGGCGACCAAGGGGCGCTCCGGGCGTACAGGGAAAGAAAGGAAACTGTATTCCAGTACGTGAGTAAATTTTTACGAACAATGTCTGCGATTGCGGTGTGCCCAACCCGCCGTGATTGCCAGGGTGAACCACTCGCCAACATGAACCAACGGACGGCATCGGCGCCATGTTGGTCCATCAGGGGGATAGGTTCGAGAACATTACCGAGGTGCTTGCTCATTTTGCGACCATCTTCGTCCAAAATGTGGCCTAGGCACACAACGTTTTTATACGAAGACTCGTCAAACACCAAGGTCCCAATGGCCATCAGGGTGTAGAACCATCCCCGTGTTTGATCAATTGCTTCGCACACAAAGTCAGCCGGATATTGAGCGGTAAAATCCTTCTTATTGTGTTGTGGGTACCACTGGGCCGCAAATGGCATTGCGCCTGAGTCGTACCAGCAGTCAATGACTTCAGGTACGCGGGTTGCTGTTGCTTCGCACTGCGGGCAAGGGATTGTGATGTCGTCAATGTAGGGGCGGTGGGGGTCTAGGTCGCAGATTTCCTGCCCCGCTAGGTCACCGAGCTCGGCAAGGGATTCGACGACGGTTAAATGCTCGTTGTCACATCGCCAAATAGGTAGTGGCGTTCCCCAGTAACGATTGCGTGAAAGAGCCCAATCAACATTATTCGTCAACCAGTCGCCGTATCGGCCCCACTTGATCGTGTCCGGAAACCAGTTTGTCTTTTCATTTTCAGACATGAGTCGGTCTTTGATGGCCGTTGTCTTGATGTACCACGATGGTTGGGCGTAGTAAATAAGTGGGGTGTGGCACCTCCAGCAATGTGGGTACGAGTGCTCATAAGGTTCTTCACGAAAGAGCAGGTCTCGTTCGCGCAAGTTGTCGGTGAGAGCTGTATCCGCTTTTTTAAAAAATTGGCCACCGACGAGAGGGGTTTCTGGCATAAACGTTCCATCGGGTGCTATCGGATTAACGACAGGCAAACCGTATGCGCGGCAAGTGATCAAGTCGTCGGCGCCAAATGCTGGCGCCTGATGAACGAGGCCGGTTCCATCGCTGGTCGTGACGTAGTCGGCAAGGATCACAAAGTGAGAGTCAGGGATGTCAATCAGGTCAAACGGTCGTTCATAGGCCAGTCGCTCAATGTCCCTACCAAGGAATGTCTCCATAATCTGGTAGCGAGCTAAACCGTCCTCGTTGAGGGCTGAACCAAAAAGGCTTTCAACTAATTCGAGTGCCACCACATGGTGCTGATCGGCGCTTGCAATGACGCAGTAGGTTGCTGCTGGTTTCACCGCGACGGCCGTGTTTGACACCAGGGTCCACGGAGTTGTTGTCCAAACCAGTAACGAAAGGTTTGGGTATCGAGTGGCCAACTCTCCCTGTTTTACCGGGAAACGGACATATACCGATGGGTCAAGTACGTCCTCATAACCTTGGGCCAATTCATGGTCACTCAAACCGGTCCCGCAACGTGGGCAATACGGTGAAACTCGGTGGTCCTGAACGAGCAGCCCCGCGTTAAAGATTTGTTTTAATGACCACCAAACACTTTGAATGTAGTTGGAGTCCATGGTCCAATACGCACTGTCCATGTCAACCCAGTAGCCCATGCGCTTTGTTAGCTCGGCGAATGCGTCAACGTGACGCACAACCGATTCGCGGCATTTAGCGTTAAACTCGGCAATTCCATAGTTCTCAATATCCTGTTTGCCCGAAAAGCCCAGTTCCTTCTCAACGCCAAGTTCAACGGGGAGTCCGTGGCAGTCCCACCCGGCCTGACGGACGACGTGATAGCCCTTCATGGTTCGATACCGGGGGAAAACGTCTTTGAAAGCCCGGGCCTCTATGTGGTGGGTACCCGGTGCGCCATTTGCCGTCGGCGGGCCCTCATAAAAAGTCCACGTTGGACGTCCCTGACTGCTGTCCATCGAGGCGGCAAAAGTTCCTTCAGCGTCCCACAGGGCTAGTACCTCATGCTCTAGGTCGGACAGGTTCACCGTGGGCGGGACCACCTTGTACATGTAAGTGCGATCTCCTCTAAAAGATGAACGTGTCAAAATTTCGTGTCGGTGCTTGTCTAAGGCTTGTTTAAAGCTTGGCTAAGGACGGGGCAGTGCATAACTTTAGCGCGCGGGCAATAACATACGCAGGTGCCTCGACGGGCGCACTTTCACATAACCACAAGCAAGTGACGCAGAGCAACCTATTGGACTAAGGGGGCGGCGAAATTGGTCGCAAAGAAGGTACTGCCGAAGAAATACGCTGCAAAAAAGACAACGGTCAAGAAAGCCGCCCCGGTTAAGAAAGCCGCCCCGGTTAAGAAAGCCGCCCCGGTCAAGAAAGCCGCCCCGGTTAAGAAAGCCGCGCCGGTTAAGAAAGC
>Ga0105054_10002683_pt1 | contig 28204 bp, 26 predicted proteins | sample BON02_FD_78091 | JGI IMG/M metagenome (GOLD analysis project Ga0105054, IMG submission 78091) | Freshwater microbial communities from Lake Bonney liftoff mats and glacier meltwater in Antarctica - BON-02 (megahit assembly) | ecosystem: Environmental > Aquatic > Freshwater > Ice > Glacier...
AATCGTCGCCCTCGGCAAAGTAATCCCCGACTTTTCTGCCGGTGACACGATCCGCGTCGGTTACAAAGTAACCGAAGGCACACGCTCACGCGTGCAGGCCTATGAAGGTGTCGTCATCGGTCGAAGTGGCGGCAAGGGCATTGGCGCCAGCTTTACAGTGCGCAAAATTTCGTTTGGTGAAGGTGTGGAACGTGTATTCCCGCTTCATTCGCCAAACATCGACGAAATCACCGTGATTTACCTTGGCCGCGTCCGCCGCGCCAAACTTTATTACCTGCGCACACGTCGCGGTAAATCGGCCCGTATCATTGAAAAAACCAACTATCGCGAAATGGGCGGTTCGGCTGAGTAAGCCTCGCACTGCAGGAGCACGACATGAAAAAATCTATCCATCCCGAATACCATACGATCACCGTCAAAATGACCGACGGCTCGTCATTTGAAACCCGCACCACTTGGGGCAAAGAGGGTGACACGATGAACCTCGACATCGACCCCACCTCGCACCATGCTTGGACCGGCGGCAATGCCCGCCTGCTTGACACTGGCGGTCGCGTTTCGAAGTTCAAAAAGAAATACGAAGGTCTGGGCTTCTAAACCCTGCCTTTGGCGAAAACGACAAAACGCGCCCAATCGGGCGCGTTTTTTTAACGGCTATTGCAAGATTTGGGGCTGAACGTGGCGCATATCATCGTTATGGGCAATGAAAAGGGCGGGTCAGGCAAATCGACCACGGCTATGCATTTGCTCGTCGCGCTGACACGGTCTGGCCATGCGGTTGGGGCAATGGATTTGGACCTGCGCCAGCAAAGTTTTTTCCGCTATCTCGACAACCGCGCCGCGTATATTGAGCGTAAAGGCATTGCCTTGCCAATGCCAGTGCAGCACCGGCTAGCCCCCTCAACGCTTGACAGCACGCGTGATGCGCGCACCGAAGAAGAGGACCGCTTTGGGGCAGCGCTGCAAGAGCTTGAGCGCCAAACTGATTTTATTCTGATCGACTGCCCCGGCGCCCATACGCGCTTTGCGCAAATGGCCCATGCTGTGGCGGATACGCTGATCACCCCCATGAATGACAGCCTGATAGATTTTGACCTGTTGGCCCGTATTGACCCCGGCACTGGTAAGGTAATTGGCCCGTCTATCTATGCTGAAATGGTCTGGGATTCGCGGCAATTACGGGCGCGTGCGGCGCTTAAGCCTATTGATTGGGTGGTGCTGCGCAACCGTATGGCCACCGTAAATGCCAAAAACCGTCACAAGGTTGGGCACGCGCTCAAGGACCTGTCCAAGCGCATCGGCTTTCGCATTGTGCCAGGCTTTTCCGAGCGGGTCATTTTCCGCGAGCTTTTCTTGTCGGGCCTAACATTGCTTGACCTGCGCGAGGCAGATCGGAGCATGATGTCGATGTCCAATATCGCCGCCCGCCAAGAGGTGCGCGAATTGCTGCGCGCCCTAAACTTGCCGAATGTTGATTTGACGATTTAGGCTAGATATTTGGCGCGATCACAATGCATTCGGACGATAGCGCGATCAATCGCGCACAGGCGCGTTCAGCTGCGTCATTGCTCATCCCAATAAAGCGGGCGCGATACATGGCGCGCCCATCAACTGTGGTGCTTGAGATGTCACGTCGTGAACCTTGCAAGCTTTCCATTTCGGCCAGCGCGGTTTGAATCAAATGACGTTCGGCTTGGTCACGCGTGCGAAAAGCGCCAAGTTGAACCGACCAGCTGCCTGTCGCAGCACTGGCCACAACAACGCGCGCCTGCTCAGCACGGGGTTGCTCAGCTTGGGCTACAATCTCCACCTCAATTTGTGGCAGGTTGGTTACCAATTCGGGGCGGCGAACCGGTCGCGCGGCGTCTATCACTTCGGGTAAATCTGGATCAGCGCCGTCGCCCACGGCTTCAGCAACATCTTCTGCCGCGCTTGCGCGCGTTGCCGCCACTATACTGGCTGCGGTTAGCGCGGCTGCTATGGCCGCCTGCTCAGCATCCAAATCGACCACTGGTGCCGGCGCTGATGCCACCAAAACCGGCCCATTGCGATGTAATGGCCGAAGCGCGGTGCGCACCAAGGCTTCACCTCGGTTTGAACGGTTTGCCGGGTTTGCGACAACATTAGCAACCTGCACCGCGCGACTAGGGGCAGGCAGGGTAAGCCGCGCCAAGGCGACGTTGCGCGCGCGCGCCGGTGCTCGGCTAAACCCAAGGTCTAACAGGCGCGCCATTTCACGGTTGCGCTGCGCCACCGATGTGCCGCCCAGAAAGGTCGCGATGATCCGCTCCTGCCCACGTTCAGCCGAGGCGGTGAGGTTATAACCTGCCGCCGATGTATACCCGGTTTTGATTCCATCAGCACCACGATAGGCGCTGAGGAACCGGCGATTCGTATTATAAACCGTTCCCATTTCCGTATCGGTCGTGATCCGGCTGAAGAGGTTGTAATAGGCCGGGAAATCCCGAAACAGGCGCTGGCCAAGCAATGACAAATCACGCGCCGTTGATAAATGTCCGTCGGCAGTTAGCCCATTTGCGTTGCGAAATGTTGTATTTCGCATACCCATCGCCCGGGCTGTTTGTGTCATCCGAACGGCAAACGCTTCTTCAGAGCCGGAAATCAGCTCACCCAATGCGGTTGCCGCGTCATTGGCAGAGCGGATTGCTGCACCGCGAATAAGGGTTTGCACAGTTACCACTTGCCCCGCGCGCAAGCCAAGCTCAGACGGCGGCTGCCTTTGGGCATGGGCGGAGATTGTGACGCGCTGGTCAACGGTAATGCGGCCCGCCTCCAGCTCTACAAATGTCAGATAAAGCGTCATCATTTTGGTCAGCGATGCTGGATGCACCCGCTGATCAGCATTGAGCGCGTGCAATACCTCACCGGAGCGCGCATCCATCACGAATGCGGCCGTTGGTTGGGCAACGGCAAGGCCAGCCCAAAATACCATTAAAATCGTGAGAATCACCCCACGGAATGTTCGATTAATCATCGGATTGTTCCGATTGCCTGTTTATGCCTCGTGGCCCGGTTTTCCGGTGCCTTATACTGCTTTGGAAACTATAACACGGTGAACGTGAAAGAAAACACTTAATTTTCAGCCTGTCAGCAAGTTTTCTTGCGTAAATGGTGCAGTGCAATATTTTTCTTGACGCAGTGCAGCATGGGCAGTATATGTGCATGCAAGATTACAACGCAAACTGATGGAGCCCTCAAATGGCAAACACAAACGTAAAAACCAAAACCGCCGCAGAACAAGTTGAAGCAATGACTGCTGGCACCCAGAAAGCCGTAACCGACCAGGTTGAAAAGCTGAGCAAAGGCATGGAAGGCGTAACCGCTTTCGGCCAGGGCAATGTTGAAGCGATGGTTAAATCCTCGGAAGTTGCTGCAAAAGCCGTTGAAGGCTTGAACACCGAATTCTCCGCATTCTCGAAAAAATCATTTGACGAGTCGGTTGCCGCTGCAAAAGATTTGGCCTCGGCCAAAACCGTTACCGAAATGATGGAAAAACAGTCTGCATTCGCACAGGCTACTGTTGAGCACTTTGTTGCCCAGTCCACCAAAATGAACGAAATGTTCACTTCGGCTATGAAAGACGTAACTGCACCGTGGAATGCACGCGTTGCTGCTGCGACTGACATGATGAAAACTTTCGCCGCTTAATACGGTCGAAAATTTTGATTTGGAAAAGGGGGCTTGGCCCCCTTTTTCTATGCTCAGCATCGCGCTATACAAATGGTGTTGCAGTGATGGATCGTGATGACACAGTTTAATCCTACTATGGCCGCCAATTCCCCGCCCGATGATGAGGGCGAGATCGGCGTTGTAACCAAAACCGCGCCCAAAACCGCGCGGCCGCCGCTATACAAGATACTGATGTTGAATGACGACTACACCCCGATGGATTTTGTGACCCATATTTTGCAGCGCTTTTTCGGGATCGACGAATCACTTGCTGCACAAATTATGCTAACCGTTCATCGCAAGGGCGTAGCGGTGGTTGGGGTCTTTACCCATGAAATTGCAGAAACAAAGGTGACTCAGGTCATGGATTATGCCCGCCGCCACCAGCACCCGCTGCAATGCACGCTTGAACGCGAATGAGCGTGCGGCTGACCCATGCCTTAGATCAAGCGATTCTGGCAGCCCTGCCCGGCCCAATGCTTGTAATTGGCGCCCAGCAGCCGGTTGATTTGGTTGATATGCCCATCGAAGGCCTTGTGGTTCAAAACACAGACTTTATGGCAACCCGATCCCTTAAGGCAGCCGGCATTGCTGTTTCAGTTGATGCAACCGGCACATTTGAAACAAGCTTTGTGTTTGCCGCCCGTAACCGCGAAGCTTGGATGGCCCAAATGGCCAAAGCCACATCGCTAACCCGCCCCGGCGGGCTCATTTTGTTGGATGGCGCTAAATCTGATGGGATTGAAGCCATTGCCCGCGCCGTTGCAGCAACCGGGCTGACCGTAGAAACCCATGCCAAGGCGCATGGAAAACTTGTTTGGTTTACGCGGCCTGAAGCCCTGCCCGAACAATTTACAAGCTGGGCTGAAGCTGGAAACCTGCGCAAAAATACCGATGAATTTTTGACCGCGCCCGGCATGTTTAGCCATAACCAAGCTGATGCTGGTAGCCAGCTATTGCTGGAACATGTGCCCGACGGCCTATCTGGCAAGGCCGCTGATTTGGGTGCGGGCTGGGGTTGGCTTTCAGCAGGCATACTGGCGCGAAACCCCGCCATTACCCAACTTCATTTGCTTGAGGCAGACCATGCCGCGATTGACGCCGCGCGCATTAATATAACTGACCCACGCGCTCAGTTTCAGTGGACAGATGCCACCACACCGCTCGGGCTAAAGAATCTAGATCTGGTCATCATGAACCCGCCTTTCCATCGCCACGGTGCGACGGACCCCGACCTTGGCCGCGCATTCATTTCCAGTGCGGCATCACTTCTTTCACCTTCGGGGCGCCTGTTCATGGTTGCCAACCGCCAATTGCCCTATGAAGCCGCGCTGGAACAGCGTTTTGCCAAGGTCACAACGCTTGCGCAAACCGGGATTTATAAGGTTATCACAGCAGAGCGGGTAAAACGCCGCGTTGCGTAATATGTTTTCACTTCTGAATCACATCTGAATCGCTTAAAAACACGACTCTAAAATTCGGGGATAAAAAAACCATGGCAGCTGGACTAGATGGCAAATCGGTAATCGTAACCGGTGCAGCAGATGGCGTTGGGCTGGCAATTGCGCGGCGGTTTGTTGAAGCTGGCGCAAATGTGACAATGACAGATCGCGACGAAGACCAACTGGCCACCCAAGCCGCAAACCTGTCCGGCGCGCGCGGCGAGGTGCAGTTTTTCGCTGGCGAATTGCGTGAAAAGCTGACAATTGCCAACCTTCTGGCCGCCACAATTGATGCGTATGACCGGGTTGATATTTTAATCAACGCCACCACGGTTGCCCCGCTTTGCGAAGATGAGCCGAACGAAGAAGCAGCATTGGAGCGGTTGTTCTCACAACTCGTGACCGTGCCCCTTCGATTAAGCCAAGCTGTTGTGAAACGCATGATCCATCAGGCCGACAGCCGCCCGCGCGATGAAGAAGCCGGCGCTATTGTGAATATTTGCTCTCTTGCAGCGCGACGGACCCTGCCCAACCTTCTACCTTTTAGCGTTGCGGCGGCCGCTCAGGAACAATTAACCCGCGCACAGGCCTCAGAACTGGCGTCAAAACAAATTCGGGTGAATGGATTGTCGCTGGGCGGTGTTATGACACCAAGCCTGCGCAACTGCTTGCGCAATGATGATACATTATCTGACAGGTTGATCGCCGCCACACCGCTGGCGCGGATTGGTGAGGCTGATGAAGCCGCCGAAGCTGCACTGTTCCTCGCTTCGCCCGGTGCAAGCTTTATTACAGGCCAAATCCTGACGGTTGATGGCGGTCGTTCAATCCTTGACCCTCTGGATCAGCCTGCGTCTTGACGCAGGGCTTCCAGCAAGGCGACGCTCGGCTCACCATCGTTCAACATACCTTTAGCTTGTTGATAAGCGCAGATTGCCAGGCGCGTAATGGTGCCAATGCGCCCGTCAGCCCCGCCAGCGGCATAGCCCAAACCCTCTAATCGAAGTTGGATTTCGGCAATCTCATCTTGTGCCAAGGCGCGCTCATCGCGTGGCCAAGCCGCCTGCAATGGCCCCGCCCCCGCTATCCGATCCGCCAATAGCCCCACCGCCAAAGCATAGCTTGCAGCATTGTTATAGCGCCGGATAACCCGAAAATTTGGGTAAACCGCAAAAACCGGCCCACTGCCCCCTGCCGGAGCCCAAAGCGCAAAAGGAGCAGCCGTATACAGCACGCCTTGGGCGCGGGTCACGCTGCGACTGGTCCAAAAATCAGCATTATGGCGGGTTTCACCGTCAACCAGCGCAAAATCAAAGCCACGCGGCAAAAGCACCTCATGCGCGATTGGCGCGCCGTTCTGCCAGCCATGCGCCGCCAAGTAATGCGCGGTTGATGCCAGCGCATCTTCGGGGTTATTCGACCAAACATCACGATGCCCGTCACCATGCAAATCACGCGCATAGGCTAGGTAGGAACTGGGCATGAACTGTGTGTGCCCCATTGCCCCGGCCCATGATCCAGTAAGATTACGGGGGGCAACATCACCATTGGCCAGAATGCTAAACACATTCATCAACTCGCGTTCAGCCCATGTACGACGGCGGCCATTGGTGGCCAAAGTGCCCAGCGCCTCAACCACCCGAATATCGCCGCGCACCGCGCCGTAATTGCTTTCCATCCCCCAGATTGACATTACAACATGGGCCTCAACACCAAAACGGTTTTCAACTATGCGCAAGGTGCGCGCATTTCGGCGGGCAAGGCGGCGGCCATTTGAAACACGCGCATCTGAAACGGCTCGGTCCAAATAATCCCAAATTGCACGGGTAAATTCGGCTTGGTTGCTGTCGCGATAGTTAACTTCGGTGTTATAAGTTGCACCGCGAAACGCGGCATCAAACGACTGGGCTGGCACGCCATTGGCCAGCGCGCGGGTACGAAACCCATCACGCCACGCCGCAAAGCTTTGTTGTTGCTGGGCCGTTACGGGCGGAAATTCCGGGGTGTTAGATTGGGCCATAGCGGGCGTCACTGTCCACAATGTTAAAACGACAAAAACTGCTGTAATCAGCCGCATATAACAAGCCCAGCGCCGAAAATGTTATCATTTCCATGTATTATAACCTGCGCACCCGAGGCTCGAAACCCGCTCATACCGCCATCGGCAAACATCAGCGCGGTTTGCGTTTCACCTTATCACGCTTAACACGTGACCGCACAAGCTTGCGCTGTGGCCCGCCTTTGCCCCGCCCACGGGTGCCTGCGACAATCGCCTTACCCTGCAATTCCAACAGTTCAAACATCAGCCCGCCTGTAATGGGCACGGCTTCGGCCAACCGCACACGGGCGCGCATACCTGCGGCGATGATTTGCCCGGTCTTCTCACCCGTCAGGGTTTGCTTGTCACCGTCATAATGGAAATATTCCCGCCCAATGGCGGAAATAGGCACCAAACCATCGGCCCCGGTTTCATCCAGCTTCACAAACAGGCCGAACCGGGCAATGCCTGACACCATCCCGTCCATATCGCTGCCAACCCGTTCTGATAAAAAAGCAGCTAGATAGCGATCCGTCGTATCACGCTCTGCGACCATGGCGCGGCGCTCAGTGGCTGAAACCTGTGTGCCGATCTCTTCGAGCCGCTCAGCTTGGTCAAGTTTCAACCCATCATCGCCCCATTTATGCACGGTAATTAGCGCACGATGCACAATCAGGTCTGAATAGCGGCGGATCGGGCTGGTGAAATGCGCATAACGCTTCAGGTTCAGGCCGAAATGGCCAAAATTTATGGGGGCGTAATAGGCTTGGGTCATGCTGCGCAGCACGGACATATTTACCATTTCGGCAAACTCACCGCCCGCTGCGGCATCCAACAATCGGTTAAGCTGGCGGGTTTGCAACACTTGCCCTTTGGCCAGCGTCAACCCAACCGATTCCACCACTTCGCGCAGGCCTTCTAGCTTTTCGGGTGCGGGTTCTTCGTGCACACGATACAACAGCGGTTGGCGCGCGGTTTCCAGTGTTTCGGCGGCACAGACATTGGCCAGCACCATAAATTCTTCGACCAGCTTATGCGCATCAAACCGGTCCCGAAACGCCACCGAAGTTACCTTTCCAGTCGCGTCCAGTATGATCTTACGCTCTGGCAGGTCCAAATGCAGCGGCTGGCGGCGATTGCGTTCGGTTTTGAGCGCTTCATAGGCGGCCCAAAGCGGTTTAATGGCGGTTTCCAACACTGGTTCTGTTGCCTCATCGGCATAGCCATCTGCCGCCGATTGTGCCTGTTCATAGGACAGTGCCGCATGGCTACACATCAGCGCGCGCATAAATTTATGGCTTAGCTTAGCACCATTTTCATTTAACACGATGCGCAGGGCAATGCAGGGGCGATCTACCTCACCATGCAAGCTACACAAATCACCCGATAGCGCGTCGGGCAGCATCGGCACCACACGGTCGGGGAAATAGCATGAATTCCCGCGCTTCAAGGCCTCACGGTCAAGGGGCGAACCGGGGCGCACATAATGCGCCACATCGGCAATCGCCACCCACAGAATATGGCCGCCGGGGTTTGCCGGGTCATCATCAGGCTGGGCGGCGATGGCGTCATCACGGTCCCGGGCATCAGCCGGGTCGATGGTAATGAGCGGTACGGCGCGCAAATCAGTGCGTTTGCCAAGTTCAATCGGTTCGGCGGCAGCTGCCGCCTCGATCACCTCATCAGGAAAGGTATCGGGGATGCCATGTTCATGAATGGCGATGAGCGACACGGCCTTGGGCGCAGTCGGATCACCCACGCGCGCCACAATCCGTGCGCGACGCAGGCCAAGGCGGCCCTTTGGCCCAGCGGGTTCGGCCTCAACCAATTCACCGTCGCGCGCTCCGTTCCGATCACCGGGTGCGACAATGTAATCATCGGCCTGCCCTTTGCCGACGGGCACAATGCGACCCCCCGCATCAGATTGGCGAAACACGCCAACAATGCGCGCAGCGGCCTGTGCGATGCGGCGAATGGGGCGGGCATGGTGGGTTATGGGTGTGGGGCCTTCAACCGCCTCGCTGCGCGCCAAAACGCGGTCACCTTGCGCCAAGGATGGGGCTTTTGGGCTGGGGATTATGAGGAGGCGCGGCGCGGGCGTCTCGCCTTGCCATAGGGCTGGGCTTGCCAGCAATTCGCCATCGGCGGTTTCGCCATCAATGACCAGCACGGCGACTGGGGCCAGCACATTAGGGTCTGCATAGATGCGACGCTTGTTTTCCAACAGCCCTTCATCGCCCAATTCGCGCAGCATGTGTTTCAGGTCAATCCGCCCAGCGCCCTTTATGCCAAAGGCTTTGGCAATATCGCGCTTGGTCGCGGTACTGGGGTTGTCGCGGATGAATTCGAGGATTTGGTCTTTGGTGGGAAGCGTTTTCATGGCCCGGCCCTATCATGCTGCAAACGCGCCGTCATGCGAATTCCTAGTGGTTGCGCTTGCGAAACAGGCGTTGGTTGGCTTGAACAAACTTATCAATCAGAAATGACAGCCAACCAAAGCGGCGGCGCTTCAGATAGGCATAGCCCGCCATAGCCCCCAATCCGGCACCAAACATATCTACAATCAGGTCCCACATTGTATCGTGCAAGCCTGATTTTTGCATATTCAGGCCAAAGATCTGGTCCATGGCGAATTCAAAAACCTCCCACATGGCCCCGATGGATAGGGCAAAAGCAAAGCTGAATGCAGCAATGGCTATCGGTGGGGCAGCAACACGGTTGCCCTCAAAAATCATAAATATAAGAATAAACCCGATCAGCCCAAACCCGATGGCCGAGCCGGTATGCAGCGCTACATCCCACCACCAATAGCGGTTATAAAAATCCCCGACTTCGCCCAAAAACAAAGTGGCGAACAGGAAGATAGAGATTGCAACACCAAATTCGGCTGGCAGCTTAAAGTTGAAACGGTTTGCGAAACCCAACGGTAATAGCGTTAGCCCAAGCGTGAATACGGCAATAAATGCCGCGCTCCACCGCCCTAACAATAGGCTTGCAAGGGTTGCAATGGCCAAAGTGGCCCAGACAATCCAAACCAGACGAGACTGACCGCGTAAATCCATAACCCTGATGTAGGCATGCGCGGCGACCCGCGCAACCTGTTCGAAATTTGCGCGCAGCCGCCCCAGTTATAATACGGAGGCCAAATGTTTCGTATTGCCAGTTAAAACATCCGAAAATCAATCGGTCTGGATTACCGGCGTGACGCAGCGCGCGTGCTGGGAATAGTGGCCGGGCTTGGCGCAGATATTGTGGCGTTGCAGGAGGCTGACCGGCGTTTTAAGACACGCATTAGCAGCCTGCCGCATGCGCTTGTTGCTAGCGAAACAGACTTTGAACCGCTTGATGTTGGGGCTGTGCCCGGTGGGATTGGCTGGCATGGCAATGCGCTACTATTACGCAAAGGCACCAAAATTCTGCACAGCCGCCGACTTGCCCTGCCGGGATTAGAACCGCGCGGCGCCGTATCGGCCGATATTATCTTGGCTTCGGGGCCGCTTCGGGTAATTGCTGTGCATCTGGGGCTACGCAGAAAAGGCAGGCGCGCGCAGGCCGCACATTTGGCTGCACACCTTGTCCGCCAACCCATGATGCCAACGATTTTGCTTGGGGATTTTAATGAATGGAGCGTGTCGGGCCGCAAACTCACCGCGCTTAATGATCTCCTGACATTGCGCCAGCCCGGCCGCAGCTATCCAACAGCGCCGTGCATCGCTGCGCGCAATCGGCCCGCGCCTCCGATCATCTGCCAATATAGGTGGATATGGTAGCGGTTTAAACGTGGCCCGCATGGCCAAGTTTTGTGATTGGCGAAGGTTGCAGGTCTGGATTGGAGTTTCTTTGGCACAAAAATTTAGGCCCCAAACCCAGCCGTTTGCATGGGTGCGTTAGCGGCGCTTGCCGCCGCCATCGCACGCTTTTGGACGCAGCGATTTAAGTGCCCAGCAGCGCCTATTCAGCAGGTTTTTTCTTTGCAGCAGGTTTTTTAACCGCAGGTTTTTTCGCTACCGCTTTTTTGGCGGCTGGCTTTTTCTTAGCCGCTGGCTTTTTTGCTGCCGTTTTGCGCTTGGGCTTGGTAGCCGCTTTCGCATTCACCAACTCCACGGCTTCCGTCAGCGTAATCGCCTCAGGCGTCAGCTCTTTTGGAATGGTCGCGTTGATCTTTTCCCATTTCACATAGGGGCCATAGCGCCCCGGCATCACGGCAATTCCGCCACCATCCGGGTGGTCACCCAACTCGCGCATCGGCTTGGCGGCAGCGCCACGGCCGGGGCCACGTGCGGCTTTGAGCGCCAATTGCTCAACCGCATGGTTCATGCCAATCGTGAATAACTCCTCGGGGTCTTTCAGGTTGGCATAAACCTTTGTATCGGCCTTTTCGCCTTCGGCGGCGGGCTTGTGCCAAAGTACGTAGGGGCCGAACCGGCCCAAATTAGCCTCAATCAACCCACCTTCAGGGTGAGTGCCAATCTGACGCGGCAGTGACAGCAGCTCCAGCGCCTTTTTCAAATCAACCGCATCCGGCATAAGCCCCTTGGGCAGCGAGCTACGTTTGGGTTTAGGCGATTCCTCAGTCACTTCACCAAGCTGCACAAATGGGCCAAAGCGACCGACGCGCAGGCTTACCGGCGCGCCGTTTTCATCTTGGCCAAGCAGCTTACCATCTGGCCCAATATCGCCGTTCACGTCACCCTTTAGCGGGCGGGTATAACGGCATTCCGGATAGTTGGAACACCCAATAAACGCCCCGCCAGACCGCGCAGTTTTTAGGTTCAACTGGCCATTGCCGCAGGTTTTGCAAATGCGCGGGGTCGGGTCCTCGGGCGTGATGGGGAATAAATGCGGCTCCAGCACCTCATTGATTTTGTTCAAAACATCGGTAATCCGCAGCTCGGCAGTTTCGCCCAATGCGGCCGAAAAATCACGCCAAAAGCGTGATAGGACCAGCTGATAATCCTCATCCCCTGCCGAGACTTTATCCAAGTCATCCTCAAGCGCGGCGGTGAAATCATATTCCACATAGCGGCGGAAGTAGTTTTCAAGGAAGATCGTGACCAAGCGGCCTTTATCTTGTGGGATTAACCGGCCTTTATCTTTGGCCACATAGTCGCGGTCTTGGATGGTGGTGATCACGCTGGCATAGGTAGACGGGCGACCAATGCCCAACTCTTCCATGCGCTTGACCAAGGTCGCTTCGGTATAGCGCGGTGGGGGTTGGGTGAAATGCTGTTCGGGCGTTACGGCGCGCTTAACCAAGGCTTCGCCAACTGTCAGTTGCGGCAAGCGGGCATCGTCATCTTCGGCCACATCGTCGCGGCCCTCTTGGTAAACCTTCAAGAACCCTTCAAAAACAATAACCTGCCCATTGGCGCGAAGCACAACTTGGCCATCGGCAGCACCAATATCCACCGCCGTGCGCTCCATCTTGGCGCCCTCCATCTGGCTGGCGATGGTGCGCTTCCAAATCAGGTCATACAATTTGCGCTCATCGCCATCGAGACGGAGCTTTTCGGGAGAGCGGTCCATTTCGGTCGGACGAATACATTCATGCGCTTCCTGCGCATTTTTCGCCTTATTCTTATACATGCGCGGTGATTTGGGCAGAAACGCTTCGCCAAACCGGGCGCGGATCGCGTCACGCGCGGCCATCACAGCCTCTGGCGCCATATCAATGCCATCAGTCCGCATATAGGTGATGTGACCAGCCTCATATAAACGCTGGGCGGCGCGCATGGTGGACTGCGCACCAAAGCCATATTTGCGGCTGGCTTCTTGTTGCAAGGTCGATGTCATGAATGGTGCAGAAGGGTTGCGGCTGGCGGGTTTAGCTTCAACCGACAGCACTTTTAAGTCGCGGCTTTTTACGGCCTGCACCGCCAAAGATGTATCGGTTTCATTGGCCAGATCGAACTTGTCCAACTTTCTACTGGCCATCTCAATCAGCCGGGCATCAAATTCTGCCCCACGCGGGTTGGTAAGGGCCGCAGCCACTGTCCAATATTCTTGCGGTTTGAACGCCTCGACTTCCATCTCGCGCTCAACAATCAGCCGCAAACAAACTGACTGAACCCGCCCTGCCGAGCGCGCGCCCGGCAATTTACGCCATAATACCGGCGAGAGTTTGAAGCCGACAAGGTAATCCAACGCCCGGCGCGCTAGATAAGCATGCACCAATGGCATATCAATTTGCCGCGGATTTTCCATCGCCTTGGTCACCGCCGATTTGGTGATGGCGTTGAACACGACCCGTTCCACATGGGTGGTTTTTTTGATGGCTTTGCGTTTCAGCAACGCCTCTTGCAAATGCCAAGAAATCGCCTCGCCTTCCCGGTCAGGGTCGGTTGCGAGGATCAGCGTATCGTCATCTTTCAACGCATCAGCAATGGCTTTGATATGCTTTTGTGAGGTCGCCGCCACCTCCCACAACATCTCAAATTTATTGTCGGGGTCGACAGAACCGTCTTTTGGAGGCAGGTCACGCACATGGCCATATGAGGCCAAAACCGTATAGCCCGGCCCCAAATACTTGTTGATTGTCTTGGCCTTAGCAGGGGATTCGACGACAACAACGGCCATGCAATGCTCCGATTTATTAGGGGCTTCGGTTGGGCGCGGACCATGTGGGTGACAAGGGGTGCTTGTCAACCGCTGTTATCAGGGAGGCGAAATTGGACGGTTTAAGGACATCTCGCAGATGACAGACGTACGGATATTATTGCCGTTAAGTAGAGTAAGCTGCTTGCATTAGGTCTTGCCAAGAATTCTGGCAGCAGCTTTCGAAGCCTGCCACCGCGTCTCAATAAACGGGGCAATGCGGTCTTTAACTGCAGCTAGTATCGCTGGTTCTGCTGATTGGGGTGAACCCGCTTTGAAAGGTGGCGCTGGATCGTATTCAGTCTGTAGCTGTATTTCCTTGGCTGCGCACTCGCCCTGAAACTCGGCTGCAATCGTCAGAGCGAAGTCAATGCCAGACGTCACACCCGCTCCTGTGATCCGATTGCGGTCACGGACGACTCTCTCCTGAACAGGAATAGCGCCGAACAACGAAAGTTGGTCGATTGACGACCAATGGGAAGTGGCTCGATAACCATCCAAAAGTCCTGCCGCCGCAAGAACTAGTGAACCGGTGCAGACTGATGTAATCCATCCGCAGTTTTCGGATACACGACGTAGGTAGTTCAAGGTTTCATCGTCGGACATAAGTTCAATTTGCTTTGGTCCACCTGGGACGCAAATCAGATCGAGATTCCGTGCATCCTTAAACGTGCAAGACGGCATGATTTGCATCCCGCGATCAGAACCAACCAGTTCGAGGGATTTCCATATCAGTGACACTTCTGCCCCCGCCATGCGGGTAAAAACTTCAAGCGGACCAGTGAGGTCGAGTTGAGTCAAATCAGGAAAAAGGAGTAAACCAATCCTCATCTCTAGCGATCCTTTCATCTCTATTTTCAGTCACAACGTTTCGGCAAAATCCAGCGTTCACGACAGAGCCATCTGACTGTCAATGTGACCGAATTGACCGTTCCAAAACCCACCGCTTTAGGCACAGCGCATCACCCTACCCCCCGGCGCGCGGGCGATTGATCCGGCCATCTCAAGTTCCAAAATGGCCGCAAGCACTTCGGGCGCGGGGCGGGCGAGGTCGCGGATAAGGGCATCTTCATCGACGGGCGAGGTGGAAAGCAGCGTTAAAATTCGCGCCGGCAGCGGGCCGATTTCATCAGCATTACTGGCGCAGGGCAGGTCAGCAGCCCGTCTGGCAATTTGGCTGGTCGGTTTCAAAAAATCAGGGACTGGTACGGGCGGCGGGTTGCCCAGTGCCTCAATCACATCATCAATGCCGCGCAGCATAGGCGCGCCATCACGAATAAGCATGTTGCAGCCTGTTGCGCGGCCATCATAGGGGTGACCAGGCACGGCCATCACCTCGCGGCCATAATCAAGCGCCATGCGCGCGGTGATCAGGCTGCCAGACTTGGCCGCCGCCTCTATCACCAGCACCGCCTGCACCATGCCCGCCACAATGCGGTTGCGGGCTGGAAAATGCCGTGCTTGCGGCTGGATGCCGAGGGGAAGTTCGCTGATACACATGCCTTTTTCGGCAATCTCGGCGGTTAGCGCCGCGTTTTCGGGCGGATAAACCACATCCAACCCACCCGCCATGACGGCGACCGTGCCTTGGGCCAGCGCGCCCAGATGTGCAGCGGTATCAATGCCACGCGCCAAGCCTGACACAACAACAAAACCGGCATCGCCCAAATCTTCGGCCAATCGTTTGGCCATGCGCATACCAAGGCTTGATGCGTTGCGCGCCCCAACCATGGCCACCAGCGGGCGGGCCAGTAGTTTGGGGCGGCCCTTGCACCACAAAACGGGCGGAGCATCACGCAAATCGGCCAATGCGCTGGGGTAATGCGCTTCACCCATGCACAGCAATTGCGCACCGAATTTATGGGCGGCATTGAGTTCGGCATGGATAACGCCTTCCGGGCAGGGCGCATAATTTGAAACCCCCGCCGCCTTGGCCACATCACCCAAAGCCGCCAGCGCCGCCTTGGCATTGCCATGTTCAGCCATCAAACGACGAAATGTCGTCGGCCCCACGCGGCGCGAACGGATCAACCGCAACCAATCAAACCGCGCCGCATCGTCCATTGGCGGCGCGATCAGCGCAGTGTCATCCGCATCCTCAGCAAAGAAATACTCCGTCTCCATCGCGCCCCCATGTTTGGGGCTAGAGTGGGGCGGGAATGGTTAATGGGGGGTAAATGGAGTGCCTATATAGATGTGATTATGGCCAGCGCGCTACTTCCCCGCACCCCCCACCGTTAACCCACCAATCAACAACGTCGGCTGGCCGACACCCACTGGCACCCATTGCCCCGCTTTGCCGCATGACCCAAGGCCAGGGTCCATCGCCATATCATTGCCAATCGCGCGGATGTTTTTCAGCGCGGTGGCCCCGTCACCAATCAGCGTTGCACCCTTTACTGGTGCGCCGATCTTGCCGTTTTTAACCCGATAGGCCTCGGTGCAGGAAAACACGAATTTGCCGTTGGTAATATCAACCTGCCCGCCGCCAAAGCCGACGGCGTAAATGCCATCCTTAATTTCGGCCACCACATCGCCCGGGTCGGCCATGCCGCCGAGCATAATGGTATTGGTCATCCGCGGCATGGGCGCATGGGCATAGGATTGGCGACGACCATTGCCGCTGGACCCGGTGCCAAGCAACCGCCCATTCTGGCGGTCATTCATATAGCCGACCAACACGCCATCCTCGATGAGCACATTTCGCGCGCTTGGCGTGCCTTCATCATCAAACGAGATCGAGCCACGGCGATCGGGGATTGTGCCATCATCCACCACAGTCACCCCCGGCGCGGCCACACGGCTGCCCATAAGTTCGGAAAACACCGATGATTTTTTGCGGTTAAAGTCACCCTCAAGCCCATGGCCCACCGCCTCATGCAGCATAATGCCGGGCCAGCCGGAACCCAGCGCCACATCCATCATGCCCGCAGGTGCATCTTCGGCATGTAGGTTCACCAGCGCAATGCGTAGCGCCTCGGCCACCAATTTATGCCAATGGTCGGGTTCAAGCAGCCCGGCCAAGCCATGCCGCCCACCGCCCCCGGCAAAGCCAGTTTCGCGGCGGCCATTTTCCTCAACAATTACTGAAACATGCATTTGCGCCATGGGCCGCACATCATGCAGCTGGCTGCCTTCCGGCCGCAGAATAACAACCTCTTGCAGGCTCGCATTCAGGCTGGCGGATACCTGCACAACGCGCTTGTCGAGGGCGCGGGCATAGTCATTTAGCGCAGCCAAAGTTTCCACCTTCGCCGTAAAGCCTGCATCGGCAATCGGGTCGGTATCGGCATAAAGGCGGATATTGCTGGGACGCGGGGCTGCGGCCAACACACCGCCACCCGCCCCAACGGCCAGGCGTGCGGTTTCAGCCGCCCGGCGCAGGGCTGATTCGGAAATCTCGGTTGAATGGGCATAGCCCGCCGCCTCAGCCCGCACAGCACGCAAACCGAAGCCTTCTGCGGCGTCATAACTGGCGTTTTTTAGGCGTCCATCATCAAAAACCAGCGATTCTGATCGCCGCCGCTCCATAAACAGCTCGCCATCATCGGCACCATCGGTGGCCAGCCTCAGTATTGCGAGGGCCGTATCGGCGTCCAATTGGGTTTCAAAGGGGCGAAACGGGGATTCTGCGTTGGACATTGACCTACCTTTTGCGGTTTTTCGGCCAAACGTGACCGGGGTTGCGACAATATGCGAGGCCAAAAGCGGCCTAATGCCGCAAACGGATCGCTTGTTATCTGTGGCGTAATATGGTCAATCATCTACAAGAAACAACCGCGCTTTGCGCTGCTTTTTAGCAGGCTGGGCGCTATACGGCGCCCCGGCGCCTAAGAAACGGGAATGATAGCATGCGGATTGGCAAGTTTGTGAATGGGCTAACGACTGGGCTAACCGGGGTTATGCTGGCGGGCGGCGCTTGGGCGCAAGATATGTTGGGCGAACTGGAAACTGTCGGCAAGCCACATGCGCAGGGGTATAATTTTCAGCCCGCTGCAACCGAGCTGGCCTCCGACATTCATTGGCTGCACAATTTCCTAATGGTGATCATAACGTTCGTTACGTTATTAGTGGTCGGGCTGCTTTTGTGGGTAATCGTGCGCTATAATAAACGCGTCAACCCAACGCCTGCACGGTTTTCGCACAACACGCCAGTTGAGGTTATCTGGACGATCGTGCCGATTGTAATTCTGATCGCGATTGGTGCGGTATCACTGCCGATTCTGTTCAAACAAATGGAAATTCCCGAATCTGACATCACCATCAAGGCCACGGGCCATCAGTGGTTTTGGGAATATGACTATGCTGAAAGTGCCATCAACTTTTCAGCCGTAATGCTGACACGCGATGAATTGGCCGATGCAGGCTATGCCGATGACGAATATCTGCTGGCAACCGACAACGCCGTTGTTGTGCCAATTGGGGCCGTTGTCAAAATTCTGACCACTGCACCGCTTGAAGGTGTGATTCATTCTTGGACGATCCCCGCCTTTGGCGTGAAACTCGACGCTGTGCCCGGCCGTTTGCAGGAAACTTGGTTTCAGGCTAACCGCGAAGGCATTTACTTTGGTCAATGTTCCGAGCTGTGCGGCATAAACCATTCCTATATGCCGATCACCGTTAAAGTCGTCAGCCAATCGGCTTATGTCGCATGGGTTGAAAGCATGGGCGGAACCGAACCTGCGCCAATTTCAAGTGCCAGTGAAGCTGTGGTTGGCGGCGTTGAATTGGCCGCCGCCGAATAAGTGGCGCATGACCTTTAAGGGCAATAAATGAGCGATTCGACCTGGACAGCAACTAAAGCGCATGAGGCGCAATTCGGCGATTATGTCGAATTGCTCAAGCCGCGTGTTATGCGGTTGGTGATTTTCACCGCTGCTGTTGGGCTTATTGTTGCGCCAAACCCGGTTCACCCTGTTATTGCCCTCGCCACAATTCTTTGCATCGCTGTAGGGGCTGGTGCCTCGGGTGCGCTGAACATGTGGTGGGATGCCGATATTGACCGGGTGATGGCCCGCACCGCAGCGCGTCCTATTCCTTCGGGCCGCGTTCAGCCGGGCGAGGCCCTGGCCATTGGCGTCGCCCTATCTGGCCTTTCGGTCATGATGCTCGCATTGTTTGGCAACCTTTTGGCGGCGGGCCTACTGGCCTTTACTATTTTCTTTTATGCGGTGATTTACTCAATGTGGCTCAAACGCACCACGCCGCAAAATATAGTTATCGGCGGCGCTGCCGGTGCCTTTCCCCCGATGATCGGCTGGGCTGTGGCAACTGGTGGTATTGGCGTTGAAAGCCTGTTGATGTTCGCGCTGATCTTCATCTGGACCCCGCCGCATTTTTGGGCGCTGGCGCTGTTTCGCAATGATGATTACACCCGCGCCAAAGTGCCAATGTTGCCCGTTACCCACGGCGAAGTGACCACGCGCCGCCATATCCTTGCCTATAGTCTGGTGCTGGCCCCAATTGCCCTGGCCCCCGCATTTACACAAATTGGCGGGCCAGTTTATTTTGCTGTCGCGCTGGTGCTGAATGTGATGTTCGTGCTTGGTGCATTGCGCTTGCTTGGCCGCACAAAGCAAGCTGCGCAGGCCAGTAATTACCGGGCTGAAAAGCGCTTTTTTGGCTTTTCAATCCTGTATCTTTTCTTGCATTTCGTCGCCCTGTTGACCGAGGCCGCCCTGCGCGGTTTTGACCTAAACTGGGCCCATTGGCCGGTGTTGTTCTAATGTCCACATTCCGCCCACAACATGAAATATACACCCGCCGCGCCAGCCGCAACATTGGCCTAGGCCTTGCTTTAGCGGTCTTCGTCATCCTCGCCTTCTCGGTTACCATCGTGAAGATGAGCCAAAAACAATCTGAAGACCCACGCGCGCTCAACTTTGACCCGAGCGCTCCATCGTCTGAGGCCAGCGAATGAGCGTGCCCACCAAAAACAACCGCGCCCTTGTGGTTCGGCTGGTGATGTTGGTTACATTCATGGCTGGCTTGTCCTTTGCAGCCGTGCCGTTCTATGACTGGTTTTGCCGCACGACCGGGTTTGGCGGCACCACATTGCGCGCCGAGACCGGCGCAAGCACAACACTCGATCAAACCATCAGCATCCGCTTTGATGCCTCGGTTGACCCGTCAATGCCATGGGAATTTCGCCCCGTTGAACGCTCAATGGACTTGAAAATTGGTGAAACGGGCTTGGCTTTTTATGAAGCCTATAACCCAACCGACCGTCCGGTTGCGGGCCAAGCTGTATACAATATCACCCCCAATGCCGCTGGCGGCTACTTTACCAAAATTGAATGCTTTTGTTTTACCGAGCAATTGCTGATGCCGGGCGAACGGGTGCTGATGCCAGTGACATTTTTTGTCGATCCCGAAATCGTAGCTGATGCGGAAGGCAAGTTTGTGCATGAAATCACGCTGTCCTATGCGTTCGGCGAAATTGAACTTACTGAAGAAATGCGTCGTAGGGTTGCTGAAGCAGCCCAAAGCGAAGAGACTGTACCCATCAATTGATGGCAAGCCTGTGTGAATGAAGGACCCTTATCAATGGCACATGTGAAAAACCACGATTATCATATTCTTAAGCCGAGCATCCTGCCATTTTTGGGCGCTGTTTCCAGCTTTGTCATGTTTTTTGGCGCCGTGTTGTGGATGAAATCCATTACGCCCTATATGTTCCTGATCGGGCTGATTGGTGTGCTTTACACCATGTATGCATGGTGGTCAGAAGTGGTGAAAGAAAGCCATGAAGGCGATCATACACCTGTTGTTGTTCTGGGCCTGCGCTATGGCGTAATTCTGTTCATCACATCCGAGGTTATGTTCTTCTTTGCGTGGTTCTGGGCGTTTTTCAAAAACGCGCTCTATCCCATGGGGCCAGAATCACCCGGTGTGGATGGTGTTTGGCCACCTGTTGGCATTGAAACCTTTGACCCATGGCACCTGCCCTTGATGAACACCCTTATATTGTTGTGTTCAGGCGCAGCGGCCACATGGGCGCACCATGCATTGGCGCATGAAAACAACCGCAAAGACCTTGTTAACGGTTTGATCCTTGCCATACTGCTCGGCGCTCTGTTTACCGTTTTTCAAGTTTATGAATACAGCCATGCGACCTTTGCCTTCGGAAATAGTGAAAGCGTTTACGGCGGGCTTTTCTACATGGCCACCGGCTTTCACGGCTTTCACGTTCTGGTCGGCACCATTTTCTTGGCGATCTGCCTTATCCGCGCCTTGAAAGGCCATTTCACCCAAGAGCGCCATGTCGGTTTTGAAGCGGCCGCTTGGTATTGGCACTTTGTTGACGTGGTGTGGTTATTCCTCTTTGTCGCCGTTTACATCTGGGGCGGCTGATAATCGACGAACGCGACGCACGGGTCAGGCGCGCGCAATTTCAATACGCGGATCCGGTAACGGGTCCGCGTTTTTCCTTGGAGGTGGGCATGAAACGCTATCTGTTTGCGCTGGTGCTTGGGGTTGTTGGCTGTGCAATCCTTATCTCGCTTGGCGTTTGGCAATTGGAACGCCTTGCCGTAAAGCAGGCCGCCATTGCTGAAATTGAAAGCCGCATCAACACCCCCGCCGTGCCTGTTCCCCGCCACCCCGACCCTCTGCAAGACAAATACATGGCGGTTGAAGCCACCGGCACATTGCTGGATTTGGTGCGTGTTTACACGAGTCAAAAAGATAAAGGCGCCGGTTATCGCATTATTCAGGCCTTTGAATTTGATGGCCGTCGCATCATGGTGGACCGTGGATTTTTACCCATTGATGCCCATAGCGACGTAAACGGCCCGGTGGAAGTCACCGTACTTGGCAACTTGCATTGGCCCGACGAAACCACCAGCTGGACCCCAGCGCCCGATATTGCCGGTAATCGCTGGTTTGCCCGCGATGTAACAGCCTTAGCCCTTACTCTACAGGCCGAACCGGTGCTTATTGTTGCCCGCAGTCTGACGCCAAATACCTTTACCGCGCGGCCTATTCCGGTAAGCTCGGCCGATATCACAAATGACCATCTTGAATATGTCATCACATGGTTTTCGCTCGCGTTTGTCTGGGCGGGGATGACACTCTACCTGCTTTGGCGTATCAACCGCCGGACCGTTTGATAAGGATACCCCATGCGCTATATCTCAACCCGCGGACAGGCCCCGGCCCTAAGCTTTGAAGAAGCGATGCTCAGCGGCCTGGCCCGCGATGGCGGGTTATATGTGCCCGAAAGCTGGCCACAGATGAGCCATGACGACATCGCCGCCCTTGCTGGGTGTGGCTATGAGGATGTGGCCTTTCGTGTGATGAAGCCATTTATTGGCGATGCGTTTAGCGATGAGGAATTTCGCAGCATCATCGCCAAGGCCTATGCCCCCTTTGGCCATCCGGCGCGTGTGCCACTGGTCCAAATCGGCAACAATGATTTTTTGATGGAATTGCACCACGGCCCGACGCTGGCCTTCAAAGATGTGGCCATGCAGCTTATCGGTCAAATGTTCCAAGTTGCGCTGGCGCGGCGTGGTGAGCGCGTCACAATCGTTGGCGCTACAAGTGGTGACACGGGCAGCGCCGCGATTGAGGCTTTTCGCGGGCTTGCGGCGGTGGATGTGTTCATCCTATTCCCCCATGGCCGCGTGTCAGATGTGCAGCGCCGCCAGATGACAACGCCATCTGAAGCCAATGTCCATGCAATCGCGGTTGATGGTGACTTTGACGATTGTCAGGCCCGCCTGAAAGACATGTTCAATGATTTTGAATTTCGTGACGGCGTGCGGCTTGCCGGTGTAAATTCCATCAACTGGGCACGGGTCTTGGCGCAGGTTGTCTATTATTTTACCGCCGCCGTTGCCCTTGGCACCCCGCATCGCAAAGTAAGCTTTACCGTGCCAACCGGCAATTTTGGTGATATTTTTGCAGGCTATGTCGCCAAACGGATGGGCCTGCCAATTGATAGGTTGGTTATTGCCACCAATCGCAATGACATTCTGCACCGCGGCTTACAAACTGGCGTGTTTGCCAAACAAGGGGTGAACCCGTCAATGAGTCCGTCTATGGATATTCAAGTCTCCTCCAATTTCGAACGACTATTGTTTGATTTGTATGACCGGGAAGGCAGCGCCGTGGCGCAATTGATAGAGAACCAATCCGATATAGGGGCATTTACACTTTCCCAAGGTGCTGCCACCAAACTGCGCGAAGAATTTGACAGCGGGCACTGTGATGAGGCTGACACAAGCGCCACAATTGCCCGCGTTTTTGAGACAACCGGCAACATCATCTGCCCGCATACCGCGGTAGGCATCAAAGTGGCGCAAGATTGTCGTGGCGATAGCGCAGTGCCCATGGTCACGCTGGCCACAGCGCATGCCGCCAAATTCCCCGATGCGGTGGAAACTGCCACCGGCATTCGCCCCGCATTACCACGCCATATGGCCGACTTGTTTGACAAGCCCGAACGCCAAACCCGTGTGGCCAATGATATTGGCGCACTCAAATCCTTCATCCGAAAAGGAATTGCCGGATGAGCGTGCAAACCGATATTCTATCAAATGGGCTAACCGTTGTAACCGAAGCCATGCCGCAGCTTGAATCCGCCTCGCTTGGTTTTTGGGTCGGCGCTGGCACCCGACATGAAACCGAGGCCGAAAACGGCATTGCGCATTTCATGGAACATATGGCGTTTAAGGGCACCACCCGCCGTTCAGCCTTGCAAATCGCCGAGGCGATAGAGGATGTTGGCGGCTATTTGAATGCCTATACCAGCCGCGACACTACGGCCTATTACAGTCGCGTGCTTAGCGGTGATGTGCCGCTGGCCCTAGATGTGCTGGGTGATATTCTGTTGCACCCAACCTTGGTTGAGGCCGAGATTGAAATTGAGCGCGGCGTTATTTTGCAAGAAATCGGGCAAGCGCTTGATACGCCAGACGATATTATTTTTGATTGGCTGCAAGAAGTTGCCTATCCCAACCAGCCGATGGGCCGGTCTATTTTGGGTAGTGATAACCAAGTCCGTGCCTTTCAGCGCAATGATCTAGCCGGGTTTATTGGCCACCATTATAGCCCCGATCGTATGGTGTTGGCCGCAGCAGGCGCGGTTGACCATGATTCCATAGTCCGCCAAGCCGAAGCGATGTTTGCCCATACGTCATCCCTGCCCGCCCCAAATGTATTGCCTGCGGTCTTTAGCGGCGGTGAGCGGCGCGAGATCAAAGATCTGGAACAGGCGCATCTAAGCCTGTGCCTGCCGGCCCCAAATTACAAAGCTGATGACTTTTTCGCCGCGCAGGTCTTTGCGTTGGCGCTGGGTGGGGGCATGTCGTCACGTCTGTTCCAAGAACTGCGCGAGCGGCGGGGGCTGTGCTATTCCATCATGGCCAGCGCCAGTGCCGGAGATGATAACGGCTTGATCACCATATATGCGGGCACATCTGAAACAGATGTTGCCAATCTGGCGCGCGTCACCATGGATGAAATCCGCCGCGCTGCCGATGATTTGACCCAAGCTGAAATTGACCGCGCGCGGGTGCAACTTAAGGCTGGCATGCTGATGGGGCTAGAAGGTGCAAGCGCGCGGGCTGAGCGACTGGCCCGCTCAACTTCAATTTGGGGGCGGGTGCTACCTTTGTCGGAAACCGTTGCCAAAATTGATGCGGTTGACCGCGCAGCCGTGCGCAATTTTGCAATGGAATTGCTGAGCAAACCCATGGCCGGGGCGCTTTATGGCCCGGTTGGCGGCGCGCCGAGTATTGCCGAGCTTTCTGCACAATTGGCGGCATAAATGTTTGGGCGGCGTAGCAAACCGGCTGAATTACGGAGCACGCGGCTAACACTGCGCCTGCCCGTTATGGCAGATTTTGCCGAATGGCGCGGCTTGCGGCAGACCAGCGGCACATTTCTGGCCCCATGGGAGCCTGTGCGCGATGCTGATTACCTATCGCGCAGTGCCTTTCGTAACCGGGTTTACTGGGCCCGGCGCGGTGTGGAAGACGGGCGCAGCTTCCCTTATCTGATATTCCACACCCCTACGGGTCGGTTGCTAGGTGGCATCACGCTTGACAATGTACGCCGAGGCCCCGCACTGGCGGGCAGCCTTGGCTATTGGATTGGTGAAAACCATACCCGCCAAGGTTATATGACTGAAGCAGTCGGATTGGTAGTTGACAATGCCTTTACCCATATTGGGCTAAGCCGTATTGAAGCCGCCTGTCTGCCTGAAAACGTCGCCTCACGCGCGGTGCTTGAACAGTCCGGCTTTAAGTATGAAGGCGTCGCGCAAAGCTATCTTCAAATTGCCGGGCGCTGGCGCAGCCATGTCCTTTATGCCAACCTACGGCGTGATCGTCGGGGCAAAACCGACGCCAGTTAGGGTAAGACATGGGCTTGAATGACGCCAATGCAGAATTGCTAAATGCCATCGCAAAGGTGGTTGGGTCTACGGGGCTTCGCCAACCGGGCCCTGATGACCTTCATGAACCGCGCGGCCTGTTTCGTGGCCGCGCCGCTGCCGTTATCCGCCCGGCAAATACCGCTGAACTGTCCGCCGTGATGAAGCTGTGTCATGCAGCGCTAGTTGGTGTTGTGCCATTGGGTGGTGGTACAGGTTTAACGGGGGGTCGCACTTTGGAACAGGGCCCGATCCCGGTGCTGTTGTCGCTTGAAAAAATGTCGGCAATTCGCAGCCTTGATAGCGCCGCCAATACGCTGGTTGCCGAGGCGGGTGCGATTTTGCAAAACGTTCAAACCGCAGCCGCCGCGCAAGATCGTCTATTTCCACTTAGCCTCGCCTCACAAGGTTCAGCACAAATTGGCGGCGTTCTGTCCACCAATGCAGGCGGGGTAAATGTGCTTCGATATGGCAATGCCCGCAATCTGTGCTTGGGGCTAGAGGTTGTATTGGCCGATGGGCGCATTTGGCATGGGCTAAAGGGGCTGCACAAAGACAATACGGGTTATGACCTGCGCGATTTGATGATAGGGGCAGAAGGCACTTTGGGGATTATTACTGCCGCCGTTTTGCGCCTGTACCCCCGCCCTGCCCAACACTGCGCTGCATGGATTGCCGTGCCCGACCCCGCCACAGCGCTAGAACTATACACAACACTCAGCGCGGAGCTTGGCGGCACAATTTCCGCATTTGAGTTGATTGACCAGACCGGCCTAGATTTCCTGCGCGAAACCGGGGTAATGACCCCACCTGCCGATTTGCCCGTATCGCCATGGTCCGTTTTGCTTGATTGCAACGCCGGGCCGGGGTCGGATTTGGCTGAACGGGTGGAACTGGTGCTTGGGCGGGCGTTTGAGCTGGACCTGTGCAGTGACGCCCTGATCAGCCAAAACCAAGCCCAGCGCGATGTATTTTGGCAAATCCGCGAAGCCATTCCTGCCGCCAATCGGCGCATTGGGGCGGTTTCTAGCCATGATATTGCCCTGCCTCTGGCCGCAATTCCCAATTTCATTGCCAAAGCCCGCGCCGCGATTGACCCGCAATTGCGGTTGAATTGCTTTGGCCATTTGGGTGATGGAAATCTGCATTTCAATTTTTTTCCGCCCAAAGGGGCAAAACGCAGCGATTTTGCTCAAAATGCACCCTTGGTTCAGCGCATGGTTTATGACTTGGTTGCAGAAATGGGCGGCAGTTTTAGCGCTGAACACGGCATCGGACGATTAAAGCTGAATGAATTGCAGCGCTACAGCGACCCTGTGAAATTGCAGATGATGCGCGCCATAAAATCCGCTCTAGACCCGCGTGGTATTTTGAACCCCGGCGCGCTTATCCCGCCTGAGAACTTGGCAAATACCGCGCCGCCTGATAATCGCACGCCATGACCTGGACAATCGCCGCGCTTTACCAATTTAGCCGCTTTGTGGACCCCGATGCGTTGCGCAACCCGCTTCTGGCACTGGGCCGCACCCATGGCATTAGCGGCACATTGCTATTGGCCCGCGAAGGCATTAACGGCACGATTGCGGGGCCTAAAGACGGCATAACCGCACTGGTTGCGCATATCCGCACCCTACCCGGCTGCGCCGATTTGCAGCCGAAATACAGCACCACGGCTGAACAACCCTTCAGCCGGTTCAAGGTACGCATCAAGGCCGAAATCGTAACCATGGGCCAACCCGATGTAGACCCGATGGCTGGCACCGGGCATTATGTTTCACCGGCTGAATGGAATGCGTTAATCGCCCAACCTGATGTTGTAGTGATTGATACCCGCAATGATTATGAAGTTGAAATCGGCACGTTTGAGGGCGCGATTGACCCGAAAACCACAAGCTTTCGCGAATTTCCAGCTTGGTGGGCCGCCAATAAAGACCGGTTTCACAACAAACGCATCGCCATGTTTTGCACGGGTGGAATTCGCTGCGAAAAATCAACCAATTTCCTGCGCGGTCAGGGTGTTGAGGATGTGTTTCACCTACAAGGCGGCATATTGAAATACCTTGAAGATGTGCCCGCCACGGCCAGTAGTTGGCAGGGTGAATGCTTTGTATTTGATGGCCGTGTTTCTGTTGGCCATGGCCTTGTCGAAGGCCCGCATGAACTCTGCCATGCCTGCCGCCGCCCGCTATTACCGGCTGATTTCAATAACCCCGCCTATGAAGCCGGGGTAAGCTGCCATCGCTGCATTACCGAATATACCGATAAACGCCGCGAAGGGTTTCGTGAACGCCAGCGCCAAATTGCTTTGGCACGCAAACGCGGTGAAACCCATTTAGGCCCACAGGGCAGCTAGGCATGTTGCGGGATGCCAACCATCATCATCTGTTAACATTGGCGGGTTAAACGGCTATGGCTCGGCTGATGAGCGGGAGGATTATATGACAGACGGCCCCTTGGCCCGATATCGCGAAAAAGTGGCATCAGGTGCATTGCATGATGACAATGCCCAGCGGCTGGCTGTGGAAAAACTGCAACTTCTGCACAACAGGCTTGAAGGTTATGACCCGGCCCGCCCCGGCCGTGTCGGGTTGGCACGCTTTGGTTGGGGGCGTGAACGGATTACCGCATCCGATATACCCGGACTGTATTTATTCGGTGGTGTTGGGCGCGGTAAATCTATGTTGATGGATTTGTTTTTTGAGGGCGCACCCGTGGCGCGCAAACGCCGTGTGCATTTCCACGCTTTCATGCAATCGGTTCATTCCGGCATTGCCGCCGCGCGCGCCAATGGGTCGGATGACCCGATTGCACCGGTGGGGGATGAGATCGCCGCGAATGCGGCATTGCTGTGTTTTGATGAAATGCAAATCAGCGATATTACCGATGCGATGATCGTGGGGCGCCTGTTTGAGCGGTTATTTGCAGCCGGGGTGATTGTGGTGACCACCTCAAACCGCCCACCGGATGATTTGTATAAAGATGGGCTGAACCGGCAGTTATTCCTACCATTTATTGAGCAGATCAAAGCCCGGCTTGAAGTGTATCATTTGGAATCGCCGC
>Ga0105054_10002703_pt1 | contig 28081 bp, 23 predicted proteins | sample BON02_FD_78091 | JGI IMG/M metagenome (GOLD analysis project Ga0105054, IMG submission 78091) | Freshwater microbial communities from Lake Bonney liftoff mats and glacier meltwater in Antarctica - BON-02 (megahit assembly) | ecosystem: Environmental > Aquatic > Freshwater > Ice > Glacier...
ACCTCATCCCCAACATGCCAAAGCACAGGCTGGCGCCGCTGATGAAAAGCTTCGCCGAGGCTGTCTCAATCGCCGGCTTGTTTGTGCCGCAAATTGCTGATCCGAAATGAGGGGATGGCTGAGGGCGAGGGCGGCTTCGCCAAGCGCGATGCGTAGAGGTGTTGTCTGTTACGCTGCGCGCGTTCAGGATGACGCTGAATTGACGGGCGCGACTCTCGTGGCGTCCGGTCGAGCCATAGGGGAGTTACCATCATGCGTCGTCGCGACATTCTGAAATCGGCGGTTGCCGGCACCGCGGTGCTGGCCGCACCGTCGATCGTGCAGGGCCAGGCGAGCCGCACGCTGCGCTTCGTGCCGCATGCCGACCCAGCCTCGCTGGACCCGGTGTGGACCACCGCGGACGTGACCCGCAACGTTTCACTCGCGGTGTTCGACACGCTGTATGGCGTGGACAAGGGCGGCAAGCCGCATTTGCAGATGCTTGCTGGCGCCACCACCTCGGCGGACGGCAAGACCTGGGAACTCACCCTGCGCGACGGGCTGAAGTTCCATGACGGCGAGAAGGTTCTGGCGAAGGACGCGGTTGCCTCGGTCGCACGCTCCAACAAGCGCAACCCGCTAGGCCAGGCGCTGGCCGATCGCATGGACGAGATGGTCGCCACCTCGGACAGCACGATCCGCATCCGGCTGAAGACGCCGTTCGGCCTGTTGCCCGACGCGCTGGCGCAGTACAGCACGGCGGTGATGCCGGAGCGCATCGCCAAGACTGACGCCAACGTGCAGATGCCCGAGATTGTCGGCAGCGGCCCGTTCTCGTTCAAGGCCGACGAGCGCATTCCGGGGGCGCGCATCGTGCTGGAGAAGTTCGCGGGCTATGTGCCGCGCGCGGACGGCCCCGCCAGCTTCACCGCCGGGCCGAAGACGGTGCATTTCGACCGGGTGCAGTGGACGATCATGCCCGACCCGGCGACCGCGATGTCGGCGCTGCTGAACAACGAGGTCGACTGGTGGGAGAACCCCACGATCGACCTGATCCCGGCGCTGAAGCGCGACAAGCGGCTGGTGCTGGAGAACAAGGACCCGGCCGGCTCGATCGGGTGCCTGCGGTTCAACCACCTGATGCCGCCGTTCGACAACGTGAAGATGCGCCTGGCGGTGCAGATGGCGATGAGCCAGGCCGAGATGATGGAAGCCGTGGCCGGCGCCGAGCCGTCGATGATCCGCGTGCCGGCGGGGATGTTCATTCCCGGCTCGCCGCTGGCCAACAACGAGGGCTTCGACAAGGTGAAGTCGTTCGGCAACATCGAGAAGGCCAAGCAGATGCTGAAGGAGGCCGGCTACAAGGGCGAGCGCATCGTCGTGCTGTCGGCCACCACGATCCCGAGCATCTGGGCGATCGCGCAGGTGGCCAACGACGCGCTGAAGCGGATCGGGCTGAACATCGACGTGGTGGCGGTGGAGTGGGGCACCGTGGTGCAGCGCCGCGCCAGCCAGGAGACGATCGACAAGGGCGGCTGGAACATTTTCTACACCTATCTCGGCGGTTCGGGGAACCTGTCGCCGGCGAGCATGTCGGCCCAGCGCGGCCACGGGAAGCGGGCGTGGTTCGGCTGGCCGTCGATGCCGAAGGTGGAGGAACTGCGCGAGAAGTGGTTCGAAGCCGGCAGCTTCGACGAGCAGAAGTCGCTGGTGCGGCAGATGCAGGCGGTGATGTGGGAGCAGGTGCCGTATGTGAACCTGGGCAGCTATGTGGGCATGACCGGGTATTTCAACTACCTGAAGGATATCCGCGACGGGTTCCCGCAGTTCTATGGGGTGAAGCGGGCCTAGCGCCCCCCAGGTCGGGGCGTACTGACGAGATGCCGGCCGGGTGGCGACGCCCGGCCGGTTTTGCGTTCAGGGCAGGCGGGACAGGGACTGGCCGACCAGGGCAAAGAAGGCGTCGGCGTCCAGGGTTTCGAGCAGGCGGGCGTTCGGGGGCAGGCCGAGGCGGCCCCAACGGTCGATGACCGTGCGGCCGCGCCCCGGGCCGGGGCCGAGATCGACGCTGGCGTGCACCGGCCGTGCGGTGAAGGTTTCCGACGCCAGCAGCCAGGCGATGGCGCAGGCATCGTGCTGCGGGTGGCCCTGCCCGCCCAGGCGGCGCGAGGGCGGCACGCTGGCCATGATGGCGCAGGCGGCCTGACGACAGGCGCCAGTTCCCTGGGCCAGCGCGGCGATGCGGGCCGGGGTGCAGAGGGCCTGGGCGGTGAGGTCGAGGGTGGCCAGCGTTGCCGGGCGGCCGCAGGCGAGCAGCACGGCGAGGGCCTCGGGGTCGCTCCAGGCGTTGAATTCGGCCGAGGGGGTGATGTTGCCCTCGCTCCAGGCGCCGGTCATCAGCACGATCTCGCGGACCTGGGCGGCGAGCGCCGGTTCGGTGGCCAGGGCCAAAGCGAGGTTGGTGGCGGGGCCGAGGCCGACGAGGGTGATGCCGCCGGGCGGGGCGTCGCGCAGCAGGGCGCGGATCGCGTCCGCCGCGATGCCGGGGGTGGCGGGTGGGCCGGCGGGAAGCTGCACGCCGCCGATGCCGTCCTCGCCATGAATGCGCGGTTCGCTGGTGAAGGCGCCGAGCAGCGCCCGGTCGGCGCCGGCCACCACGGGGACATTGCGGCCGGCGAGGCCGACGAGGGCGCGGGCATTGGCCAGGGTGTGGGAGAGCCCGGCATTGCCACCGGCCACCGTCACCAGGCGCACGTCCAGTGCGGGGTTGCCGAAGGCCAGGAACAGCGCGATCGCGTCGTCGGTGCCGGGGTCGCAGTCGATCAGGATAGGGTGGGGCATGGTGGGGCGATCCTGCGCGCGGTGGCCGGGAAGGTGAAGCCCCCAGTGACTTGCCAGCCCATGGGGGAGGTTTCGCCGGGCAGCGGGCTGCCGTATGGAAGGGCGCTTGCAGAGTTGGATATGCTGGATGCCGCGATTTCTTCCCCTGCTGCTCGTGCTGGTGCTACCGGCGTGCGGGCCGGACTATTCGCCGAACGTCTATGCCGGCAATGCGGTGCAGCAGGCCGCGAAGGTGGAACAGGGCATTGTCGTGGGCGTGCGCCAGGTTGGCGTGGCTGCCCAGGGGACGACCGGGACGGTGACGGGGGCGGCGGCGGGCGGGGCTATCGGGTCACAGGTTCCGGCGGGCGGCAACGTGGCCTCCACCCTGGGCGCGCTGGGGGGATCGTTGATCGGCGGCCTCGTCGGGCGCGGGGTGGAGCGCACGGTGGGCGAGCGGGATGCCTACGAGTACATCGTGCGCAAGCCCGGCGGCGAACTTGTGTCGGTGACGCAGCGTGACGAAATGCCGCTGGCGCTGGGGGCGCGGGTGCTGGTGATTGCCGGCAGCCAGGCGCGGATCGTGCCGGACTATACGGTGCCGGCCGAGCCGCCCGCGCCGTCGTCAGCGGCGATGCCATTGCCGATCACGCCGGTGCCGATCACGCCGGTGCCCGTGACGCAGGTGCCGCTGTCGCCGCCACAGCAGCCGTCCGCGTCATCCGCGGCGCCGGCGGACGTGGAGGACTGAGCGGAAACGGGTGCCGCACGGTTCTTGCGAACGCGTGATTCGACCCGGGCGCCTCAGCTTGCGGCGGCGCGGTGCGGGTGGCGGAAGGGCTTGCCGCCCGGCTTGCCGTAGGGCTTGGGGCGGCGGGGGGCAGGCCCATCGGGGCGGTTAGAGTCGGGGCGGTTAGAATCGGGGCGATGCGCGTTGGGGCGGAAGGCGTCCTTCGGCCCGGCGGCGGATTTGTGCGAGGGACGGTCGGGGGCGCCGGGCACGATGGCGAGATCCTCCATGTCGGCCACCGCAATGGCGGCCAGGAAGCCATCGACGGCGCCGGACACCAGTTCGAACTTGGTCTCGCGGTCGAAGATGCGGATGGCGCCGATGTCCTTGCGGGTGACCTGGCCGAGGCGGCAGAGCAGCGGCAGCAGCCATTTCGGGTCGGCGTTCTTCTGGCGGCCGACGTTCAGGCGGAACCACTGGGTCGGGCCCAATTCGGCGCGTGCCGGGTCGGAACGCGTGGCGGGTTCCGGCGGGGCGGACAGTTCGGCCGGCGGCGGCAGGCGGGCGCGGTGCAGGCGGAGCAAGGCCGCGGCGACCGCCTGGGCGCCATGGGTTTCCAGCAGTGCGGCGGCCTGCGTGGCCTCCTCATCGGCGACGGGCTCGGCGAGGATCGGGTCCTGGGCGAGGCGTTCGCGGTCGATGGCGCGGATGGCCGCGGCATCGGGCGGCGCGACCCATTGGGCCGAGACGCCGGCGGCCATCAGCAACTGTTCGGCGCGGCGGCGCATGCGCGGGGTGACGATGAGGGCGCAGACGCCCTTGCGCCCTGCCCGCCCGGTGCGCCCGCTGCGGTGCAGCAGCGCCTCGCGCCCATTCGGCAGGTCGGCATGGACCACGAGGTCCAGCTCCGGCAGGTCGAGCCCGCGGGCGGCCACGTCGGTGGCGATGCAGACGCTGGCGCGGCCGTCGCGCAGGGCGGCGAGGGCGTGGGTGCGGTCGGCCTGGCTCAGCTCGCCGGACAGGGCGACGGCCGCGAAGCCGCGCTCGGCCAGGCGCTGGTGCAGCAGGCGCACGCCGTCGCGGGTGGCGCAGAACACCAGGGCGGAGCGGCTGTCGGAGCCGCGCAGCACGTTGACCAGGGAGCCGAACTCCTCGCCCTGGCCCGCGCGGATGGCGCGGTACTCGATGTCCTCGTGCTGGCGGTTGTGCGAGACGGTGTCGATGCGCAGGGCGTTGCGCTGGTATTGGCGGGCCAGGCCCGCGATTTCGCGCGCGATGGTGGCCGAGAACAGCAGGGTGCGCCGCTCGGGCGGGGCGGAGTCGAGGATGAAGCCGAGATCCTCGCGGAAGCCGAGGTCGAGCATCTCGTCGGCCTCGTCCAGCACGGCGACGCGCACGGCGGAAAGGTCGAGCTGGCCGCGCTGGATGTGGTCCTTCAGCCGGCCGGGCGTGCCCACCACTATGTGGCAGCCGGCGGCCAGGGTGCGGGCCTCGCGCCTTGCGTCCATGCCGCCGACGCAGGCGACGACGCGCGCACCGGTGGGCTCGTACAGCCACTCAAGCTCGCCCTGCACCTGCATGGCGAGCTCGCGGGTGGGGGCGACGACCAGGGCCAGCGGGGCGCCGGGGACGGCGATGCGCTCGGCCTCGCCCAGCAGGTTCGGCGCGAAGGCCAGGCCATAGGCGACGGTCTTGCCCGACCCGGTCTGGGCGGACACCAGCAGGTCGCGGTCGTCGGCCTCGGTTGCCAGCACGGCGGACTGCACGGCGGTGGGCTCGACATAGCCGCGTGCGGCGAGCGCGCGCTCCAGGGCCGCGTTCAGGCGGGGAAACAGCATCAGGAGGGAAATCCGGTTGGGTGTCGGGCAGCCGGCAAGGACCGGCGCGGAGCGCGCGACCTAGCCCACACAGCCGGATTTCGCCAGCCAAATCGGCGCGCGGCTGCCCAGCGCGCGGGTGGCCGTCCCCTCGTGGCGGGCGCTGCCGTCACTTCGTGGCGCGCGCTGCGGTCCAGGAGCGGCCGGCGCTGGCCACGGTCATGCGGTCGCCCGCCACGCTGCCGGTGAACTTGCGCCCGTCGGCGGTGAAGGCGATCGCGTCGCCGTCCATGCGCGCATCGGCGATCGGCACCGCCTTGCCGGCCAACTCGATCGTGCCGGTGAGCATTTGGTAGGTCTGGTCAAGCGCGAGCTCGCCTTCCGGCAGCTTCCAGATGCCGGCGACCTTGGCCGGGATGATCCATTTGTAGGCGCGGCAGTACGAGGTGCAGTTGCCGCCGGCGTCGATCGACTGGTCGGGCGTCCAGTCGCCCATGGTGAAGGTGTTGGAGACCACGCGGGTGCCGGGCTTCATGTCGAGCAGGGTGGGGCGCAGGCGCAGGTTGAGGTCGGGCAGCAGGAACAGGGTGACCACCGTCGCCTGGGAGAAATCGCTTTCGAAGATGTCGCCCTGGACGAAGCGCGCGCGGTCGGCCACGCCCTCGGCTTCGGCGGCGCGCTTGGACAAGATGACCATGTCGGGATTGTATTCGATGCCGAGGGCGCGGGTGCCGCGCTGGGCCGCGGTGATGACGGTGCGCCCGTCGCCGGAGCCGAGGTCGACCAGGTAGTCCTGCGGGGTGACGCCAGCCATTTCGAGCATGCGGTCGACCAGGGCCTGCGGGGTGGGCACCCAGACGACATCCTTGCCGGGCTGGCCAGAGAGGGGCTCGTAGCTATCCTTCGCATGGGTGAGGGCCGCGCCGACGGGCTGCGGCTCGGACTGGGCGTGGGCTGCCGGGGGAGCGAAATGCAGGCAGAGGAGCGTGGCGGCGCAGGCGGCGGCCAGGCGGGGGAGCGCGGTCATGCGGGTTCCTTCACGCGAGGGGCAATGGCACGCTAGTGGTCCAACTCAGACGGATAGTGCCGTCAGAGTCGCACCACTATCTTGATTTTGTGGGGCGATTCACCAGACGCTTGAATAGCAAGCGTTTGGATCGCACCACTAGGGCAAGGCGGGTTGTGGCATCTACTGGAAGGGCGGCGTGGCTGCGGTCGCGCTACTCATCAATAGCAGAAAGGCCAGGGCTTCGCCCTGAACCCACCAACGGCCGGGGCCTTTGGAAACCCGATTTCTTTCGATGAATTGAGGTCCAGCGGCTTGGACAGTCGCGCAAAGGCGCGCGTCGGTCAGTCCCGCAAAGGCGCGCGTCGGGCCTGGCTGGGCGGGGCCGAATGACAGGTCGCGGGCGGCGACCTTGCACCACTGGCCTTCAAACGCCTGCGAGACCCGCCGCCCATCGCGAGGGATGGCGGGCCCCAGGCTGTAATTCAGTCCAGCGTGATGAAGATCGAGTGGCGCATCTGCTTGTTGATAGCCTGGGAGATGTGGCCGCGGCCGTGCGTGTCCTCGACCAGCAGCACCTCGCCGGCGCCGAGTTCGCGCACTTCGCCGTCGCTGGCGGTGATGCGCACGCCGGCATCGAGGTTGACGATGTACTGGCGGCGGGGTGCCGGGTGCCAGTCGTAGTCGTAGGTGCCCGGTGTCTGGCGGAAGATGACGCCGGTCGCCTTCTGGGTGTCGGACATCTTCCCGCCCGGGCCCTCGCGGGTCCATTCGACCTCGAGATCGCGGAAATGGGTTTCGCCCTGGTCGTCGACGTAAAGGTTGTGGATGCGCATGGCCGTGCTCCAGGAAGTCAGTTGGCTCGCCGTGTCCGACGACAGGGGAAGCAAGGAAGGGTGTTCTTTTTTGGAAAAAAGAACCAAAAACTTTTATCCATTTGGTCGGATGCCTGATGCAGGCCTCACGCCAAAGTAAATGAAAAGTCTTTTTGCTTCTTTTTCTTCGGAAAAAGAAGAATCTTCCTTGTCCTACCCCTGCGCCCGATGCGGACTTTGGTTATTCCAGCTTGGCGTATTTGCCGGTCATCTGCGGTGCCGTGGCCGAGAGCTTGGCTTCGGCGCGTTCCAGGCGGGTGTCGCGGGCCCAGCTGCGCTTGAGGTCGTCATGCACCTTGAAGGACAGGCGGCCGAGGCCTTCGGTTTCCAGTTCCACGGTGTCGCCGTCCTGGAAGCTGGACAGGCCGCGGTGGTTGGTGCCGGTGGCCAGGATGTCGCCGGGCTCCAGGGTGTGGCAGTGGCTAACCCATTCGATGCAGCGGGCGATCTTGTGGGCCATGTCGTCGGTGTTGAAGTTCTGCTTCACGGTGCCGTTGACCCAGAGCTTGATCTGCAGCTTCTGCGGGTCGGCGATCTCGTCGGCGGTGACCAGCCAGGGGCCGATGGGGGCGAAGGTGTCGCGCGACTTCATGTGGAAGAAGCTTTGCGGCGCCAGGCCGCGGGCCGAGCCGTCGATGAAGTTGATGTAGCCGAAGACGTGCTTCATCGCGTCGGCCTGGCTGACGTTCTTGGCGCGCTTGCCGATGACGATGGCCATCTCGGCCTCGCCCTCGAAAATGCTGGCCGGCACGTCGGGTAGGACCATGGTGCCGCCCGGGCCGATGATAGCGGTGGGCGCCTTGTGGAAGGCGTTGATGGGGGCCGGCTCCTTCAGCGTGCCGTCCTCCATGTAGTTCACCGCCATGCAGACGATGTTGCCCGGCTTGGGCAACGGCGCGCGCAGCGTCACCGAGGCCAGGGGCACGCCGGCGCCGGTGTCCACGGCGGCCTGGAGCTTGCCGCGATAGGCGTCGAAGCGGGCGATCAGGCTACTCATCAGGTCGCCGGGCCCGGTGTGCGGGATGTCGGCCACCACGGTGGAGACATCCACGACGTTGGCGCCCTTCAGCACCCCCAGACTATGGTCGTTGAATTGAACAAGCTTCATCGTGCCCTCCCGCATGTGCTTGTCTCGCTCGTACCGCAGCGGCGGGCGCCATGCAATGCACCGTGCCGCGCCCGGGCGTCAGCCACGGCCTGGGCGGCCCAGCAGCAGCAGCGCACCGCCGGCCAGCAGCCCCCAGAAGGCGCCGCCGATGCCGGCGATGGTCAGGCCCGAGGCGGAGACCAGGAAGGTGACCACGGCGGCCTCGCGCCGTGCCGGGTCGGCGACCGCGGCCATCAGGGCGGCCCCGAAGGCGCTCAGCAACGCGAGACCCGCCACCGCCTCGATCAGCACCGGGGGGGCGGCGCCGATCAGCACGGTGGCGCCGCCGGCGAGCAGGCCGAAGCCGATATAGCCGGCGCCGGCCACCACCGCGGCCCAGTAGCGCCGCTGCGGGTCTGGATGCGCCTCGGGCCCGGCGCAGATCGCCGCGGTGATGGCGGCCAGGTTCACCGCGTGGGAGCCGAACGGCGCGCCGGCCAGGGACAGGATGCCGGTACGGGTGAACAGCGGACCGGGTGCCGGGCGGTAGCCGTTGGCGTTGAGCACCGCGAGGCCAGGGATGTTCTGCGAAGCCATGGTCACCAGGAACAGCGGCAGGGCGATGCCAAGCAGGGTGGCGGGATGGAATTCCGGCATTACCAGCACCGGGGCCGGCCACAGCGCGGCGGTGCTGCCGGGCGGCAGGGTGGTGGTGGTCAGCACCAGCACACTGGTGACCAGCACCGCGGCGGGCACCGCGTACAGCCGGTTCAGCCGGGCCACGGCCGCCCAGGTGATCACGATGGCCAGGCCCATCGCCGGCATCTCGGCCACCGCGCGCACCGGAGCCAGGCACAGGCCCAGCAGCACGCCGGCCAGCATGGCGTTGGCCAACGGCGCGGGAATGGCGGCAACCGCGCGGCCCAGCGGGCGGAACAGCCCGGCGGCGACGATCAGCAGGCCGCTGGCCAGGAAGGAGCCGACCGCGCCGGCGAAGCCGCCCTCCACCGCGCCGGTGCTGGCCAGCAGGGCGGCACCCGGGGTGGACCAGGCCACGCTGATCGGCAGGCGCGCGCGCAGGCTGAGCCAGATGCCGCCGATGCCCATGGCCACCGACACCGCCATCAGCCCCGAGGCCGCCTGTGCCGGCGTGGCGCCCACCGCCGAGAGCCCCTTCAGCACCACCGCGAAGGAGCTGGCGAAGCCGACGAACGCCGCCAGCAATCCGGCGGCCAGCGCGCTCAGCGAGAAGCCGTACACCCGGTCAGTCCGCCATCGGCTCGAAATGCACCACGGCGAGCAGCGAGTCGGAGGCCGCGGCCAGTTCGGCGGCGCCGGTGGCGCGGATGGCGTCGCGCGGGGCGAGCAACTGGCCCTGCAGCGCGCAGCGTCCGCGCAGCACCACGACGTAGCGCTCGCCCTCCACCGGCGGCAGCGGCGTGCGGGTGGTGGCGATGCTGACGGTGTGGCGGAAGCGGTCGCGGCGGGTCATGGCGTTCAGCACCAGGCAGGGGCCGCCGGGAAGCCGGCACCTGGCCGCCCGTCCGCCATCGAACGGCGTGGGGCGGAACGGCGCGTCGACCACCAGTGGCGGCTGCGTCGGCGATTGGGCCGGGGCGAACTCCAGCACGAAGCCGACGCCGCTCACGAGGGTGATGGTGCGGTCATGGCCGGTGTAGTCGGAGAACGGCGCCGCGGCGTCGAGCCAGGCGAAGGCGACCAGCCACTCCGGCTTGCCGTCGTCGCCCATCGGGCCGGCGGCGATGTCGGCCTTGCGGCCGGCGCGATTCGGCCAGGGCGACTGGACCAGATCGGAAAAGCGGATCGGCACCGTCATGCCACGCCGTCGCGCCCGGAAGCGGCGCCGATGCCGCGCCCGAAGGTGGAGGGCGTGACGTCGCGGGCCGCCTGGGCGCGCTTGGCCAGCCACCAGCCACCCTGCGGGGGCATCACGGCGAAATCGGGGTCGGCGCCCAGCTTGCGGGCGGCGTCCATCGGCCAGTTCGGGTTGTAGAGTATCTCGCGGGCCAGCGCGATCAGGTCGGCCTGGCCCTGTTGCAGGATCGCCTCGGCCTGGTCGGCGTGCACGATCAGGCCGACCGCCATGGTCATGATGCCGGCCTCGCGCTTCAACTGCTCGGCATAGGGCACCTGGTAGCCGTAGCTGGCGGGGCCGGCGGTGGGGCGGCCGGTGATGCCGCCGCCGCTGCAGTCGATGACATCGACGCCCTTGGGGCCGACGACGCGCGCCAGCGCCACGCTCTCGGCCGGCCCCCAGCCGGCGCCGTCATCGACGGAAAGACGCATGAACAACGGCTTGTGCGCCGGCCATACGGCGCGGACGGCTTCGACGATCTCGATGGCGAAGCGCATGCGGTTGGCATCGGTGCCGCCGTACTCGTCGTTGCGGACATTGGCGCGCGGCGAGAGGAACTGGTGGATGAGGTAGCCGTGGGCGCCGTGGATCTCCAGCACCTCGATGCCGGCCTGGTCGGCGCGGCGGGCGGCGTCGGCCCAGTGCTGGATCACGTCGGGGATCTCAGCGCGGGTCAGCGCGCGGGGCACCGGCTCGCCCTTGCCGCCGGGCAGCGCGCTGGGGGCGACGAGTTCCCAGTCCTGCCAGTCGGTGACGCCCTCGGCCTCGGCGGCCTGGCGGGTCAGCGGCTTGCCGCCTTCCCAGGGGCGGAACATGCGGGCCTTGCGGCCGGAATGGCCGATCTGCAGGGCGGGAACACAGTCATGGGCGCGCATGAACTCGGCCATGCGGCGGAAATGCGGGATGAAATCGTCGTGCCACAGGCCGAGGTCGCCGACGGTGCCGCAGCCGCGGCGTTCCACCTTGGTGGATTCGATGAACACCAGCCCTGCCCCGCCGGCGGCGAAGCGGCCGACGTTCATCAGGTGCCAGTCGGTGGCGTGGCCCTTGACCGCCGAATACTGATGCATCGGCGCGACCACGACGCGGTTGCGCAGGGTGGTGTCGCGGATGGCAAGCGGCGTGAACAGCAGAGGCTGGACCATGCGGGCGTTCCGATCGTTTTTCTGGCAGGTAGCGGGTGATCTGTGGGCGCGTGCCGGTGCGACGGCGCGCCCTGGCGGCGGGAGCGGCAGGCTACCATGCGGGCGCCTGCTTGAAAGCCTGCCTCGGCATGGAAGGAGGGTGCGATGTGCGGTCGTTACGCGGCATTCCGCTCGGTGGACGAGGTGCGGCGGTTGTTCGCCACGGCCAATCCGCCGCCGAACTTCGCGCCGACCTGGAACATGGCGCCGACCCGCCTGGCCCCGGTGGTGCGGCTGCACCCCGCCGACGGCACGCGCCACCTGGACCTGTTGCGCTGGGGGCTGGTGCCGCACTGGGCGCGCGACCCCAAGGCGGTGCGCCAGCCGATCAACGCGCGCAGCGAAGGGGCGGCCAGCCAGCCGATGTTCCGCGATGCGCTGGCGCGGCGGCGCTGCCTGGTGCCGGTGGACGCGTTCTATGAGTGGCGGACGGGCGAGGAAGGCAAGTTTCCGGTGGCGGTGGCGCGGGCAGATGGCGCGCCGATGGCCGTGGGCGGGCTGTGGGAGGGGTGGCGCGGGGCGGACGGCATGGTGCTGCGGAGCTACACCATACTGACAACGGCGGCCAACAACGTATTGGAAGATATTCATGCACGCATGCCGCTGGTGCTGGAGCCGGCGGACTGGCCGGTGTGGCTGGGCGAGGCGGAGGGTGATTTCGCGGGGCTGATTCGGCCCTCGGCGGCGGGCTTTCGCATCTGGCGGGTTTCGACCAAGGTGAACAATGTCCGCAACGACGGACCCGAGCTGCTGGAGGAATTCACGCCATGAAGATCACCGGGATGCAGACGGACATCCTTGAAGTGCCGGAGGGCGACCCGCTCGCCGACATGCCGGAGGACGGCAACCGCAAGCGCCCCTTCGTGACCCTGCGGCTGCGCACCGACGAAGGGATCGAGGGCATCGCCTTCACCCTATACGGCGAGACGATGACCCGTTCGCTGCGCACGGCGGTGGACGAATTGGGTGCGCTGGTGGTGGGCGAGGACCCCCTGCGCATCGAGCATATCGGGCGCAAGCTGATGGCGGCGGCGGGCGCCTCGTGCGGGCCGGGCGGAATTTTCACCCTCGCGGCCTCGGCGATCGACATCGCGCTGTGGGACATCAAGGGCAAGGCGCTGGGGCTGCCGCTGTGGAAGCTGCTCGGCGGGTATCGGGACCGGGTGCCCTGCTACGCCAGCGGCTCGTTGCGGCGGGGCCTGACCGACGACCAGGCGCAGACCGCGGCGCACCGGCTGGTGGCCAAGGGTTTTCGGGAGATGAAGACGCAGATGGCCCTGCCCGGCAATCCGGCGCCGGCCGACGAGGTGCGGCGCATGCGGGTGGTGCGCGAGGCGATCGGGCCGGACATCAAGCTGATGTGCGACATCAACCAGCGCTGGCGGCCGGAGCAGGCGATCAATATCGGCCGGCGCTGCGAGGAGTTCGGGCTGTTCTGGCTGGAGGACGTGGTGGCGCATGACGATTTCGCCGGCATGGCGCGGGTGAATGCGGCGCTGTCCACGCCGGTCGCGGGCGGGGAATATGTATGGGGGATGGTGCCGTTCCGCCACATGATCGAGGCGCGCAGCGTGGATATCCCGATGGTTGACCTGGTGCGGGTGGGCGGCATCACGGCGTGGATGAAGGTGGCCGCGCTGGCCGAGGCGTTCAACCTGCCGGTGGTGAGCCACTTGGCGCCCGAGTTGCACTGCCACCTGGTGGCCGCGGCACCGAACGGGCTGACGGTCGAGTACATGCCATGGACGCTGACGCTGTTCGAGGACACGCCGCCGGTAGTGGACGGGATGATGCAGTTGTGGGACCGGCCGGGGCTGGGGCTGACCTTCGACGAGGCGGCGGTGAAGGCGTTCCGGGTGGGGTAGGAAGCGGTTCTTTTTTGAAAAAAAGAACCAAAAAACTTCATCCCTTGCCTTTGCTGGCAGGCCGTTCGCCCCGGGTGACTCGCGGAAGTTTCTTTGCTTCTTTCTTTTCAAAGAAAGAAGGGCTTCCTTTCTGGCGCTTGCCTTCCGCCGCGGCCTGACCGACGGCTTCTCACACCGACCCCGCGGATGCGGCGTGCGGCGATGTGCTGGTGCCATAGGCTTCGGACATCGCGGCGATGTCGGCCAGCTTGGCCTCCAGCCGCGACCAGTCGTCATGCTCGGCGATGGGGGCCCAGAGGGCTTCGACCTCGTCGATCAGCAGGGTGCTGGGGGTCGGGCGGCTGAAATAGGGGTGGCCAGGATTTGCGCCGTGGGCCGGTTCGTAGCCGGCCAGGGCGTCGCGAAAGGTGGCGAAGCTGACGTGTTGGTAGTGTTCGGCCGCCGAGCTGCGTGCGGCGCGGGCTTCGCTGGCCAGGCCGGCGTGCCAGTCGAAGAAGGCCTGCTCGAAAGGCACCTGCGATTCCTGCAGGAAGGTGGTGAAGGCGCCCGCCAGGGCGGCGTCGTGCGGCGGGCCGCGCGGGGCGAGGGCGAGGCGGCGCAGGATGGCGGCTGCGTATTCGCCGTGGAAGATCGGCTCGAAGCCGTCGATCACCGGCAGCAGCGCCTCCTTCGGCACCAGGGACAGCAGGCAGGAGCCGAGCTGGGCGAGGTTCCACAGCAGGGTCTCGGGCTGGCGGCCATAGGCGTAGAGGCCGGAATGATCGAAATAGGCGGCGGTGAAAGCCGGGTCGAGGGTGGGCAGCCAGCGCCAGGGGCCGTAGTCGAAGCTTTCGCCGGTGATGTTGATGTTGTCGGTGTTCAGCACACCGTGCACGAAGCCGGCGGCCATCCATTGCGCGCCCATGCGGGCCACGCGGGCGGTGACCTCCTGGTAGAAGCCCCTGCCCCGCTCGACGGCATCGTCGTGCCACAGATGGGGCATGTAGTGGCGGATGGAGTGGTCGACCAGGCGCTGCATCCCCTCGGGGTCGCGGTGGTAGGCGCGACGCTGGAAGGTGCCGATGCGGATGTGGCTGTGGGAGAGGCGGACGAGGACGGCGGCGCGGGTGGGCGAGGGTTCGTCGTGGCGCTGCAGGTCCTCGCCGGTTTCGATCAGCGAGAAGGATTTGGAGGTCTCGACGCCCTGGGCCTCCAGCATCGTGGTGGCGAGCACCTCGCGCACGCCGCCCTTGAGGGTCAGGCGGCCGTCGGCGCCGCGCGACCAGGGGGTGGTGCCGCTGCCCTTGGTGGCGAGGTCGAGCAGGCGGTTGTCCTTCAGATCGTGCAATTGGGCGAACAGGAAGCCGCGGCCGTCGCCGAGGTCGGGGTTGTAGGAGCGGAACTGGTGGCCGTGGTAGCGCAAGGCCAGCGGCTGGCCGAAGCTTCCCGGCAGCGGGACGAATCGGCCGAAATGGTCGATCCATTCGGCGTCGGTCAGGCCGTCCAGCCCGGTGCGGGCGGCCCAGGCCTGGTTGCGGTGGCGCAGGATGTGCTGCGGGAACGCGGCCGGGGCGACGATGTCGAAGAATTCGTCGCCGAGTGCTGCATGGGCGGTGGAGGGGCGGTGCTGCAGGGGCATCGGGTTCGGAGAATCCTGGAGAATGGGGTTCAGGTGCCAACCCGGGTGCGGAAGGCGGCGAGGGCGGCCAGGGGAATGACGAGGCCGAGCAGGGTGACGGTGATGAGCAGGCTGCCAAGCTCGGCGTAGTCGCCGCGGCCGACGGTGAAGAACATGTTCAGGTATTTGGTCTGCAACTGCCCGGCTACCAGGGCCAGGTTCATCAGCGATGCCATCAGCGCGAACCAGGTGGCGTGCTTTCCCGGCGGGGCGTGGTAGGCGACCAGGGTGAGCAGCGGCACCATGCTGAGCTGGGCGAACGGGCCGGCGGCGGCGGAGTCGATCAGCGCGATGGTGCGCGCGCCGAAGCCGAACTGCGCCTCGGTCCAGTGGTGCAGGCCGAAATACAGGCTGATGGTGGGCAGCGACAGCAGGCCGCCGGCCAGGGTCAGCCAGAACAGCACGGCGGAGACAGAATGGCGGGTCAACTGGTGGCGCAGCAGCCACAGTCCGACGATGGAGATGATCGCGGCGGTCTGGCGCAGGGTGCCAAGGAAACTCTCGTCGAAGCCGAGCACGTCGATGGTCCACCAGAAGGCACCATCGCCGGCCGAGGGCGTGGCGCGGAAGGCGAAGATGATCATGCTGGTGAACAGGATGGCGCGGCGGCTGTCGCGGTCGAGGTCGCGGGTGACAAGTGCCAGCATGCGGACGATCACCGCCATGGACAGCACGAATACGATTTCCTGGGCATAGGGCAGGCCGCCGAGGGCCACCGCCACCACCGCGGCGCCGAAGAGCAGGCCACCGCCGAGGATGCGCCAGTCCGGCTTCTGCGGTTCGTGGGCGGCCTCGCGCACCACCACGGCGGCGAACAGGGTGATGCCGGGGATGACCAGGCCGATCAGGAACACCGTCTCGCGCGGCAGGAACTGGGCGATCCAGCCGGACAAGCCTGCCACCGACAGCACGCCGAGCGAGAGCGACATGCGGCCGAGGAGCTGGACCATGCCAAGATCGGCGCGTACGGCATCGTCCCCGCGCGGGGTGCCGTCGGGTTCGGTGCGGGGCACCACCTCGGTGGTCATGGCGTCGGCCACGACGTCCTGCAGCACGGTGCCGAGGACCAGCAGCAGGTTGCCAAGCATGTAGAGGCCGGCGGGGGGGAGGAAGGCGAGCCAGCCGCCGGCCGCCCCTGCCAGCGTCAGCAGGCCGGCGGCCATCAGGCTGGCGCCGATCAGCAGGTAGGCGCGGCGTTGCGAGCCGGCGACCGGCAGGCTGTCGACAAGCTGGCCGAACACCATCTTGATGGTCCACGGCAGACCGAGCCAGACGCCCAGGGCGGCGAGGTCGGCGGGCGACAGACGCAGGCTTTCCTTCACCCACAGATCGCGGCTGATGTCGATCAGGCCGAGGGCGCCATAGGCGAAATACACCAGCAGCAACGGCACCCAGGCGCGGCGGATGGCGCGCAGCACGCCCAGGTTGGCCAGCAGGCGCTGGCGTAGCGGCTTGGGTGCGGCGGCTGGCTCCTGGCTGGTCATGCGACAGGACGCCCGCCGGGCTGGGCCACGGCAGGGCAAGCCCCGCCGCGGCCGCCCGCGCGGTTCAGGTGCGCCGGACGTTCCAGAAGAACGAGCCGGTCGCGGCAATCACGCCGCTGAGGTTGCGGCGATAGGCGGTGCGGATCTGGAACTGGCCCAGCGGCACCGTGGGCACGGACTGGAAGGCCTGGCGCTGGATGTCGTCGGCGATGGAATCGCGGTCGGCCTGGGTGCTGGCCTCCAGCCACTGGCTGGTCAGCTTCTCGATCTTGTCGTCGTTGAACCAGCCGAACCAGCCGGAATTGCCCTGGCCACGCACGACGGCGCTGATCACCGGCAGGTTGATGGCGCCCGACGGCCACCAGGTGTGGAAAATGTTCCAGCCGCCCTTCTCGATCGGCTCCTTGCTGGCGCGGCGCTGCACCACCGTGCCCCAGTCGGTGGCGACCATTTCCACGTTCATGCCGATCTTCTTCAGCGTGTCGTAGGTGACATCGCCCAGCGGGCCGATCGAGACGAAGTCGGTGGGGTTGATGATGACGACCTTCTCGCCCTTGTAGCCGGCGTCCTTGAGCATCTGGCGCGCCTTCTCCAGGTTGCCCTGCATGGCATCCGCGCCGATCTCGCGGCCGTACTGGGTGCCGCAGGGGAACAGCGCTTTGCAGGTGCGGAACGCGGTGGGGTCGTTGCCGGTGACCGCGGCCATGTAGTCGTCCTGGTTCACCGCCATCAGCACGGCGCGGCGGATGGCCGGGTTGTTGAACGGCGGGTTCAGGTGGTTGAAGCGCAGCACGCCGTTGAAGCCGGACGGGTTGGCGCTGGCGATGGTGATGTCCTTGTTGCGGCGCAGCAGGGGCACGAGGTCGGCCTGGACCTGCTCGTACCAGTCGATCTCACCGGCCTGCAGGGCGCCCGCGGCGGTGGCCGAGTCGGGGATGATCTGCCACTCGATGCGGTCCATGTAGGCGACCTTGCCGCCCGCGGTGAAGTCGGCCGCCTCCTGGCGCGGCTGGTAGCCGGCGTTGCGGGCATAGGCCACCGAGGCGCCCGGCACGAACTCGTCCATCAGGAAGCGGAACGGGCCGGAGCCGACATGCTCGGTGATCTGCCTGAAGCCGTCGGTCTTGGCGATGTGCTCGGGCATGATGAAGGTGCAGTTGGCGTCGGGCTTGGCGATCGCCTCGATCAGGATCGGCAGCGGCGACTTCAGCGACACCTTGATGGTGCGGTCGTCCTGCACGCCCCAGCTGTCGACGAACTTGGCCACGGTCTGGCCGAGCGTGTCGCGCTGTGCCCAGCGGGCGAGGCTGGCGGCGCAATCCTGCGCGCGGACCGGCTCGCCGTTGTGGAATTTCAGGCCCTCGCGCAGCTTGATCAGGTAGGTGCGGCCGTCGGCGGAGACCTCGTGGCCCTCGGCCATCTGCGGCTTGACCTGGCCCTTGGAATCGACGCCGAACAGCGTGTCGTAGATCGCCCAGGCATGGTTGGCGGTGACCGCGGCGGTAGTGAAGATCGGGTCGAGCAGGGTGAGGTTGGCCTGCGGCACGAAGCGGATGGTGCGGGCCCGGGCGGATTGGGCAATCGCGAAGCGGCCCGGCACGGCACCGGCAGCCGCGGTGGCGGCGGCGGAAGCGAGCAGTGTGCGGCGTTTCATGCTGAAGATCCCTGTTTTCATCGTTTCTGCCGGCTGCAATGCCCCGAACGACGGCAAACCGCAACCGTGCGACGCGGGATAGGCGCGAGCGGGGGCACGGTTCTATAATTTGCGCCGGCAGCAACGGGAAGCGGCGCGGCATGGGGCAGATGGAGACGACGCAGCGCGTGGGGGCCTTCCTCGCGGCGCTGGAGGGCGCGCTGGCGCGGGGCGATGCGGCGGAGGCGGCCGGGCTGTTCGGGCCGGAATGCTACTGGCGCGACCTCGCCGCACTCACCTGGAGCATCGTCACCTCCGAAGGCCGCGACGATATCCGCACCATGCTGGCCGCCACCCTGGCACAGGCAAGGCCGCGCGCGTTCACGCTGGACACGGCCGGGGAAACCGCCGATGGCGGCGAGGAAGGCTGGTTCGGCTTCGAGACCGCAACCGGGCGCGGGCGCGGCCATGTGAAGCTGGTCGACGGGCGCGGCTTCGGCCTGCTCACCGCGCTGCGGGAGCTGAAGGGCTTCGAGGAGAAGCAGGGCGCGACCCGGCCCGAGGGCGTGGAATGGGGCGCGCGCCGCGGCCGCGTCACCTGGAAGGAGCAGCGCGAGCGCGAGATCGCCGAACTGGGTCACAGCGTCCAGCCCTATGTGCTGATCGTCGGCGGCGGCCAGGGCGGCATCGCGCTGGCCGCCCGGCTGCGGCGGCTGGAGGTGCCCGCGATCGTCATCGACAAGCTGCCGCGCCCCGGCGATGCCTGGCGCAACCGCTACAAGTCGCTCTGCCTGCACGATGCCGTCTGGTACGACCACCTGCCCTACCTGCCGTTTCCCGCGCACTGGCCGGTCTACACGCCGAAGGACCAGATCGGCGACTGGCTGGAGATGTACACGAAGATCATGGAGCTGAATTTCTGGGGCGCCACGGAATGCGTCGCCTCGCAATACGACGCGGCGCAGGGCGAGTGGGTGGTGAACGTGCTGCGCGAGGGCAAGCCGCACGTGCTGCGGCCGACCCATCTGGTTCTCGCCACCGGCATGTCGGGCGTGCCGAACATGCCTGACATCGCGGGCATGGCGGGGTTCGCGGGCAAGATCTACCACTCCTCCAACCATCCCGGCGGGCCGGGCTGGGAGGGCCGCCACTGCGTGGTGGTCGGCGCCAACAACTCGGCGCACGACATCGCCGTCGACCTGTGGGAGCACGAGGCGGCGAGTGTCACGATGATCCAGCGTTCGTCCACCATGGTGGCGCGGGCCGAGACGCTGCGCGCCAACGGCGATCGCGGGCCGTATTCGGAAGCGGCGGCGCAGGCCGGGGTGAGCACCGACCAGGCCGACCTGATGGTGGCCTCGGTGCCCTACGCGGTGCAACCACGGGTGCAGCGGCCGATCGCCGAGCGCATGCAGCAGACCGACCGAGACTATTACGACCGGTTGCGCCGCGTGGGGTTCAAGCTGGATTTCGGCGAGGACGGCTCCGGGCTGGGGCAGAAATACCTGCGCCGCGGCTCCGGCTACTACATCGATGTCGGCGGGTCGGAGCTGGTCGCCGACGGGCGCATCGGGCTGCGCGCCGGGGTGGAGGTGGCCGGGTTCGGCGCCCATTCCGTCACCCTGAGCAACGGCGAGAGCCTGAAGGCCGACCTGGTGGTGTTCGCCACCGGCTACGGCTCGATGAACGGCTGGGCGGAGCGGCTGATCTCCCGCGAGGTGGCGGACCGGGTGGGCAAGTGCTGGGGGCTCGGCTCCAACACCACCTACGATCCCGGCCCGTGGGAGGGCGAGTTGCGCAACATGTGGAAGCCGACGCAGCAGCCCGGCCTGTGGTTCCAGGGCGGCAACCTCGCCCAGGCGCGGCACTATTCGCGCTATCTCGCCCTGCAGTTGAAGGCGCGGCTGGAGGGCGTGGCTACGCCGGTCTACGGGATGCCGCCCGTCCATCACCTGTCGTAGCGGGCAAGGCCAGGGTGACGGCCCAGCAGGCGAGCAGCATCAGGAAGGAGCCGGCCAGGCACGCGAACAGCCCGCCCAGTTGGTAGAGTAGGCCGGAGAGCAGCGTGCCGCCCAAGCGGCCGGCGGCGTTGGCGGCGTAGTAGAAGCCGACATCCTCGGCCGCCTTCTCCGAGCCGGCATAGGCCAGGATCAGGTAGGAGTGCAGCGAGGAGTTCACCGCGAAGGCCACGCCGAACAGGCTCAATCCCGCAACCACCACCAGGTCCGGCCGCCAGCCCGCGGGGAACGCCAGGAACAGAGCGAGGGACAACGGCACCAGCGCCAGGGCGGCGGACCACAGTCGGGCGGCCGGCACCTCCCGGCTCAGCCCGTCGGCGCTGCGGGCCACCAGCGACGGCGCGGCGGCCTGGATGGCGCCGTAGGCGATGGTCCACAGTGCCAGGAACCCGCCCACCTCGGTGAAGCGCCAGCCCTGGGCGTAGAGGAACACCGGCAGGCCGACCACGAACCACACGTCGCGCGCGCCGAACAGGGCGATGCGGGCGCCGGCCAGCACGTTCACGCCGCGGTTCTTGGCGAACAGTTCCTTGAAGCTGCGCGAGGATTTCGCCCTCCCGAACATCATCGGCAGGGCAAGCAGCACGCCGGCCAGCACCACGGCCAGCAGCCCGGCCATGATCCACAGCGCGCCCTGGAAGCCGGCGGCGTCGAGTAGCAGGCCACCGACAAAGAAGCCCGCCCCCTTCATGGCGTTCTTCGAACCGGTGAACCAGGCGACCCAGCGGAACAACTGCCCTGCCCCCTCGGCCGCCACCAGCTTGATGGCGGATTTCGATGCGGTCTTGGTCAGGTCCTTGGCCACACCCGAAACGCCCTGCGCGGCCATCACCCAGGCCACCGACGCGGCCATGCCCCAGCCGGGGTCGAGCAAGGCGAGCAGCAGCAGGCCGGCGATTTGCAGCGCGAGGCCGATCGCCAGCATGCGGGTGATGCCGAAGCGCGCGGCCAGCCAGCCGCCGCCGAGATTGGCGAAGATGCCGGCCAGTTCATACAGCACGAACAGGAAGGCCAGGGTGAACGGCGAGAAGCCGAGACCGAAGAAGTGCAGCAGCACCAGCATGCGCAACGCGCCGTCGCTGAGCGTGAAACCCCAGTACGAAGCGGTGACGATGGCGTAGTTGCGCCCGGCGCGGCTGGCGTCCAGCATCACACGCCCCGCTCGGCCACCAGGCTGGCCAGATCCACCATGCGGCAGGCATAGCCGACCTCGTTGTCGTACCAGGCATAGACCTTCAGCAGCGTGCCGTCGGTGACCAGGGTGGATGGGGCGTCGACGATGCTGCTGCGCGGGTCGTTGGTGTAGTCGGCGGAGACCAGCGGGCGCGTCTCGAATCCAAGGATGCCGGCGAGCGGCCCGCCAGCGGCGGCGGCGGCGAACAGGGCGTTGACCTCGGCCGCCGTGGTGGCGCGCTGGAGTTCGAACACACAATCGGTGAGCGAGGCGTTGAGCACCGGCGCGCGCACGGCGTGGCCGTCCAGCCTGCCCTTCAGCTCGGGGTAGATCAGCGCGATGGCGGTGGCACTGCCAGTGGTGGTGGGCTGGAGGGAGAGCATCGCCGAGCGGGCGCGGCGCAGGTCGCGGTGCGCGGCATCGACGACGACATTGGTGTTGGTGGGGTCGTGGATGGTGGTGATCTGGCCGTGGCGGATGCCAAGGTTCTCGTGCACCACCTTCACCACCGGCGCCAGGCAGTTGGTGGTGCAGGAGGCCGCGGTGACCAAGCGGTGGCGGGCGGGGTCGTAGCGGTCGTCGTTGACGCCGACGACGATGTTCAGCGCGGCGTCGTCCTTCACCGGGGCGGAGACGATCACCCGTTTCACGCCGCGGTCGAAATAGGGCTGCAGTGCGGCGGGCGTGAGGAACTTGCCGGTGCACTCCAGCACCACGTCGCAACCCAGGTCGCCCCACGGGACGTCGCCGGGCGCGGCGCCGGCGGTGAAGCCGATGCGGCGGCCGCCGATGGTCATGGCATCCTCGGCGACGGCGAAATCGGCACGCCAGCTTCCATGGATGGAATCGAATTCCAGCAGGTGGGCGGTGGCCGCCGCCCCGCCCTTCAGTTCGTTCACGTGCACCACGTCCAGCCGGTTGGCCGCGCGCGGATCGCCGCCGGGCACGAAGCTGCGGTCGATGCCGCCCAGGGCCGCGCGCAGGGTCAGGCGCCCCATGCGGCCCATGCCGTTGATGCCGACGCGCATGGTCATGCCCGCACCGCGTCGCCGAGTTCGTCCAGGCGCCGCTTCACCGCCATGCGGTCCAGCGTGGCGAAGGGCAGGCTGGCGAAGATCTGGAGACGGCGCAGCAGGCTGGCGTAAAGCTCGTTGAGCATCGTCGCCTGCTCCGCCGGGGTGCCGCTGAACTTGCCCGGGTCGGGCAGCGGCCACGCCCCGGTGACGGCGCGGTCGCCGAAATCGGGGCAGACCTGGCCTTCCAGCGTGTCGCAGAGCGCGATGACGAAATCCATCGGCGGTGCGGTGGGGCCAGTGAACTCGTTCCAGGACTTGCTGCGCAGCCCCGATACGTCGTGGCCGAGGGCGGCGAGCTTCTCCAGCACCGCGGGCTGGGGTGCGGTGCCAGGGTGCGAGCCGGCGGACCAGGCATTGAACCGGCCGGCGCCGACACGCGCCAGGATCGCCTCCGCCATGATCGAGCGGGCCGAGTTGGCGGTGCACAGGAACAGCACGTTGAAGGAGGGGATCATGTTGTCCTCGGGGTCGGCTTCGGGGAGGAGGCGGGCGAGTTCGGGTGCAATGGCCGGCTGGCCGGCAGCGGCGGTTTCGGTGAGGAAGGCCAGCAACTCGCGCAGGGCGAACAGGCGCACGGCGTAGAGCACGAAGCGGCCCCTGCGGGTGGCGCGCAGCAGGCCGGCACGCTCCAGCGCGGCGAGGTGGAAGGAAAGCGACGAGGCGGCCAGGCCCAGGCGATCGGCAATGGCGCCCGCGGCCAATCCCGACGGGCCCTGCGCCGCCAGCAGGCGAAACAGGTCGAGGCGCGTCTCGTTGGCCAGGGCGGCCAGCATGAGGGTGGCAGCGGCGGCTTCCATCATTCTAGAATAGTCGAACCAAATGCCCTGTCATGTGACGGTTCGATGGACGGCGCCTTGGCTGCATCGGCAAGCTGGGTTAGCGTAGCTTCCCGTCCGCGCCCCTTGTGGCGCCCGCCAGAAGGGAGTTCCGCCATGCCGAACGATGCCCCGATCGCTGATGTGCGCCACAAGGTTTCAGCCGAGGAGTGGCAGGCGCGGGTTGATCTCGCCGCCTGCTACCGGCTGCTGGCGCGCTACAACATGGCCGACCTGACCGGCACCCACACCTCGCTGTCGGTGGCGGGCAGCGACAACAAGCACTTCCTGATCAACCCGCACGGCGTATTGTTCGAGCGGGTGACTGCGTCCTCGCTGGTCAAGATCGACTGGGAGGGCAACCCGGTGATGGAGACGCCGTACCGGGTGAACCCGGCCGGCTTCATTATCCATTCGGCGATCCACATGGCGCGGCCGGACGCGGCCTGCGTGATGCACACCCACACCACGGCCGGCATGGGTGTGTCCATGCAGGCGCAGGGGCTGCTGCCGGCGAGCCAGCATGCGTGCTTCTTCACCGGCAATGTCGGCTACCACGACATCGACGCGATGGCCGAGGAGATCGGCGGGCGGGCGGCGCTGGCGCGCGACATGGGGCAGCACCGGGCGCTGATCATGCGCAACCACGGCCTGCTGACCGCCGGGCGCACGGTGGGCGAGGCGTTCTGGCTGATGCACACGCTGGAGCGGGCCTGCCAGGCGCAGATCGCCGCATTGGCCGGCGGGGCGGCGCTGTATCCGGTGACCGAGCAGACGTCGAAGTGGTTCGGCTCGCTGCTGAGCGAGAAGGATTTCTCGCTGGATCGCGGCGAGCTTTCCTGGCCGGGGCTGCTGGACGTGCTGGATTCGGTGGACCCGTCCTACCGCAACTGAGGCAGCGCTTCGGGCGCCGCTGCGAGGGGGGAAACATCGGGATGAGCGCCACGGCGGTGCAGGGCGGGGACGCGCGGCTGCGGCTGCCGACCCTGCTCGCGCGGGTGTACCTGCCGTTCGCGGCGGCGTATTTCCTTTCCTATCTGTATCGCACGGTGAACGCCGTGATCGGGCCGCGGATCGCCGGCGAGATGGGGCTGGCCGCCGGCGAGCTGGGGCTACTGACCAGCGCCTATTTCATCACCTTCGCCGCGGTGCAGCTGCCGCTGGGCCTGGCGCTGGACCGCTACGGGCCGCGGCGGGTGCAGGCGTGCCTGCTGCTTTCGGCGGCAGCGGGGGCGGCGGTGTTCGGGCTGGGCGATTCGATGGCGCAGCTCGTGGCCGGGCGGATGCTGATCGGGCTCGGGGTTGCCGCCGGGCTGATGGGCGCGATGAAGGTGATCAGCCTGTGGTTCCGCGCCGAGCACTGGCCGTTGATGAACGGTGTGCTGATGGCGGCCGGCGGGTTGGGGTCGCTGGTGGCCACCGCGCCGACCGAGGCGGCGCTGGGGGTGATGAGCTGGCACGCGGTGTTCTTCGTGCTGTCTGGCGCGACGCTGGTGGTGGCGGCGGCGATCTGGCTGGTGGTTCCGGAACGCCCCGGAACGGCGGCGAGTGGCACGCTGGGCCAGCAGATGGCGGCGGTGGGCACGATCATGCGCGACGCCTATTTCTGGCGGCTGGCGCCGGTGGCGGCGTTCCAGCAGGCGAGCTTCATCGGCATCCAGACGCTGTGGATCGGCCCCTGGCTGCGCGATGTGGCAGGCCAGGATGCGGCGACGCGCGGGACAACGATGCTGATCGCGGCGGTGGCCATGACGGCGGGGTTCCTGTCGTCGGGGATCGTGGCCGGGGCGCTGGCGCGGCGGGGCATCTCGCATTTCGCCACGACCACGGGCTCGATCGTGCTGTTCGTGCTGGTGCTGTCGGGCCTGGCGCTGCTCGATATCCCCGCCCTGCCCGGCCTGCTGGGCAATCCGCTGGCGTGGTGGTGCGCCTTCGCGTTCCTGGGCACCTATGTGATCGTTTACTACCCGGTGCTGACGCAGGCCTTTCCGCTGGAACTGAGCGGGCGGGTGACGACCAGCATGAACTTCCTGATGTTCTCCGCGGTGTTCGCGGCGCAATGGGGCATCGGCGTGGTGCTGGATTTGTGGCCACGCACGGCTGCGGGCGGGTATGCCCCGGCCGGATACTCGGCGGCGTTCGCAACGTGCGCCGCGCTGCAGGTGATCGCGCTGGGTTGGCTGGCGGTGTGGCGGGCGCGGCCGGTGGCGGCGCGCTGATCGTCTGGCTAGCGCGGCGCGAGCAGGCCGCGCACGTCGTGCAGGGTTTCGACCACGGCGACGCACAGGCCGCGGATCTCGTCGGTGGCGGCGACGATGTCGGGGACCATGACGGTCATCATGCCCGCGGCATGGGCGGCGCGGACGCCGTTGTGGGAGTCCTCGACGGCCAGGCATAGCTCCGGGGCGATGCCGATGCCGGCGGCCGCGTGCAGGAACAGGTCGGGCTTGGGCTTGGAGTTCGGCACGTCGTCGCGGGTGAGCAGCACCCGGAAGCGGGGGAGCAGGCCGGTGCGGCGAAGGTTCTCCTCGGCGTTTGCGCGGGTCGCCGCGGTGGCGATGGCCATGGGAATGCCGTTGGCCTCGAGATGGTCGAGCAGTTCCAGCGCGCCGGGCTTGATCTGGATGCCGGCGTCCATGATCTCGGTGCGGCGGATGAGGTACTGGCGGCGGTGCTCCGCATAAGGGAATTCCTCGCCGAGATGGGCGCGCAGCTTGGCCTGGAAATCGGTGCCAGGAAGGCCGACGAGGGTGTGCAAGAATGCCTCGGGCAACGGGTAGCCGAGGGCGGTCGAGGTTTCCAGGAAGGTGCGGATGTAAATGCTCTCGGTGTCGAGCAACGTGCCGTCCATGTCGAGAACAACGGCAGCAGCGGGACGCGGGAGCGAGGGACGGGTCATCGGCGGAACCTAGCCGCGACCGGGTGGGGGCGCAAACGGGAAGACAAGGGGCTTTGCCCCTTGACCCCAGCAGGGGCCGAGCCCCTGCACCTTCAAATATTGGGGTCTGGGACCGCCGGCCCCAGCGGGGTCAAGGGGCCGAGCCCCTTGCCTCCTTGAGTTCTTCGGCAACCAGGAACGCCAATTCAAGGGCCTGGGCGCCGTTGAGTCTTGGGTCGCACAGGGTGTCGTAGCGGGTGGCGAGGTCGGTGTCGGCGATGGCTTGGGCGCCGCCGGTGCATTCGGTGACGTCCTTGCCGGTCATTTCGATGTGGATGCCGCCGGCGTGGGTGCCTTCGGCGCGATGGGCGGCGAAGAAGGCGCGGAGTTCGGCGAGGATGGCGTCGAAGCTGCGGGTCTTGTAGCCGCTGGAGGCCTTGACGGTGTTGCCGTGCATGGGATCGCAGCACCAGACCAGGTTGAGGCCTTCGGCTTTCGCGGCGCGCAGGAGGGTGGGGAGATTGGCCGCGAGTTTTCCGGCGCCCATGCGGGTGATGAGGGTGAGGCGGCCAGGGGTGTTGGCGGGGTTGAGAGTGGCGCAGAGAGCGAGGAGGTCGGCGGGGCTCATCGTCGGGCCGACCTTGAGGCCGATCGGGTTGCCGACGCCGCGGAGGAATTCGACGTGGGCGCCGTCGGGCTGGCGGGTGCGTTCGCCGATCCAGAGCATGTGGGCGGAGCAGGCGTAGGCTCGGCCGGTGAGGCTGTCAGTGCGGGTGAGGGCTTCCTCGTAGGGGAGGAGCAGGGCCTCGTGGCTGGTCCAGAAATCGGTTTCGGTCAGTTGCGGCTGGTTGGCGAGGCCGCAGGCGGCCATGAAGGCCAGGCTTTCGTCGATGCGGCGCGAGATTTCGGCGTAGCGGGGGCCGAGGGGGGAGTTGGCGACGAAGGCGCGGTTCCAGTCGTGGACGCGCTTGAGGTCGGCGAAACCGCCCTGGGCGAAGGCGCGCAGCAGGTTCAGGGTGACGGCGGACTGGTAGTAGGCCTCGCGCATGCGGGCGGGGTCGGGGGTGCGGGCCTGAGGGGTGAATGCGGGGCCGTTGATGATGTCACCGCGGTAGGAGGGGAGTTCGACGCCGCCGATGGTTTCGGTGTCCGACGAGCGGGGCTTGGCGAACTGGCCGGCCATGCGGCCGAGCTTTACCACCGGGGTGGCGGCACCGTAGGTGAGGACGACGGCCATCTGCAGGATGGTGCGGAAGGTGTCGCGGATGAGGTTGGCGTGGAATTCGCCGAAGGACTCGGCGCAGTCGCCGCCCTGGAGGAGGAAGGCCTTGCCATCGGCGACGCGGCCGAGGGCGGTGGTGAGGGTGCGGGCCTCGCCGGCGAAGACCAGGGGTGGGGAGGTGCGCAGCTTGGCCTCGGCCTCGGCCAGGGCAGCCTGGTCGGGGTAGGTGGGCATCTGCTGGACCGGGCGGGCGCGCCAGGAGGCGGGGAACCAGTCCGCGGAATGGGTCGCGGTGGCGGTGGCGATGTTACGCGTGGACATGTCGCACCTGTCGCGGTTCGGCCTTGGGGGCAGGCGGCGGCACGGGCGGGGCGGCGGGGCCGGTCAGGACGTCGAAGTCATCGATGGGGGACATGGCTTGCTCCTTGGGGGGAAGCCGCTTCAGCCCTGGCGGGGATTTCGTGCTGGTCGAGGGGGTAGAAACGCGAAAGCCGCCAGGGTGTGGCGGCTTCGGTGAGTGCGTTGTGCGCGCAGACCTAGACCGCCGGTGTGTAGGACCAGCGGTACCAAAATCGCGAGCGGGGCGATGTGGCAGGGTTGCGCATAGGGGAGAGGCTAGCCGGGGTTGATCGCCGTTGCAAGACCGCGCGGCACGGGGAACAGGGGAATCGCTCGAATGTCTCACGCTGTGCGTCGGATGATTTTTTCGAGGTAGTCCTGGTTCCATCCGGCTTTCTTTCGGCGGTTTTTGAAGCTGGTGATGGGCTTGGCATGTGTCAGCAGGTTCATCGCGGTGTGCTTTATGATCGCCATGTTGGCGGGTCCGTGGCCGGATCGCAGGCGGGCGAGGTCGTCGTGGAACACGACATCGAGCACCCAATGCAG
>Ga0105054_10002705_pt1 | contig 28075 bp, 23 predicted proteins | sample BON02_FD_78091 | JGI IMG/M metagenome (GOLD analysis project Ga0105054, IMG submission 78091) | Freshwater microbial communities from Lake Bonney liftoff mats and glacier meltwater in Antarctica - BON-02 (megahit assembly) | ecosystem: Environmental > Aquatic > Freshwater > Ice > Glacier...
ACCGACAAGCCGCCCCAGGCCGCCCTGTTGCCGCTCTACATCGATCTTGCCGGCCAGGTGAACTGAACCGGCCATGGTGAACCTGGGTCTGCTTGCCTTCGTCGTGCCCTGGGCGCTGGTCGCCCTGGTCCTGCTGCCCCTGCTCTGGTGGCTGCTGAAGGTCGTGCCGCCGATGCCGCGGCGGGTCTCCTTTCCCGCCATCCGCCTGCTCTTTGGCCTCGACACCGACAAGCGCGCGGCCGAATCGACGCCGCTCTGGCTGATCCTGCTGCGTATCACGCTGGCCGCCCTGCTGGTGCTGGCCGTCGCCCATCCCCTGGTCAATCCGAGCCACCGCACGCTGGCGCCCGGCGACATGCTGATCGTGGTCGACGACGGCTGGGCCTCCGGACGCGACTGGTCCGCACGCCTGTCGGCGGCACGCGGCCTGCTGGCCCTGGCGCAGCGCCAGGACCGCAATGTCGTGCTGGTGACCACCGCACGCCGGGACGAGACCACCCCGTTTGCCCACAGCGGCCTGCTGCTGCCGGTGGAAGCCGAACAACGCCTTGCCGCATTGCTGCCGCGGCCCTGGCCGACCGACCGGCCGGCGGCAATCGATGCCCTGACCGATCTCGCCAGTGTCGATCAGGTCTTCTGGATCGCCGACGGGGTTGCCGGGGACGACGACGAGGCCTTCACCGCCGCGCTGGCCGCCATCGGCGACCTGACCGTGATGACCGACCGCGAGAGGGGCGGCGCGCTGGTGCTGCTGCCGCCGGGCGAGCGAGACGGCGCCATCGTGCTTTCCGCGCGCCGCGCCGACCGTGGGCCGCAGCGGGCGATCTGGATCGTCGCCGAGGACGAGGACGGCATCCTGGTGGCGCGCCAGCAGATCGTCTTCGAGGATGGCACGGGCGAAGCCGAGGCCCAACTCGCCGTGCCGCCGGAAATGCGCAACCGCATCGCACGCCTTTCGATCGAGAACGAACCGACTGCAGCGGCAGTGGTGCTGCTCGACCAGCGCTGGCGCCGCCCGCCCGTCGGCATCCTGGCACCCGAGGGGCTGGAGGCCGACCAGCCGCTGCTGGCCCCGACCTATTTCGTCGAACGCGCCATCGAAGGCGCCGCCCAACTGCGGCGCGGCAACCTGACCGAGATTCTGGCCCATCCCCCCGCCGTCGTCATGATGGCCGATCTGGGCACCGTGCCGGAGACCGAACGGCCCACGCTGGAGGCCTGGATCGAGGGCGGCGGCGTGCTGGTGCGTTTCGCCGGGCCCCTGTTCGCCCAGGACAGCGACGATCTGGTGCCGGTCGAGATACGCAGCCGCGAACGTTCCCTGGGCGGCGCCATGAGCTGGGCCTCGGCCCAGCGCATCGCGCCGTTCGAACCAGGTTCGCCCTTCGCCGGGCTGGCCGTGCCGGGTGATGTGCTGATCGACACCCAGGTCCTGGCCGAGCCGAGCGGCGACCTGGCCGCCCACACCTGGGCGCGCCTGGAGGACGGCACGCCGCTGGTGACGGCGCAGCGGCGCGGCGAGGGCTGGCTGGTGCTGGTCCACACCTCGGCCAACACCCAATGGACCAACCTGCCGATCTCGGTGCTGTTCGTCGATATGATGCGCCGCTTGGTCGATCTCTCCCAGGGTGCGGGCGCCGAACTGGGCGACGAACCCCTGCCCGCCCTGCAGAGCCTGGACGGGTTCGGTTCGCTCGGCCCGCCGCCGCAGGGCGCCGCCGCCATCGCTGCCAACGCCTTCGACGATGCCGTCGCCGGACCACAGCATCCCCCGGGTATCTACGGCACCTTCGACCTGCGCCGCTCGCTCAACCTGGGTGCCGCCATCACCGCACCGGAACCGCTGACGCTGCCCGAAGGCACCCTGGTCACCGGCTTCGACCGCCAGGAGGAATTCGACCTGCGCCCCGTGCTGCTGGGCCTGGCCGCACTGCTCGCCCTGATCGAGATCTGGGCCAGCATGGCCATGCGCGGCCTGGCGCCGGGCCTGCGCACCGGCACGCGCCTGGCCGCCCTGCCGCTGCTGTTCCTGCTGTTCCTGCTGTTCCTGCCCGGCGCCCCTCAGGCCCAGGAAACCGCCGATGGCATTCCCGAGGCCGCTCTGGAGGTCCGCTTCGCCTACATCGAGACCGGCGATGCCCAGGTCGACCGCGCCAGCCTTGCCGGGCTGCGTGGCCTTTCGGCCATCCTCAACGCGCGCACCTCGGTCGAACCGGGCGAACCCGTCGGCGTCGATCCCGAAACCGACGCTCTCATTCTCTACCCCTTCATCTACTGGCCGATCACCCAGACCCAGGCCGCCCCTTCGGGCGTGGCGCGGGCGCGGCTGGATGCCTTTCTGGCGGCAGGCGGCATCCTGCTGGTCGACACGCGCGACGCCAACGAGGAACTCCAGGGCGTGACCGCGACCGGCAGCAATGCCGCGCGCCTGCCCGAACTGCTCGGCGGCATCAACGTGCCGCCCCTGATGCGCGTGCCGGCGGGCCATGTTCTGGTGCAGTCCTATTATCTGCTCACCGGCTTTCCCGGTCGCTGGACCGGCGGTTCGCTGTGGGTCGAGCAGGACCCCGCGGGGCTGAACGACGGCGTCTCGGCCATCGTCATCGGCGCCAACGACTGGGCCTCGGCCTGGGCGCTCAACGACCAGATGCAGCCGCTCTATCCGGTGGTGCCCGGCGGTGAACGCCAGCGCGAGATGGCCTTCCGCTTCGGCGTCAACCTGGTGATGTACGCCATGACCGGCAACTACAAGGCCGATGCCGTGCACCTGCCCTCGATCCTGGAGAGGCTGGGCCAGTGAGCGCGACCGTCACCGACATCGCCTTTGCCCCGCTGCTGCCGCTCTGGCTGCTCGTGCCCTACGCCGTGGCCGCCGCCGCCGTCCTGCTCTACGCCTGCTCGCGCCGGGCGCCGGGCACGATCTGGCGTGCGCTGACGCTGGTCGCGCTTGGCGTCGCGCTGGCCAATCCCGCAATCGTGCGCGAACGGCGCGAGGCTCTGCCCGATATCGCCCTGGTCGTCGTCGACCGTTCGGCCAGCCAGGGCATCGAGGGCCGCGCAGGGCAGAGCCAGGCTGCCCTGGCGCAGGTGCTCGAACGTCTGCACCGCCTGGACAATCTCGATGTCCGCACCATCACGGTCGATCCCGTGGCCGCCGCGAGCGAGGACGCCTTGCCCGGCTCGGGCACGCGACTGTTCGGCGCGGTCTCGCGCGCGCTCGCCGATGTCCCGCGCGAGGCGCTCTCGGGCATCGTGCTGATCACCGACGGCGCGGTCCACGATGCCCCCGAAACGCTGGAGGGTCTGGGCTTCGACACGCCGGTGCATGCCCTGCTGACCGGCCATCGCGGCGAAAGCGACCGCCGCATCGAACTGCTCGACGCACCCCGCTACGGCATCGTCGACAAGCCGGTGACGCTGGGCTTCCGTGTCCTCGACGACAACGATGTCGGCAGCGTGCCGGTGACCCTCACCATCGACGGCCAGGAGCCGCTGACCTACGACGTGCCGGTCGGCGAACGTTACGAAGTGCGCTTCGCACCCGATCATGCCGGCATGTCGGTGGTGCGCCTGGATGCCGCCCTGCGCGAGGACGAACTCACGCCGGTCAACAACAGCGCGGTGATCGCGGTCAACGGCATCCGCGAAAACCTGAAGGTGCTGCTGATCTCGGGCGAAGTGCACAGCGGCGAGCGGGTCTGGCGCAACAGCCTGAAGTCCGACACCTCGGTTGAACTGGTCCACTTCACGATCCTGCGGCCGCCCGAGAAACCCGACAACACGCCGATCCGCGAACTGGCGCTGATCTCCTTTCCCGTGCGCGAACTCTTCGAGGAAAAGCTCAGCGAATTCGACCTCATCATCTTCGACCGCTACCGCAAGCGCGGCGTCATCCCGGAGGGTTACCTGCAGTCGATTGCCGATTATGTGCTCGATGGCGGCGCCATGATGATCGCGGCCGGGCCGGATTTCGCCTCGCCGCTGGGCCTCCACAACACGGTACTGGGCGAGCTGATGCCGCTGCGCCCCAGCGGCGTGGTGCTGGAGGAACCCTTCCATGTCACCCCGACCGAGATCGGCCTGCGTCACCCCGTAACCGCCGACCTGGCCGGGATCGACGGCGATCCGCCACCCTGGGGCCGCTGGTTCCGCCAGATCGATGCCGAACCGGGACAGGGCGATGTCCTGCTCAACGGCGCGCAGGGCCGGCCGCTGCTGATCCTGATGCGTGCCGGCGAGGGACGCGTCGCCGAATTGCTCTCGGACCAGATGTGGCTGTGGGCGCGCGGCTACGAGGGCGGCGGGCCCAGCCAGGAATTGCTGCGCCGCACGGCGCACTGGCTGATGAAGGAGCCCGATCTGGAGGAAAACGCGATCCGCGCGCGCGCCCTGGGCAACCGCATCGCGATCGTGCGCCAGAGTCTGGAGGACCGCCAGGAAGCGGTCAGCGTGATCGCTCCCTCGGGCGAAACAACGGAGGTGACGCTGGAACCCGGTGCGCCGGGGCGTGCGAGCGGCGAGGTGACCGTCGGCGAAGCCGGCCTCTACCGCATCGTCGCCGGCGATCTGGAAACCGTGGTGTCCGTGGGCGAACTCAATCCCCTGGAATGGCGCTCGCCCCAGGCCGGCGAGGACCTGCTCGCGCCCATCGTTGAGGCATCAGGCGGGCGCATCACCTGGATCGCCGATGACCGCCTGCCCAGCATCCGCCGCGTCGCGCCCGAACGCGACCGTAGCGGTCAGGGCTGGATCGGCATGCTCGACCACGCCCGCTACATCGTGCGCGGCATCGACAGCCTGCCGCTGCTGCCGCCATGGCTGGCCCTGCTGCTGTTTGTCGGCGGCCTCGCCGCGGCCTGGCGCGCCGAAGGGCGCTGAGCCCCCAGGACAAGATCGCCCGGACCAGCACGAAGGCCTTGGCGCTGCCCGCCCGGCCTCTCTAGAGTGCGCCCGGGGCAAACGGAGGCAAGATACGTGGCGGAAATCCGATTCAGCAGCGTCAGTGAAGCGGCAGCCGGCAAGGTGCTGGCGGTCGCGGTTCTGGCCGGGCGTGTCCTGGCCGCACCCGGCGCCGCGCTGGATGCCGCCTGTGCTGGTGCGCTGACGCGCCTGATCGCGGCCGGCCGCTTCAACGGCGAACACGGCCAGACGCTTGTCGCCGCCGCGCCGGGCGGGGTGGAAGCCGAACGCATTGTCCTTTTCGGCCTGGGCGAACCCGGCGCGCTTGACAGCCACGGCTGGGAAAAGGCCGGCGCCGCCCTTGCCGCCGCCCTTGCCGGGACCGGTGAGGATGGGGTTCGGCTGCTGCTCGATCCTCCTGAGGATGCCTCACTGAGCGGGGGAGTCGCACTCGCCCATCTCGCTCTGGGTTTCGTGCTGCGCGGTTACCGCGACGACCGTTTCCGCAGCCGTCGCGTCGAAGGCGACGAGGGCAGCCCGACCGCCCTGACGCTGATCGGCGCCTGCGCCGACGATGCGCAGGCCTGCTGGCGCGATGACCTCGGCCATGTCGCCGCCGGCGTCCTGCTTGCCCGCGACCTCTTCGCCGAGCCGGGCAATACGCTCTACCCCGAGAGTTTCGTCGACCGCCTGGCGCCGCTTGCCGAGCTGGGCGTCGACATCGAGGCGCTGGGGCCCGAGCGGCTGAGCGAACTCAAGATGAACGCCCTGCTGGCGGTCGCCCAGGGCAGCGTGCGCGAGCCCCGTCTTGCCGTGATGCGCTGGAACGGTGCGGCCGATCCCGATGCCGCACCCATCGCCTTTGTCGGCAAGGGCATCACCTTCGATTCCGGCGGCATCTCGCTCAAGCCCGGCAAGGGCATGGAGGAGATGAAGGGCGACATGGCCGGTGCCGCCGCCGTGGTCGGCGCGATGCGCGCGCTGGCCGGACGCCGCGCGCCGGTCAACGCAGTGGGCGTGCTGGCGCTGGCCGAGAACATGCCGAGCGAGAAGGCCCTGCGCCCCGGCGACATCCTAACGACCATGGCCGGCTGGACCATCGAGATCATCAACACCGACGCCGAGGGCCGCCTGGTCCTGGCCGACGCCTTGTGGTTCACGCACAAGACCTTTGCGCCCCATGCCATCGTCGATCTGGCGACCCTGACCTACGACATCATGGCCGCGCTGGGCCTTGTCTTCACCGGCCTGTTTGCCACCGACGACGACCTTGCCGGCGAACTCATGACCGCTTCGGCCGTATCGGGCGAAAAGCTCTGGCGCATGCCTCTGGACGAGGCCTTCGAGGAGAACCTGGGTTCGCAGATCGCCGACCTGCGCCACTTCGGCGAGGACGAGGAATCGGCCGACGCCAGCCATGCCGCACAGCTCCTTTCGCGTTTTGCCGGCGGCCGGCCCTGGGCCCATCTCGACATCGCCGGCAAGGAAATGGCCTATGACGACAAACCGCTGTGCCCCAAGGGGCCGAGCGGCGTCGGCGTCCGCCTGCTCGACCAGCTCGCCCGGTGCCGCTCGGCCCGGCCTTCCTGAACATCATTCCCGGGGGAATTCTCGATCATGCTTGCGACCTATGATCTCAAGGGCAAGACCGCGCTCGTCACGGGCGGCGCGTCCGGCATCGGCCTTGGCGCCGTGGAGGCCTTCCTGCGCTGCGGCGCCGCCGTCGCGATCAACGACCTGGCAACCTCGCCCAATCTGGAGCGGGTCGTGAAGGAACTGACCGACGCCGGCCACAAGGTCGTCGCCGCGCCGGGCAATGTCGGCGACGCGCAGGATTGCCCGCGCATGGTGACCCAGGCCATCGCCGACCTCGGCCGGCTGGATTATCTGGTCAACAACGCCGGTACGCCCGGCACCCGCTCGCCCGTGCCGCCGGGTGATTTCGACCGCCAGGACGAGGCCTTCTGGGAGCTGCTGCTCAACGTCAACCTGATCGGCCCCTACCGCTGCACCAAGGCGGCTGCCGCCGCGCTGCGGCAATCGGGCGGCGCCATCGTCAACACCGCATCGATCTCGGGTTTTGGCGGGGGCGGTTCCAGCTCGGTCTATTGCGCGACCAAGGCCGGCCTGATCAACCTGACCAAGGAGTGGTCGCGCGCGCTGGCCCCGGACGTGCGCGTCAACGCCATTGCACCCGGCGCCGTCGATTCGGCCTGGATGTGCCGCTTCGAGGACATCGAGGAGGGCGACCTCAGCGCCATTCCGCTGCGCCGGGTGGGTTCGCCCGCCGAATATGGCGATTCGATCCTTTTCCTTGCCGCCGGAGCAGATTACGTCACCGGGCACACATTGGTCGTCGACGGCGGCCTCATCGCTTGAGTTCAGGGAGCAGAACATGAAACTCGTCCGTTACGGTGAACCCGGCCATGAGCGTCCCGGCCTGGTCGATGCCCAGGGCCGGCTGCGCGACCTCACCGGCCACATCACAGAAATCAATCCGGCGGCGATGGCTGCCGGCCAGATCGACCGCCTGAAATCGATCGACACCAATTCGCTGTCCCTGATCGAGGATTCCCCGCGCCTGGGCACGCCGCTTATCGGCATCGGCAAGATCGTCTGCATCGGCCTGAACTACAGCGATCATGCTGCCGAGGCCGGAGCCGAGGCGCCCAAGACCCCGATCGTCTTCTTCAAGCCGACCAGCACGCTGGCCGGACCCAACGATCCCATCCGCATGCTCCGCAACAGCCACCACATGGACTGGGAGGTCGAGCTGGGTGTGGTCATCGGCAAACGCTGCGACAACATCGCCGAGGACCATGCCCTGGAGCATGTCGCCGGCTACTGCGTCGCCAACGACGTTTCCGAGCGCAAGTTCCAGGGTCTGGGAACCGGCCAGTGGGTCCTGGGCAAGTCGGGCGACACCTTCTGCCCCCTGGGGCCGTGGTTCGTCACGGCCGACGAGGTCGCCGATCCCCAGAAGCTGCGCCTGTGGCTGAAGGTCAACGGCCAGTCGATGCAGGACGGCACCACCGCCGACATGATCTTCCCCGTCGCCCACCTGGTTTCCTACGTCAGCCGTTTCATGTCGCTGGCACCCGGCGACGTGGTGCTGACCGGCACCCCCGCCGGCGTCGGCCTGGGCAAGAAGCCGCCGCAATACCTGAAGGCCGGCGACCGCGTCGAACTCGGCATCGAGGGGCTGGGCGAACAGGCCAGCGAGATCGTCCCGGCCGCGTAGTTCGCCAACACCGCCCCCAAACGCCCTCCCCCTTGTGGGGAGGGTTGGGGAGGGGGAGTCGCCGAAGGCGAACACACCTCGACCTTCGTGGCCAAGGCGCTGCGCGCCTTACCCCCCATCCTGGCCTTCCCCCGCAAGGGGGGAAGGAACCGTGCCTGCGCTCACGCGCTCAGGCGGTCGACCACGATGTTCTGGAAGTGGTGCACGGCAGGCTCCCAGTAGGACGAGAAGCGTGTCGGCATGTCCAACTCGTCGCGCTGGCCGTGTTTGCTCTGGACCTCGCGCACCAGCGGGAAATCCTGCTCGCCGACGCTGATCCAGCCCTCGCGCACCCGCTCCCGGTCGGCACGGTGCGCCTCGTCGGTCGCGGCATCGCCGATGAAGTGGAAGGCGCGGCGCGTCGGTGTGCGATCGTGGCTGACCGGATTGTAGATGTTGGTCACGACATGGTCGTCCATCACCGAGACGATGGCATTGGGCACGATGAAAAACAGCACGATCTCGTTGGAAAGACCGTCGGGCGCGCGTTTGCCGTTGAACTGCGAAAACAGCGGCAGGCGCGCCGTGACATCGGCATCCTCGGGAATGGCACGCCGGCTGGCGATGGAGACGCAGGTGTTGCCACCCCGCTCGCCCTTGAACACCGCGCTGCGTCCGCCGATCTGGGGGTGGATCCAGGGCAGGTGGTAATCCTCGCAGCCGGTCTCGATGGCCAGTTTCCAGTTGCCGTCGAACTGCCCCTGGGTGGTCAGCCCGGAGAAGCGGGTCGACGAGAGATCATGATGCGGGATGCGCGCCTTCACCGGGGCGATGAAGTCCTCGAAGGGTTCGGCCTTGCCGTCGATGTTGACGAAGACGAAGTGCATCCACGTCGTGCTGCGCACCGCGCGCAGCCCCAACTCGGTCTTTTCGATGCCGGGCTGGTCGTTGACCGCGACGCCGCCCAGTTCGGGCGTGGCGACCAGGCGTCCGTTGAGATCGTAGGTCCAGCCGTGCCAGCGGCACTGCAGCGTCTGGGCCTTGCTGCAGGGCGCCTCCAGCACGGTCATGGAGCGGTGGCGGCAGATGTTGTGGAAGACCCTGACCTCGTTCTGCCGGTTGCGCGTGACGATGAAATCCCAGCCGGCGACCGAGACCGGCACCGCATCGCCCGGTTCGGCGACATCGGACTCATAGGCGATCGCCATCCAGCCGCGCGGGAACAGCTTCTGGCGCTCCAGTTCAAAGAAGGCGGGGTCGGCATAGGCACGTCCGGGCAGACCCTCGGCCTCGTTTGCCGGGCGGCGCAGGCGCGCGATCTGTTCGGCACTGATGAAGTTGTCGAGCGACAGGTCTGACATCACGGACATGGTGGCTGGCCCTCCCCGGGCCGGTCAGAGCGTGCCGAGCATCTGGTCGATCAGATGGCGGCGGCGTGGTTCGGGATACCGTTCGGGATCGAGACCGGCGCGCATGCACAGGCCGTCACCAAAGGCGATGCAATGATCGGTGGCATCGTCGATGTCGGTCGTGCGGGCGAGCACACCGGCCTCGACCGCCGCACCGATCTGGGCGCGGAAGACGGCGCGCAGGCGCGCGTATTGCTTGAGGTAGATGCCATTGTGCCGGGGATCGGTCGCCGCCCGCGCCCAGAAGCCCAGCAGCACGGCAACACGCGCCGCCCGCAGGTTCGCCGGCACAAGAACCTCAAGCAGGGCGGTCAAACGCGCCCGGCCGACGGGATGGTCCGCGATTGCTACCTGCAGGCGCTGCGCGCTCTGTTCGGAGATCAGGCTTGCGGCAAAGGCGAGCAGTTCGTCGCGGTCGCGGAAGTAGTGCTGGATGACGCCGGTGGTGAACCCGGCCTCGCGCGCGATCTCGCGCAGCGTTGCACCCTCGAGGCCATCGCGCCCGATCACGCGCCAGGCTGCCTCGGCGACCTCCTCGCGGCGTTGATCGTGATCGACCAGCTTGGGCATTGGGGCTTCCTTCGATTCGTTTTATATTACGTATGATATGTTAAAAAACAATCGCGTTCTTGATCCCGGCCCGCAGTTCGGCGAAGTGGATGCAGCGCGCACGCGCACCCACGCCAACCTGGATGCCCGCCCATGACCCTTCCGGTTCTCCACATCGGCAACAAGAACTACTCCTCGTGGTCCCTGCGGCCCTGGCTGCTGATGAAGGTGCTGGACCTGCCCTTCCAGGAACACCTGATCCCGCTGTTCGACGAGAACTGGGATGCTGAGGTCGCCAAGGTCTCGCCCTCGCGCAAGGTGCCCTGCCTGACCGACGGCGACGTCACGGTCTGGGAGACCATAGCGATCGTGGAATACCTGCATGAACATCACCCCGGCGCCGGCGTATGGCCGGCAAACCCAAAGGCGCGCGCGATGGCACGCTGCGCGGCCAACGAGATGCACGGCGGTTTCGGCAGCCTGCGCAGCGCCATGCCCATGAACGTGAGGAAATCCCTGCCCGGTCGCGGCCGCACCGAGGCGGCGATGCAGGACATCGCCCGTATCGAGGCGCTGTGGAGCGACTGCCGCAAGGCCCACGGCGCGGCCGGTCCCTTCCTGTTCGGCAGGTTCTGCGCCGCCGACGCCATGTTTGCACCGGTGGTCAGCCGCTTCGTCACCTATGGCGTCGAACTTGCCCCGGTCAGCCAGGCTTATGTCGAGGCCGTGATGGCCCTGCCGGCCATGGAAGCCTGGGTCGAGGCCGGCCGCGCCGAACCCTGGACCGTGTCCCACGACGAAGTCGACTGAGGCACTGCAACACCAAGGCCCGATGCGCGTTTTCCTCTTGCCCGCAACAACACGGGCCAAGGAGAAAAAACGCCATGGACAAGGAACACGTCAAAGGTGCCGCCAAAAAGGTGGAAGGTTCGATCAAGGAGACCGCAGGCAAGGCGACCGGCAACGATCACCTGAAGAACGAAGGCCGGGCCGACAAGGCCGAAGGCCACGTCCGCAGCGCGGTCGGCGACGTCAAGGACGCCGCACGCGAGGCCGGCAAGACCGCACGCAAGTAGGCGTCTGAAGCCTGCGCCGGCGGGCCCTCCCTCCGCCGGCGCAGCGCGTCTTTGCGCTAATCTTCTTCGATGCGCCCTTCCTCACGGCCGATCTTCTCGGCCATCAGGCACATGATCTCCCACATCATCTGGGCGCCGTTGAGCGAAGTCACGTTTGCGCTGTCGAAGGGCGGGGAAACCTCCACCACATCGCCGCCGATGATGTCGAGGCCGCGCAGGCCGCGCAGCATCTGCTGGGCTTCGTAGGCGGTGAAACCGCCAACTTCTGGTGTACCCGTTCCCGGGGCATAGACCGGGTCCATGCCGTCGACATCGAAGCTGACATAGACCGGGCCGTCGCCGACCACGGCGTGGGCCTTCTCGATCACCCCGGCCAGACCCATGGCGTAGAGCTCCTCGATGTGGATCACCGTCATGCCCGAGCTGTACGAGAAGTCCCACAGGGCTTCGGCCGGGCCGCGGATGCCGATCTGGATCGTGCGCTTGGGGTCGAGCACCCCATCCTCGACCGCGACCTTGAAGGGCCCGCCGTGGTGATGCTTGTGGCCGAACAGTTCCGGTCCGGTATCGCAATGGGCATCGAAATGGATCAGGCCGACCGGGCCGCCGCGCGCCTTGGAGATGGCGCGCAGGATCGGCAGGGTGATCGAGTGATCGCCGCCGCCGGTCAGCGGCATGACACCCGCCGCCACGACACGGGCATAATGGGCCTCGATCTCGCCGATCGCGCGATCGAGTTCATAGACACCCTCGATCATGACGTCGCCGAGATCGGCGCTGCTCGCCCAGTCATAGGGGCGGGCCCTGGTCTGGTGGTTGATGCGGCCCATCAGGGTCGACTGCTCGCGCAGGGCGCGCGGGCCATGGCGAGTGCCCGGGCGGTTGGTGACGGCGCCGTCGAAGGGTACACCGATCAGGCCGATCTCGACGCCGGCCCAGTCCTCCTCCTTCTCGCGCAACTCCTGGCGCATGAAGGTCGCGATGCCGGAATAGCGCGGTTTGTACACCGCACCCCAGGCGCGTTTGCGCGCATCAGGAACGTCTGGACCCTGTCCGTCAGCCATCGTCATTCTCCCCTGAGCCCCGGTGGACTCGTTGCCTGTTCCGCGCGACGTTAGCGCAAGATCGAGAAGGAGACAGCCATGGCGCCCGCGCAGACGACCGGCAACCGCGCCCCAGGTTTTGCCAGCCACCCCGGTTATGCCGTGGAAACCGTGTCCTGCGCCAAGCGCCTGCGCGCCGCGCTGGGGGAAACCGCCCTGTTCGATACAGAGGGCGCGGTCGTGCTGCGCGAAACCGGCCACATCGCGGTCTATTACGTGCCGCGCGCCGACGTCCGCATGGACCTGCTCCATCCCAGCGCCACCACCAGCCATTGTCCGTTCAAGGGCAAGGCGAGTTACTACGATGTTACGACAGGCGGGCGGACCGTCGCGGACGCGGCCTGGAGCTACGAGACGCCTTACGAGGAATGTTCGGCCATCGCCGGCTGGCTGTCGTTCTACTGGAAGAAGATGGACCACTGGTTCGAGGAGGACGAGGAGGTCTTCGTCCATGCCCGCGACCCCCATGTCCGCACCGACATCCTGGAGAGCCACAGGCCCGTCGAGGTGCGCGCCGGGGGGCAGACCGTGGCGCACACCACACGCGCGCGCTTCCTGTTCGAGACCGGCCATGCCACGCGTTACTACATCCCGCTCGAGGACGTGAACGCCGATCTCCTGGCGCCGTCGGAACGTCACACCGCCTGCCCCTACAAGGGTACGGCCTCCTACCATCACCTGAAGCTGGGCGACCGCACCATCGAGGATGCGGTCTGGTTTTACCCGGAACCTCTGGACGAAGTGCGCCGCATCGGCGACTACCTCTGCTTCTATCCCGAAAAGGTCGACGCCATCCTGGTCGACGGCAAGGTTGTTTCATGAGTCTGCTCGACGAACACGGCAATCCATATTCCAGCGACAACCGCGACGCACTGGCGTCCTGGGAACGCGCGGTCGCGGCCTACCAGACCTACAACGACGATCCCTTCCCCGTGGTCGACGCCGCACTGGAAGCCGATCCCGATTTTGTCATGGGCCATTGTTTCCATGCCGCCGCCCAGCTTTCGGGTACCGACAAGGCGGGCCTGGTCGAGGTGCGCAAGCGCATGGAGCGGCTGGGCGACCTGGCGCCCGCAGCCAATGATCGCGAACGCGGCCATATCGCGGCCATCGCGGCCTGGGCCGGCGGCGACCTGCGCAAAGCTGCTGCCTGCTGGGGCGCGGTGCTGGAATCCTTCCCGCGCGACGCCTTTGCCCTGCACATCGTTCATACCCTCGATTTCTTCCTGGGCGATGCCCGCATCCTGCGCGACCGCATCGCGCGCGTGTTGCCCCATTGGGACGCCAGCGTTCCCGGCCACAGCCATGTCGTGGGCATGCACGCCTTCGGCCTGGAGGAATCGGGCGACTATCCGCGCGCCGAGGAGCGCGGCCTTTATGCCTGCGACCTGGACCCGCGCGATGCCTGGGCAACCCATGCCGTGGCCCATGTCTATGAGATGGAGGGACGCCTGGAGGACGGCGTCGCCTGGCTCGACCGCACCTGGGATCACTGGATCGAAGGCGTCTTCGGCGTTCACAACGCCTGGCACAAGGCGCTCTGCCACGTCGACCTGGGTCAACACGACGCCGCGCTGGAAATCTACGACAGCGTGCTCTTCCGCCCGCAAGCCGATTTCGTGCAGGAACTGCTCGATGCCGCGTCGCTGCTCTGGCGCCTCGATCTGACCGGCACCGACACCGGCGAGCGCTGGCAGGTGCTTGCCCCCTGCTGGCGCCGCCGCACCGGCGACGGCAACTACGCCTTCAACGACATCCACACGATGATGGCCATGGTCGCCACCGGCGACGAACTGGGCCAGGCCGATCTGCTCAAGACCATGGAGGCGGTCGCCCAGACCGAAGGCACCAACGCCATGATGACCCGGCGTGTCGGCCTGCCGGTATGCCGCGGTTTCCAGGCCTTCGGACGCCGCCGTTTCGACGAGGCCGTCAAGCACCTCGCCCCGGTGCGTTACGACACCCATCTGTTCGGCGGCAGCCACGCTCAGCGCGACGTCATCGCCCTCACCCTGGTCGAGGCCGCACTGGCCACCGAGGACATGACCCTGGCGCGCACCCTGGCCGCCGAGCGCCTGGCGCTGAAACCCTCCAGCCCGACCAACCGCCGCTTCTACTCCCGCGCGGGTCTGGCGGACTGACAGGCCTGCCTCGGCTCAGTCTGCCCGTTCGCCCGGGCGCATGCGCACGATGATCAGGACCATGAAGCCCAGCGTCAGGGCTGCCGCAAGCAGCGGCATCGCATCGGGGCCGCCGAACTCGATCGCAAGGCCGGACAGGCCCGGCCCGACGACGCTGCCGCTGGCCCACAGGAACATGAAGGTGGTCGTCACCCCGATCAGCGCGCCACCGGAGAAGCGGCGGCCCATCTCGGTCAGGGCGATGGTGTAGAAGCTGCCCAGGCCCGCGCCCATCAGGCCGAGCAGGGGATAGATCAGTACCGGATCGGTGATCAGCCAGGGCATCCCTACCAGCGCCAGCAGGGTCAGCCCCGCCGCCACCAGCATCAGGCGACGTGCCGCGAAATGGTCGGTGAGCCAGCCCATGGGGATCTGCGCCAGCATGGCGCCGATGACGAAAATCGCGAGCATGTTCTCGGCCATGTCGACGCCCAGTTCCTTGCGCAGGCCGTAAACCGGCAGAAGCGAAAGGGTGGCGCTGTCGATCAGGCCGAACATCAGGCCGGCGATCATCAGCTCCGGCGCGATCTTGAGGAAATGGAAGATGCGCGCGCTGGCGTCGCCATGGCCGGGCGCGCTAGCCCGGCCGGCCAGGAACAACGGTATGATGCCGGCCAGGACGATGCCCGTGCCGATGTAGAGCGGCCACCAGGTGTTGATACCCATGACGCCCAGCAGCAACGGGCCGACGGCAAAACCGCCGTGCTGGAAGAAACCGGTGATGCCGATGATACGGCCGCGCTTCTCGTCGGTGGCAAGCTGGTTGATCCAGACATCGCCGGCGGTCCAGACCAGCTCGGCCGAGAGGCCGAGCATGAAACGGATCGGAAACCACAGCCAGACGTTGGGGAAGACCGGCAGCAGGGCAAGCGAAACCGCGACACCGACAAGGCCGCCGCCGATCACCCGCTTGGTGCCCCAGCGCGCCATCAGGCGGGGGCCCAGGAACGCCAGGAACATCACCGCGACCATCTGGACCGCCGCACTGAGCCCGTTGAGCCAGGGATCGACCCCCTGATGCTCCAGCACCAGCGCCAGATAGGGCAGGCTCAGGCCCATCGTCACGGTCACCGCGATGGTGCTGGCGATGCAGGCCACGATGCCGCGAAGGCGTTGCTTTTCCGTCATATCCCCTACTCCCCTGCCCCCGCTCTATGCCGGGGGGAGAATCGGGGCAAGTCAGGCTCTCTCATGGCAGGCATGAGGCCTTCTCATCCCAACGCCCGATCCAAGGCTTTGCACAAGGGCGGCAGGGCGGTGTATGGGACCGCCATGAACGACGACAGCGAGATTCCCCAGTTCGGTTCGGCCATGCCCGGCCTGATCTATGGCGAGCGCCCCAGCGCCTATGGCGTGGCGGTCAACGCCGCCGGCCGGGTGCTGGTCTGCCGTCGTTCGCGCGGCCGTATCCTGCTGCCCGGCGGCGGTCTGCACGCAGGAGAGTCGCCGCATGAGGCGATGGTGCGCGAGGTCGGCGAGGAAACCGCCCATCGTGTGCTCGAGGCCAGCGAGATCGGGCGTGCGCGCCAGTATCACAGCCACCGCATCAGCAAACCGCCGGTCAACAAGTTCTGCCATTTCTATGCCATCGACGTCGCCCACGACCCGCTGATCCTGTCCGAAGACGATCATCAGGCGGTCTGGCTTTCGCCCCATGATCTGGTGTCCAGCCTGACCTTCGAGAGCCACCGTTGGGCCCTGGAGCGCCATTTCCATCACCGCCGGCGCGGCTGACCGCACGAGCCGGTTGATGGCGCCCGCCTGCCGGGGCAGGCTCGCTCAAACCTCAGCGGGACACAGACCATGCGCGCCAAGACGCTTGCCGGATATGCCGATCAGATTTCGGTCGCCCCGGGCGGCACCATCGCCTTCAAGGTAAGCTGCGACGCCGGCCCCGATCATTTCCATGCCGGCCTGGTGCGCCTGATCTCGGCCGACGACCAGCCGGGCGGGCCCGGCTACCGCGACGAGCCGCTCCAGGTCGCCGCCAACGGCAGCTATCCCGCGCGCCATCAGCCGGTGTACCCCGGCAGCTACGGCATGCTGGGCCATCACGCCGCCTTCGACGATCTGGAGAGTTTCACGCTGCAGATCCTGTTCTGGCCGACGACGCCGCAGGCGCCCTGGAAATCGATCGTCTCCAAGTTCGATGAATCCAGCGAACACGGTTTCGGCCTGTTCACCAACGGCGAGGGTCATGCCTGTTTCTTCGTCGGCGACGGCAGGGATCACACCACCGTTCATGCCGTGGCGCCCGAACCCCTGATCGCGCGCCAGTGGTATCTGCTGGCCGGCACATGGGACGCGCAGACCAGGCATATCCGCATCGTCCAGCGCATGGTCCAACCCGTGGCGACCATCCCGGCACGCTGCGAGGCGAGCGCGGATGCCTCCGCCATCACCGACGTGCGCAACCCCGGCGCGGCCTTCATGGTCGGGGCCTACAACAACCGCAACGATGCCGGCTGGTTCCCCGGCGGCCATGTCAACGGCAAGCTCGAACGTCCGGTGCTGAGCCGCGGCCTGCTCGGCGACGACGAGGTTCTGGCACTGGCCTCCGGTCCGCTGCCCGACGGGTTGCGCGAACGTGTCCTGCTCGCCTGGGACTTCTCCGTCGATATCCCCACCGACCGCCTGGCCGACTTCTCCGGCAACGGTCTCGACGGCACCGCGATCAACCTGCCGATGCGGGCCAAGACCGGCCACAACTGGGACGGCAGCCAACACCGCTGGAGCGACGACCCCAAGCAGTGGGGCGCCATCCACACGGTCGAGGACGCGCTCTACGACTGCGGCTGGGAAACCGATGTCGAGGCCGTCATCCCGCCGGGGACAAAAAGCGGCCTTTATGCCGCCAAGCTGGAGCGCGAGGGCAGCGAGCCCTATTTCATCCCCTTCGTCGTGCGTCCCGAAAAGGGCAAACCTAGCGCACCGCTCTGCGTCGTCTTCCCCGACGCCAGCTACATCGCCTATGCCAACATCGAGGAACACTTCGACGCCGGGCTGGACTACCAGTTCAACCGCGTCGCGCGCCTTGGGGTCGACGATCTGCAGCAGAATGCCCATCCCGAATACGGCGTCTCGATGTACGGCTTCCATGCCGACGGCACCGGGCCGCATTACAGCTCGCGCCTCCGCCCGGTCGCCAACCTGTCGCCGACCAACGAATCCCTGTGGCAGCTTTCGGCCGACATGCACCTGATCGCCTGGCTGGAACACGAAGGCATCGCCTGGGACATGATCTGCGACGAGGACATCGACCGCGAAGGCGTCGATCTATTGGCGCAATGGCCCTGCGTCATGACCATGAGCCATCCCGAATACACCTCGACGCGCATGCACGACGCCTACACCGGCTTCACGGCGGGCGGCGGGCGGCTGATGTACATGGGCGGCAACGGCTTCTACTGGCGCGTCGCCTACCGCGACGACAAACCCGGGGCGATCGAGATGCGCCGCGCCGAGGACGGCATGAGGAGCTGGATCGCCGAACCGGGCGAATACTACATGAGCTTCACGGCCGAGATGGGCGGGTTGTGGTGGCGCGCCGGGCGCACGCCCCATTCCCTGGTCGGCAACGGCTTCATCGCCCAGGGGTTCGATGCCTCCAGCCCCTACCGGCGCAATCCCGACAGCCAGGACCCGCGTGCCTCCTGGATCTTCGAAGGTATCGAGGAAGAGATCATCGGCGATTTCGGCCTTCTCGGCGGCGGTGCTGCCGGCTGGGAACTCGACGCCGCCGATCCCAAACGCGGCACGCCGCCCCACGCCCTGACCATCGCCAGTTCCTTCGACCACAGCGATGCGGTGCTGTTTGTCGTCGAGGAGATCGGCCACATGCACCCGATGATCTCGGGCTCCCTGCAGCCCGCGATCAAGGCCGACATGATGTTCTTCGAGACGCCGAACGGCGGCGCCGTCTTCTCCACCGGCTCCATCGCCTATGTCTCGGCCCTGCCCTGCAACGGCTTCGACAACAACATCGCCACCCTGACCGCCAACGTCATCGCCCGCTTCTGCGACCCTGCGCCGTTTCCCGTGACGGCATGAGGGCGCTTGCTGCCGCCGCGCTCGGGCTTACCTTCCTCCTGCCCATGGCCGCCCATGCCGCGGGCGGGATGGAGGACGACGAGGACGAAGCCCCGACCTTCAACGACGTCCTGCTGTTTGCCGAGGTCTACGACTACGCCTTCGGCGGCCCCGCCACGAGCCTGGGACTGACCTGCGCCGGCACGTCCGGCACAGCCGATCTGCTCGACGGCAAGGAGCGCACGGCGCTCAACGCCATGTACGACGCACCGACCGCCGGCTGGCAGGGTTTCGTGCCGCTCGCCGAATGCGAAGCCCTGCGCACCCGCGCCGACGAGGACGGGCCCAGCTTCACCCGACTGGTCAACTCCGGCACGCCCGAGGCCTTCGCCGGGCGCGAGGGTGTGTACCTCTTCACCATGACCCGCTTCTGCGGCACCGGCTGCGGCAGCATCGACCACATGACCGTGATCGAGGAACCGACCGGCTACCGTCCGATCTGGGGCATCCCCCGGGTCGATGCCTCCGGCGACATCGTCTTCGACAACATCGAACAGAAGCCCTGAAACCACCCGGGGGCATTCTCGCGCGGAGCCGCGGAGCCGCGGAGCGCGCGGAGAAGCCCCCTCTCCCACAAGGGGAGAGGGGGAAGGAATGGCCGCACAGCCCCTGCCCTGCCATGACATAGGGCGCGGAAATCGAACGCCTGCCACCCTACTGTCATGGCCGGGCTTGTCCCGGCCATCCATACGCACGGACGCAGCAGGAAACGTGACGGCGGTGCGTATGGGTCTCCGGGACAAGCCCGGAGACGACAGGCAAAGACGACGCGCAGTCACACTGGCCTCCGCGACCTCCGCGTCTCCGCGCGAAAAAGCCGCCCTCAGTGCGAGTTGCGCGGGATGTGCGTGCGGACCTTCTCGAAGGCGACCGCGAAGTCGAAACACATTCCGGTGTTGAGCGGCCCCACCTTCTCCCGGTAGAGCGCCTGCCAGGGCGTCTGGCTCTCGGGCACCTCCATGGTCGTCGCGCGCGCGTCCCACTCCTCCTGCGGCACGATGGCGTTGGCCGTGCGGGCGTTGAGGTCGATGACCAGCCTGTCGCCCGTCTTCAGCCGTGCCAGACCGCCGCCGGCCGCTGCTTCCGGGCTGGCGTTGAGGATCGAGGGCGCGTTGGAGGTGCCCGACTGGCGGCCGTCGCCCATCGTCGGCAGCTCGCGGATGCCCTCGCGGATCAGCCGGTCGGGCGGCTGCATGTTGACGACCTCAGCGGCGCCGGGATGGCCGATCGGACCGGCCCCGCGCACCACCAGGATCGAGTGGGCATCACACGGCAGGTCGGGATCGTTGATGCGGTCGCGGTAATCCTCGGCGCCGTCGAAGACGACCGCGGTGCCCTCCATCACGTTCTCGCGGCCTGGCACCTCCAGCCAGGCCTTGCGGAAGCTCTCGGAAATCACCGAGGTCTTCATGATCGCGGCATCGAAGAGGTTGCCCGAAAGCACCAGGAAGCCGGCGTGTTCCTTCAGCGGCTTGTCGAAGGCCCGGATGACCTCGCCGTCGGGTGCGCCCGCCCCGGCGACATTTTCGGCGAGCGTATGGCCCGTCACCGTGGTCGCGGACTCCAGCAGGCCCTGGTCGGCCAGCACCTTGACCACGACCGGCACGCCGCCCGCCCGGTTGTAGGCCTCGCCCAGGTAGCGGCCCGAGGGCTGGCAGTCGACCAGCAGCGGCAGGGCGTAGCCCGCCTCCTGCCAGTCCTGCAGCGACAGTTCGGCACCGACATGGCGCGCGATCGCCTGCAGGTGGATCGGCGCATTGGTCGAGCCGCCGATCAGCGTGTTGACCCGGATGGCGTTGAGAAAGGCGCCGCGCGTCAGGATGTCCGAAGGCTTCAGGTCCTCCCAGACCATCTCCACGATCCGCCTGCCGGTGTGATAGGCCATGGCCGCGCGCCCGGCATAGGGCGCCGGGATCGCGGCGCAGCCCGGCAGCGACATGCCCAGCGCCTCGGTCAGGCTGTTCATGGTCAGCGCCGTGCCCATGGTGTTGCAGTGGCCCGGCGAGGGCGCGGCGCGGCAGGCCAGATCGATGAAGCCGGCATAGTCGAGCTCGCCCGTGGCGAGTTTCTTGCGCGCCTCCCACTTCACCATGCCCGAGCCGGCGAGCTTGCCCTCCCACCAGGCATCCAGCATCGGCCCGCCCGACAGGGCGATGGCGGGGATGTCCACGGTCGCGGCGGCCATCAGGCAGGCCGGCGTCGTCTTGTCGCAGCCGATGGTCAGCACGACGCCGTCGAAGGGATAACCGTGCAGGCTCTCGACCAGGCCGAGATAGGCCAGGTTCCGGTCGAGCATCGCCGTGGGCCGCTTGCCCGTCTCCTGGATCGGATGCACCGGCACCTCGAAGGGCACGCCGCCGGCATCCCGGATGCCGTCGCGCACCCGCTTGGCCAGTTCGATGTGATGCCGGTTGCACGGCGAAAGATCGCTGCCGGTCTGCGCAATCGCGATGATCGGCCTCCCGCCCTGCAACTCCTCGCGCGTCAGCCCGTAGTTGAGGTAGCGCTCCAGATGGATCGCCACGGAATCGGGATGGCTGGGATCGTCGAACCACAGCCTGCTGCGCAGGTCTTCGGGCTTCTTGCGGCGTGTGGTCATGGCGGGGCTCCCTCTGCTCTGAAGGAGTCATAACCCCGCTGGCCAAATCCGTCATGCCCCGACCGATTTGCACTTACCGCAGGATCGCTGCGGCACCATATGCGCTTCATGCGCGTGACGTGGAAAGCTGCTCTTTGCGCCTTGCTGATGTTGCCGTCGATCGCCCTGGCTGCGGACCGTCCACCGGAGTGCCTGCGCGACGAGACCACATTCGCTTGTGCCGTGGCCGAGCAGACATGGCAGTCTCTCGCAGTCTTTTTGGACGCAATCGAGGCGAGCGACGACGCCAAAGCGGCCTACTCCCCTCCGCTCATGTTCTTTCCTAGGCTCGTAGCCGCTGAAGGCTGGCCGGATAGCGCGATTAGTGCGGCGATTCCATTCTTGCCCGACGATCCGACGGTCCTCGCCAACTGGCGGTTTTCAGGGATGTTCGGTGACTTGCGGCGAACGCTTCGCGCGACGGCGAACGACCCCCTCCCGCCTTTGTCCGCGGAAGCGCTCGAGAGCCTGAACGACTCCGACCTCGAGCGCGCCGGGCCCTGGGCTATGGTACTGGCAGCGCGGGCCTGGGCTGCCGCGGGCGATGAAACCAGGGCACGCGAGACCTTCCTTGCTGCGGCCCAGACGAGCCTCGACATGGCATCGAGCGTGCCCGGCCGCCTCGGCAAGATCGACGAGATGATTTTCGTCCAGTGGGCAGCCGCCGGCTTTTCCGACGACGCCATTGCCTTCGTGGCAGAGTGGTCCGAGGTGGATGCCGCCTATGCCGCCCTCTCGGTCGCCGAAGGTGTCGCCCTGACAGGGGATATCGAGGCCACCCGCTCCATGGTCAGGTCGCTCAGGGGCGTGTTGCCCCTGCTCGGCGGCTTTGCCGTCGCGGAAGCCGAACGACGCGCAGGTGATCCCGATGCGTCACACGCAACGCTGGATGCGACTGTCGCGGCGCTGGAGGAACAGCGCTCGTCGTGGCTTCTGAACAAGAGCCGGGTGCGGCTGGCGCAGGCCTATGCGGCGCTTGGTGATTTCGAGGCGATGCGCGAGGCTGCAGGCTGGTCCGGCAGCGAGGGGTTTGCCTATTACGACTACTGGCCGGACATTGCACCCTTCGTAGCCTGCCACGACCTGAACCTTGCTCTTGAGCTGCTCGTCCCTCCAGAGCGCACCACTCGGTTCGATTTCGCGGAGCCGGAGCCCTGGCATGCCGCGGACGTGCTGCTTTCCGCCGCAGCATCAGGGCAGGGAGAGGCGGCCTATGCCGTTGCCCGCGACACGCCCAATCCTGGCAACCGGACCCTGCTGATGATGGCCGTCCTCACCGGGCTTGCGATGCAGGACGCCCGAGCCCCGCATGCACCGGGCTGCACCGTTCCCTTGGCGTCGCTCAACTAAACCCCGATCTCCCGCCCCGCCCGATACGCCGTCTCCAGATGCGCGGCGTGCGCGCCGTTGCCGGTGTCAAAGGCGGCATCGAGCAGCAGTTCAATGCGGATGGGCGTGACGCCGCAGTAGCCGAGCACGCCGTGGCGCCAGAGGTTGTCGAGGTCGGCGCCGTAGCCGCCGCGTTCCATCATCGCGGGGCTGGCGCCGGTGGGGCACAGGAAGGTGCAGGGGCGGGGTTTCAGCAGGCTGCCTTCCGGGTCGTGCTCCCAGTGGTAGGCCCAGCCGTTGGACCAGACCCGGTCGAGCCAGCCCTTGAACATGGCGGGCATGCCGTACCACCAGACCGGAAAGACGAAACACAGCGCGTCGCAACGCTCGACGCGGGCCTGCTCGGCGAGCACGTCATCGGGCATGGCGCCGCCCTCGAACTGGACGAAGTCGCCGGCCTTGAAGACGGGATCGAAACCCTCGGCGTGGAGGTCGGCGATCTCGACCGTGTGGCCGACCTCGCGCGCGCCATCGGCGAAGCGGTCGACAATGGCGCCCGAGAAGGAATCGCGGCGGGGATGACAGAAGACGGCAAGGACGTGCATGGCGGTTCCCCGGATGGCGCAGCAGCCTAACCGCAGCGACGGTTCCGGCCCAGCCTCACCATCCAGCGCAAACCGTGTGGCACCATCCGCACGGCCGTGGCAGGGTTCGGCGCATTGCGTGGACCGGCTACGCGTTTGAGCGGCAACCGTGAAGGGATGACGGGATGGACGGCTTCATCGCACGGCGCGACGTGCTTTCCTTCACCGAGGTGCGCAAGCTCTCGGAACGCTCCGACCTGCCCGGTCTGATCCAGCTTGCCAGCCATCTGGGGGCGCTGTGCCTGACCGGTGTGCTGGTCTGGCTGGCGCTGGGCACATGGTGGCTGCTGATCCCGGCCTGGCTCATGCACGGCACCCTGCTCAACTTCCTGTTCTGCCCGCTGCACGAGACAATCCACCGCACGCCCTTCCGCTCGAAATGGCTCAACGACGCGGTCGCCAATGTCACCGGTTTCATCATGCTGCTGCCGCCGGTCTATTTCCGTTATTTCCACTTCGACCATCACCGCTTCACCCAGAATCCGGCCAAGGACCCGGAACTGGCCGAGCCCAAGCCGGCGGGGTTCTGGTCCTGGGCCTGGTACATGACCGGCCTGAAATCCTACTGGTGGGCCGAAATCGCGATGTTCGTGCGCCATGCGCGCGGCCGGGTCGACGCGCCCTTCGTGCCCAAGGAGGGCAAGGCGGCGGTGATTCTGGAGGCACGCGTCTATCTGGCGCTCTACATCGTCGTCATCGCCGGTTCGATCGCCCTCTCCACCTGGGCGGCGGTGATCTGGTGGGCCGCACCCATCGTTCTGGCCTCCTTCACCCTGCGCGCCTACCTGATGGCCGAACACACCCTGCTGCCCAACACCGAGGATATGCTGGTCAACACGCGCACGACGAAGAGCAACGCCCTGATGCGCTGGATGGCCTGGCAGATGCCCTATCACTGTGAACACCACGTCTTCCCGACCATCCCCTTTCATGCGCTCAAGGCCACCCACGGGCGCATCGCCGACCGGCTGGGCGCGACCAGCCCGGGGTATGTCGCCTTCACGACGACCTATGTCCGCTCGCTGCTGGAGCGCGGCGAGAACACAAGGGGTTAGGCAGAACGCTGGGTCCCTCACCCTCCCGACCCTGCGGGTCGGGTCCCTCCCTCTCCCGCTTGCGGGAGAGGGGTAAGGGTGGCGCCAGCCATACCCTTCTCCCCCGTGGGGAGAAGGAGGGGCCCGCGCCCCCAGGCGCGGGAGGATGAGGGCCTTGGAACCTCCTCAACTGGCGCCCCCGCCGGTTCCATGGCACGGTCAGTGCCCCTTTCATGGAGCCAGCGATGACCTTCCGGGTGCTCACCGGTCAGTTCATGCACGAGACCAACACGTTCGCGGTGAAACCCACCGACGTGGCTGCGTTCGAGCGCCTGTTCTGTTACCGGGGCGCCGAGGCGATCACCGCGCACCTGACGGGCACAAACTGCGAAACCGCCGGTTACATCGAGGCCGCAGACGCCCACGACTGGGAGCTCGTCCACACGGTCGCCTGTTTCGCCACCCCCTCGGGACTGGTCACCGACGAGGCCTTCGAGGAACTGGGCGGCCTGATCCTGGAGGGTCTGCGCGAGCATGGCCCCTTCGACGGTATCGCACTGGCGCTGCACGGCGCCATGGTGACCCAGAGCTTCGAGGATGGCGAGACCGAGCTGCTGCGCCGCATCCGCGCCATCGCCGGGCCGGACGTGCCGATCGCCACGACTTTCGACCTGCACGCCAATGTCGGCCCGGAGTTCGCCGGGCTCTGCAACATCGTCTGCAGCTACCGCACCTATCCCCACATCGACATGCGCACACGCGCCCGGCGCGCCGGCGACCTGCTGGACCAGGCCATGGCCGGCAAGGTCCGCCCGAAGCTCCACCACGCGCGCCGCCCCCTGCTGCACGGCGCCGATAGCGGGCGCACCGACACCGAACCGATGCTGACCCTGCTGGCGAAATCCGACGCGATCATGGTCGCCGACCCGGGCGTGCTCGACATCTCGATCAACGCCGGTTTCGAACACGCCGACATCTTCGACATCGGCCCCAGCGTGATCGTCACCGGCAACGGCCGGGACGAGCGTTTCCAGGCCATCGCCGAGGACCTGATGGACGATATCTGGGCCGCCCGCGGCAAGGTCACCAACACCTACCTGACGGCCGGCGCGGCTGCCGAGATCGCGCGCAGCCACAACTGGAACGGCAAACCTCTGGTCATTGCCGACTATGCCGACAATCCGGGCGCGGGCGCCTATGGCGATGCCACCAACCTGCTCAGGGCGATGCTCGACGCCAACGTTCAGGACGCCTGTTTCGGCCCGCTGCTCGATCCGGAATCGGCCGCCGACATGCATGACGCCGGGGTCGGCGCCAGGGGCACCTTCACCATCGGCGGCAGGACCGATCCGCGCTTCGGCGGCGGCCCGCTGCTGATCACTGGCGAGGTCATGGCCACGACCGACGGCAATTTCGTCTGCGACGGGCCGATGTGGGCCGGCATGGCCAAGAGCTTCGGCACAACCGCCGTGCTGCGCAGTGGTGGCGTCGACATCCTGATCGTCAGCCAGATCATGCAGATCACCGACCTGCAGCAGTTCCTGACCAACGGCATCGACCCTCGCAAGAAACGCACCGTGGCGCTGAAATCCATGCAGCACTTCCGCGCCGCCTATGAACCCATGGCCGATACCGTGATCGTCTGCGATTCCGGCGCGCTGGCCTCGCCCGATTTGACCCGTCTGCCCTATACAAGGGTGCGCCGGCCGATCCACCCGCTCGATCCCGTCACTCTCTGAGCCCCTTCCGACCGTACGGAGTTCTCACGTATGCCCCTTACCCAGATCGCCTTTGCCCCCCGCGTCCGCAAGTCGCCCTTCTACGAGGCCACACTGCGCCACGGCGCCAAGGCCTTCACGGTCTACAACCACATGGCCATGCCGCTGTGGTTCGAGGGGCCGCTGGCCGAATACTGGCGCCTGGTCGAACACGTCACGATGTGGGACGTGGCGGCCGAACGCCAGGTCGAGATCGAGGGACCGGACGCCGCGCGCCTGACCCAGATGCTGACGCCGCGCGATCTGACCAATCTGGAGCCCGGGCAGTGCCGCTACGTGCTGATCACCGACGAGAACGGCGGCGTCATGAACGACCCCGTGCTGCTCAAGCTGTCGGAGACGAAGTTCTGGCTGTCGCTGGCCGATTCCGACGTGCTGCTGTTCGCCAAGGGTGTGGCCGCAGCCGGCGGTTATGACGTCGCGATCCGTGAGCCCGATGTCAGCCCGATGCAGGTCCAGGGGCCCAAGGCGGTCGATGTCATGGCCGACCTGTTCGGCGAATGGGTGGGCGACCTGCGTTACTTCCGTTTCCGTGAAACCGACCTGGACGGCATCCCCGTCGTCGTCTCGCGCACCGGCTGGTCGAGCGAGCGCGGCTACGAGATCTTCCTGCGCGACGGCAGCCGCGGCAGCGAACTCTGGGACAAGGTCGCCGAGGCCGGCAAGCCCTACAGCATCGGCCCGGCCGCGCCCAACCAGATCCGCCGCATGGAAGGCGGCATGGTTTCCTGGGGCACCGACTGCACGCTGGACAACAACCCCTACGAGCTGGACCTGGGCCGCCTGGTCAAGCTCGATGGCGGCTTCGATTTTGTCGGCAAGGCCGCCCTGACGCGCATCGCGCAGGAGGGCGTCAGGCGGCGCATGGTGGGGCTCAGCCTCGACGGCACGGCGATGACCGGGTCCAACGAGGATTTCTGGCCGGTCAGCGCCGGCGCGCACCGTGTCGGCCATGTCAGCAGCGCCGTCTATTCGCCCAGGCTGGAAATCAACATGGCCATGGCATTCGTCGACCTGCCGCACGATGCCATCGGCACGCGCCTGTCGGTCGAAACCGACCACGGCAAGCGCACCGCCAGCGTCGTCGAACTGCCGTTCTGGGACCCCGAGAAGGCGATCACACGCAGCACATGAGCGAAACCAGGTTTGTCATCAGCCGCGATCTTCTGGTCAGCGGCCAGCTTTCGCCCCATCTGCAGTCGGCCCAGGACGCGGGCCTGATCGCCCTGTGGAGCGACGAGCAGCGCGAGGCCAACCGCCGCGCGACGCTGGCGCGCCATCCCGCAGGCCAGGACATCTTTGTTTTCGGTTTCGGATCGCTGATGTGGAACCCGGCCTGCCATGTCGAGGAAGCCATCTCCGCCCTGGTGCGCGGCTGGCACCGGCGTTTCAACCTGTGGACGCCGCTGGGTCGCGGCACCCTGGAACTGCCCGGAGTCATGCTCGGGCTCGAGCGGGGCGGATCCTGCCGGGGCCTGGCCCTGCGCATCGCCGCCGACAAGGTCGATGAGGAAACCAGCATCATCTGGCGCCGCGAGATGCTGGCGGGCGCCTATATCCCGACCTGGGTCACTGCCGACCTGGGCGACCGCGAGGTCGATGCCGTCACCTTCGTCATCAATCCCGCCTACGAGCGGTATGCCGGACGTCTGAGCGAGGAGATTCTGGTGCATCATCTGGCCTGCGCCGAAGGGCCGATGGGCGCCTGCATCGAATACCTGGAAAAGACCGTGGCATCGCTGGACGCCATCGGTCACCGCAGCGGCCCCATGCACGACCTGCTGCGCCGGGCGCAGAAGGTGCGGGCATCCCATCTGGAGAAACAGGCCCGGTGTGACGAAACCTGAATCCAGGGCGGATGCCCCGCTGCAGGCGATCCTGCTCATGGTCGTGGCCGTGGGCATCTGGGCGCTGCACGACGCTGCGGCAAAGTGGTATGCGGCGTTTTATCCCGTCTTTGTCATCCTGTTCTGGCGCAGCCAGTTCGGCCTGATCCCGGTCCTGTTGTTCGCCCGCCGCATGGGCGGTATCCAGCGGCTGTCGCCGCGCCTGCGCGGTCTTTGCGTCCTGCGCGGCTCCCTGGGGTTCTGCGCCTTTTCCTGCTTCGTCTTTTCCCTGCCCATGCTG